>ERZ808252.747-NODE-747-length-28437-cov-5.288352_pt1 | contig 28437 bp, 24 predicted proteins | sample MGYA00521242_ERZ808252 | MGnify/ENA primary metagenome ERZ808252 (study PRJEB31516, sample SAMN03275581) | gut metagenome | biome: mammalia-associated habitat; material: feces | host: Papio cynocephalus | place: Kenya | collected 2012-08-07 ...
GGTGCTGCAGAGTACGCAAGACAAAAAGGCTTGGCACAAGCATAAGGGGGCATAAAATGATTACAACCACGTTATCCGCATTGAGCGGCGGAGCAATCGCAGGTATCGTCATCGGAAGCGTTGCGGGTGCAATACTTCTTCTTTTCCTGCTCTTGTTCATTATGTACTTCTTCAACCTCGATTCAAAACTCTTGGCGCACGTTCAAAAATTCCTTCAAAAATTCTACGACAAGCGCAAGAGAAATCGTCACCTTGAATAATAATGAAACTTTACGATTCCACAATTTCAAAATCGCTTGAACTTGCGGGAAGCGAACTCAAATCGCTTCCCGTTTCTTCGAGTTGGAAAAACCTCGACGAGAAAGTCTTTCTCTTTCCCGACGACGGCGCGGTGGAACTCGGCGCGACGGGACAAAATTCAAGTTATCTCATCGCCTACACCACCGACGAAAAACTCGTGCAAAAAGACGAGATTCTTCTTCGCGGCAAGGACATAAAGGACTTGTCGGGCGACGTGCCTTTTGCAAGAATCGCAATCATTCTGCTTGACGAAAACACCGAGCAGAACTTCGACAAGGAACAAAAGGTCTATCGTATTCTGCGCGACGTGGAATACAAACGCTACAAGGTCAATCCCGACGGCTATATGATAAGAGTCAACACCAACCTCTTGCGCGAAGGCGGCAGAGTTTCAAAAGCCGCAAAGGCAAAAGGCATATCCTTTTCCGACGTCGGCACGATACTCTTGAACGCATACAAGCAAGACAAAAACGTCAAAGCCGTCAAACAGATTTTCATCACCGACCCGACCTTCGATTTCAAAACTTTCGAGCAAACGGCAAAACTCAACGAGGGCATAACCGTCACTCTCGACCATATTCTCAAAAACTTGAAAATGGATTGCGCAACGTGTTCCTTTAAGGACATTTGCGACACAATCGAGGGTATGCGCGACGTGCATAAGAGAGAAGAATACAAGTTCTAAATCGCAGAACAATTATTTTATTCATTCAAAAAGCGCACATAAAGTGCGCTTTTCGTTTGTTTTTCTATTCTTTATTTCTAAATCGTTTGTTTTTTATCATAGGCAAATTGCTTTTCAAGCAACGCCAAAGCAACGTTTTGATTTATTCTATACCGTCGAAGAAATCTATGAGTTTGGCAAGTTTTTGCTCTGCCGTGAGTTTGTTCACCTCGAATATCATTGACGGCGGTATGGTGGTCGTAAGCACCACGCTTCCGCTGTTTTTGGACACGGCGTTCATAAGACTTTCGTTTTTGAAAACGTCGGAATCGTAGAAGTTTACGCCCGCGCCGTTGCGGTTTATCACGATTCTCGACACGTCGTAATTCGAGGCAAGATTCTTCAAAAGCGCGATGTTTATGAGGTTTTCAAGCGGCAAATCCACTTCGCCGTAGACCTCGCCGAGTTCTTTGATTAGCGAATCTCTCGCGCTCTTTGAAGCGACTTTGGATATTTGCTTGTACACTCTCAACTTGTCGCGACCCGAAATATAACTTTCGCTGATAAACGCCGCCGCGTCCACTTTCATTTCCACGTCGCGTTCGGGCTTCTTCACAACGCCCGTCTTTATCTCTTGCACCGCTTCGTCCAAAAGTTCAAGGTACATTTCGTAACCCACTTTTTCGATATGTCCGCTTTGTTCCGCGCCCAAAATATTGCCTGCGCCGCGTATGGACAAGTCGGCGAGCGCAACTCTGAATCCGCTGCCGATTTCCGTGTTTTCGAGAAGAGAATCGAGGCGTTTTTGCGCGTTTTCGGTGATCGTCCCGTTTTCGGGAACGGTGAAATATGCGTGAGCAAGCACGCCTCTGCGCCCCACTCTGCCGCGAAGTTGATATAGTTGCGAAAGTCCGAATCTTCCGCTGTCTATGACGATGAGCGTGTTTGCGTCGGGCAAGTCTATGCCGTTTTCTATAATCGTCGTAGACACCAAAACGTCAAATTCCTTGTCGTAAAACGCGCTTATTCTTTGTTCGAGTTGCCCGGGCGCCATCTGTCCGTGCGCCGTGATAACCCTTGCGCCTTCGCAAAGCGTGCGAAGTCTGCTCGCAAACGGTTCGAGTGCCTCTATGTCGTTGAGAAGCACGAGCGTTTGTCCGCCTCTTGCAAGTTCGCGCGTGATTGCGTCTTGGCAAAGCGCGTCGCTGTAACCCACGACGTACGTTTGAATTGGCAGTCTGCCTCTCGGCGCGGTTTCCAGCATAGATATATCTCTCACGCCCGTGAGCGACATATTGAGCGTGCGCGGTATGGGTGTTGCCGACAGCGTAAGCACGTTGACGAGCGGATATTTTTCTTTGAGTTTTTCCTTGTGTTCTACGCCGAATCGCTGTTCTTCGTCAAGCACGAGCAATCCCAAATCGTGAAATTCCACGTCTTTTGCAAGCACTTTGTGCGTTGCTATGACCATATGCGTCGTGCCGTCTTTGAGTTCTTTGAGCAACTGCTCGTTCTCTTTGGACGATTGAAGCCTCGTCAGAAGTCCGCATTTTATGCCGAACGGTTCGAGCCTCCTTATAAGGTTTTCGTAGTGCTGGCGCGCAAGTATCGTCGTAGGCGCGAGAAGCACCGCTTGTTTTGAGTCGAGCACGGTTTTGAACATCGCCCTGAACGCCACTTCCGTTTTGCCGAAGCCCACGTCGCCCACGAGCAATCTGTCCATAATGCGACCGCTTTCCATATCGTTTTTGATGTCGGCAATCGCTTTGAGTTGGTCGGCGGTTTCCTCGTACTCGAAGTTGTCCTCGAATTCCTTTTGCCACACGGTGTCGGGGCTGTATTTGAAGCCGCGCTGCTTTTCGCGCTTTGCGTAAAGTTCGACGAGGTTTATTGCGAGTTTGCGCACGGATTTGCGCACTTTTTCCTTTTCTCTTTCAAACTCTTTTCCGCCGAGTTTGTTGAGTTTGGGATGTTCCTCACCGACAAACTTTTGCAAGTTGTTCATTTGGTCGGTGGCAACGTAAAGCGTGTCGCCGTCGCGATATTTGAGAACGATGTATTCCTTTTCAAACTCGCCCGTTTTGAGTATTGTAGTGCCTTCGCAAACGCCTACGCCGTGGATTTTGTGTACGACGTAATCCCCGGGTTTTGGCGAGAGCGCCTGCTCGGCGGTTTTGACGGAAATCTCTGTCGAACGGTGCTTGCCTATACACTCGCCCGTGCCTATAAGACACGCCTTGACGGCGGGATAAATAAATCCCGTTTCCACTTGAAGGGGCGTTGCGAGTATGCTTCCCTCGCCGTTTCCGTCCTCGCTGTACGTTGCGAGAATCTCGTATTCCCGCAAACTTTCGATTATGTTCTTTGCCTGCTCTCTGCCGCCGCACGCCATAACGACTTTCATACCGTTAAGCGCAAAGTTTTTGAGGTCTTGCACCATGACGCTCGGGTCGAGATAGTACTTTGTGACGGGACGGGTTTTAGGTTCGATGATGTATTTAGGCTCGAAAAGTCGATTGTCGAGAGAAAGCGAGGCAAACCCCATCTTGCGCACGAATATAAGTTGACGTTTGACCTCGTGCAAGGATATACACACGTCTTTGTGTTCGTCGAGAATCTCGCCGCCCTCGCAAAGCGTTTTGATACGTCCCGAAAATTCCTTTTCGAGAATCTGCAACTTGTCGCTGACCACTCTCGGCTCGTCGAAAATCACGAGCGTGGGTCTGTCGTCGTCGAAAAAGTCGAATATGCTCGACGTGCAGTCTTTCAAGAACGGCAACGCCCACACGGCGGAGGAATCGCACGCGCCTACGCTCAAAAGTTCCTTTGCCTGTTGCGCGTTTTTGTTTTCGGGATAAAGCGACAGTCTTTCGCGGGCGTAATCGTAGCCCTTTTCGTCAAGCAATATATCGCTCGTGGGCGCAAACGAAACCCTTTCCACCTCGTTTGAGGCAAGCATAGTTTCGACGTCGATAACTTTGATGTTTTCGACGAGTTCGTCAAAGAAATTGATTCTGTACGCAACGCCCGACACGTCGCACACGTCAACAATGTCGCCTCTCACCGAAAAATCGCCCGCGTCAGCAACCATAGCCTGACGTTTGTAGCCCGCAATCGCAAGTTTGTCGGCGAGCGACTGGGGCGAAATCACGTCCTCTTTTTTGACGCATACGGTGTATTTTTTGACAAGTTCGCGCTTGGGAAAAAGTTGCAAAAGGCTGTCCGCCGACGTAACGACGGTGTCCGCTTGGCCGAAAGCAATATCTCTGAGCGTGCAAATACGCTCGTGCATACCTTGCTCGGAAAACCTCTTTCTTGCAATCAGCATGTCGTCGCGATAGGGCAAATAATCGACTTTTACGCCCCAACTCGCAATTTTGCGCACGAGACTTTTCGCACCCAAAGCGTCGGACGCGACGATGAGTTTTTTTGCAGTAAGTTGCGACATTATATGGATTTTCGCACCCTCGCACACGCGCAATACGCAAACTGCCGACAGTTTGTCGTCGGCAAGTTTTTTTGCGTTTATGCCTTGCAACGAAGCAAGTTTTTCGCCCATATTCTGAAGTTGAAAAATCGATGGCGTCATAAATCTTTCAGCGTTTGATGCCGTTTATCTTCTCTTGTATACGTTGAATATCCTCGCCCGCAACGATGCGTTCGAGTGCGTCCACGGCGCGTTCTATCGACTCTTGCAAAATCTGTTTGCTGTCAAAATCGACCTTTGACAGCACAAAATCGATAAGTTCAACCTCGTGTTTTGCAAGTTCCTCGGTTTTCGTGCCTATGCGCACTCTCAAAAAATCCTGCGTGTTGAGTTCCTTGACGATATTGCGCATTCCGTTGTGCGTGCCTGCGCTGCCTTCCTCGCGGATACGCAGTTTTCCTATCGGCAAATCTATGTCGTCGTAGCACACCACGAGTTCGCTCTTTTCGTCGACGTCGTACGCGCGCACGAGTTTTTTGACGGACTCGCCCGACAGATTCATATACGTTTGCGGTTTTGCAATCACAAAATCGACGCCGCCGAGTCTTGCCTTGCAAGTGAGCGCGTCGCACTCGGATTTCGCAATTTTGACTTTGCATTTTTTTGCCAAAGCGTCCACCGCCATAAACCCGACGTTGTGATAAGTGTTTTTGTATTTCATACCGGGATTGCCCAGTCCTACGATGAGTATCATATCTTCCTCTCGCGTAATATTCTATTGATTAATAATTTGCGAATTTGCTTATTTCAAAGCGGATTCAATCCGTTTTGGGTTTTGTGTCTTGGCGCACTCTGCCTATTGTGAACGAGCCGTCCGCAACGTCGCGCGTGACCGTCGTACCCGCCGCGATAAACGCGTGGTCGCCCACGACCACGGGCGCAATGAGGTTGGTGTTCGCACCCAAAAAACATTCCGCGCCGACGGTGGTTTTGTGCTTCTCGTGACCGTCGTAATTGCAAAACACCGTGCCGCAACCGACGTTCGTACGCTCGCCTACGTCCGCGTCGCCGACGTAACTCAAATGCGCGCATTTTACGCCGTCGCGAAGCCTCGAAGCCTTGACTTCGACGAAATCGCCCACTCGACAGCCTTCGTCTATCACCGCGTGTCTGAGCCTTGCGTACGGACCGACCGTAGCGCGCTTATGCACCTTTGAACACACCACGTGCGAATACGAAATGTCCGCGCCGTCTATCACGCTGTTGCGTATGTGCGAGGCAAAAATCGTGCTTTCGCCGAGTATCGCGCTCTCGCCCTCTATCGTACAGTACGGCTTTATCGTCACGCCCTTTTCGACGTTCACGGTGTCGTCTATAAAAGTGGTGGTTTTGTCCACGATATACACGCCGTTGCCCAAAAGTTCGTCCAAAATTCTATCTTTTAGAAGATTATACACTATATTATAGGATTTTGCATCACCAATCTTCAAAAAAGCGGTGCGCGCGCTGAAAACGCCCTCGTCGGTCCCCTTGCCTATGCAAATTTTGGATGCGGAATCTTTCGCGCCGAGCCGTATCGTCGAAATGTTTTTGCGCCTCATCTCGCAAACGAGCGACTCTACGTCCTCTTTTTTTACGAGCGGCATATCGAGAGTCAGCACCACGTTGACGTATCCGTCCAGAATCGCGTTTTCTTCCTTGTACGCGGATTGCTTGGCAATGCGGCACTTCTTTGCCGCAAAGTCGTAGAACTCGCGAATAACATAGTCTTCCGCGCGTCTGCCGAGCAGTTCCTTTTCACCCCATTCGGTTTTTATAAAAACAATATTATATTTGTCCATACCATACTATATTCGTTTTGCAAAAAAACTTTTACGGCATACGACATAATATTTTGCAAATCGGGCAAAGCGAGTTGTATATTGTGCGTGTTCGAGCAGGCAAATCTTCGCGGCGGCAAATAAACTTAAACGGAGAGAACCTATGGATAACAAAACCAAAAAGATTGTATTTGTCATCGTTGCATCAATCATATCGCTTATATCGACCGTCTTGGGAATCGTGTTCGGCGTGCCTGCCGACTCGATAAAAGACGCCGTCGACATCGACACGAGCATTGTCGAAACGCTGTAATCTATCTTGTGCGAGGACTGCTTGCTCTCGCATAAACAAAACCGCCGCCCTGCATATCGCAAGACGACGAGTGTTAACGATTATGGCGAAATGCTCTTTTGAACAATATCCTGCACCCCCGCTCTCTAACTGACCGCAAACGCCTGCTCGAACGAATAGTTGCGCACAGATACTACTCTTACAAAGATTGCTATTTTTTCATTTCGCGCTATAATGTGTTTATCAGCGATTCGACAAAGGATTAATAAACACATATGAAATACTTATTTTTTGACATAGAAAAAGCCACATCAAAAAATGGTGGGCGAATATGCAAGTTCGGATACGTTATAGTTGACGAAAATTTCAAAATTAAAGAAGAAGACAATCTTATAATAAATCCTAATATCTCTGATGATGAATGGGACAAATATGTTGTGAAAAATCTTTTGCATAAGAAGATCGAAGAATATAAAAACCCAATCCGAAATTCGATCATTACTATCAAAAAATATCGAACCTAATATTGTCCGCAGATTATGTTTTCGGACACACATTGCAAAGCGATGTCAATGCGCTTAATACGGAATGTGAAAGATATAATTTGTCAAGCATTAATTTTACTGGTTACGAAATAAAAGAGTTTTACAAAAAAATAGAATACACTGATAATGTTGTCAGCGTTTCAAATATGCTAACAACACTTAGCATTGCCGGTGAAACACTAGAACACGATGCAGAAAACGATGCACATAACACTATGCTTATACTACAATCACTACTCGAAAAAGCACAAGTTTCTGTTCAAAGTCTAATCGAGCAATGTCCAAATGCAAAACTTGAAAACAAGAATTTCAATATAAAAACTCAATCCTCAAACTTTTTAACCAAAAACCAACAGCACGCCTATGCATCGATAGGTCAACTGCTTGACAACAAACTCGCGGGATTACATCTGGATGAATAAGATTAATTTTTGCTTGATTCAAGGCATTTATTCATCGATAAGTTCCGAGTAATATATCGACTGCAAACTTTGAAGAACGTCGTTTTTGCGTTTCTCAATCATACTTTCGGGAAGGTGCGTCACGTCAAACCACTCTAACCCGTCGCATTTGTTCGGCTCTTTAATTTGAGGAACGCCCTCGTATTCGTCAACGAAGAAATAAACGTTGTAATAAGTTTCTTCGCCGCCACCTTCAACGTTGTGTGCAAGGTGTGCAAAGCGCAGTTTTTGAGGGTCTACGGTTATGCCTAGTTCTTCAAAACATTCTCTTGCAAGCGCGTGCGTTGCCGTCTCGCATTTGTCGACGTGTCCGCTGCCTGCCGTATCCCACTTGCCGTCCATATAACCGGTGTTTGCTCTTTTGTGAAGCAGAATATACGTCTTGCCGTCCGTTCATTTCAAAATGATCGGAAACACTGCGCTGAACGCTCTGAAATGGTCTTTCATATTCAATATCCCTTTGTAAAGTTCTACTTATCTGTTCTTTCTTTTTTGTTTGAAAAAGTCGGACAAGAGTTGCGAGCAGATTTGCCGTTCGTGTCCGCCGCTGACAAGGACAGTGTGATTGAAAAGTCCTTGCTCGAAAAGGTTGAGTTTCGAGCCGCAAGCCCCCGTCTTTTCGTCGTATGCGCCGAAGTACAGCGCGCGTATGCGAGAGTGTATCATCGCCCCCGCGCACATAACGCAAGGTTCGAGCGTGACGTAAACGTCGCAATCTTCGAGCCACCAGTTGTTCGCCTCTTTGGTCGCTTGCGAGAGCGCGAGAATCTCGGCGTGACATATGGCGTTGTTTTCTCTTTCTTTGCGATTTCCGCTTGCGCCGATGACCTTTCCGTCCTTGACGACGACGCACCCGACGGGCACTTCGTCGTGCGCACCGCACTCTTTTGCGAGTTCAATCGCCATATTCATAAATTGCTCGTTATAGCCCATATGTCACCTTTATCGTGTTGTTTTGAATATATAAACCCCGTGTTCATTCAACATGTTTTATTCTTCCTCTATAAGAGTTTTGCGGCTTGTACCCTAAAAAACATATCACCCCTTCCCTTCGGGCTTTCCCCTATTGCTCAAACTTACGTCATTTCTCTGCAAAATTATACGTCGTTCGCAAGAGGGGAAGGACGCGATTGACTTCGTAACAATCGCTATTCCGTCACTGCGTTCCTTACGGCACTCACATAAAAAGGTATCATCTCCTTGTTATATCACTGCGCTTTGTGCGCCAGGCAGTGGCCAACAGACGGCGCAGTCGCTTGTACTGTCCGTCAAGTTCGGCGCTCATAGGCTCGCCGCCTTGCGGCTCGTGTTCCGTCTGCGAATAAACACATTCAGTTTATTTATGATACGGCAATCCTGCGTTAATACTTAACAATCTGTATATTTGTTCACATAGCATAACTCTGAATAATTGGTGCGGGAAAGTCGGCTTGCCGAAAGATAGGACGAGATTTGCGCGCGAGCGAAGGTCGTCGGTGTGTCCGTGACTGCCGCCGATGAGGAATGAAAACTCGCTTTCTCCGTCGTTACATCTGGTCTTTATGAGGTCGGCGAGTTGCTCGCTTGAAAACTCTTTGCCTCGAAAGTCCATTGCGACGATGAAACCTTTTGCTTTTGAGAACAACTGCTCGCTTTCGATACGCTGTTGTTCGGCGGGCGTTTTGCCTTGCGGCGCGTCGGGAAGTTCTATCACTTTGACATCTGCAAAGCGAGAGGCGCGTTTGAGATACTCGGCGATTGCGTCGGTGAAATACTTTTCTTTGATTTTGCCGATTGCGATAATATTGATTTTCATCTCATCATTCCCCACGCAAAACTGAACGCCGTGGCGCAGATTCCCACCGCCACCGTAAGCATAAACGGAACGTCCTTGTAAAGGGGCAAAACGTCGGTTGCGCTTGCGAAAGGAACGTCGGATATACGCTCGTGTTTTACGGCGTCTTTGCGCATAACGAAGAATAAAAGCGCAAGCAAGCACGCGCACACGACCACGAGAGCCGCCGCCACCGCAAAGCCTAAATTCGAGCCGTAAAACCAGTTTGAAATTTTGTTGATGAAGTCGAATACGCCGCCGTTTTGGGAAACGTATTCCGAAAACACGCTGTACGCGTTGTTGGCAAAGTGAATGAAGATTCCGCCCCATATGGAATCGGTGTAATACGCGATGAGCGCGACTGTTGCGCCGAAAAAGAACGTATAGCCCGTCTGCACGATGTTTTGGTGCATAAGCGAAAACAGCACGGCGGACACGAGCACGAACTTCCATTTACACTCTTTGTAGCCCGCCCTAATAAGACCTCTGTGCGCAATTTCCTCGCAGAATCCGGGAAGCACGGCAACCAAAAACAGTTCCTTGAACAGCGTGCCTACGCTATCGTAGTCGGTGCTTGACGGAATGTGGGTGTAGCCTATCATTCTCAACACCATTTGCCACACGAAAGATATGCCGCTCGAAACGACGATTGCGCACACGCACATCGGGATTATCAAAAGCCAATTTTTTGCGGATATTTTTTTGAAACCGAAATCGGAAATTACGTCTTTTGCCTTTTCGCCCCTACGCTTTGCGGTGAGAGAATACAAAAACACGCTTATGAACGCAAAAATGGCAATCTGCACTACGCACGAGAAAAATGCGTCCGAATCCTTTATATTCAATGCGGAATAAATATCCAAAGCCGACGCTATACGCAAAAGAAGCGTGCATAACACGACGACGAAATATATCCAACCTACGCTCGTCCGCTTCGTCATATCAGCCCCACGATAAAGCCGTACAGCCAGTAGGCGCACACGAGCGCGAGCGCAATCCATACGCCCGTCAAATTCTGGTTTTTGCCTATATACTCGACGCCGTTGCTTTCCTCGAGTTCGTAGCGGATTTTCTTCCACCCCTGCTTCGTAAACAAGGATTTCAAAAAGCGCGCCAAGCCTTTGAACACGTTTTCTTTTTGCTCGGTTGCGTTCGAGGTTGCGACGATTGTGAATCCGTCCTCGCGATAGACGTTGCTCACGAGTCCTTTTTTACGCTTTGCGCCCGCGCGGTAGAAAAGATAGAGCAAGCATACAAGCAAGAACAATCCGACGATGACGCTCGCCGCGCCCGTGAGCCAGTTGTAATAGCCGAGTTTGACGTACAGAGCGTCAACTTGCGGCAGATACGCCGTCAGCGTGAGAGATATGAAATTGTTGAAAAAGTGGATTATAACGCCTGCCCAAACCGAACCCGAAAGCGCGACGACGATTGCAAGCACAGTCCCCAAGCCGAATTGATGTACGGTTTGAACGGGATTTGCGTGCATAAGCGAGAAAAACAGTCCCGACATCAGCACGCCGAACCATATATCTCTCGTCGCAAGACCGGGGAAAACCGTGCCTCGCATAAAGATTTCCTCGCCGATTGCAGGCATAACCGCAAGCACGAAAAGCGCGAGAAAATAGTATCCTACGTTTGAAAATTCGGGCATAGTGACGCCCGGTCCGTGATAGCCGATGACGCTCAAAAACGCCGACCACGCGTTTGCAAGAGGCAAAAACACGAGTATGGTCGCAACGGCGATAAACGGCAATATGACGATTTGCAAAGCGTTGAGTCTGCCTTTGAGTTTGGCGACGTTTACAATATCGATTTTGCGCACGCGCGCATACGTGAATACGGTTGCGATAAAGCCTATTTGCATAATCGCATACCCGCACCAACTGTAAACGCTCATACCGTCGAGAGTTGCGGTGAAATTTCTGAGAGCGAGCGACAAGAACAGCGACAGCAAACTGCCGACGCATATGCCCATAAGATAGATTGACGAACTTTCGCTTGCGCCTATCGTTTTTCTCATAGAATTTCAAAGACCTCGCTTCTTCTCAATTGATGTGCGACGTACAATTCGATGTCGCTCTGCTTTTCCTTTATGGCGCGTTCCACCGTTTCAAACGCCTTTTGCTCGGTGTTGTTGTTTTCGCTTATATGCCCCAAAACGAGTTGTTTTATGCGCGAATCGTCGCACAAAACGGACGTTATTCTTGCGGTTGCGTCGTTCGAGAGGTGTCCCGAATTTGACAGTATGCGCGCTTTTAGCATAGGCGGATATTTGCCGTTTTTGAGCATTTCGACGTCGTGATTTGCCTCCAGAAGCACGACCTCGCTGTCTTTTACGTTGCGGATAACGCCTTTGGTGGGTACGCCGATGTCGGTTGCCACGCTGCACCTTGCGCCCTCGAAATCGAAAGTGTACGCAAGCGGGTAAACCGCGTCGTGCGGAATACGGAACGGCTCGACCGCTATATCGCCGATTTTGAATCCGCCCTCGTAGTCGGCAACGTCTGTCACGTTTTTGACGTCTGTTTTCTGACATATTGCGCGAGCGGTGAGCGGATGCGCGTACACTCTGGTGTACGACGACAATTTGCAAAGTCCCGCAATATGGTCGCTATGCTCGTGAGTTATCACCACACCGTCTATATCGCTCGGTTTCAACCCGAACTCGAAAAGTGCGCTCGAAATCCTCGTAAACGAAACGCCAGCGTCAACCAAGATTGCCGTTGAATTTGACAGTATGAGCGTGGCATTTCCCTTGCTTCCGCTTGCAAGCGATACGAGTTTTAGCGACATTTGTATACCCTTTTTTGAGGGAAAAACGAATCGCAAAAGCAATTCGTTCCCCCTATTTTCGTTCGTTTAGTTGTTAAATTTGCGCTTTGAATTAAATCTCTCTCGAATTAGATTTCTCTCGAAAGGTTTTCGGCGTTTTCGACCTTGTCGTCGAGTTTGTTGAGAAGAACGGCGAATACTATCGACAGCACGAGATTGACGAGCGCAAGCACCAAAATGACGAGGAATCCCACTTGTTCGCTTGCGACGAAGGATTTGTCGATAATCCATTTAATCATCACGGCGAGCATTGCGCCTGCGGCTACGAGCGAGAAGATGAAGTTGAGCGCGCGAGGATATTTGCCGCCGATTACGGAAACGAGCGACGCAATCGTCATAACCGCGCTGACCGCCGCAACGCCTATGTACGCCAAATTGCTGAGCGGATGAAGTTCAAATCCGTTTGCGACCCAGTTTTTAATCGTGCCTATGATGTTGAATTTTTCGATAGACACCGTCCCTACGCTCGGTACGAAATAAGACAAGATGAACGGCAGCACGACGAGCGCGGACAATATAAACGTGACGAGCGCAAAAATTCTGGGTTGAATCTTGCCTCTCTTTCTGATCTTGCGAGCGGCAATCGTTTCGAAATCGGTTGCTTTGTCGTTTTCGACGGTCGCTTGCGCATATCCGTTCTGACCTCTGCCGTCCGTTCTCAAAACGTTGCTGTCCTGCGTCATATACGGCACGACGGCAAGCGGAACGACGATGGGTTGAAGTTGAATGGTGTTATGTTTCGGCGCGGCGATAGGCACGGGGCCGCCCGTTCCGACGGTTTTCATAACGGTAACGTCAGAGCCTGCTTCGGGTTGCGGCGCGGTGTACGCTTCCGCCTCGAACATAGGTTCGTCTTCGACCTTTATCTCGTTATCGGGGGTCATAACGATTTCTTGCTTTTTGTCTTTTTTCGACATACTTCCTCCTCGCGATTATTTGAGATAACCGCACTTGTCGCGATTGACGATTGCGCCGACGACGCACAAAACGAGATACGCCGCGCCCGAAACGACGAGCGTGAACAATTCGCTTTGCGCATAACCGGAAATGAAATCCGCGACAAAATCTATACGTTCGATTCCGATTGCGCTTGCGCCCACGAGGCTTGCAACGAATATCGCAATCAAACATAGCGCGTAGATGACCGCGCCGTTTACGAATTTTACGGGTTTAACCGCGCCGAATATCGCAAAACAGGCTTTTATCACGTTAATCAGCACGCATAAAATGCCTATTGTGAGAATAAGCGACGGTATCGTGCTTATCCATATCGCGCCGACTTCTTCGCCTTGCCAACCGAGTGCCGCCGTCTGCTCGAAAGCGGAAATGAGGTTGCGAATGACGTTGAATTTGTCGGGAACGAGCACGAGGGGCGCGTCCACTTGCGCGCCTATCACGCCTAGTACGTACGGCAAAAGAACCAACACCGAAGCGACGAGAGCAATCACGCCGCTCGCCATATTTTTCGCTCTCTTGCCTCTTTTCCACTTCTTGTTGACTTCCTCGCGCTTGGGTTGGAAGTCGTCTTGGGTGGATACGATACGAGCGGAATCCGAATCGAGCGTTTCCTTCGTGACGATTGTCGGCTCTATCACGTACTGCTGCATAACGGTGGGCATAACGTGATAGGCGGCGTTGTCAATGGGCGAAGGCGCGAGTCTTATGCCCGCGTCGTCAACGCTTCGATTCTTGTTTTTGTTGATCTTCTCTGCCATATCTTATTCTATTTGTTAATTTTTCTTGTTTTGAGGTTGCGCCTTGACGGGTTGAGCCTTTTGCGGCTTTTGTTCTTGCGGAACATACTGCATAAGCGGTTGCTCTTGCGTGACGTACGGCACGAACGCAACGGGTTGAACTATGGGCGGCATTTGATAAGGCTTGCCGTCCTCGCCCATAAAGAATCCGGGGGTCGGATATTGAGGCATACCTGCCGCAACGGGTTGCGAGGGGTACGGATACGGCGGATAGGGATAAGGCGCATATCCGCCTTGATAAGGCACTCTGCTCGGACCGGAAAAGTCTGCGGGTTGCTCTTTTTCGGGTTCTTTTTCCTCCACGGGTTTTTCCTCTTGCACGGGCGCGTTGAGTTCGTCGATAAACTCGTCGAGCGTGGGTGCTTTCTTCGTTTCGAGGTCTACGGTCGGCGCAGGTATAATCTGTTGCTTGCGCTTTACGGGCGGACTTTGTTTAATCTTGTTTTTGGCAAGAAGAAGCAGAGCGCGCGCCTTGTTTCTGCCGCAATGCGTGCAAGCGGTTGCGGTGAGCGGGTTTATAGTGCCGCAAGCGGGGCAAACGTACGTGTCGCCGTCGATGTCGTCCTCGTCGATTTGAGTGTACGGGTCGGCGTAGTATTTTGAATAGGTTTTGAGCGCGGCTGACATCTTTTTCAAAAGTTCGACGTCCTCAGGGCCGAGTTCGTTGAGTTTTTGACGATATTTTTCGAGATTTTCCGCTTTCACGCGGTATTCTTCCTCGCTCTTTTGGCGGTATTCTTCGACTTGTTGAAGTGCCTTTTCTCTTTCGTCGTCGGCTTTTGCGCGCTTTTCGGCAATCTCTTTGTCGATTGCCGCCATACGGTCGCGTTCCATATTGTCGAGACGAAGTTTCGCCTTGCGAGCGTCGAGCATATCCTCGTCGCTGTGCGTTTCGCTTTCGACGACTATCGGCGCGCCACAGGACACGCAAAACTTTGCGCCGGGAAGATTTTTCGTTCCGCAAACGGCGCAAACAGGCTTGCGCATAACCTGCAAAATGCCGCCGCACTTTGCGCAGTATCTGCTGCCGGCACTGTTTTTGGCGTGGCAAACGGGGCAGATCGTCTGATAATTTTCAACGACGTCCGCGCCGCAAGTCGGACAAAAGGCTTGTCCAGGTTTTACTTCATTTCCGCATATCTTGCAAACAAACATATTGCTTTCACCCGAATATCTTTATGTTGTTTATTGTTTTACCTTAAAAATTAGTTTTTTGGTTTGTAACTGTCCTTCAAACCCACTATATTGTTGAACTCGTTGTTCTCGTTGCGCTTGATAAAGTAGCCTTCGCGCAAGAATTGGAATCTCGTGTGTACGGGTGCTTCCGCAACGATTCTTTCCGCTTTGCCGTGCAAAACCGTGAGAGAGTTGCGATTGACTCTGTCCATATAATCGCCGTCGCCGTCGTTGATGAGATAGTCGAACATATTGAGCGTGACGTCCACCGAGTCGTTGGCGTTGACCCAGTGAATCGTGCCTTTGACCTTCATATTCGCGCCTTCTTCACCGCTCTTCGTGCCTTCGAGATATTCGACGTGGACTGCGCTTACGTTGCCGTTTTCGTCAAGGTCGCAACCGACGTATTTGACGATGTACGCGCCTTTAAGACGTACGATTCCGTCGGGTTTCAAGCGGAAGTATTTGGGCGGCGGATTGAGAGCGAAATCGTCTTGCTCGATGTAGAGTTCTCTGCCGAACGTGGTTTCGTGCACGCCTGCGTTTTCTGCTTGCGGATTGTTTTCGATATACACGGGTTCGCTCTTGCCTTCGGGATAGTTGTCCACGATGAGTTTGAGAGGTTTGGTGACGACCATTGCGCGCTCAGCGCGGTTGTTCAAGTCCTCTCTCACGCAGTGTTCGAGAATGGAAATATCCACTTCGCTGTCCGCTTTGGACACGCCGATACGAGAGCAGAAATCGCGGATTGCCTCGGGCGTATAACCTCTCTCTCTTATGCCCGAAAGCGTGGAAAGACGAGGATCGTCCCAACCCCAAACCACTTTTTCGTCCACGAGGCGTTTGATGAAACGCTTGCTCATAACGGTGTGCGTAAGGTTGAGTCTTGCAAACTCGATTTGTCTCGGGCGTGGGTCGAAACCGCAATTCGTCGTCACCCAGTCGTAAAGGGGACGGTGATTTTCAAATTCGAGCGAGCAGAGCGAGTGCGTTATGCCCTCGATTGCGTCCTCGATGGGGTGAGCAAAGTCGTACATCGGATAGATGACCCATTTGTCGCCCGTATGGGGGTGCGTTGCGTGGCAAATGCGGTAGATGACGGGGTCGCGCATATTGATGTTGGGCGACGCCATATCGATTTTCGCACGCAAAACTTTTTCGCCGTCGGCAAACTCGCCGTTTCTCATTCTCTCGAACAAGTCGAGGTTTTCCTCGACCGAGCGGTTTCGATAGGGGCTTTCCGTGCCCGGAACGCCGAAACTGCCGCGCGTCTGACTTATTTGCTCTGCGCTCAAATCGCAAACGTACGCTTTGCCGTCCTTGATGAGTTTGACGGCGCACTCGTACATTTTCTCGAAGTAGTCGCTTGCGTTGTGCAATTCGTCCCAATCGAAGCCGAGCCATTTGATGTCGGCTTTTATGCTTTCCATATATTCGACGTCCTCTTTGACGGGGTTTGTGTCGTCGAAGCGCAAATTGCACGCGCCGTGATATTTTTCTTTCATTCCGAAGTTTATGCACAACGCCTTTGCGTGACCGATGTGCAAATATCCGTTGGGTTCGGGCGGAAAACGCGTGATAATTTTGTTCACCTTGCCCGAAGCGAGATCTTCGTCAATGATTTCTTCGATAAAATTTCTTGAATTGTCTTCCATAAGTTTAGCCTTTGCGCCTGAGCGCATATCGAAATTTCGCTCACGCACGATACGCCCGCGCGAGCAGGTTATAGTTAATAATAAAACGAAATGAGTGATATGTCAATAATTGCGCCGTGCAAATATTCGTTAAAAAATGTAAGCGGCAAAATTTGCGTTTGATTTTATCGAAAAAGTCGTGCCGAAAAATCGCGAAAAACGGCAAAATCCACAGCGAAAAAGCATAAAACAAATGCAAAAAACATTTGGTTTTCGCAATAAAAATCAAAGGAAAACAACGCAAAAATCAGTTAAAATTCAACAAAAAACAGCCTGAAATCTGCAAAAAATCAATAGACCACGGACAGCAAATGCAAGCCCTTTGCGCTCAAAGTTTTTCCCGCGAGTTTTCTGTCGCCCGTTTCCAAAATGCGCTTTACGTCGTCAACCGAAAGTTTGCCGATTCCGACGTACAAAAGCGTGCCCGCGATTATGCGCACCATATTGTAAAGGAAGCCGTTGCCCGTCACGGATATGCACAATTCGGACTCGCAAAGCATACCGTCTTTTGCCTGCTCGGATTCGCAAAAACTTTGAAGCGGCGATGTGGAAACTTCTATGGAATACACGGTTCTAACCGTGTTTTTTATCACGCTTCCGCTTGCCTCGAAGCACTTGAAATCGTGCGTGCCTTCAATGACTTTGCAAGCCTCTTTTATCTTCTCGAGGTTGACGGGAACGATGACGTGTTCGTGTGTGGGTTCGAGCATAGGACGGCGATGTTTAGAGATATACATCTTGTAGCAATACGTCTTGCGCTTTGCGTTGAATCGCGCGTTGAAATCGTCGCTTGCGACCTCGCAAGAGAGCATACTCACGTCGTCGGGAAGGTGCGTGTTCACCGCAAACGGAATCTTGTCCGCGGGTATGGACGTGTCGGCGTCGAAATGCACGACTTGCCCCTCTGCGTGAACGCCCGCGTCCGTTCTGCCGCTCGCCGTAGCGGCGGTTTTTACGCCGAAAGTTTTTTCGAGAGCCTTTTCCAAAACCTCTTGTACGCTCAATCCGTTGAGTTGTCTTTGCCAACCGACGTACCTTGCGCCGAAATACGAAATTATAGCGCGATACCTCATTGCACGAGTCCCCCGAAAATCATTTGGTCGATGTTGATTCCTATCGTCGGGAAATAGTATCTTTCAAGCAAAATAACCACGAAGAACGAGCACATAAACAACGCCGCGATAACGTCGCCTAAACCGATTTTCGCTTTCTTCATTTTGGTGCGTTTTTCGGTTGCGTTGTAGCACCTTGCGTCCATTGCGAAAGCAAGTTCGTCGGCGCGTCTGAACGAGTTGACGAAAAGCGGAATAAGCACGGGCAAGAGAGCCTTTGCTCTTGCGAAAAGTCCGCCCGTGTCGAAACTTGCGCCGCGCGCTTTTTGCGCGGAAATTATCTTGTTGGTTTCCTCGAAAAGCGTGGGGATAAAGCGAAGCGCAATGCTCATTATCATCGCTATGTCTCTGACGGGAACTTTGACGAGTTTGAGCGGCGACATAAGACTTTCAACGCCGTCCGCAAGTTCGACGGGCGTTGTCGTGAGCGAAAGCAAAGACGCGCCCGAAATCAACAAAACGAGCCTTAAAACCATCTTTATGGTTGTATGAACGCCGTTTTTGGTGATTGTGAAGATTTGCCAATGCACCAAAACTTCGCCGTCTTTTATCAAAAACAAGTTGAGAATCGCGGTAAACAAAACTATGAAAAGCACGCCTTTCACGCTTTTGAGAACGGACACCATAGGCAATTTCGCAATCAAAATTATCGCAATCAAAACCGCCGCCGTCAGCATAAATCCGAAGTAGGAGTTGACGAAAAATATGCCGATGACATACATAAGCGTAAGCACGAGTTTCACTCGCGCGTCGAGTCTGTGAACGACGGAATTCGTGGGATAATACTGCCCGAAGGAAACGTCTCTAAACATTGTCGCTTCCCCCTTTTGCCGCCTTGATTTCGGCAAGTTTGTCGGCAAGTTCGTCCATAGAAATTATGTCGCGCGGAAGGTCTATCCCTCGCGATATGAACACGTCCGAAAGTCTTGTCGCGCAAGGCACGTCAAGCCCTGCCTCTGCAATGAGTTCTCTGTTTGAAAACACCTCTTTGGGCGTGCCGTCCGCAATGATTTTTCCGTCTTTGAGCGCGACGATTCTGTCCGCTATGACGGCGATGTCGTCCATATTGTGCGACACCATAATTATCGTGGGCGATATTTCTTTTTGAAGTTTTTTGACGAGGGCGAGGATTTCCTCTCTGCCTTGCGGGTCGAGTCCCGCGACGGGTTCGTCGAGAACGAGGATTTTGGGTTCCATAGCGATAACGCCGGCGATTGCCACGCGACGTTTTTCGCCGCCGCTCAAATCGAAGGGACTGCGATTTGCAAACTTGTCGTAATCGAGTCCGACGACCTCTATCGCGCGCCTTACCCTACGGTCTATTTCCTCTTTTTCGAGTTTCATATTTTTAGGACCGAACGCAACGTCCTTTTCCACCGTATCCGCAAAAAGTTGGTATTCGGGGTATTGAAAAACCATACCTACGTCGAAACGCAGGTTTTTGAGCGTCTTTTTGTCCGTCGCGCTTTTGCCGTTGACGACGACGGAAGACTTCTTTTTGTCCTGAATCTTGATAAGTCCGTTAAGGTGTTGAATAAGCGTGGATTTTCCGCTGCCCGTTGCGCCGACTATGCCGACGAACTGCCCTTCTTCTATCGTCAGATTAATATCGGAAAGAGCCACTTTTTCAAACGGCGTTTTGGGGGAATAGACGTAAGTTAGATTTTTTATTTCAATTGCCGACATACGCCCTCCGCAAGTTCTTCTTCCGTAAGCAACGGCGAATCGAAAACGAATCCTTTTCTTTCGAGGTTTTTGCACAACGCGTACACGGGGGGAAGCGTAAGTCCGCACGCTTCCAAAAGTCCCGAAGAAAACACTTCCTTCGGCGTGCCGTCTATTGCGATTCTGCCCTTTCGCAAAACGATGATTCTGTCCGCAAGCACGGCTTCGTCCATATTGTGCGTGATGTTGATGACGGTTATGCCCTGCTCGTTGAGTTTTTTGGCAATGGACATAATCTCTTTTCTGCCGTTTGGGTCGAGCATAGACGTGGATTCGTCCAAAATGAGAATATCGGGGCGCATAGCGAGAACGCCCGCGATTGCGATACGCTGTTTCTGTCCGCCGCTGAGTTTGGACGCCGAACGCTTGCGATATTCGTTCATTCCCACCGCTTCGAGAGCCTCGTCGACTCGTTCGATGATTTCGTCGCGCGGAACGCCGATATTTTCGGGGCCGAACGCAACGTCGTCCTCGATTATCGTCGCAACCATCTGATTGTCGGGATTTTGGAAAACCATACCCGCTTTTTTGCGGATTTCAAAGGTGTTTTTCTCGTCGGAAGTTGACAAGCCGTCAATCAAAACTTCGCCGCTCGAGGGTATAAAAAGACCGTTGAGAAGTTTTGCGAGCGTGCTTTTGCCGCTGCCGTTCATACCGGCGAGCGCGACAAATTCGCCTTTCTCAACGGAAAAAGACAGGTTTTTGAGGGCTTTTAGACTGCTGCCCTCCCCTAATGAGTAACTATAACTTACTCCTTTGAGGACGATTTGCGACATACGGCAAGTATACCACAGCGGATTTTATAAAGCAAGTTATTGAAGATTGTGTGTGAAATTAAAAGCGCGTTATACTTAAGAACAATGATTTATTTTCTAAAATGCAGCTTCCCCTTTCCTCAGGTGTTTCCCCCACCGCCGTTCCCCCTCTGCATAAATTTGAGGGAACCCACGGCGTCCGCGTAGCGGGGGACAACACTGACGCGATTGACTTCGTAGCAATCGCTAGTTCGTTGCGAGCAACGAACGGCAGACGGGCTGTTGGCAATATAAATCGGCTGAAAGCCGTGTCACCGTCCTTTGTGTGCCAGCTACGCACCCAAACGGCACAGTCGGACGGTACAAAACGTCGAGCTTCGACGCTCGCTTTTCTCGCCGCCTTGCGGCTCGCGTTCCGTCTGCGAATTAGCACATACCGTTTATAAGTACGCCTTGAATAAGTGTTCGTTTCGGGTGTGGGGCGAAACCCCACCCGCAATTATTAATTATTAATTATTAATTGTTAATTCAAAATTCCGCCCTTTCTATTGACTATTGAAATTTATCAATATATAATATTTAATTGATTACGCGTTGCGCTCTTGCGTGTGCGCGTGATGAATCAAAACACTCAAAGATATTTATTTGGAGGACTATCCGATATGAAAAAAATGACCATTGACGGCAATACCGCTGCGGCACACATCGCGTATGCTTTTTCCGACGTAGCGGCTATTTACCCTATCACTCCGTCATCACCTATGGCAGAGAACTGCGACGACTGGGCGGGTCAAGGCAGAAAGAACATTTTTGGCAACGTGCTTAAAATTGCCGAAATGCAATCCGAAGCCGGCGCGGCAGGCGCAGTACACGGCTCGTTGGCGGCAGGCGCATTGACAAGCACGTTCACCGCAAGTCAAGGCTTGTTGCTTATGATCCCGAATATGTACAAGATTGCGGGCGAGTTGCTTCCTTGCGTATTCAACGTTTCCGCAAGAAGCGTTGCAGGCCACGCGCTCAACATCTTCGGCGACCACTCGGACGTTATGGCGTGCCGTCAAACCGGTTTTGCTATGCTCGCTGCAAACAGCGTTCAAGAGGTTATGGACCTTACTTTGGTTTCCTACCTTTCCACGATCGAATCCAGCGTTCCTTTCCTCAACTTCTTCGACGGTTTCCGCACCTCTCACGAAGTTGACAAGATCGACGTGATCGAATACGACGAGATCAAACCCCTCGTAGACTTCAAGAAAGTGGACGAGTTCCGCGCACGCGCACTCAACCCCGAACATCCCCATCAACAAGGCACGGCTCAAAACCCCGACATCTACTTCCAAAACAGAGAAGCAAGCAACAAGTACTATGACGCAGTTCCCGCAATCGTTCAAGCGGAAATGGACAAAGTCAGCGCGCTCACCGGAAGAAAATACAACCTCGTCGACTACTACGGCGCACCCGATGCGGACCGCGTAATCGTCATTATGGGTTCAGGTGCGGAAGCGGTTGAAGAAACCGTCGACTACCTCAACGCAAGAGGACACAAAGTCGGTCTTTTGAAAGTCAGACTTTATCGTCCGTTCCCCCAAGACGCATTCGTCAAAGCGATTCCCGAAACCGTCAAGACCATCACCGTTATGGACAGAACCAAAGAGCCGGGCGCACAAGGCGAACCTCTCTACCTCGACGTCGTGTCCGCACTCAACGAAGCAGGCGTGAAGAAAGAAGTGCTCTGCGGTCGTTACGGCCTCGGCAGCAAGGAATTCAACCCCTCTATGGTCAACGCAATCTACGAGAATATGAGCGGCGAAAAGAAAGACAGATTCACCGTCGGTATCAACGACGACGTGACCTTCCATTCTTTGAACGTCACCGAAAAGATCGACGCGTCCGACGCGAGCGCGATTTCTTGCAAGTTCTACGGTCTCGGCTCTGACGGCACCGTCGGCGCAAACAAGAACTCTATCAAGATCATCGGCGACCACACCGACAAATACGCGCAAGCGTACTTCGCATACGATTCCAAGAAATCGGGCGGCATCACCATTTCGCACTTGCGTTTCAGCGACAAGCCCATCAGAAGCACCTACCTCATCGACCAAGCGGACTTCGTGGCTTGCCACAACGAATCCTACGTTCTTCGTTACGATATGCTTTCCGACCTCAAGGACGGCGGCACGTTCCTTCTCAACTCTCAATGGGAACCCGAAGAAATGGATGCGAAACTTCCTGCCGCAATGAAGAATATGATTGCCAAAAAACACGTCAAATTCTACACTCTCGACGGTCTTAAAGTCATTCAAGAAATTGGCACGAAGAAAGGCGTCAACACCGTTATGCAAGCGGCATTCTTCAAACTCGCAAACGTCATTCCTTACGAAGACGCAGAGCGTTATATGAAGGAAATGATCAAGAAATCCTACGGCAAGAAAGGCGACGCGGTCGTCGCAATGAACAACGCTTGCGTAGACAACGCGATCGCACACCTCAAAGAGGTCAAATATCCGCAAAGTTGGGAAACCACGACCACCGGCGCTGCGCCGCTTCCCGTACCCAACGACGAGTATTTCAAGAACTTCATCGCTCCCATCACGGCGCAAGAAGGCGACAAACTTCCCGTTTCCGCATTCACCCCCAACGGCTACGTCCCCACCGGCACGACCAAGTTTGAAAAACGCGGCATCGCGGTTTCCGTTCCTATGTGGGACAAAGACAAGTGCATCCAATGCAACCGCTGCGCTCTCGTCTGCCCGCACGCAACCATTCGTCCGACCCTCGCAACCGCAGAGGAACTCGCAGACAAACCCGCAACGTTTGAAACCAAACCCGCAATCGGCGTGAAAGGCTACGAATTCCGTATGCAAGTCAGCCCCTTCGACTGCACGGGTTGCTCTAACTGCGTCGCTGTTTGCCCCGCAAAAGAAAAGGCTCTCACTATGGTTCCCCTCGACGAAGCAATCGCAAAAGAGGAAGAAAACTGGGACTATGCGGCAAACCTCAAAGAAACCACTGCGGAACTCAAATCCGTCAACGTCAAGAACAGTCAGTTCAAGAAACCGCTCTTCGAGTTCTCGGGCGCTTGCGCAGGCTGCGGCGAAACGCCTTACGTCAAACTTATGACGCAACTTTTCGGCGACAGAATGCTCATCGCAAACGCAACGGGTTGCTCGTCCATCTACGGCGGCAGCGCACCGACTTGCCCCTACACCAAGAACGACAAGGGTCGCGGTCCCGCGTGGGCAAACTCTTTGTTTGAAGACAACGCAGAGTTCGGCTACGGTATGCACCTTGCATACGACACGCGTCGCAACGTGCTTGCAAACAACATCACCAGCCTCATCGGTCTCGACGCTATTTCCGAAGATATGAAAGCCGCTCTCAATTCGTGGCTCGAAAACAAGGAAGACGCTCAAAAGAGCGAAGAAGCGGCTGACGCTATCATCGCACTTCTTCCCGAAGAAAAGAAGACCGCAAACGGCTTGAGCCTCGAACTTCTCGAAAGCATCGAAGCAAGAAAAGATTGCCTCATCAAGAAATCCGTTTGGATCGTCGGTGGCGACGGATGGGCATACGACATCGGTTACAACGGCGTTGACCACGTTCTCGCAAGCGGCGAAGACGTCAACATCCTTGTTCTCGACACCGAAGTTTATTCCAACACCGGCGGACAAGCGTCCAAGTCCACCCCGACGGGCGCAATCGCAAAATTCGCATCAACCGGCAAACGCACCAAGAAAAAAGACCTTGCGCTTTTGGCAATGGACTACGGCTACGTTTACGTCGCACAAGTTTCTATGGGTGCGGATATGAACCAAGTCGTCAAAGCGTTTGCAGAGGCGGAAGCATATCACGGACCGTCCATCATCATCGCATACGCACCGTGCATCAACCACGGCATCAAAGGCGGTATGGACAACTCGCAAATGGAAATGAAGAAAGCGGTTGACTGCGGTTACTGGCAATTGTTCCGCTTCAACCCGACTCTCGTCGGCACGGATAGCGCACCGCTTGTCATCGACAGCAAAGAACCGACCGGGGACTACCAAGCGTTCCTTATGAACGAAACGAGATACGCTTCGCTCGCGAAGATGAATCCGGACGCGGCAAAAGTTTTGTTCGCAAAGAACGAAAAAGACGCCGAAAACAAACGTGCATATTATCTGAAAAAAGCAGAAGATTACAAAGAGTAATTAAAACGCTTTGCAATTCGAAGAAACCACGAAACCCCTCGAAAATTCGAGGGGTTTTTGTGTGTTGAATTAATAATGAATAATGAATAATTAATAATTATATACTGTTCTTTCATTATACACTATAGGTTGAATTTAGCAAGTAAGAAGAGCACATTATATTGTGTGTTGCGGTCTTATTATCAAAAATGAGTATAAAAATTAGTATAATTTTTTGCAAATTTTTACATCAGATTAGTTTTTATATATTGCAATAGATTGCTTAAATCGCAATAGTTTTCATACTTGCTCCGAGTTTTCTATTTCCTTTCGGCACGGCGGTTTAGCACCGATAAGAACCTCTGTCAACGGCATAAAAATCTTGTTTTTATGCTATCAAATTTTGGTTCAATTTCAATGCGCATTTTAACCGATTTTTTATACGTTGGCGATTAGACGAGCCGTAGTCTTGATACAAGTGTGACGATTAGACGTGCCGTAGTCTTGATACAAGTATAAGGACTTTTACACAACATTTTTATGCTGTTCGTTGACATAGGCTTTCTGTGATTTGAAGTGATACGTTTTTGAGTTTTCTCGGTGCTGCGCCGTTTTGTTGCCGAAAGGCAAATAAAACTCGGAGCGTATCAAATATGAAATCTCAAATCAATCTTCAAAATCAAAATGCAATCAGCATTTATGATGGCAATCAAGCACAAGTCAAAATTGTTGCTAAAAGGCAATGCATATTAGACGATGACGTTGTTATAACCGCAGACAACATTAAGAAAATCGGCGAATTGATAGCGTTGCTTACTATAAGAACAGTAATGTGTCGTTCGGGCAAAGACTTATATCGTCTTTATGACGGGCTTATCAAGGATTGCAACAAATCTAACGATTCTCTTGATGAATACTCGGACGGATATGACATAGCGCAAACCGCAATGCTTTTCCTTTGCGAACACATTGGCAAAAGACTTGGCGATAATTATACGACCACTCGTGGAAACGTTATCTCGATTAGGCAAGCGTGTTTCCGTTTTACGGACAGATACTTTGACAAACAATTCACCCGTCATTTAACGCACACAACCGCCATAAGCGACAGCGTTGCATCATCGCACATAACTTTTATCGACGACGAATCAAACAACGATTATACTGCCGTTGACGCGCTCATCGAAAGAATGAATTTAACACAAGGCGAATATGATGTTCTCTGCGCCTATATGTCGGGATTGACTTATCTCGAAGTTACACAACTTTTGAACGTCAACCGCACAACCATATGGCGCAGAAGAGTGAAATTGCAAAATAAACTTAACGCACTTTGTGTCAAAAACAATTAAAAAAGAGAGAAACTAATTTCGCTTCTCTCTTTTCGATTCTATAAAATACACTTAATTCAATATGCTATCTTGTAGAGTTCCAAAATGTCTTTTTCGGTTATCTCTCTCGGATTGCCGCCCGTGCAAACGTCTGCGAATGCGTCTTTGGAAAGTTGTTCAAGTGCGGTTTCGGGGATATTTATCTCACGAAGAGTTTGCGGAATGCCAAGGTCGAGCGAAAGTTGTTTAACTGCGCTTACTGCCGCTTTTGCGCCTTCTTCAACAGACAAACCGTCGATATTCACACCCATCGCGCGTGCGATATTGCAATACTTCTCTTGTGCGGCAGGCATATTGTATTCCATAACTATAGGCAAAAGAAGTGCGTTTGCAACGCCGTGCGGAATATCAAATCTTGCGCCGAGCGGGTGTGCCATTGAGTGAACGCAACCGAGTCCGACGTTTGAGAAAGCCATACCTGCAACGTATTGTGCAAGTGCCATATTCTCGCGAGCGGTCATATCTTTGCCGTTGAACGTTGCATTGCGAAGATTCTTCGAGATAAGTTCAATCGCTTTGAGTTCAAACATATCGGAAAGTTCCCAAGCGCCTTTCGTGATATAACCTTCGATTGCGTGCGTAAGTGCGTCCATACCGGTTGCAGCAGTCAAACATTTGGGCATAGATGCCATAAGTTCTGCGTCGATAATAGCAAGCACGGGAATGTCGTGCGGATCTACGCAAACCATCTTTCTTCCCGTTTCTTCGTCGATAATGACGTAATTGATTGTGACTTCTGCCGCCGTACCTGCGGTTGTCGGAAGCGCGATAATCGGGACACATTTATGTTTTGTAGGAGCAACGCCTTCGAGCGAAACAACGTCTTCAAATTCGGGATTGTTTGCAACGATTGCAATACCCTTTGACGTATCGATTGCACTACCACCACCGATTGCGATAAGGAAATCCGCACCGGACGCTTTGAATGACGCAAGTCCGTTTTTGACGTTTGTCACGGTCGGGTTTGCTTTGAAGTCCGTGAACATCTCATACGGAAAACCTTCGAGAGTTGACGTAACCATATCTGCCACGCCGAATTTCACAAGGTCTTTATCTGCAACGATAAACGCCTTTTTGAATCCGCGCGCTTTGATTTCGCCGAGAAGTTCACGTCTTGCGCCTGCACCGAAGTACGAAGTTTCGTTCAAGATAAATCTGTTTGCCATAATTTTATCTCCTTAAAGGTAATTCTATTATTTTTCCCAAACTCTATTTAGGCAATACGCCGTTGCTTTGGATATGTTCGCTTATTTTCCCAAGATTCCGTCAAGCGGTGTGAGATGCCACAAATCAACAAGTCCTTGCAGCACGTCATCGCCTATTTCGTTGACGACGTGTCCCAAAGTGAGCATATAAAGTTGCGCCGTTTTCTCAACGGTTTCAATAAGTCCGAAGGCTTCGTCAATGTCTTTACCGACACCGTAAATGCCGTGATTGGTCCATACGACAAGACGATATTTCTTCATCTTCTCTGCCGTCGCTTCACCGATTTCGTTCGTTCCGCAAACCATACAAGGCAGCACGCCTACACCGTCCGGGAATACAACGATTGCCTCGGTGTTGTTGCGCCACAACTTTTCCGTAAACACCCTATCGTCGGTTTTTACGACTGCGGACATACAAATAGTATACGTCGGGTGCGTGTGCATAACCACTCTGTGGTTGGGATCTATTTTCAAACGAGTTGCGTGCGTCATAAGGTGCGCAGGAAGTTCACTCGTGAATTTTCCGCCGTCCTTATATCCCCACAAAAGTTCCGCCGATTTGCCGTCTGCGCCGATACGGATTATACCGAGATTGGTTTCGGGATCGCCTTCAATGTTCTTGAAATACTTGCCCGTTCCCGTAACGATAAAATATCTGCCGACCAACTCTTTTGCATCAAACCCAGTCGGGATAACGCGCAAAACCTTGTCCGTATCGAGATATTCTTTTACTTGTTCTTCATCGAGCAACACGGAAACGTTTCCGCCGTTTCTCTCGTCCCATCCCTGACGATACATATTGCTCGTAATCTTGCAAAGTTCTTTTACGAACGGCGCTTCAAGTATATTTTTCATTTATATATCACTCCTTTGAAATTCAAACCGTATAGAACTCATATTAAAGTTCTATTTGGCTCTTTATGTTTCCCATCGCCGTTGCCTCTATTGGCATCGCGACGACTTCTTTGTTTGTAAATTCTCTTGTAAATTCGTTGACCAATCTGTTGTTTGCTCCGCCGCCTACGATATAAATCTTATCGAAGGTGCGATTTTCGCATTTTTCCAAATCGTCAATTGCTTTTTTGTATCCCATTGCCATAGACCTGTACGCACTGCGATACAAATCCCCTTCCGTTTTAGGCGCATTGAGATTGCGACTCTCAAACCAGTTCTTGATTTTCTTGTCCATATTTTCAGGCAAAGAAAACTCTTTTGCGTTGACGTCGAACGTACCGTCAAACGTGCTTTCGCTTGCAAGGCGCGTCATCTCGTCAAAACTTCTGCCGAACACGTTTTTCAGGC
>ERZ808252.748-NODE-748-length-28410-cov-5.637630_pt1 | contig 28410 bp, 24 predicted proteins | sample MGYA00521242_ERZ808252 | MGnify/ENA primary metagenome ERZ808252 (study PRJEB31516, sample SAMN03275581) | gut metagenome | biome: mammalia-associated habitat; material: feces | host: Papio cynocephalus | place: Kenya | collected 2012-08-07 ...
CGGCCCGCGATGCGGTGCCGCAATGGCGTTTCCGCAGAAACGCCCGCGATCGAAAAGGGGAGCTGGCAAACCCGAAGGGTTTGACTGAGAGGTTGTAGGCAGCGTATAGGAACGGGCATCCGGTTACAGGACACCTTCTCCTGCACCTTACCTACAACCCCTCCGCTTCGCATTCGCTCAGCACCTCCCCTTACACAGGGGAGGCAAGGGGTGAGGGGCGGCTCGCTCTGCACCGCTTCAGCGGGGCAGGCAAGGGGTGAGGTCGCCGCACACAGCGGCTCCCTGCGGCATGACGGCGGCACTGGCCGCCGGGAAGCCGCCCCGCGCCTTTCCCTCTTTTATTTCTGCAGATAATACCCCGCGCCCCGCTTCGTCATGAAATACTGCGGGTTCGCCGGGTCGGCTTCGAGCTTTTCGCGGAGACGGCGCATGGCCACATCCACCGCCCGCAGGTCGCCGTAGTAATCATAGCCCCAGACCTTTTCCATCAGTTCCTCCCGGGAGACCACTCTCCCGGCAGACGCCAGAAAATAACACACCAGATCATATTCCCGCTGCGTCAGCTCCACGGGCTTTCCGTCCCGCAGAATGGCCTGCAGTCCCGTATCCACCGTATAAGGCCCGAAAGTCTGCCGGTCGCCCTGGCTGCGGCCCTCTCCGTCCTTGCGGCGGGTATTGGCCCGGATGCGGGCCACCAGCTCCTTAACGGAAAAGGGCTTGGTCACATAATCGTCCGCGCCGGTCTCCAGGCCGAACACCTTGTCCCGCTCCTCCTCCCGGGCGGTGACCATGATCACCGGGACGTTGCTCTGCTTGCGCAGCTCCCGCAATACGTCAAAGCCGTTCATCCCCGGCAGCATCACATCCAGCAGGATCAGATCCGCGTCGCCCTTCAGGGCCTTGTTCAGTCCGTCCACGCCGTCATAGGCCGCCTCCACCGTAAAGCCCTCCCGCTTCAGATTGAAAGAAATCAGGTCCACGATGGTGGCTTCGTCTTCAATAATCAGGATCTTGCTCATTGGTCTTCCTCCTTCGGACAGGTTTTTTCGCCGGAAAGGCGCTTTTCCTCGCGGTTCATTCCCGTTCCAGCACCTCCCGCCGCACCAGATCCAGCGCGTGGCTGGCGGCAGAACGGCGGACCTGCTCCCGGGAGCGCATATAGCGCCGTTCCGGGCAGACCACCCGTTCTCCGCCCGCCCAGCTGAGTCCGATGAAGACCGTTCCCACCGGGTGCTCCTCCGTGCCGCCGCCGGGGCCGGCATAGCCGGTAACGCTGAGACCGATATCCGCGCCGCTGAGGGCCCGGACGCCTCTTGCCATCTCCAGCGCCGTCTGCTCGCTGACAGCGGTGCAGCGCTCCAGCGTCTCCGCCGAGACGCCCAGCAGCCGCTGCTTTGCCGCATTGCTGTAGGTGACGCAGCCGAAGCCGAACACCTCCGAGGCCCCCGCGATATCCGTGATGCGCTTGGCGATCAGACCGCCGGTGCAGCTCTCCGCCAGCGCGATCGTGAGGCCCTGCTGCCGCAGGCCCTGCACCACCCGTTCCTCCAGCGAGGAAACATCCACGCCGTAAACATGCTTTCCGAGAATTTCCCGCACCTGCGCCACCACCGGATCGCAGAGGGCCAGCGCGGCCTCCTTTGTCTCTGCCCGGGCAGTGATGCGCAGCTCGCATTCCCCCTCCTTGGCATAGGGGGCCATGGTAACGCCCTCCAGCCGGTCCATCAGGGGCTTGACCTGCGTCTCCATGGCGCTTTCCCCCACGCCGAAGATCTTTACATACCGGCTCCCGATAACGCCGCCCTGAAGCTTTTCCAGATAGGGCGCCGCCCGGTAAAGAAACATGGGCCGGCACTCCCGGGGCGGGCCGGGCAGCATGATCACATGGACGCCGTCCGCCTCAAAGGCGCAGCCCGGGGCCGTGCCCCAGTCGTTTTCTAAAACGGTGCAGCCCTCGGGCAGTTCCGCCTGCTTCAGGTTGTTTGGTGTCATCCGCGGGCCCATGCGCTCCTTCAGTCGGGCCAGCTGGCCCGGATCGGTATAGAGCCTTTTGCCGAAGGCCGCGGCCACGGTCTCCTTGGTAAGGTCGTCTGCCGTGGGTCCCAGCCCGCCGGTGGTGATGATGATATCCGCCCGGCTCCGGGCGATGTCCAGCGCCTGCCGCAGACGGCCCGGGTTGTCTCCCACCACCGTCTGCCAGTAAACATTGATGCCGTGCTCGCTGAGCCCCTGGGCGATCATCTGACCGTCGGTATTGGCGATCTCGCCCAGCAGCAGCTCCGTCCCCACGGCCAGCAGCTCACAATTCATGGTTTTCCGCCTCCCGTTCGTTTTTCGCGCGGAGAAAGGCCTCCGGTCATCCAATGACCAGGGTCTCCGCGCCGGCCAGCGCTTCCGCCACCAGCGCCTCCACCTCCAGCTTCCGTTCTTCCTCCTCCACGCATTCCAGCTTTGGCTTGGTCTGGGGATGCTTGGGAGTGAAGACGGTGCAGCAGTCCTCATAGGGCAGGATGGAGATATCCATAGTGCCGACTCTGCGGGCCACGGTGATGATCTCCTCCTTGTCCATGCCGATCACCGGCCGCAGCACCGGCAGGGTGCAGACGGCGTTGGTGGTGTGGATGGCCTGCACCGTCTGGCTGGCCACCTGGGCCAGGCTCTCGCCGGTGATCAGGCACTGGCAGTCCTGCTTCTTCGCGGCCTGTTCCGCCAGCCGCATCATAAAGCGGCGCATCACCAGCGTAAAATAGTCCTCCTTGCACTTGTCCCGGATCTCCGTCTGGATATGGGTGAAGGGGATAACGGTGACGCTGATCCTGCCGCACCAGCCCGCCAGCACCTCCGCCAGATCCAACACCTTCTGCTTGGCCTCCGGAGAGGTATAGGGATAGCTGAAGAAATGCACGCCGCAAAGCTCCATGCCCCGCTTTGCCATCATCCAGCCCGCCACGGGGGAATCGATCCCGCCGCTGAGCAGCAGCATCCCCCGCCCGGAGGTGCCCACCGGCAGGCCGCCCGCGCCGGGAATGGTCCCCGCGCTGACAAAGGCGTGCTCCTCCCGGACCTCCACCTTGACGGTGATCTGGGGATCCTCCATCTGCGCCTGCAGATGATCGTAAAGGTCGCTGAGATAACCGCCCACCTCCCGGCTGATCTCCGGAGAGGTCAGGGGGAAGCGCTTGTCCGCCCGGCGGGTCTCCACCTTATAGGTGCGGACGCCCGCCAGCGTCTCCCTGAGATATTCTCCGGCCTTCTGCTTGATATCCTCAATATTCTTTTCGCAGACCACCGCCCGGCATACGCCCACCACGCCAAACACCTTCCGGCAGACCTCCAGCGCCCGATCCATGGAGATGTTTTCGTCCTGGGGCTCCACATAAATGGTGGACTGGCAGCTGCGGATCTTGAAATCGCCCACCTTTTTCAGCCGCCAGTAGAGCGTCCGGTTGAGCCGCTCCTCAAATTTATGGCGATTCAGGCCCTTGAGCACCAGCTCGCCGCACTTACAAAGCAAAATTTCTCTCATATGGGGTCAACCACCTCAAACTCTTCAAATACCACGGTCCTGTCCGGCGGAAAGGCATAGCCCCGCTGCGCCCTCTCCGCCGTTCCATCAAAACATCCCTTCCGCCTCCCGCAGCGCATCCAGAAAGGCGTCTACCGCCGCTTCCGGCGTCTCCGGGCAAAAGCTCACCCGCAGGGCCGCGTCCACATTGTTCCCCGGCAGGCGCATGGCCGTCAGCACATGGGATTTTTTGCCCCGGGCGCAGGCGCTGCCGCCGGAGACGTAGATGCCCCGGTCGGAAAGGATGCGGATATAGACCTCGCTGCGGCCCCTGCAGGGGGAAAGATTCACCACATGGGGCGCGCCGTCCTTCGGCGTGTTCACCGCGCAGCCCAGCGCCGCAGCGCCCTGCAGCAGCCGCTGCCGCAGGGATGCCATATGGGCGGTATCCTCCGCGAAATGCGCGCTTCTCTGCTGCGCGGCGGCGGCAAAGGCCGCGATCTGGGGCATGGCCTCCGTGCCGGAGCGCAGACCGTTCTCCTGCCCGCCGCCAAACAACAGGGGCGGCAGCGTCAGTCCCCGGCGGACATACAGCGCTCCGCTGCCCTTGAGCCCGCCGATCTTATGGGCGGAAAGGCTCAGCAGGTCGATGCAGTCCATGGGCAGGGGGATCTTGCAGAAGGCCTGAACGCCGTCCACATGGAGCAGCGCCCGGGGGCAGAGCTTCCCCATGGCCTCCTTCAGCGCCCGGATGGGCAGGATGGCCCCTGTCTCGTTGCAGACGCCCATGACGGAGACCAACGCCGTATCCGGCCGCAGCGCCGCCTGCAGCGCCGAAAGCGTCACCCGGCCGTCCCGCTCCGGCGGGACCAGCGTCACCTCCCAGCCCTGCTGCCGCAGGTCCTTCAGAGTGTTCAGGGTGGCGTCGTGCTCGATCTGGGTGGAGACCAGCTGCCGGCCCAGATGATGATTTTTCCGCGCGCCGCAGCGGATGGCGGTGTTGATGCTCTCCGTGCCGCCGGAGGTAAAGGTGATGCAGGCAGGCTCCGTTCCCAGCGCCGCCGCCACCGCCGCCCGGCTCTCCTCCAGCAGGACGCGGGCCCTGCGGCCCGGCGCATGGAGCGAGCCGGGATTGCCGAAATCGTCCATGGCCCGCTCCGCCGCCGCCCGGGCGGCGGGGATGGGAGCCGTGGTGGCGGCGTTGTCCAGATAATATTCCATTATTTCTTAAAGCTGTCCTTCAGCGCCACGGCCCGGTTGAACACCAGCCGGCCGGGACGGCTGTCCTGATTGTCCACGGCGAAATAGCCCAGCCGCATGAACTGGAAGTCTGCCGGGGCCTGCGCGTTTTCCAGGCTCTTTTCCACCTTGCAGCCGGTAAGGACCTCCAGCGAATCCGGATTCAGGCAGGCCAGGAAGCCGCCCTCGAAGGCGTCGGGGCTGGCATCGCTGAACAGGTTGTCATAGAGGCGCACCTCCGCGTCCACCGCAGTGGCGGCGTCCACCCAATGGAGCGTGGCGCCCTTGACCTTGCGGCCGTCTGCCGGGTCGCCGCCCCGGGAATCGGGATCATATTCCGCATAGATCTCCGCGATGCTGCCGTCGTCGTTCTTTTTGCAGCCGGTGCAGGTGATGAGATAAGCGCCCTTTAGGCGGCACTCCGGGCCGCCGGGGAACAGACGCTTATACTTGGGCACCGGCGTCTCCAGAAAGTCCTCGCGCTCCACATAAAGCTCCCGGGAGAAGGTGACGGTATGGGCGCCGTCCTCGGGGCGGTTGGGGTTGTTTTCCACCTCGAAGGTCTCGCTCTTCCCCTCGGGATAGTTGGTAATGATCAGCTTCACGGGCCGCAGCACCGCCATCACCCGGCGGGCGTGCTCGTTCAGATCCTCCCGCAGGCAGTGCTCCAGGAAGGCGTATTCCACCGTGCTGGAAACCTTGGCCACGCCGATGCGCTCGCAGAAATTGCGGATGGCGGCGGCGGTATAGCCTCTCCGGCGCAGGCCGCAGAGGGTTGGCATCCGGGGATCGTCCCAGCCGGAGACCTTCTTTTCCTCCACCAGCTGACGGAGCTTGCGCTTGGACATGACGGTGTGGTCGATGCCCAGCCGGGCAAACTCGATCTGCCGGGGCTTGGAGGGGACGGAAACATTGTTGATGACCCAATCATACAGGGGGCGATGGTCCTCATATTCCAGCGAGCAGAGGGAGTGGGTGATGTGCTCCAGCGCGTCCTGAATAGGATGGGCAAAATCATACATGGGGAAGATGCACCATTTGGTGCCCTGCCGGTGGTGCTCGATGTAGCGGATCCGATAGATCACCGGATCCCGCATATTGAAGTTGCCGGAGGCCAGGTCGATCTTGGCCCGCAGGGTATATTTTCCCTCGGGAAACTCGCCGTTTTTCATCCGTTCAAACAGCTCCAGGCTCTCCTCCACCGGCCGGTCCCGCCAGGGGCTGACGGCAGGATGCTGGGTGTCGCCGCGGTATTTGGAAAACTCCTCCGGCGTCAGCTCGCAGACATAGGCCAGACCCTTTCGGATCAGCTCCACGGCGTATTCATAGTCCTTCTCGAAATAATCGGAGCCGTAAAACAGCCGGTCGCCCCAGTCGAAGCCCAGCCAGTGGATATCCTCCTGAATGGCCTCTACAAACTCGGTGTCCTCCTTGGCGGGGTTGGTGTCGTCAAAGCGCAGATTGCACAGGCCGCCGAACTTTTCCGCCGTGCCGAAGTCGATGCACAGGGCCTTGCAGTGGCCGATGTGCAGATAGCCGTTGGGCTCCGGCGGGAACCGGGTGTGGACCTTTTTGCCTGCAAAGCGTCCGCCGGGGGCGATATCTTCCTTGATGAACTCCTCGATAAAATTGCCGGCGGCGCCGGTGGTCTTGATCTCTTCTTCCATATTTGAACTCTCCTTGATGATGTTTTTTGATTTTTAAGCCCTTTGCTGCTTTACAGGCTGTCCCGGTATTCCCGGATGCGCCGGGCGCAGGTCTCCTGTCCCAGAAGGGCCATGATCGCGTGGAGATCGGGGGTGTTTTTCCGTCCGGCAACGGCCATGCGCACCACGGCGCTCACATCGCCCACATGGCCCCGGAACTGCTCCGGCGCGGCCTTATAGGCCTTCACATCGGGGGAAAGGCCCAGCGCCGGGCAAAGCTCCTTCATCTTACCGAACCAGGCGTCCTTGTCGTCGCCGCAGTCCATCACCGGCAGATAAGCGTCCAGCACCTGCTTCTGCAGGGCGGGGTCCAGCTCCAGCGTCTCCTCCCGGCAGAACAGCGGATCGTAGAAATAAGCGGCATAGCTGCGGACGTCGCTCCAACGGACGATATCCTTCCGGGGCTTTTTGCCGCCCCGGTCGATGGCAAACAGACCTTTGGCGTAGTCCGCGTCCTGCTGCAGCAGCCCGGCCAGCTGCTCATCGAAGCGCTGGGCCCAGGCCAGCGCCTGGACATACACCTCCTCCGCCGTCATCCGGGAGATGACCTCCGCCGAGACACTCTGCAGCTTCTTCAGGTCAAACAGCGCGCCGGAGGCGCTCATCCTGTTCAGCTTGAAGGGGAACTGGGTGTAGTGGGCGTCCTTGTTCTGCCGCCGCCAGTCCTCAAAATTGGAATTGGCGATGGTGAGCAGATATTCCATCACGGCCTCCGCCGGATAACCCTCCTGGGTAAAATAGCTGACGGCCGCCTCCGGATCCTTCCGCTTGGAAAGCTTGCGCCGGGAGCCGTCCTCCTCCTTCATGATGGGGGCGATATGGGCGTATTTCGGGGCCTTCAGGCCGCACAGCCAGAACAGCTGCAGATGGATGGGCGCGGAGGCGATCCACTCGTCGCCCCGGACCACCTGGGTCACCCGCATCAGCGTATCGTCCACCACATGGGCAAAGTGATAGGTGGGGATGCCGTCGCTCTTGAGCAGCACCACGTCCACGAAGTTTTCCTCCATCTCGATGTCGCCGCGGATGGCGTCCCGGAACTTCACTCTTCCGCCGGGCTTCCCCGGGGAGCGCAGCCGCAGCACATAGGGCATGCCCGCCTGCAGCCGTTCCTCCACCTGCTCCAGCGTCAGCTCCCGGCAGCGGGCGTGCTCGCCCCAATAGCCCGGCGTAACGCCCTGGGCCTCCTGGGCCTGACGGATGGCGTCGATCTCCTCCGCCGTGCAGAAGCAGGGATAGGCAAGGCCCTTCTCCACCAGCGCCTTGCAGAACACATGGTAATATTCCGCCCGGCGGCTCTGGGTGTAGGGGCCGTAAGCGCCGGTCTCCGTCTCATCGTCCACAGCGCCCTCGTCAAAGGCGATGCCGAAATCCCGCAGGCCCTGGGCGATGAGCCGAACGCCGCCCTCCACCTCGCGCTTTTTATCGGTGTCCTCGATGCGCAGGATGGCCCTGCCGCCGGTGGTATGGGCCACCCGCTCGGAGATCATGGCGGAAAAGACGCCGCCGATGTGCAGAAAGCCTGTGGGGCTGGGGGCGAAGCGGGTCACCTGTGCGCCCTCCTTCAGGTCTCTGGGGGGAAATCGCTCCGCCAGCAGCTGGTCGGGCGTTTGGGTCACATGGGGAAACAGAAGCTGGGCAAGACGGATGGGATCGGTCATCTCTATGTCACTCCTAAATAAAATTACATGATATCACTTTATTATAGCTTCTTCCGCCGCCTGTTGCAAGAGAAAGGCAAACAAAAAAGCGCATTTCCCGAAGGAAATGCGCCGGAAGCCGCCGAACTGCCGCTTTGCGGAGCTGTTTTCGGCGGAAAAGCGCCGGCCCGCCTTACTGCGCCGCCGGCTGACGGCTCTTCTGCCAATGGGGGACCAGAAGACCGTTTTCCGCCTGCAGACAGACGCTCCCATCTCCGCCGCCCTGCAGAAGCGCCAGCGCCAGCGGCTCCTCCGCCAGCGTCTCCACCGCCCGGCGCAGCGGTCTGGCCCCCTGGGCCGGATCCGTCCCCCGCTCCAGCAGAAGCGTCTCGCAGTCCTCCGTCCAGCAAAGGCGCACGCCCCGGTCCAGACAGCCCTGCCGCAGCCGCTCCAGCTCCAGCCGGAGGATGGCCCGCAGCTGCTCCCGCTCCAGCGGACGGAACATGACCACGCCGTCCAGCCTGCCCAGAAGCTCCGGCCGCAGGGTCTGGCGCAGCTCCCTCCGGATCTGCTCCTCGCAGGCCTGGGCGCGCTCCTCCCGCACAAAGCCCGCCTGCTGCCGTCCCATCCAATGCTCCGCCCCCAGGTTGGAGGTGAGCACCAGCACCGTCTCCCGAAAGCTGACGCTTTGTCCGGTGCCGTCGGTAAGACAGCCCTCCTCCAGGATCTGCAGCAGCAGATTGAGCACGTCCGGATGGGCCTTTTCCACCTCGTCCAGCAGCACCACGCTGCAGGGTCTGGCCCGCACCCGCTCGGTGAGCTGGCCGCCCTCGCCATAGCCTGCATAGCCCGGCGGCGCGCCGATTAGCCGGGCCGCGGAATGCTTTTCCATATACTCGCTCATGTCCAGCCGGATCAGCCCGCCGCTCTGTCCAGGATAAAGCTCCCGCGCCAGCGCCCGGGCCAGGCTGGTCTTTCCCACGCCGCTGGGCCCGCAGAGCAGAAAGCCCGCCCGGGGCCGCCGCTCCTCCGGAAAGGCGCTCCGCCGCACCATGGCCCGGGCCACGGCGGCCACGGCGCTCTCCTGCCCCAATACCGCCTGCTTCAGCCGCGTCTCCAGCTCCAGAAGCCGCTGGGTCTGCTGCTCCTCCGTCTGCCAGTCCTCTCCCTGCAGCTGACGGGCCACCTGGACCACATGGCGGCGCTCCGCCTTTCTGTCCCGCTGCAGGGCGGCGCAGGCCGCAGCCTCGTCCAGCAGATCCACCGACCGGTCAGGATCGTATCTGCCGGGCATACAGCGGGGCGAGAGCCGCACCGCGCTCTGCAGGGCGCTCTCCGTGATGAGCACCCCGTGATACCGCTCATATCTCGGCCGCAGGGCCCGGAGGATCAGCTCGGTCTCCCGGGGCGTTGGCTCCGCCACGGGCACCGGCTGGAACCGGCGGGAAAGAGCCGCGTCCCGGCTGATGTATTTCTTGAACTCCGCGCCGGTGGTGGCTCCGATGACCTGCAGGCCGCCCCGGGCCAGCGCAGGCTTCAGCAGATTGCTCAGATCAATGGCGCCCTCCGCCGCGCCGGCGCCGCAGATGGTGTGCAGCTCGTCCAGAAACAGGATCACATTGCCTGCGGCGCGCACCTCCGAAAGGATCGCGCCCACCCGTTCTTCAAACTCGCCCCTATATTTCGTCCCCGCCACCATGGAAGCCAGCTGCAGAGCGATCACTCTTCGCTCCAGCAGGCAGGCGGGCGCTTCGCCAAAGGCGATGCGCTGGGCCAGGCCCTCCACCACCGCCGTCTTGCCCACGCCGGCCTCCCCCAGCAAAACGGGGTTGCTCTTCTGCCGCCGGGCCAGGATCTGCATGGCCCGGGCCAGCTCCCTGTCCCGGCAGGCCACCGGATCATAGCCGTGGGCCAGCGCCCGGGCGGTCATATCCTCGCCGAACTGCAGGGTCAGCTTCAGCTCGCAGCGCCTGGCGGCGGCTCTGGGCGCGGCGGGCCGCAGCCGCAGGCGGCGGCGCAGGGTCTCTCCATCGCAGCCGCACTGCTGCAAAAGGGCGGAAACGGCAGGATCGCCGCACTCCAGCAGCGCCAAAAGCACATCCCGCGCGCCCACGCTCCCCTCCGCCAGCTGTGCCGCCCGCTGGATGACGTCGGCCGCCGCCTGGCTCAGCACCACCGGCAGGGAGACGCTTTTCCCCCGGCCAAGCTGCTGCGCCAGCTGCTCCGCCTTTTTTCCAAGCTCCTCCGGATGCTCCAGCAGCCGCCCCGGTCCGCATTCCTCCAGCATGGCCCCCAGCAGCAGATGCTCCGGCCCCACCCAGCTGTGGCAGGCGTTTCGGGCCAGCTGATAGGCCCGAAGCAGCGCGCTGCGCCCGCTCTGGGAAAATCGCGGCTCCGTCATGCGTTCACCCCGGAGCCGAATCGCCCCTCATGGGAAACAGACATTTCCAGCGTGTTTCCGTCCTCCAGCGTGACCTTTCTCCGTGTTTTTTTCATACCATCGCCTCCGCTTGCTATCTTTTCCAAAATAAAGCGGATTATTTATCCCCCGATTTGTTGAATTAGGCATTGCATTTTTCAGATTATCTGTTAAAATAGAAGGAGAATTTACAGGAGGTGCTTATTATGGCCTACAAAATTTCTGACGCTTGCATCGCTTGCGGTTCCTGTGCCAGCGCTTGCCCCATGAGCGCGATCAAGGACGCCGGCGGTAAGTACGAGATCGACGAAAACACCTGCGTGAGCTGCGGCGCCTGTGCCGGCGCTTGCCCCGTTGGCGCCATCTCCGAATAATTACAGACAAGCAAGAGCGGCTCCCGCGAAAAGCGGGAGCCGTTTTCTTTTCCGCGACTTTTTCTTGCTTTTTTCTCCCGCTTTCGCTATAGTGATTAGTTGTGAGAATATTCTGAAGGAGAGCCTGCATATGAAAAAGACCATTGGTATTCTGGGCGGCATGGGCCCGCTGGCCACGGCCGATCTGTTCCGCAAGATCGTTTTGATGACCCGCGCCAGCTGCGACAACGAGCATATCCGCATTTATATCGACAACAACTGCCGGATCCCGGACCGGACGGCGGCCATCCTGCAGGGCGGACCCGATCCCGTCCCCGAAATGTCCGATGCGCTGCGCCATCTGGAGGCCTGCGGGGCGGACTGCATCATCATGCCCTGCAACACGGCCCACTATTTCCTCCCCCGGCTCCAGAGCCAGACGAGGATCCCCTTCCTCAGCATGCTGGAGGCCACCGCCAAGGCCTGCGCCGCCCGCTTCCCCGGGAAGACCGCCTGCGTTTTGGCCACCCGGGGCACGCTGGCCTCCGGCCTTTATGAAAAGGCGCTGGAGAAGGAAGGCGTCGCCTGCATCCTGCCCGACGAGCCCCAGCGGGACGTGCTCATGACCGCCATCTACGACTGCGTCAAGGGCGGGAAACCGCTGGAGCTGGTGCGCCGCCCCATGGAGCAGCTGATGGACGCGCTGACCCGCCGCGGCGCGGATTATTTCATCCTGGGCTGCACGGAGCTGCCCATCGTCCAGCAGGAGCTGGCCCTGCCGGGCAGCTTTATCGACCCCACCGCCGAGCTTGCAAGGGCCGCCATCCTGTTCTGCGGCTATCCGCTGAAAGACTGAGCCCGTGTTTCATTCCTGCCACCCCTTCCGTCCCCTGCGCCGTCCGCCGCCTGCCCTTCGCCCGTTTTCCGATCCTTTTTAATTTTTCAGAAAGCCGGTGAATGTTATGTGGTTTTGGCTGGCGCTGGCGGCGCTGCTCTGCTGGAGCGGTTCCGACCTGTTCTCCAAGATCGGCTGCTCCGACCCCGACGACCGGGACAGTCATTTGAAAATGGTCATGATGGTGGGCCTTGTGATGGGGCTGCACGCGGCATATGAGATCTTGATCGGCGGCGTGCGCATCTCCCTGGGCGTGATCTGGACCTATCTCCCCGTCTCCCTGCTCTATATCAGCTCCATGGTGCTGGGCTATGTGGGCCTGCGCTATATCGAGCTTTCCATCTCCTCTCCCATCTGCAATTCCTCCGGCGCGTTGGCGGCGATCCTTTATCTGATCTCCGGCGAGCGGCTGGAAAGGATGCAGTATGTGGGCGTTTTGTGCGTGTGTCTGGGCGTGATCTCCCTGGCCGTTGTAGACGCCCGGGAGGACGAGACGCTCCGCGCCCGGCGGCAGGAGGCCTCCAACCGGAAATATGCCAAGAGCCTGCTGGCGCTGGCGCTGCCGGTGCTGTACTGCGTTTTGGACGCAGCCGGCTCCTTCTGCGACGGTCTGGTGCTGAACAAGCTCTCCCTGACCATCGAAAACTACGAGGCCACCGCCAATGTGGCCTACGAGCTGACCTTCCTGTTCGCAGGCGTAATGTGCTTCCTTTACGTTTGCCTGTGGAAGAAAAAGCGGCTGTCCGTGCGCAGCGAAGGCCCCAAGCTCATCGGCGCCTGCTTCGAGACGGCCGGTCAGTTCGCCTATATCTTTGCCCTTTCCGCCAATCCGGCGGCGGCGGCTCCCATGATCTCCTCCTACTGCGCGGTCTCCGTCCTCTGGAGTCATATCTTTCTGAAGGAAAAGCTCAGCTGGAAGCATTATCTCACCATCGCCGCGGTGGTGCTGGGCATCGTGATCCTGGGCGTTTACGACGCATGACGCAGCCCGCCGAGCCCTGCCCCAGGCAGATATAAGTCCTATGAAAACGCCGCCCGGAGCTTTTCCGGGCGGCGCATTTTTGTCGGTCTGGCTTTATTCCACGGTTACGCTTTTTGCCAGGTTGCGGGGCTTATCCACATCGCAGCCCCGGATGACGGCGGTATAATAGGCCAGCAGCTGCATGGGCAGGATGGAAAGGCTGGCGCTGAGCTGCGGGTTGACTGCCGGGATGCGCACCAGATGGTCGCAGATCTCCGGATCCTCCTGCAGATGCTGGTCACTGGTGACCAGCACCACGCTGGCCCCCCGGGCCTTCACAGATTTCACATTGGAGACGGTCTTTTCCGTCAGCGCCGGATCGCAGGCCAGTGCCACCACCATGGTCCCCTCCTCGATGAGGGAGATGGTGCCATGCTTCAGCTCGCCGGCGGCGTAGGCCTCGCTGTGGATATAGGAGATCTCCTTGAGCTTCAGGGAGGCCTCCTGTCCGGCGGCATAGTCCATGCCCCGGCCGATGAAAAAGACGCTCTGGCGGTTGGCGTAAAGGCTGGCAAGATGCTGCATCTGGCTGCGGCATTCCAGCGTTTTTTCGATCTGCTCCGGCAGGGCGGCCACCTCCCGGCAAAGCGCCCGGGCCTGCTCCTCCGAAAGGGTCCCCCGCACATAAGCTGCCCGGACGGCCACCAGATACAGCGCCGCCAGCTGGGCGGAATAGGCCTTGGTGGTGGCCACGGCGATCTCCGGCCCGGCCCAGGTGTAAAGCACCGCGTCCGCCTCCCGGGCGATGCTGGATGACACCACATTGACGATGGCCACCGTCCGTGCGCCCTTGCGTTTGGCCTCCCGCATGGCAGCCAGCGTGTCGGCGGTCTCGCCGGACTGGCTGATCACCAGGCACAGGTCTCCCGGCCCGATGATGGGATCCTCATACCGGAACTCCGAGGCGATATGGGTGGTCACCGGCACCCGGGCCAGCCGCTCAAGGACGGCTTTTCCCACAAGACCCGCGTGCAGCGCGCTGCCGCAGGCGGTGATATGGATGCTTTTGACCTCCCGCAGCAGCGCGTCGGAAAGCCCGTCGCTGTCCAGCGCGGGCAGACCGTCCTTCAGCCGGGGCAGGACGGTATCCCGCACGGCCTTGGGCTGCTCAAAGATCTCCTTGATCATGAAATGCTCATAGCCGCCCTTCTCCGCGGCGGAAAGATCCCAGGTGACCGTTTCGATCTTCGGCTGGAGCCGGTTGCCCACGCCATCGTAAAGCTCCACGCCGTCTGCCGTGACCCGGGCCGTCTGGCCGTCGGCCAGGACGATATAACGCTTCGTCAGCGCCAGGATCGCGGGGATGTCTGAGGCGATCATGTTTTCGCCCTCTCCCACGCCCAGGATCAGCGGATTATCCCGCCGGGCGCAGATCAGCTCCCCCGGGGCGTCGGCATTGATGACCGCCAGCGCATAGGATCCCCGCAGCTGGCGGGTGGTCTCCCGCAGGGCCGCAAGGGCGTCGCCGCGGTAATGGAGCTGAAACAGATGGGCCGCCAGCTCGCTGTCCGTTTCCGTCCGAATGGAAAAGCCCGCCTTTTTCAGCATCTCCCGCAGCTCCATATAGTTTTCGATGATGCCGTTGTGCACCAGCGCGATGCGTCCGTTTTCGCTCACATGGGGATGGGCGTTGATGTCCGAGGGCTCGCCGTGGGTGGCCCAGCGGGTATGGCCGATGCCGCAGGTGGCCGTAAAGGGGCCCTGCGCCTGCAGCAGCTCCTCCATGTTCCGGATGCGGCCCCGGGCCTTGACCACCTTCAGCGCCCCCTGCTCCAGCAGCGCCACGCCGGAGGAATCATAGCCCCGATATTCCAGCTTGTGCAGGCCCTGCAGCAGCACCGGGACGGCCTGCCGCTTGCCCACATATCCAACAATTCCGCACATATATAATAACGCTCCTTGATATTTCTACAAAAAATGACAAAACGTATTCGTTTTTCCGTGGAGATCGCCCTTTGTCCCGCAGGTCGCCCTGCGGTTTTTCTGCGATCCTTACGCCCCACGGCAGACGGGAGGCATCCGCCGAACCCTTCGATTTTCGCGCTTTTGCGCAACCTCCATCCTCGTCAGCCGGTGCATCCCGCCCGGCTCCGGCGCTTGCTTTGCTCCTCCTTTCCTGCTTTGGCTTATCAAAACCGGCTCCCGCCGGAGAATCGGAAAGGCCTTTACAGCGCTTCCACCGCAGCCTTTACCACCTGGGCCGCCCGCTGCGCCTGCTGCTGCACCTGGGCAAGCTCCCGGCCCTCTACCATGACCCGGACCTTCGGCTCCGTTCCGGAGGGACGGATCACCACCCGGCCCTGACCGCCGAAATAATCCGCGATCTCCCGGCCCACCTGCTCCACTGCGGGCAGCGCCGCCACCTGGTGCTTCCGGTCGTTGGCAACCGGCACGTTGATGGACACCTGGGGAAAGCTCTCGATGCGCCGGTTCAGCTGGCTGGCGGTAGCGCCGGAGGCCTTCAGGGCGCACAGAAACTGTACGGCGGTGAGCTGGCCATCGCCGGTGGTGGCATAATCGGAGAGGATCACATGGCCCGACTGCTCGCCGCCGATGTTCCAGCCCTTTTCCCGCATGGCCTCCAGTACATACCGGTCGCCCACCTTGGTGGACCAGACGGGGATCTGCCGCTCCTCCAGAAAGGCATGGAGCCCCAGATTGGTGAGGATGGTCCCCACCACGCCGCCCTTCAGGCGTCCGCGGCGCTTCATGTCCTCCGCCAGCAGGCCGATCAGATGGTCGCCGTCGATAAGCTCGCCGGTCTCGTCCACCATCAGGCAGCGGTCGGCGTCGCCGTCGAAGGCCGCGCCGGCGGCAAAGCTGCCGCTGCGCACCAGCTCCTGCAGGCCCTCGATATGGGTGCTGCCGCAGCCGGCATTGATGTTGATGCCGTTGGGCGACTGATGGAGGATGACGGCGTCCGCCCCCATCACGCGGAACAGGGCCTCCGCCGTTGCGGAGGAGGCGCCGTTGGCGCAGTCCACGGCGATGCGCATGCCGTTGAGCCGGCAGGGCGCGGTGGATGCCACATGGCGCACATAGGCCTCCACCGGGTCTCCCTCGAAGGGACGGACGGCGCCCAGCTGCCCGCCGGTCATGTTCAGCGCGGGCGGCGCGTCGATATAGGCCTCGATCTGCGCCTCCTCCCGGTCCGTGAGCTTATAGCCCCGGCTGCCGAAGATCTTGATGCCGTTGTCTTCAAAGGGATTGTGGCTGGCGGAGATGACGATGCCCGCATCAGCGGCAGGGGTGTTTGCCGTCAGATAGGCCACGGCAGGCGTCGGCATAACGCCCAGCCCGGTCACATCCGTCCCGGCGGTGCAAAGGCCCGCCGTCAGCGCCGCCTCCAGCATGCCGCCGGAGATGCGGGTATCTCTGCCGATCAGGACCCGCGGCTTGCGGCCCAGCTCCTTCAGCAGCACCGCGCCCAGCGCCAGCCCGGCGCGATATGCCAGCGCCGCGTCCAGCTCCACATTGGCCTTGCCGCGAATACCGTCTGTTCCAAAATATTTCATAATGATCCTTCCTCTTCTCCTGAATCAAAGCTCCAGCTGCCCGTTGAACGGGATGCCCAGATGCTCATAGGCCCGGGGCGTGACGCAGCGGCCCCGGGGCGTGCGGTTCAAAAATCCGATCTGCAGCAGATACGGCTCGTAAACATCCTCCAGTGTGACGCTCTCCTCGCCGATGGTGGCGGCAAGGGTCTCCAGTCCCACGGGGCCGCCCCGAAAATTGGTGATGATGCTCTCCAGCATCCGCCGGTCGGTGCGGTCCAGTCCAAGCCCGTCGATCTCCAGCGCCCGCAGGGCCAGATCCGCCGTGGCGGCGTCCACCCGTCCGTCGCTCTTCACCTGGGCAAAATCCCGCACCCGCTTCAAAATGCGGTTGGCGATGCGTGGCGTCCCCCGGGAGCGGCGCGCGATCTCCAGCGCGCCGGAGGGGACGATATCCACGCCCAGAATGGCCGCCGTCCGGGTGACGATGGCCTGCAGCTCCTCCGGTGTGTAAAGCTCCAGCCGCAGCTGCACGCCGAACCGGTCCCGCAGGGGGGAGGAAAGCTGGCCCGCCCGGGTGGTGGCGCCGATCAGCGTGAATCGGGGCAGATCCAGCCGGATGGACCGGGCCGCCGGCCCCTTGCCGATGATGATATCCAGCGCATAATCCTCCATGGCGGGGTAGAGCACCTCCTCCACGCTGCGGTTGAGCCGGTGGATCTCGTCGATGAAGAGCACATCGTTTTCATTCAGATTGGTGAGCAGCGCCGCCAGATCTCCGGCCTTTTCGATGGCGGGGCCGGAGGTGATGCGGATATTGACTCCCATCTCGTTGGCGATGATGCCCGCCAGCGTGGTCTTGCCCAGGCCCGGCGGGCCGTAAAGCAGCACATGGTCCAGCGGCTCCCCCCGGAGCCGGGCCGCCTGGATATAGATCCGAAGGTTCTCCTTGGCCTTTTCCTGGCCGGTATATTCCGTTAAAGCATGGGGCCGCAGCGCCGGCTCCTGCGCATCCTCCGTGCGGAGCGTGGAGGAGACGATGCGCTCCTCTGCTTCCATTTGCTGTCCGAATTCGATCGCCACAGGCGCACCCCCTTAAAATAGCCGCTTCAGCGCGGCCCGGACCAACTCGTCCGTGCCCATGCCCTCTGTCTTCACGCCGGCCAGCGCCGCCATGGCCGCCGCGCGGGGATAACCCAAAACGGCCAGCGCCGCCAGCGCATCCTCCATGGCAGAGGCCCCGGTCCCGGTCTGGGGCAGCTCCACGCCGCTCCCCTGGGCGGCGGATTCCAGCTGATCCCGGGACATTTTGTCCTTCAGCTCCAGCAGGATCCGCTGGGCCAGCTTTTTGCCCACGCCCGGCGCCGCCGTCAGCGCCTTTTCATCGCCGGAGATCACACAGAGGGCCAGCTTTTCCGGCGTCACCGTGCCCAGAATGGCCAGCGCCGCCCGGGGGCCCACCCCGGAGATGGCCACCAGCTGCTTGAAGCAGTCCAGCTCCTCCCGCCGGATAAAGCCATACAGCTCAAAGATATTCTCCGCCACCCGCAGGAAGGTATAAAACAGCGCCTGCTCGCCCACCTTTACCGAGCGGGCGGAAAGATAGGAGGTATTGATGGCATAGCCCACGCCGCCGGCGTCGATGACCACCAGTCCGGCCTCTGCCGCCGCGACTTTTCCGGAAATATAATAAAACATAGCTCCACCCCGCGTTCCCTTTTTCAGGGTCAAAGTTTCTATTGCGCTTCATTATATCATTCTTTTGCCCGGCGCACAACCACAATCGTCTGCGGCGGCCCGTTTTCAGAAACCCTTCACAAATTCGCGCCCCATACGGCGGCCGGCCCGGCGCTCTGCAATTTTTCTGAAAAAGCATGAAACTTTTTTCTTTTTTCGGCGTCTAATAAAATCAGACGGATTTTTCAAGAGAAAGGTCGTGCTTTCCATGATGAAAAAGCTGGTGCTGCCGCTGACGGGGCTGCTGCTCTGCCTGTGTGTTTTGCTGGTGGCCTGCGGCAAGGTGCTTTCCCAGGGGCTTGGCGACGCCTACGCCACCCGCGCAGGCCAGCTGACCCCGGCCGGCTCCTATGAGGATGTGCTTTCCAAGCTGCTCTCCGCCCGAAACGGCCGGGAGCCGGGCTCCGTCCTGCGGGACGAGCTGCTGGTCTCCGACAGCGCCGTCCCGGAGGCTTCCCTGACGGAAGCGCCCATGGCAGAGGACGCCCAGTATTCCGCCGCAGCGGACAGCGCTCCCGGGGCGGACTATTCCACCGCCTCCCAGGTGGAGGGCGTGGACGAGGCGGACATCGTCAAGACCGACGGACAGTATATCTACGCCGCCTCCGGCTCTCAGCTGCGGATCTATGAAGCCGCCGGCGCAGACAGCCGCCTGATCGGCCGGGCGGAGCTCTCCGGTAAGGACGGCGACGGCTCTCTGGAGATCGCGGAGCTGTATCTCTCAGGAAGCACGCTGGCCGTTTTATGCAGCGACTATCGCTGGGACGAGGAAACGGGAAGCTCCGCCCGGGCCATCGTGCAGCTGCTGGACGTTTCCGAGCCGGCGGATGTGCGCTTCGGCGAATGCCTGGGGCAGGACGGCAATTATCACGATTCCCGCCTGATGGACGGCGTTTTGTATCTGATCTCAGACTACTATCTCTGGGATTATGGGGAGGACGACGCGCCGGAGCGCTATATCCCCGCGCTTTACACCAACGAGGTCTCCCGCCTGCCGGAACCGGGCTGCATCCTGCTGCCGGAAACGCTGCCCCAGGGGGCGGGCTATACCGTGGTCTCTGCCATAGACCTGGCCTCCGGCCGGCGGCTGGACTCCTATACGGTGCTGGACAGCGTCTCCACCGTCTATATGAGCAGGACCAGCCTGTATCTCTGCGCCGACCGCTATGCGGAGACGGAGAGCGACCCCCGCACGGAAAACCAGTATACGGTGGTGGACTATTCCTCCGGCGCGGTCACCGGCATCACCGCCTTCGAGCTGGAGGGCGGGCTGGCCCTGCGGGCCTCCGGCGAGCTTCCGGGTCGGCTGCTGGATCAGTTTTCGCTGGATGAGAAGGACGGCTATCTCCGCCTTGCCGTCACGGAAAGCGCCGATCAATGGAGCGTTTATACCGATCCCGCCTATGATTTCGTCAATTACCGCTGGGGCGAGACCCGGCAGTCCAGCAGCCTGTATATTCTGGACGGCGCGCTGAACATCGTGGGCAGCCTTACCGGTCTGGGCCAGGACGAGCAGATCTATTCCGTCCGGTTCGATGGGGATCTGTGCTACTTCGTCACCTTCCGTCAGACGGATCCCCTGTTTGCCGCCGATCTCAGCGACCCGGCCCGGCCGGAGCTTCTTTCCGCTCTGAAGCTGCCCGGCTTCTCCTCCTATCTCCATGTCTACGGCGACGGCCTGCTCTTCGGCCTTGGCCAATGGGCCGACGAAGAGACCGGCTTTGCCCAGGCGCTGAAGCTGGCCATGTATGATTCCTCCGATCCGGCGGAACTGCGGGAGCTGGATATGCTTCTTTTGGAGGACTGCTGGTATTCTCCCGCACTGTATGACCACAAGGCCCTGCTGATCCTGCCGGAGCAGAACCGCATCGGCTTTGCCGCCGACACGGAATATCTGGTGTTTTCCTATCAGGACGGCGCTTTCGTCCAGCTGGCGGCGCTGCCGCTGCCGGAGGCGCTTTCCGACGTCTATCACCTGCGGGGCCTGCTGATCCGGGGCGACCTGTATCTGGTCTCCGGCTGGGGCCTGCAGGTCTACGACGGCGAAGCCTTCCGCCTGCTGCAGGAGCTGGCGGACTGACGGTCATCGCGCTTCTCCCATCGAAACAGAAGGGCCGGCAAGCCTTGCTTGCCGGCCTCTTTATGCCATCAAATGCGGATCACAGCGCTGCGAAGCGGGCGCTGCCACGCTTCCTGAGCCAGCACCAGAGCAGGCCGGAGAGCAGCAGCTCCGCCGCCAGAAAGCAGCCCATATAGCCTGCATAGCCCAGCTTCCAGCCAGACAGCAGCAGATAGCCGCCGCACAGCAGCAGAGGATGCACAAAGCTCAGCAGGCTGACCAGCAGCACGCAGGCATTCTGCTTGATGGCCGTGATCTCGGAGGACCAGGTCATCACAGGCAGCCGCACCCCCAGCGCCAGCGCCGCCAGCCCATAAAACAGCGTGTAGGTCAGCGTCACCAGCGCAGTCAGCGCAAGCTCCGCCGCAGAGAAGGGATATACGGTCATGGCGCACAGCAGACAGAAGGCCGCGGGGACGGCCGTCAGCAGCAGCTGCAGCTGCAGCTTGGCCCGCAGCGCCTGCCAGGGCGTCACCGGCAGCGCGTGCAGCTGCCAGATGTATTTGCCCTCCAGCGAGACGGAGGGAGCTGCGGGGAAGCAAAGCCCCGCCAGCATGCAGATACCGGCGCAGAGCAGCAGCGGCATGCAGCCCTCACGCTCCGCAAAGATCTCGTTCATCACGGCCACCAGCGCGCCGCCCTTGAGCAGCAGGCCAACGCCTGCCGCCAGCAGCAGCAAAACGCCCAGACCGCAGTTGAGCATATAGGTGGGGCTGGCGGTGAAGCGGCCCAGCTCCTTCCGCAGCAGCGCGGCAGCGGGACTGGCCTTTTTTGCGGTCCGCTCCCGATAGACCCGTTTCCCAACGGCGCCCGAGGTCGTGGCGAGCTTCACAAAGCTCCGGGCGATGACATACCACACCAGCGCCAGCACCGCCAGCGTCACCGCGGAGAGGATGGCCATAGACGCGCCATCGCCCGTGCCGGCCTGCCCGAAAACATAGAGCGGATAGGCCGCGCTTTTGATCCTCGCGCCGTATTCCGCCGCGTGCAGCAGCAGCTCCCGGAGCAGGCTCTGGGCCTTGAAATAGAAGAAATAGTAAGCGCCGAAGAAGACCAGCGACACCAATACCGTGATGAAGCTCTTGTTTTTCAGCTTCAGGCTGATCCTTGCCACCACCCAGCCCAGCGCGCAGGACAGCGTCAGCACCAGCAGCGAGATCATCAGCGTCAAAACCAGCCCGCCGGCCACCGCGCCGGGCGACGCCGAGACGGTGCACCAATAGACGATCACGGCAGGAAGGATCACCACGCCGGAATACATCAGGCCCATGAGATAAACGCCCAGCAGCCGGGCCGTCATGATGGCCCGCACCGGGATGGGCAGGGAGAGCAGCAGATCGTTGTCCCGGGCAAGATACAATCCGGAATAGGTGTTGAACACGCTGCCGAAGGTCCCCAGCAGGATCGCCATCAGCCCCATCAGGGTGAAATACAGCCAGTCCATGCCGGCCTCTGCCAGCGCGCCGCAAAGGCTCTTGGCCAGGAAGGTAAAGATACCGCCGATGACGCCCAGCATCAAAAGGGCAAAGAGCAGAAGGTAGACGATCGTCCCCAACCGGGAGCGGGCTTTGTTCTTTTTTGCATCATAAAAGTAGCTGCGGAAGATCTCCCACAGCTGCTTTTTTACCAACAGCTTGATCATTTATGCATCCTCCTCCAGCTCCAGGAACACTTCCTCCAGCGAATCGTCGCCCTTGACCTCCTCCATGGTGCCGGAGCGGATCAGCGCGCCCGCCTTGATGATGGCAACCTTGTCGCAGAGCTTTTCCGCCACCTCCAGCACATGGGTGGAGAAGAAGATGGCGCCGCCCCCGTCGCAGTGCTCCCGCATCATGCCCTTCAGCAGATGGGCCGCCTTGGGGTCCAGGCCCACGAAGGGCTCGTCCATGATGATGAGCCGGGGCCGGTGCAGCCAGGCGGAGATGATGGCCAGCTTCTGCTTCATGCCGTGGGAATAGGCGGCGATGGGCTGGGCCAGGTCGGCGGTAAGCTCAAAGCGCTGGGCCAGCTCCCGGATGCGGGCCTGCCGGTCGGCGGCGGAAACGCCGAAAATATCCGCGATGAAGTTCAGATACTGGATGCCCGTCATATAATCGTAAAGATCGGGGTTGTCGGGGATATAGGCCAGGCGGCGCTTACATTCCAGCGGCTGCTCCGCAACGGAAAGACCGTCGATCCGGATCTCGCCGGAATCAAACCGCAGAATGCCCGCCACGGCTTTCAGCGTGGTGGTCTTGCCCGCGCCGTTGTGGCCGATAAAGCCATAGATCTCGCCCGGCGCGATGTGCAGGCTCAGGTCGTCCACGGCCTTTTTCTCTCCAAAGGTCTTGGTCAGGTGTTCAATACGCAGCATAGAATCTGTTTCCTCCTGTAAATGATATGGTGTTTGATAGTATGCTATGGGCGCGCGCTTTGCAGACGGCTTCTCCGGCGCGCCGGAGGCAGTCCGCAGCCGGTCATCTCCCGTAGATCGCGAAAAACTGCCGGACGTGCCGCCGGATCAGCTCCATCACCGCTTCCTCCTGCTCCGGCTCCCGGTCGCAGAGCTCGATCCATACGGAAACGGGCAGACAGAGCTGCGCCGCCATGGCCTCCGCATCGCCCTCTGCAAGCCTGCCCCGCCCGATCAGAAAGCGCGTCAGGCCGGTAAAATAGCGCAGCACCTCCGTATAATTCTGCCTGGTCCGCAGGGCCTGCAGCGTGGGGTTGCGGAACTGCTCGATGGTCAGCAGCTTCCGGGACCGGCTGATCCAGGGATCCCGCAAAATATAGCGCACCTGCTCCCGGATCTTCTCCGCCACCCGCTCCGGCGGGATCTCCCCCAGCGGGGCGGTAAAGGCCGGATCGTCCCAGTCTGCCCCGGCAAACAGAGACCGTCCGTCATACTGCTCCAGCGTCTCCTGCAGCAGCGCGTCCAGAATGGCCTGCTTGCTCTCAAAATGGCTGTAGACCGATGCCTTGCGAATGCCAACGGCGTCTGCGATCTGCGAGACCGAGGTGGCCTCAAAGCCCCGGGTGGAAAACAGTTCCAGAGCGGCTTGCAGGATATGCCGGCGGGTATTGCTTTTTTCCATGCGGCCTCCCGCCTCCCTTCTGCCGGTTTTCTTTATTATAGCTTCCTAACGGTAGTTTGTCAATCGGCTTTCGCAGGCGCGGCGGCAAAAAATCGGATGATTTGTAAACAGATTGTATGACATTTATGAACGTTAGCACTCTCCTGTTGACAGTGCTAAAAACCGTGGTATACTGAAGCTGTTCTTAAGAGAGGGACGCAAGGATCCCCCGGAAGAGAACGAACAAATAATATTCGATCACCTGCCGCCGCAGGGAAGGCTTCCCCCGGCGGAGACCAAATTGAAACGGAGGAATGAATTATGTTGCCCAGCATCTTTGGCGAAAACCTTTTTGAAGACTTTTTCTCTGATCCCTTTGACATGATGGTTCCTCAGACCCGCAATGTCCTTTACGGCAAGCACGGCAAGAACCTGATGAAGACCGATGTGCGGGAAAACGAAAGCTCCTATGAGCTGGATATCGATCTGCCCGGCTTCAAGAAGGACGAGGTCAGCGTAGAGCTGAAGGACGGCTATCTGACCATCAGCGCCGCCAAGGGCGTGGATAAGGATGAAAGCGACAAGAAGGGCAAGTACATCCGGCAGGAGCGCTATGCCGGCGCCTGCAGCAGGACCTTCTATGTAGGCCGCGAGGTGCGGCCGGAGAACATCAGCGCCCGGTATGAGGACGGTATCCTGCGGCTGTCTGTCCCCAAGGCTGCCCAGAAGCAGCTGCCGGAAAGCTCTTCCGTCACCATCGAATGACCGCCTGACCGGTCTGCCCCGGCTCTTCGGAGCCGGGGCTTTTTCCTTTTTCGCAGAGGCCTTGCATGGCGCTGTATAAAATATCATATAAAACGAAAGGGAGCCTTGCCGAAGTTTCGTTGAGCTTGCACATTGACTTTCCGCATCAACGGCGCTACAATAGCACCATCATTTTTGAAACAGTTTTTTCGGAAGGAGGACGGAAGCATGAAGCGTTTTGTTGAAAAAGCCTGCAATGCAAAGACCTGCTCTGCTTCTGCCCAGTGTGCGGAGGCTTCTTGCTGCTGCGCTTCCTCCGCCCGCTTTTTCCTGCTGATGGACGCCATGCTTCTGGCGTCCATTTCTATTTGCATGATCTTTCACCTGCGCCTGTCTGTTCTGGTACTGGCGCTGATCCTGGTCGGCCTGTATATTATTACGCTGGTCTGGAACAAAACCCCTGGTCGGAAGAGCTTACTGTTGGCAAAATGATCCATTGATACAGTAGAGCGGTTCCGCCGGGAAGGCGGAGCCGCTTTTTTGTATATACTACACATGAAATTATTTTATGAAGCAAAGGAGAACGGAACCATGAAAAAGAAAGTATTGTGTGCGGTCCTCGCTGCGGCCATGGTATTTGTCCTGGCTGCCTGCGGACAGAACAACGCAAACAACAACAACAACAACAACAACACGAGTAATAACAACGACGGCAACGGCGCTCAGACCGCCGACGATGTCCTGAAGCTGGGCTGCATCGGCCCCCTCACCGGCGGCTATGCCAACTACGGTCTGTCCGTTCAGAACGGCGCAAATCTGGCCGTGGAGGAGATCAACCAGGCCGGCGGCGTCTGCGGCAAGCAGCTGACCCTGGAGTTTCAGGATTCCCAGGGTGATCCGGAGAGCGCAGTCAACGCTTACGGCAAGCTGATGGACGATGGGATGCAGATCTCTCTGGGCACGGTCTTCTCCGGCGAGATGGCCTCTGTCACAGCGGCGGCCCGGGATGACGATATCCTGCTGCTGACCCCCTCCGGCTCCAACGACAAGTGCATTGACGGCAACGACAAGGCCTTCCGCGTCTGCTTCTACGATTCCTATCAGGGCGCGGCCGCTGCGGAATATATCAGCGACAATCAGCTGGCCACCGAGGTGGGCATCCTCTACGAGAGCGACTATGACTATTCTGTGGGTCTCTACAACGCCTTTGTGGAAAAGGCCGCGGAGCTGAACCTGACCATCAAGGAGACCCAGACCTTCACCACCACCACTGCCACCGACTTTTCCACCCAGATTGACGCGCTGGTCGCTTCCGGCGTCAAGGTCGTCTTTATCCCCATCTACGCGGAAGAGGCTTCCACCTTCCTGACCCAGGCCAAGGGCAAGTTTGCCGATGACGTTTACTTCTTCGGCGCCGATGGTCTGGACGGCATCCTGGGCAAGGTGGAGCAGGATCCCTCCATCGCGGACAACGTGCTGATGCTCACGCCCTTTGCCGCCGATTCCACCGACGAAAAGGTCCAGGCCTTCGTCAGCGCCTACAAGGCCGCTTATAACAACGAGACTCCCGATCAGTTCGCCGCCGACGGCTACGATGCCGTTTATGCCGTGAAGGCCGCTGTGGAAAAGACCGGCGGCGATGTGTCCGGCACGGCGCTGGCCCAGGCCATGACCCAGATCACCGTGGAGGGCGTTACCGGCACCATGACCTGGACGGCCGATGGCAACACCCAGAAGGCGGCCAGCGCCATCCTCTACCACGACGGCGTGGGCACCACCTTCGCAAAGTAACCTGCAGCTTCTCTCTTTTCCCCTCTTATCATCTGCGCGATGCCTCCGGGGCCTTCGGGTCCTCGGGGCATATGCGCGCCCGGAAGGAAGGATCTCATTATGATCAAACTGATCCAGACCCTGATCAGCGGCCTGAGCCTTGGCAGCATCTATGCCCTCATCGCTCTGGGCTATACCATGGTCTACGGCATCGCAAAGATGCTGAACTTCGCCCATGGCGATATCATCATGATCGGCGCTTATGCCGGCATTGTGACTGTGACGCAGCTTGGCCTGCCGCCGGTGATCGCCATTGTGCTCAGTGTGGCTGTATGCGCCCTTCTGGGCATGACCATCGAGCATTTTGCCTATAAGCCCCTGCGGCAGGCGCCGGCCCTGAGCGTATTGATCACGGCCATCGGCGTCAGCTATCTGCTGCAGAATCTGGCGCTGCTGATCTTCGGCTCCCAGCAGAAGGCCTATCCCACGCTGGTGACGCTGCCCGAGCTGCGGCTGGGCGCGGTGACGGTGAGCGGCATCACGCTTCTCACGCTGGCCACCACCGCGCTCATCATGGTGGGGCTGACGCTGTTCATCAACAAGACCAAGCTGGGCAAGGCCATGCGGGCCGTCTCGGAGGATAAGGCGGCGGCCTCGCTGATGGGCATTAGCGTCAACCGTACCATCACCCTGACCTTTGTCATCGGCTCGGCGCTGGCCGCCTTTGCCAGCATCTTCTACGGAATGTCCTACGTCTATATCAAGCCCACCACCGGCGCCATGCCCGGCATCAAGGCCTTTACCGCGGCCGTATTCGGCGGCATCGGCTCCATTCCCGGAGCCATGCTGGGCGGCATCCTGCTGGGTCTCATTGAGCAGCTTTCCAAGACCTATATCTCCACCCTCTGGGCCGACGCCATCGTCTTCGGCGTGCTGGTGCTGGTGCTGGTGGTCCGGCCCACGGGTCTGCTGGGCAAAAAAATCAGCGAGAAGGTGTAACGGCTATGGCAAAAAGAAAAAAGCTCCGGGGCGCAGGCGATCTTGCGACCTTCGCCCTCACCGCCGCCGCGTTTCTGGCGGTGGGGCTGCTGCTCAGCGGCGGCCACCTGACCCGCCAGGTCTCCAATATGCTGCTGCCCATCTCTGTTTATATCGTGCTGGCCGTCTCGCTGAATCTGGTGGTCGGCCTGCTGGGCGAGCTTTCCCTGGGCCATGCGGGCTTCATGTCCGTGGGCCTGTTCAGCGGCTGTCTGCTGTCCATCGCCCTCAGCGGCAGCCTGCCGCTGGTGGTGCGGCTGCCTCTTTCCATGCTGCTAGGCGGCCTTGTCGCGGCGCTGTTCGGCCTTCTGGTGGGCCTGCCGGCCCTGCGGCTGAAGGGCGACTATCTGGCCATCGTAACGCTGGCCTGCGGTGAGATCGTGAAGAACATCATCACGAATCTGAACGTTACCGGCGGCGCTCTGGGCCTGGATACCGGCGCCATCTATTCCAAGGCGGCCACGCTGCTGCCCTATGGCGCGGCGCTGGTGCTGCTGACGGTGCTGGTGATGATGCATCTGAAGCGCTCCAAGCACGGCCGGGCCATCATGGCCATCCGGGACAACCGCATCGCCGCAGAAAGCGTGGGCATCAATGTGACCCGCTATAAGCTGACGGTCTTCATGCTGTCTGCCTTCTTTGCCGGCGCGGCCGGCGCGCTTTACGGCCACTGCTTCGCCAATGTAAAGGCCGCGGCCTTTGACTATAATATGTCCATTGAGATCCTGGTCATCGTGGTGCTGGGCGGCATGGGCAGCGTCCCCGGCTCCATTGTGGCTGCGGTGGTGCTGCAGGCGCTGCCGGAGGCCATGCGGGAGTTTGCGGATTACCGGATGCTGGTCTATGCCGTGGTGCTGATCCTGGTGATGCTGGTGACCAACAATCCGAAGCTCCGCGCGCTGGCAGGATCGCTGCACCCTGCGCGGATCGCCGAGCGGCAGCGGGAAAAGAAGCGCTCCGGAAAGGAGGCGGCGTAAATGTCGAAACGAACCAAGCTGGTCCCGGTGGTGCGCACGGCGCTGCTGCCGGAGCGGGATGTGAACAAGCGCCCCATTCTGGAGTGTATCGATCTGGGCATCACCTTCGGCGGGCTCAAGGCGGTGGATAATCTGAACATCACCGTGGGCCGCACGGAGATCGCCGGTCTCATCGGCCCCAACGGCGCGGGCAAGACCACCGTCTTCAACCTGCTCACCAAGGTCTATCAGCCCACCCACGGCACCATCCTGCTGGACGGCCGGGACATCCACGATCTGAACACCGCCCAGGTGAACCGGGCAGGCATCGCCCGGACCTTTCAGAATATCCGGCTGTTTTCTCAGCTGACGGTGGAGGAAAACATCACCGTGGCCATGAGCAGCCAGATCGAATACAATATGTTCAGCGGCATTTTCCGCCTTCCCTCCTTCTGGAAGGGAGAGCGGGTAGCCCATGAGCGGGCTATGGAGCTGCTTTCCATCTTCCATATGGAAGCATTCGCCCAGGACAAGGCAGGCAGCCTGCCCTACGGCGCTCAGCGCCGGCTGGAGATCCTCCGCGCGCTGGCCACCAACCCCTGCCTGCTGCTGCTGGACGAGCCGGCGGCGGGCATGAACCCCTCGGAGACGGCGGAGCTGATGGAGAACATCCGCAAGATACGGGATACGTTCCAGATCGCCGTACTGCTCATCGAGCACG
>ERZ808252.749-NODE-749-length-28375-cov-4.728249_pt1 | contig 28375 bp, 28 predicted proteins | sample MGYA00521242_ERZ808252 | MGnify/ENA primary metagenome ERZ808252 (study PRJEB31516, sample SAMN03275581) | gut metagenome | biome: mammalia-associated habitat; material: feces | host: Papio cynocephalus | place: Kenya | collected 2012-08-07 ...
AGGAGGCGAAGCCCCGCACCCACGGGAAATCGGTGGGCGGGCTTTTGACAGGCGGGAAACGGTCAAGAGCCGTTTTCGATGGCATTCGTTGTTACGAAGTGTTACTATTTTTATTTTCATACTATATATAGATGTATTATCACAAATTATATCTATATATAGCGTCTCTGGAGTTCCTCCCTGTTTCCACCAAAAGTCCTTGACACTCGGTCAAGGACTTTTTTGTCGCATTCCGAAGTTTTTTTGCAATTTGCTCTTGACAAAACCTGCGCCGCGTGCTATACTATTCCCGTAAAATCAGTATGGATTTTTCTGAGAAAGCACTCATTTTTCGCCATACACCCAATGTGGTGTATGGCGATTTTTTTTGCGGAGGAACAAAAATGGAACAGACAAAAAGTCAAAAGAACGAACCATCCGACGAGAACCGCACCAAGGGAAAGCGGCTTTGCGTTTCCTCCGAGGTTGCCTACCTGCTTGCCATCGTTCTGCTGGCGCTTGCCGTTGCGATTCTGACTGCGGCGGACTTCGGGATATCCATGATTGTAGCGCCCGCCTATCTGCTCAGCCTGAAGGTCGGTGCAGTGACCTTCGGGCAGGCGGAATACATCATTCAGGCGGGCGTGTTCGTCCTGCTGTGTCTGGTCCTGCGGAAATTCAAGCCGATCTACCTGATGTCCTTCGTGACCTGCCTGATTTACGGCGCGGTGCTGGACCTGTGGCGGATGCTCCCCTGCTTCAATCCTGCCGTGACCGCCCCTGGCAGTATGGCGCTGTGGCTCCGCATTCCGATGTTCCTTGTCGGGGTCCTGCTGACCTCGTTCTCGGTTGCGCTGTTCTTCAAAACCTACCTCTACCCGCAGGTCTACGACTTCTTTGTAAAAGCCGTTTCGCACCGATACGGCATCAGACTGTCCCGCTTCAAGACCTGCGTTGACCTCACGCTCCTGCTTGTAAGCGTTGTCATGTCCTTCTGCTTTTTCGGCGGGTTGGTCGGCTTGAACTGGGGCACGCTCGTGATGGCGGTCTGCAACGGGACTGTCATCGGGTTCTTTTCAAACCGCCTTGACCGCACGGTTGCATTCCGCCCGCGCTTTGCAAAATTCGCATCGCTCTTTTCGCTTGACCGATAACTGTTGATAACAAGTGCAAAACGAAGATAGCCCGCTTGCCGAATGAACGCATTCATGCAAGAAGGGCTATTTTTTATTTGGATTTGCTCACAAAAAGCGCGGTTTTCTTCCCTTTCGGAAGCAAGTCACTCCCACTCAATCGTCGCAGGCGGCTTGCCCGTGATATCGTAGACGACACGACCCGCGCCCTTGACCTCGTTGACGATTCTCGCCGACGCAATGCCGAGCACCTCATGCGGTACGGGGACGTACTCGCAGGTCATGAAATCCGAGGTCTTGACCGCGCGCAGGGCGATGGTGTAATCATAGGTGCGGAAGTCTCCCACCACGCCGACCGAATGGGTATTGGTCAGCACCGCGAAATACTGGTCGGCTTTGATGCCGTGCTTGTCCATCTCCTCGCGGAAGATGGCGTCCGCATCGCGCAGAATTTCCAGCTTCTCGGGGGTCAGTTCTCCGATGACCCGCACGCCGAGCCCGGGTCCCGGGAATGGCTGGCGGCTGACCAGCGCCTCGGGCAGTCCCAGCTGGCGCCCCAGTGCGCGCACCTCGTCCTTGAACAGTCCGCGCAACGGCTCCACCACGCCGATGAATTTCATGTCCTTCGGCAGTCCGCCCACATTGTGGTGGCTCTTGATGGTTGCCGCCTTGTTTCCGCCCGACTCGATGACATCGGGGTAAATGGTCCCCTGCGCCAGATACTTGACATCGGGCAGCTTGTTGGATTCCTCCTCAAAGGTCCGCACAAACTCCGCGCCGATAATCTTCCGCTTTTGCTCGGGGTCGGTCACGCCCTTCAGCTTGGAGAGGAAGCGCTCCGCCGCATTGACGCGAATAAAGTGCAGGTCGCGGTCCTTAAATGCCGCTTCCACCTCGTCCCCCTCGTTCTTCCGCATCAGACCGTGGTCCACGAAGATGCAGTGCAATTGCCCCGGGATTGCCTTGGACAGGAGCGCCGCGCAGACCGAAGAGTCCACGCCGCCTGAAAGTCCCAGCAGGACGTGCGCGTCCCCTACCTGCTCGCGCGCCGCCGCAATCAGCTGTGCCTCCAGATCGTGCAGGTTGTAGTCCCCCGTTGCGCCGCAGACCGCATAGAGGAAGTTGCGAATCATGGGGGTTCCGTTCGGGGTGCTCTCCACCTCGGGGTGGAACTGCACGCCATAGAGCCGACGTGCGGGATTCTGAATTGCCGCGTTCGGGCAGTCCTTGGTGTGCGCCACCGAGGTAAAGCCCTCGGGCAGGACCGTGATGCGGTCGGTGTGGCTCATCAGACCGATTTGCGCCGCCTCCAGACCGCGGAACATCACCGCTGTCGGGTCCACCGTCATCGGGGTCTTGCCGTATTCACTCACGGGGCAGGGCTCCACGGTTCCGCCCGTGGACCACGCCAGCAGCTGGGTCCCGTAGCAGATTCCGAGGACCGGAATGCCCATATTGAAAATTTCCTTGTCGCAATGCGGCGATGCGGGGTCATAGACGCTGTTCGGTCCGCCCGTCAGAATGATGCCGATCGGTGCAAGGCTCCGAATCTCGTCAATCGTAATGCGATCCCCGGGCTTGACGACCGAATAGACATTGCATTCCCGCACGCGGCGTGCAATCAGCTCCTTATACTGCCCGCCGAAGTCGAGAATCAGAACGACCTGTGATGCCATACCCTTCCCCCTCAGTTCTTTTTGACGTATTCGTCTCTGCCCGCTCCGACAGAAACATAGGTAATCTTACAGCCAACCGCCTTTTCCAGATACTCCACATAGTCCTTCGCCGCCTGCGGCAGGGATTCCCATGTTCTGCATCCCGACACATCGCCGAAGCCCTTGACGTACTCAATCACGGGCTTTGCGCGGTTCAGGCGCTCGCCCGTCGGGAAATTGACGGTGCGCTCGCCGTCCACCTCGTAAGCCACGCAAACGGGAATGCGGTCCAGATAGGACAGCACGTCCAGCTTGGTCAGCGCAATCTCGGTTGCGCCCTGCACACGCACGCCGTAGCGCGATGCGGGAATATCGAACGGCCCCACGCGGCGCGGTCTGCCGGTTGCGGCACCGTACTCGCCGCCCGCCTTGCGGAGCGCCTCCGCCTCGTCACCGAACAGCTCAACCGTGAACGGTCCCTCGCCCACGCAGGTGGAGTACGCCTTCATGATGCCGATGGTATCGGTCAGCTGTGCGCCCGGGATGCCCGCACCGATCGGGGCATATGCCGCGATGGTCGAGGAGGACGAGGTGTAGGGATAGATGCCGAGGTCGATATCACGGAGCGCACCGAGCTGTGCCTCGAACATGATGTTCTTGCCCGCGTCAATGGCATTGTGCAGGTACTCGGAAACGTCGGTGATATACGGAATGAGCTGGGTGCCGTAGGTGCGGAGCCAATCCATCATGTCCTCCGCCTTGACAGGCTCGTGACCGTAGCCCGTGACGGTGATATTCTTCCACTCCACAATGTCGTGCACCTTTTCGGCGATGTGGTCGAGGTGCAGCAGGTCCTCCATGCGGAGTGCCTTCTTCATGTACTTGTCGGCGTAGACCGGCGCAATGCCGCGGCGGGTGGAGCCGAACTTCTTATCCGCCAGCCGTTCCTCCTCCATGCAGTCCATCAGCTTGTGATACGGCATACAGATGATTGCCTTGTCGCTGATCTTGAGGTTCTCGGGAGAGATGTGAATGCCCTTTTCGGTCAGTCTGCCGATCTCGCCGACCAGATGCTCAAGGTCGATCACCATTCCGTTCCCCATGACGTTTACCGTGGAATCGCGGAGGATACCCGACGGCAACAGATTGAGGATAAACTTGCCCTTGTCGTTGACAACAGTGTGACCCGCGTTGTTTCCGCCCTGATAGCGGCAGATAATGTCATAATCCGAGGACAGCAGGTCGACCATACGACCCTTTCCCTCGTCTCCCCAGTTGATTCCGACAATTGAAGTAAGCATTTGAAGTACCTTCCTTTATATTTTATTGAAGATATACGATACCAATCGGTCAGACGTTGACCTGTGCGTCCGAAGCCTTTGCGAGAACGTCCGCGTTTTCGGCAAGGACCGCGCGCACCTCGCGCAGATAATCGGTCACCTGCTCCGAGGCAATTCCCGTGAAGTTGCTCGTTCGGATGATTTCATCCACCGTTGCGCGGTCGAGCCCGAACACGGGGTCGGCGGCAATGCGGTCGAGCAAATCGTTGTCCGCGCCCTCCTGCTTGATGGCTTTTCCCACCGCAACCGAATGGCGGCGGATGGCTTCATGCAGGGTCTGGCGGTCGCCGCCCTGCTTGACGCAATACATCAGGATATTTTCGGTTGCCATGAACGGCAGCTCCTCCATCAGGTGCTTTTCCATGACCTTCGGATAGACCGTCATGCCGCTGATGACATTGAGATAAAGCGTGAGAATGCCGTCGGTTGCGAGGAACGCCTCGGGAATGGTGATGCGGCGGTTTGCCGAATCGTCCAGCGTCCGCTCGAACCATTGGGTTCCTGCGGTCATGGCGGGATTCATCGTTTCCGCAACGACAAAGCGCGCGAGCGATGAAATGCGCTCGGAGCGCATGGGGTTGCGCTTGTAAGCCATTGCCGAGGAGCCGACCTGCCCCGCTTCAAACGGCTCGTCCACCTCCTTCAGGTGGGAAAGCAGGCGGATATCTCCCGAGAACTTCTGCGCGGACTGCGCGATGCCCGAGAGGACCGACAGCGTGAAGTAATCGACTTTTCTGGTGTAGGTCTGCCCGCTGACGGGATAGACCGACGAGAAGCCCATTTTCGCGGCAATCTTCTTTTCCAGCTCCCGCACCTTGTCCGCATCCCCGTCAAACAGCTCGAGGAAGCTCGCACCGGTCCCCGTTGTTCCGCGGCACCCGTGCAGGCGCAGGCGGGACAGCGTGAAATCGAGGCGGTCAAGGTCCATCATGAGGTCCTGTAGCCAGAGTGTGGCGCGCTTTCCGACCGTGGTCGGCTGTGCCGCCTGAAAATGGGTGTATGCCAGCGTTTGCAGGTTCTTGTAGCGCGCGGCAAAGTCCGCCAGTGCCGCAATGGTATGAAGCAGCTGTGCGCGGATATGCAGGAGCGCGTCCCGCTGGAGAATCAGGTCGGTATTGTCCCCGACATAGCAGCTGGTTGCGCCGAGGTGAATGATGGGCTTTGCGGTCGGGCAGACCTCGCCATAGGCGTAGATATGCGCCATGACATCATGCCGCACCTCGCGCTCGCGCGCATCCGCAACAGCAAAGTCGATGTCGTTGACGTGCGCCCGCAGTTCCGCAATCTGCGCGTCGGTGATGTTCAACCCCATCTCCTGCTCGCTTTCGGCAAGCGCGACCCATAGCCTTCTCCATGTGGAGAATTTCCGCGCGTCGGAGAAAATCTCCTGCATTTCGCGGCTCGCATAGCGTCGGCAAAGCGGGTTTTCGTACTGTTCTCTCATGGTTTTCTCCTTACGATATGAACGCTTATCGGTTCAACAGCTTCATCCGATGAATCACCGCTGCGAGCCGCATAGCAAGCACAATTTTTACGATATCGGGCAGGATGAACGGCACAACGCAACGACCGATTGCGGTCCCCACGCCGATGGGTCCGGTTCCCTTCATAAATGCAATGACATACCACGCGGTTCCGAACGCATAGCAGACCGCGAGGCACAGAAGCATAATGCCGAAGCGGACCGCAGGATGCTCGGTCTTTATCACCGATGTGAGAAGCCAGAACAGCATTGCCATGGGGATAAAGCCGACGATATAGCCGCCCGTTACTCCGAGCAGGACCCCAACGCCCGCGCCGAAGTTGGAAAAGACGGGCGCTCCGACCGCACCGAGCAGGATATACAGGAACACGCAAACGGTTCCCTTCTGTCCGCCCAGTGTACAAAGCGCCAGAAAGACCCCGAACACCTGCATGGTGATCGGGACCCACGGCAACTGAATGGTAATCCACGAGCAGACGACCATCAGCGCAACAAACAGCGCCATTTGCGCGATATCGCGCGTTGCAATCCTTTTTGTCATGTTTCTCCTTTTTAAGACCTCGGGGCTTTGCCCCGAACCCTACAAGGGGCTTCTTGGAAGAAGCCCCTTGACCCCAAGAACTTTTATCAAGGGGGCTTCTGCGTAACAATTCGCAGAGCACACATTTCGTATCCCCATCTTTGCCCCGCAAATTCCGAGGCACCTTGTTCGCACTAATTATAAGTTGGTTAAAAGGTTTGGGGAGTCCAGAGGGGACTTTCCTTAAAAGTCCCCTTTGGCGCGTCCCCCGCGTCCTTACGCTTCCCCGCGCATCTTCATCGCGGCATCGATGAAGCCTACGAAGAGCGGGTGGGGCTTGTCGGGGCGGGACTTGAACTCGGGGTGATACTGAACACCGACATAGAACGGACGGTCGGAAAGCTCTACCGTCTCCACAAGCTGACCGTCGGGAGAGAGACCCGAAAGCGTCAAGCCTGCGGCAACCATCACATCGCGGTAATCGTTGTTGAACTCGTAGCGGTGACGGTGACGCTCGGAAATCTCGCGCTTGCCGTAGCAACGCTCCATCGTCGTCCCCTCGGTAATCACGCAGGGGTACGCACCGAGACGAAGCGTGCCGCCCTTGTCAATGTTCTCACTCTGCCCGGGCATGAAATCAATCACCTTGTTCTTGCAAAGCTCGTCAAACTCACCCGAGTGCGCATCGGCAATTCCAACCACATCGCGCGCAAATTCAATCACCGCAATCTGCATTCCGAGGCAGATGCCGAAGTACGGAATGCCGTGCTCCCGCGCATACTTCGCGGCAAGAATCATGCCCGAAATTCCGCGCGAGCCGAAGCCGCCCGGGACGATGATTCCGTCCAAACCGCCGAGAATTTCGGCGCAGGTCGCATCGTCGGTCAGCGTCTCGGAATCAATCCAGTGAATCTTGACGTGCGTGTTGAGCAGATAGCCCGCGTGCCGCAGCGCCTCGGCAACCGAGAGATACGCATCGTGCAGCTGCACGTACTTTCCGACCAGACCGATGTGCACCGTCTTTTCACGCGCCTTGATGCGCGCAACCATCTCGGTCCATTTCCGCAAATCGGGCTCGGGCGCGTCAATGTGCAGCTCGCGGCAAACGATTTCGGAGAAATGCGAAGCCTCCAGCATCAGCGGCGCTTCGTAAAGACACGGCAGGGTGATGTTCTCAATCACGCAGTCCGGCTTGACGTTGCAGAACAGCGAAATCTTCTTGAAAATGGATTCCTCCAGCGGCTCGTCGCAACGCAGAACAATGATGTTCGGGTTAATGCCCATGCCGCGCAGCTCCTTGACAGAGTGCTGGGTCGGCTTGGACTTGTGCTCGTCCGAGCCGTGCAGGAACGGCACCAGCGTGACATGGATGAACAGGCTGTTCTCGGTCCCGACCTCCAGAGAAATCTGACGGACCGCCTCCAGAAACGGCTGGGACTCAATGTCACCGATGGTTCCGCCGATTTCGGTAATCACCACGTCCGCATCGGTCTGCTTGCCCACGCGATAGACAAAATCTTTGATTTCGTTCGTAATGTGCGGAATGACCTGCACCGTGGAGCCGAGGTATTCCCCGCGCCGCTCCTTGTTCAGAACGTTCCAGTACACCTTCCCCGTGGTCAGGTTGGAATAGCGGTTGAGGTCCTCGTCGATGAAGCGCTCATAGTGCCCGAGGTCCAGATCGGTCTCCGCGCCGTCCTCGGTCACATACACCTCGCCGTGCTGATAAGGGCTCATCGTGCCCGGGTCCACATTGATGTAGGGGTCGAGCTTCTGCGCCGCCACCTTCAGTCCCCGCGCCTTGAGCAGGCGTCCCAGCGATGCCGCCGTGATGCCCTTTCCAAGCCCCGAAACAACACCGCCGGTTACAAAAATATACTTGGTCATGGTCTGATCCTCCGTTATTTATAGGTAGACAGAATATTTTCGGCGACCGTCCGCTTTGTGACACATCGGTCCATCGCCTGTTTTTCAATGTAGCGGTGCGCTTCCTCCTCGGTCATGCGGAGCTGCTCGATCAGAAGGCATTTCGCGCGGTTCACAATGCGGATTTCCACCATCTTTTCCTCCATCGAAACCGCCCGTTCCTCCAGCCGCCGCAGCCGCTCCCGCGTGCCGCAAAGCAGCATCAGGGACTGCGCAATCATCGTCTCGGAGGTCGGCTTCGGCAGTGTCAGAACCCCGTGCGGGCTGACCCTGCGGTTGACCTCGGGAAAATCCTCCGCCCTGACCAGCAGCAGAACCCCCACCCCGCTGTTTTCGCAGATGGCGCAAGCCAGCTCCGCGCCCGAAAGATCGGCGAGCGGGTCGTTGATAATGGCAATGTCGAAGTGCTCCCGTGCAAGCCGCTCCCGTGCCGCCGCCGCATCGGGGACCGTAACGACCCTGGAATACCGCTTGGGCGGAAGCACGCGCGAGAGCAGGTCCACGACCTTTGACGAGCGCGAGACCAAGAGGACCGCATATTCGGGTGACGCGTCAGCCACGGTATTTCCTCCCTTCGGATCGGATGTATTCAATAACATCTTATTATATCACAGAAGGGGTCCCTTTTTCAACTGTTATTTTGGTCAAAAACAAAGTTTTTTTGTCGCAATTTTTATTCTCCCCGCCGCCGAACAGAAAAAAGGGCGTTCCGCGGGGATCGAAAAAGACCGTCCCGATGAACGCCGTTGCTCATTGACACTGTATTATAGCACGCCGCGCGGTCTTTGTCAACCGCATTTTTGCAAAAAAATCGCGTTTTTCAAAAAAAATTTCGCAAAAGCCCTTGACAAATCGAAAAAATCGTGTATAATACTCACATAAAGGCAAAGGCGTCTTGAAGATTTCCCATCTTCAGCGCCTTTTTCATTTTTCATAAGGAGAGTAAAACAATGAACACGGTTTCGGATTACTTCGGCTGTCTGGTATTCGATGACAGAATGATGAAAGCCACCCTTTCCTCCGACATCTACCGCTCGCTGAAAAAGACCATCGACGAGGGCGAGCGCCTGAACACCGATGTGGCAAACGCGGTTGCAAAGGCAATGAAGGACTGGGCGGTTGCGCACGGTGCCACGCACTTTACGCACTGGTTCCAGCCGCTGACGGGTGTCACGGCGGAAAAGCACGACAGCTTCATCACCCCCGCTCCCGACGGCGGTGTCATCATGGAGTTCTCGGGCAAGGAGCTGATCAAGGGCGAGCCCGATGCGTCCTCCTTCCCCTCGGGCGGTCTGCGCGCAACCTTCGAGGCGCGGGGCTACACCGCATGGGACCCGACCTCCTATGCCTTCATCAAGGATAAGACCCTCTGCATTCCGACCGCGTTCTGCTCCTACGGCGGCGAGGCGCTTGACAAAAAGACCCCCCTGCTCCGCTCGATGGAGGCGCTGAACCGTCAGGCAATGCGCATCCTGCGGCTGTTTGGCAACACCGATGTCAAGTGCGTGCGCACCTCGGTCGGTCCCGAGCAGGAATACTTTCTTGTTGACAAGGAGATGTACGAAAAGCGCAAGGACCTGATGTTCACGGGTCGCACCCTGTTCGGTGCAAAGCCCCCGAAGGGTCAGGAGCTGGATGACCATTACTTCGGCGTCATCAAGCCCCGCGTGGCGGCTTACATGGCGGACCTGAACGAGGAGCTCTGGAAGCTGGGCGTTCTGGCAAAAACCGAGCACAACGAGGTCGCACCCGCACAGCATGAGCTGGCTCCGATCTACAGCACCACCAACATCGCAACCGACCACAACCAGCTGACGATGGAAATCATGCAGAAGGTCGCTCTGCGGCATGGGCTGGTCTGCCTGCTTCACGAGAAGCCGTTCGCGGGCGTGAACGGAAGCGGCAAGCACAACAACTGGTCGATGGCAACCGACACGGGTGTCAATCTGCTGACCCCGGGCGAAACGCCTTACGAGAACGCGCAGTTCCTGCTCTTCCTCTGCGCGGTCATCAAGGCGGTTGACGATTATCAGGACCTGCTCCGTCTGTCGGTCGCAACGGCGGGCAACGACCACCGTCTGGGCGCGAACGAAGCGCCGCCCGCTGTGGTCTCGATGTTCCTCGGCGAGGAGCTGACCGCGGTTCTGGACGCAATCGAGAACGATACGCCCTACAACGCCGCCGAAAAGACGGTCATGAAGCTGGGCGTTCACGTCCTGCCGCGCTTCACCCGCGACACAACCGACCGCAACCGCACCTCCCCGTTCGCCTTCACGGGCAACAAGTTCGAGTTCCGTATGCTCGGCTCCTCCAACAGCATCGCCTGCGCAAACATCATGCTCAATGCGGCGGTTGCGGAGTCGCTCCGCGTTTACGCCGACCGTCTGGAGAAGTCCAAGCACTTTGAGGAGGAGTTGCACGACCTCATCAAGGAGACGGTCAAGGACCACAAGCGCATCATCTTCAACGGCAACGGCTACGATGATGCGTGGATTCGTGAGGCAACCGAGGTTCGCGGACTGCTCAACCTGCGCACCACGCCCGATGCAATGCCGCACCTGCTCGACCCCAAGAACGTGGAAATGCTGACCCGCCACAAGGTCTTCTCCCGCACCGAGCTGGAATCGCGGTACGAAATCATTCTGGAAAACTACTGCAAGTCGGTCAACATCGAGGCGCTGACCATGGTGGACATGGCACGCAAGGAGATTCTGCCTGCTGTGGAAGCCTATGCGCAGGACCTCTCCGACACGCTGATTGCAAAAGCGGCGGCTGTCCCGGGTCTTTCGGGCAGATACGAAAAGAACCTGATTGCAAAGCTCTCCGAGCTGGCGGACGAGATCGACAGCGCCATCACCGCGCTGGAAACCGAAGCCATCCGCTACAAGACCATTACCGATGTCACCGAGGCAGCATTCATGATCCGCGATGTCATCCTGCAAAGAATGGCGGAGCTGCGCGTGGTCTGCGACGAGGCGGAGACGCTGACGGCGGAGAAGTACTGGCCGTTCCCGACCTACGAAAAGCTGCTGTTCGGGGTCAGATAAATCCATAAAAAGACGGGACGGACGGCTTGCCGCCCGCCCCGACCCCATGAATTCGATTCATTCTATCATAATAACGGAGTAAATCAGGATATGGCAATTACAAGACCGGAAAGCGATTCCATCGGCACGTTGGAGGTTCCCGCAGACGCATACTACGGCGTTCAGACCCTGCGCGGGCTTCAGAATTTCCACATCACGGGCAATCCGATGGACAAGCGGTTCTATCGGAACATCGTCCGCATCAAGAAGGCGGCGGCGCTGACCAACCGCGAGGCGGGGCTGTTGGATGACAGAATGTGCAACGCCATTACCACCGCCTGCGATGAGGCGCTGGAGGGCAAGCTGGACGCATGGTTCCTCACCGATTCGATTCAGGGCGGCGCGGGAACCACGGCAAACATGAATGTCAACGAGGTCATTGCAAACCGCGCAACCGAGCTTTTGGGCGGCAAAAAGGGCGAATACCTCTGCCACCCGAACGACCATGTGAACTGCTCGCAGTCAACCAACGATGTCATCCCCACGGCGGGCAGACTGACGGTCATCGGGCTTGCGGAGGAGCTGTTCCGCAACACACAGGCACTGACCGATGCTTTGGACGACAAGGCGCGCCAGTTCAACGATGTCATCAAGATGGGACGGACCCAGCTGGAGGACGCGGTGCCGATTCGTCTCGGGCAGGAATTCGCGGCGTACTCGTCGGGCATCAAGCGGTGCGTGTCGCTTCTGCGGCGTGCGGTGGACGAAATGCACGCGGTCAACCTCGGCGGGACGGCAATCGGAACGGCAATCAACGTGCGGCGCGCATATCTGTGCGGCGTGGTTCCCACCCTCTCGCGCATCACGGGCTACGAGTTGCATCAGGCGGCAGACCTGATTGACGCAACGCAGAATCTGGACGGCTTCGTTTATGTTTCGGGGGCGCTCAAGGCGATGGCGGTGGCACTCTCGAAGATGTGCAACGACCTGCGCCTGCTCTCCAGCGGACCGAAAACGGGCTTTGAGGAAATCATTCTCCCCGCCAAGCAGAACGGCTCGTCCATCATGCCGGGCAAGGTGAACCCCGTGATTCCCGAGGTGGTGTCGCAGGTGGCGTTTGCGGTCATCGGCAACGATACAACGGTCACGCTCGCGGCAGAGGCGGGGCAATTGGAGCTGAACGCCTTTGAGCCGGTCATTTTCTACAAGCTGTTTGAGTCCTTCATTTGCATGAAGAATGCGATCAAGACGCTAACGGAGAACTGCATCGTGGGCATAGAGTCCAACAAGGAGCACTGCGAGGCGCTTCTGTACGAAAGTGTCGGGACGGTAACGGCGCTTTGCCCGTATCTCGGCTACAAGAAGTCGGCAGAGCTCGCAAAGCAGGCGTTACGCGAAAACCGCCGCATCAAGGACTTGGTACGCGAGCAAAAGCTGATTGACGACAAGCTGTTGGACGAGCTTCTGGACCCGTTCGCCATGACGGAGCCGAGCAGGGTGTGAATTCGGAAGACCTTGGAGGGGGAGGGGCACCTCTTAGAAGAGGCGCCCCTCCCCCTCCAAGCCTCCCTGACCCTCCGAGAACTTCCCCACAAGACCCCGCCGTTTTTTCGGGCGAAAATTTGTTTCGTCTTTGAGAACGGCGGGGTCTTGCGGGGAAGTTTTTTGGAGGATTGGGAGGTGTTTGGGTATAGAAAAAGCCGCGGTGGAAGCTCGGCTTTTTCTTTTTTTGGATTACCACCAGCCTATGTTTTCTTTCGTTTCCAAAGGGTAATGATACCCCGTTTCGCACCGAACATCACAGCATACGTCGCTATATACAACCCGATGTAAAGCCAAATGCTTTCGCTGTGGAACACCTTCATCACCAGCGTATCAACGAGAGCCAATACCAAGATTATCAGCAAAATGTCTGTTATGATACTAATGATTCTTCTTTTCATCTCGTTTCACCTCATAGGCGCATTTTGTAAATCTGAAATTCCCGATCTCGATTTTTTTATCATCGATTCGTTTTGCAAGCCGACGGGTTTCTATACTTTACCACTTGTAATATCGAACTGTCATGTTGGAATTTCCAAGAATATTATCGAAGTTTTCTTTTGCATCGTCACCATAATAATAGAAGTCGATAGCAGAAGCATATTTTATGATTTCTTCAACATATATTTTATCTTGCAAACCACACGATAATCCCATTATAACGACTTTATCAAATCGGGGGATTTGTGAAAATATGCGGTGATTTCCACGAAGAATCTGCGCGCTATCTTTATAATAATTTTGAGAAGCTTGAGTAAGAACATCATTGATAGCATTTCTTGTGGTAGTATCCCTATAATCAGAATCCTCATCTTCGATCACATTATACAAGTTGGGATTAGGGGGATCGTTATGCCCGAGCACAATCTCTTGATTTTTTGTACCGTGAATATGCGTTATCTGAATTCCTCTTGTGTCAAAATTATCTTCAACAGTAGTTGTATAATTGAAGGTTAAAACTGCATCTCCCATAACTGGATTAAAATATCTGTCTGGTGTGATTTCTGTGTTCATTTTCTTAATCCAATTATCGAACTCATCCTTTAATACCTTGATATACTCATTATAGTAATTTACATTCCAAGAAGGACTATCCCAATATCCGGCTCTGTCATCATCCGTTTCAGCATTGTCAAATGCCTCGTCGTACAACTCATCCGGATCCAGGTTATTAAATACCATAAGCATATCTTCGAATGTTGCCCACTCTTTAATCTCTTTTGAAGTACAGTGACCGTATCTATCAAATAGGTCATCCACTTTATCGACTATTTCTCGATACCCGTTTTCTATAAGATAGGTTTTAAAATGGCAGTACTTCGTTGGTATGCCATAATGCAAATCGAAACCGTTTCCAAGAACATAAAATGTCATACTGTCACTTCCTTTCGCTTCCTTGCTATTTTCATTACATATTATATCATAAACTTTTTTATTTTTCAACAATACAAAAGCCGATACCGCAGTCAAAAGACCGTGGTATCGGCTATTTTCATTTTTTGCTATTAAAATTGGGATACTCGAATAAAACAAATAATCCGAACGCTTCTCCCAGTAAGAGAATGTTCGGATTATTTTCATGTGGTCGGAGTGACTGGACTCGAACCAGCGGCCTCTTGGTCCCGAACCAAGCGCACTACCAAGCTGTGCCACACCCCGTTTTTATCGGACCCATATAGTATACCACATGAATCCGATTTTGTCAACCCTTTTTTTGAAAAAAATTCCGCTTTCGACCGATTTTTGCGTCGCAGGGTTATGCGGAGGTCCCTTTACAAACTCTATTCCCTTTGTTGTCCCCTTTGTTGTCCCGTTTCCACGACTGCCAAGCGGTCCCCGTTATTCCCGCTCCGAAAGCAGCAGGCGCTCCGCTCTTTGGGCTTGCGTTTGCTGTTTCCCGCGCGGAATGCGGTATTCGGTCCCGTCCCGCAGGAGCCTTGCTCCCGTTTGGTGGTAGCGAAAGCGCACACCCGCCTCGCGGCAGGCGCGGCTGATGTCCCTCACCCACTCGAAATCGCAGAGCCTTGCGTGCTCCCCCGATTCTCCGCCGACCGTCACCTCCCGCACAAGCTCCGGCTTCAGGTACGGTCGCAGGTCCACCGCCTCCAGAAGCGGCTCACAGACGATTATCCGCTCGTGTATCGGCAGCTTCAGAAAAATCGGCAGACGGAATGCCGCGCGGTCCCGATTCTCGCAGGTACACCCGAACGTGACATTCGGATACCCGTCTCCCCAATCCGCGGGGAGGACCTCGGGCAGGCGCTCAATCCGCTTGGTAAAGATGACAAAGTGCAAATCCTGTCGCACGCGCATCATCTGCCAGACATCGGGGCGCCATGCATCGGCATCGGGCAAGAGAAAGTCGGATGTAAAGCAGGTATAGAGTGTCTCCCCCGCCTCGATTTTCCATGCTCCGTCCCGCCCGTGCTTGAGCGGCAGCAGGAAATCCGAATTGATACGGACCTCCTCCGTATCCTGCCCGTGACCGCCGTCAATGCGGAACACATAGCAGTTCCTGCACCCCTCGCTCACGCGATGACAGCCGTGCCACGGATTCCAGATGCGGCTCATTGCTCGGTCCGTTGCTGTTCCCGCAGCTGCTTTTTGAGGTCCTTCAGCTCCGAGAGGAAGGTATCGATATCGCGGAATTCCCGATAGACCGATGCAAAGCGGACGTAGGACACCTCATCCACCGCCTTGAGCTTTCGCATAACCATTTCCCCGATTTCGGTGGAGCTGACCTCCTGCCGCAGGGAATTCTGCAATTCCGCCTCGATTTCGTTTACCAGCGCGATTGCGTCGACGGGACGCTTTTCGGTTGATTTCAAAACGCCGCTGAGCAGCTTTTGCTTATCGAACAGCTCCTTAACGCCGCTTTTTTTGACCACGATCAGCTGAACGGTCTCGATGGTCTCAAAGGTCGTAAACCGCTTCTGGCAGGACAGGCACTCCCGACGGCGGCGGATGCTGTAGCCCTCCGAGGCAGGACGGGAATCAATCACCTTGCTCTCGGGGTATCCGCAGGCAGGACACTTCATAAGCTCACCTCTGTTTCCTGTGATTTCTGTTTCTTTTTATATATTTTACCACAAAAAAGAGGCTTTGTAAAGGGTTTTCCCGAATTTTCAGACGCTTTTCAGGTCATACATGACATCCTCCAAGCCGCACGGAGTCACTCTGCCGTGCAAAACAGCCCGATAGACGCGCAAAGCCGCCTCGATGTCGTTTCCGACGGTGGATTCGACCCGTTCCTCGCCCGATGTAATACGAATCCGAAACCGCTCGGTTCGGGATCTGTAAGCGACAAGGCGGTAGTCGAGGATCATTCCTCCGAAATGAACGGTCTCCTGTGCGAGAATGATTGGTTGATGCTGATGAACCTGTTCTTGAAACATGATTGCCTCCGAGAAGAAAATTTTTGGTACATAACCATATTATAAAGCATTTCATAAGCGGCAATTATAAACGCAAAATTGCCCGTTTTGTGCAGTTTGATAGCTTAGTATCGTTCAAAAACAGTTTTTTCGCGCTTTTCCGTCTCTTTTTATTTGATGATATGGAATAAATATTCATTTTTACAATAATATGTTTTTTTCATCCTTGAATTTTATACTTTACATATACGCTTTTATCCTGTATAATAGAATTGGTTTATACAGAAAAAGCCGTCTGTAGGAAGCAAATTTTGCCATTATATTCTTTTTCGGGATTCCAAATATTTATACACAAAGGAGGCTACAAATATGAATATTTTCGGGAAGAAGGTCCCGCAGCTGAAGAAGGCGGCGCGGCGGATGCTGTTGTCGGAGCTGAGCGCGGTCCTGCTTGCGGCGGTCGCTCTGCTGATTTCCTACCTTGCCGAGGCGGAATGCGACCCGATTTTAGCGGCTTTGCACTTCGCGGACGGTCCCGTTTACATCCTCGCTTCCCTCGCGCTTGCGGTCTCCACCTCTCTGCTTTGCGACCTCGCCCTCCGTCGCGGGGAGCATTGAACCCTTTTTTTGCCCGCCGTTCTTGAATTTTCGGAAAACTTTTCCGAATCCCCTTGCAATTTGCCGTTTTTTGGCTATAATAGTATATGTATAAAATTGCTTTTTGTGAATGGAGGAACAGACATGAACAAGATTCTGAAAAAGCTCGACCAATTCTCCGGTGTAAAGGGACCGGTTATGGTCGTCGTCATGGACGGCGTGGGACTCGCGCCCGACACGATTTCCAACGCGGTGAAGTCCGCCTACACGCCGAACCTCGATATGCTGATGGAAAAGTATCCGATGGTTCCCCTGAAGGCGCACGGCACGGCTGTCGGACTTCCCTCCGACGATGACATGGGCAACAGCGAGGTCGGACACAACGCACTCGGCGCGGGTCAGGTCTTTGCGCAGGGCGCCAAGCTGGTTTCCAACTCCATCGAATCGGGCAAGATGTTTGCATCCGAGACATGGAAAAAGCTGATTGCCAACGTCAAGGACAACCACTCCACCCTGCACTTCCTCGGGCTGTTCTCGGACGGCAACGTCCACTCGCACATCGACCACCTCAAGGCGATGGTGACCGAGGCGAAGAAGGAAGGCGTGGCACGGGTTCGCATCCACATTCTTCTGGACGGACGCGATGTCGGCGAGACCTCCGCGCTCGATTATATCAACCCGTTTGAGGCGTTTCTGGACGGTCTGCGTAGCGCGGACTTCGACGTGATGATTGCCTCGGGCGGCGGACGGATGCAGATTACGATGGACCGCTACGAGGCAAACTGGCACATGGTGGAGGAGGGCTGGAAGACCCACGTCCTCGGCATCGGCAGACAGTTCGCATCGGCGGCGGAAGCGGTCACGACCTATCGGAACGAATTGCACGTCATCGACCAGGACCTCCCCGCCTTCGTGATTGCGAAGGACGGCAAGCCCGTTGGCACGATGGAGGACGGCGACAGTGTCATCTTCTACAACTTCCGCGGTGACCGTTCAATTGAAATTTCCAAGAGCTTTGACGCGCCCGAGGGACAGTTTGACAAGTTCGACCGCGTGCGGGTCCCGAAGGTGATGTACGCGGGTATGCTGGAATACGATGGCGACCTGCACATTCCGAAGAACTATCTGGTCTCCCCGCCCGAAATCACCAACACCATGGGCGAGTATCTTGCCGACACGGGCATTCCGGTGCTGGCAATCTCCGAGACACAGAAGTACGGTCATGTGACCTATTTCTGGAACGGCAACCGCTCGGGCAAGTTCAACGACAAGCTGGAGACCTACATTGAGGTTCCCTCGGATGTGGTCCCGTTCGAGCAGCGCCCGTGGATGAAGTGCGCCGAGATTACCGACAAGCTGATTGAAGCGCTCCGCTCGGGCAAATACAAGTTCCTGCGCGTCAACTACCCCAACGGCGACATGGTGGGTCACACGGGCTCCCTTGCGGCAACCCGCTGCTCGATGGAGGCGCTGGACCTTCAGATTGGCAGACTGTTGCCCGTGATTGACGAGCTGGGCGGTGTTGCGATTATCACTGCCGACCACGGCAACGCGGATGAGATGTTTGAGATGGACAAAAAGACGGGGCTTCCGAAAGTGGACAAGAACGGCAAGATGAAAGCCAAAACCAGCCACACGCTCAACCCTGTCCCCTGCATCTTCTACGACAACACGCCCGCGAAGGAGCACTACCGCGTCAAGACCGAGGGACATTTCGGGCTTTCGGATGTTGCCGCAACGGTGGTCAACCTGCTTGGCTACGAGAAGCCCGCGATGTGGGATGAATCCATCATTGAGGTCAAGTAAAAATGCCTTATCTGACGGAATTGCACGCGCACACCTCCGAGGTCAGCCGTTGCGCACATGTGGATGCGGCGGGAGTGGTGGACCGCTATCTGAGCGAGGGCTACACCTCGCTGGTCATCTCCAACCACTTCAACAACTACACGCTTGACCGTGTGGGACCCGACTGGGCGGCGCGCGCGGAGCACTATCTGAACGGCTGGCGGTGCGCGGTGAAGCACGCGGGCGAGCGGATGCACGTTCTGCTCGGTGCGGAGATTCGGTTCCCCGAGAATCTCAACGACTATCTGATTTTCGGTTTGACCGAGGAATATCTGCTTTCGCACCCCTACCTTTACGAGCTGAATCTGCGCGATTTTTCCGAGCTGGCGCACGCGGACGGTCTGCTTGTGATACAGGCGCACCCGTTCCGAAACGGCATGACGGTGATGCCGCCCGAGCTGTTGGACGGCTACGAGGTATTCAACGGACACGTTGGGCAGCGCTCCCGCAATCCGATGACGCGCGAATGGTGTCGGATGCAGAAAAAGATACCGACCTCGGGAAGTGATTTTCACAACGCGGATTTCTACACGGACGCCGGCATTCTGACCGATGAGCCGATTACCGACATGGACCGCCTTTGCGCGGTCCTGCGGAGCGGCGACTACACGCTCCACTGCTCGGGACCTCTTTCCGAGCAGGAGGGGTTGGTCGATTTCCCTGCGAAGGCACTTTAACTTTAACAAAGGAGGGTGACATGGCAAACGATCTGGAAGAGGTTCGCGCGCTTTGTGCGGCGTGCCATGCGTGTCCTTTGGGTGACACGCGGACGAACTCGGTTTTCGGGGTTGGAAATCCCCACGCGGACCTGATGTTTGTAGGTGAAGCGCCGGGCGAGCAGGAGGACCTGAGCGGCACGCCGTTTGTGGGGCGTGCGGGTCAGCTATTGGACCGTTATCTGGAAGCGGTTGGAATCAACCGCGAACAGGTATACATCGCCAACATTCTGAAGTGCCGCCCGCCGCAGAACCGCGACCCGAAGCCCGAGGAGGAGGATGCCTGCATTGGGTATTTACGCGAGCAGGTACGCTTGATTCGACCGAAGCTGATTGTATGTCTTGGACGGATTGCGGCGATGCGGTTAATCAAGCCAAACTATCGGATTACGGCGGAGCACGGGACGTGGGTAGAAAAGGGTGGCTTTGCGATGACTGCTGTTTTCCATCCTGCGGCGATTCTCCGCGACCCGCGCAAGCGCGAGGATATGCTGGAGGACATGAAGAGCATCCGCCGTCGGTTAGACGGAGTGGAGGGGTAAGGAAAGACAAGACCTTGGGGCTTTGCCCCAAGCCCCACTTAGGGGACTTCTTGAGGAGAAGTCCCCTAAGAACCTTCAAGACCTTCAACGCATTGGGATTTTTGATTCTATTTTTACATAGTGCAGATTTTGGTGTAGCCATATTCCGTGCTACTATTTCCGGCTGCTGCGAGACCAATCCCGCCAGCGGGATTGGCACGGCTTACGCCTCTCTCCGCTACCGGATAGAAGTGGTAGGAATGTTACAGAATAAAAAAAGGAACGGAACATCCTTTGGGATTTCCGTTCTTTTTTAGGGATATCATTCGATTGGCTTTTTGCGCTTTGGTTTGCTCGGCGGGATGAACGCAAGGAGGCTTGGAATCAGTTGTGACCAGATGGCTTCATCATCGGGGTCGACAATCCAATGTTCCTTTGCGCCGTCGTAGGGGTAGCCGCGCTCCGCGTCCTGCATCAGGGGCTCAAGCGCGGGAAGCATTTTGACGTAGACGGTATTATCGCAAGCCAACAGGATTGGGCGCTCATCCAGCCAAATCAGGTATTCGCCGAACAGCTTGCGGTAGCGGACTGCGCCGAATTCGGACAAGCGGTCCGCGATGTACTGTACAAATTCAAGTGAGGTTGCCATACGATTCCTCCGTTTCTGATTTATTATAGCATTCTTTTCCTCCCATGTCAAGAACAATCGGCAAAACAATACATTTTTGTCTTTTTTCACGCCTCCCCTTGCAATCCCCTCCAAAATATGTTATAATACGGTCAGCATTCCAATCAGGAGGACACTGCTTTGAATATTGAACATTTTATCCATCCTTCGGCGGACGAAAAGCCGCTGGAAAATCTGATTCCCACGGGCGGAATGGCGGCAATTTTCCGCCGCATTGCCTGTGTGGGCGATTCGCTTTCGTCGGGCGAGCTGGAGACTTGGGACCCGACGGGCAAGAAGGTTTATCTCGACCTTTACGAGCATTCGTGGGGGCAGTACATCGCCCGCATGACGGGTGCGAAGGTTTACAACTTCTCCAAAGGCGGCATGACTGCGAAGGAGTACATCGAAGCCTTTGCGAACAGCCGCAATTTCTGGGACCCGAAGCTGGCTTGCGATGCGTACATCATTGCGCTGGGGGTCAACGACCTTTACGGGCAGAAGCAGGAGGTCGGCACGGTTGCGGACATTAACACGGACAAGCCGTCGGAAAGCGCCCCCACGCTGGCGGGATATCTCGGACAGCTCATCCTGCGTCTGCGTTCGATTCAGCCGCAAGCAAAGTTTTTCTATCTGACCATGCCGCGCGAGGACAACTCCCCCGAATACAACGCGAAGGGAGACGCACACGCCAAGCTGATGTACGAGATTGCCGAATTCTTTGGGAACAGCTACGTCATTGACCTGCGGCAATACGGTCCCGTTTACGACAAGGCATTCAAGGAGCGCTTTTACGGCGGCAGGCATCTCAACGTGGAGGGCTACTACCTCACGGCGCTTGAGGTTGCCTCCTACATCGATTACATTGTCCGCCACAACCCGCGCGACTTCCGCGAAACGGGGCTTGCGGGGCTCCCCTACACGCTTCTTTGAGGTCTTGCATCTGCGATTTCGGGTGTATTTTGTTTCACATGGTCCGAAAAATCGGGCGCTTTCGTCAAAAAAGCGCCCGATTCTGCAATTTGCGTAAAAAATTCTTGCAATTTGACAGAAAATTTTTCTTGACAAATCGCCTCCCTGCGTGTATAATAAAGCAGTAAGGCAATGGTGTCTTGCGCATGGCGCACAGGCACCGCTTTTTGATTTTTCGGAGGGACACAAGATGGAAGAAAAAACGGTTAAGGGCTTTGCCTATCATGAAACGAGCGCACGCTACGTTGCGCTCTACAAAGACGGCGCTTGGGAGGCAGGACATCTGACCGCCGACCCCAATGTGGTGCTGAATGAATCCGCCTGCGTGCTTCAGTACGCGCAGACCTGCTTTGAAGGCTTGAAGGCATACCGCACGCCCGAGGGACACACGGTCTGCTTCCGTCCCGACCTCAACGCCGCGCGCCTGCACGATTCCTGCGTGCGGATGATGATTCCGCCCCTGCCCGAGGGGATGTTCGAGGATGCGGTGCGGCAGGTGGTGCACGCCAACCGTGACGCGATTCCCTCGCTTGAGAGCGGCGGGTCGCTCTATCTGCGCCCTTATGTGTTCGGGACCAATGCGGTGCTGGGTGTCAAGCCCGCAACCGAGTTTCAGTTTCGCCTGTTCGCCTCCCCTGTCGGGTCCTATTTTGCGGGTGGGATTCGACCGCTCCGCATCCGCATTTCCGATTTCGACCGCGCCGCGCCGCACGGGACGGGGCACATCAAGGCGGGCTTGAACTACGCGATGAGCCTTTACGCGATTGCCGACGCGCACGCGCAGGGCTATGACGAGAATCTGTACGTCGATTCGGCTACACGGACCTATATCGAGGAAACGGGCGGCGCGAACGTGATTTTCATCACAAAGGACGGCGGTCTTGTTACGCCGCAGTCCCCTACAATTCTGCCCTCCATCACGCGGCGGTCGCTCCTGTACGTTGCGGAGCACTACCTGCACATTTCCGCCGAGGAGCGCCCCGTCCGTCTGGATGAAATCGGGGACTTCGCCGAATGCGGCTTGTGCGGCACGGCGGCGGTCATCTCCCCCGTTGGGACGATTGACGACCACGGGACCGAGTATCACTTCGGCGCGCCCGAGGACCGTTCGGTGATTCACCGTCTTTACACCACCCTGTTGGCAATCCAGCACGGCGAGCTTCCCGCGCCCGAGGGCTGGCTCGTGCAGGTGGACTGAGGAGGAAAGAAATGAAAATTGCGGTAATCGGTGCGGGCGCGATGGGGTGTCTCTATGGCGGCATTCTCTCGTCGCACTGCGAGGTCACGCTGTTTGATGCCGCCCCCGCCGTTGTGGATGCCATCAATGCGCACGGCATTCTTTGCACGGAGCCTGACGGACGGGAGCACCGCTGCAAGGTCTCCGCACGGCTCACGGGAGACTGCGGCAACGGCGGCTATGCGTTGGTGATTCTCTTTGTCAAGGACCTCTACAGCCGCGCGGCGCTGGAGGCAAACCGTGCGCTGATCGGTCCCGAAACGCTGCTGCTCTCCCTGCAAAACGGCATGGGCAATGAGGAAATCATGCGGGAATTCGCCGCGCCCGAGCGCATTCTGCTCGGCACAACCAAGCACAACTGCGTCACGCGCGAGGCGGGGGTCATTTACCATTCGGGGGCGGGCATCACGCACCTCGGCTCCCCCGCAGGCAACCGCGCGGCGGCGGAAACGGTAGCCGCCCTCTTTAACGGTTGCGGGCTGGAAGCGGATGTCATTGACAGCGTGAAGCATCTGCTTTGGGAAAAGCTGTTTGTAAACATGACCATCAATCCGCTGACGGCGCTGACCGATGCGCCCATCGGCGCGATTGCGACCGACCCGAATCTGCGGGAGCTTGCCCGCGCTCTGATTGACGAGGCAACCGCGGTTGCGGCGGCGGACGGCGAGCAGTTCGACGCGCAAACGGTCTTTTCCGCGCTTCTTCGGACAGCGGAAACGCTTTCCACCGGCAAAGCCTCGATGTGTCAGGACCTCGAACGGAAGCGGCGGACCGAAATCGATTTCATCAACGGTGCGGTCGTTCGTCTCGGGCAAAAATACCACGTCCCCACCCCGCGCCACGAGGTCATTGTGTCGCTGGTTCATGCGAAAGAGGGGGTGTGAAGGTCGCGGGGCTTTGCCCCGCACCCTACTTAGGAAACTTCTTAAAAGAAGTTTCCTAAGAACCTTCAAGAATTTCACCCACGGGCAGGATTCTCTGCGGAATCCTGCCCGTGGGTGAAAGTTTTTGGGGATTTTTAAGGGACTTTTTTCAAAAAGTCCCTTAAATGGGGTGCGGGGCAAAGCCCCGCGACCTTTTCATCTCCCCTTCCGCATAGACAGCATCAGAATGCGCTCGCAGAGGTCGGGGTAGGAAATGCCGATGGCGGCGGCTTCTTGGGGGAGCAGACTGGTCGGGGTCATGCCGGGGAGTGCGTTGGCTTCCAGACACCACGGCGTGCCGTTTGCGTCCAGAATGAAATCGAAGCGTGCGTAACCGTCAAGACGCAGGACCTCAAAGGCGCGCAGAGAGAGGGACGAAACAAGGGACGTAACCTCGGCGGGAAGCTCGGCGGGGCAGATTTCAAGCGTTGTCCCCTGATATTTGTTTTTATAGTCGTAAAATCCGCTCTTCGGGATAATCTCAACGGGCGGAAGCGCGCGACCGTCCAGAACGCCGACCGTCAGCTCGCGCCCGACAATCTTTTTCTCCACCAGAACCCGCCGCCCCCATTTTGCCGCATCGGAGAGCGCCGCCTCCAGTGCCGCGCGGTCGGAAACAATTGAAACACCCACGCTGGAGCCGCAATCGTTCGGCTTCACCACGCAGGGCAAGCCGATTTGCGCAATCAGGTCCTCGGGATTCCCCTCCGCCGTGTCGTACCACACCCACGCGGGCGTTGGAATGCACGCATCACGGAACAGCCGCTTGGAAAGCTCCTTGTCCATGGCAAGCAGACAGCCCGCGTAGCCCGAGCCCGTATAGCCGATGCCGCAACTGTCCAGATACGCCTGAAGCTGACCGTTCTCCCCCATCGCACCGTGAAGCGCGAGGAATACGCGGTCGGCGGCTTGGCAGACCTGCGCAACGTTCGGTCCCACCAGCGCGTTGCCGATGCCGACCTCGCGGCGGAGCGCCTCCAAATCGGGGACCCGATCGGTCACGGTGTGCGTGTAGCGCTCCTCCCCGCGAAAGAGGCTGTCAAGGTCCTCGGGCAGGTCCCGAATCCCTCGGTAGACATCCAGAAGCAGGACGCGGTGTCCCTTTTCCATCAACGCATTGGCAATCAGGCTTCCCGAGCTGAGCGACACCTCACGCTCGGGCGAAAGTCCGCCTGCAAGAACTGCAATTTTCATATGTTCACTCCCGTTTTCAATAGACTGTTATCATGTTATGCGCCGTGCGTCAGAATGGCAACACGGTCCTGCCCGCCGAGGTCCCGCTTCACCTCGCAGGCAAAGCCGTAAGACGCGGCAAGCGCGCGGATTGCCTCGCCCTGATCGTACCCGATTTCAAAGAGACAGAAGCCGCTGTCGGTCAGACAATCCTTTGCAAGCCGCAACAGCGCGCGGTAAAAGACCAGACCGTCCGCGCCGCCGTCCAGCGCCATGCGCGGCTCATGCCGCACCTCTGCCGAGAGCGTGTCCACCACCTCCGAGCGGATGTAGGGCGGGTTGGAAAGAATCGCGTCAAAGCGCCCGAGCGTCTCGGGTGCGGCGGTCAAAAGGTCGGCGCGAAGCAGACGGAAGCGGTCGGAAACACCGTTCCGCACCGCATTTTCGGCGGCAATCTCCAAAGCGCCCCGCGAGAGGTCCACACCGAGGGCGCGGGTGTCGGGACGCTCCGACAGCGTGGCAATGCCGACACAGCCGCTTCCCGTGCAAAGGTCGGCGAAGTACGCCCCCTGCGGCAGGCGGCGGATTGCCTCCTCCACCAAGACCTCGGTATCGGCGCGCGGAATCAGGCAATCGGGCGAGACGCGGAAGGTCCCACGATAGAAGCTCCACACCCCGAGGATGTATTGAAGCGGCTCGTGACCGAGCCGACGCGCCAGTGCCCGCTCCAAAGCGGAGGAGGGATAATCGCGGTCGGGATTGGAAAGGATAGAAAAGCGGTCCGCGCCGCAAAGGTCCTCCAAAAGGCATTCCGCCTCAAATTCCGCCGCCTCGATTCCGCCCGCCGACAGTTGCCCGCACAGCTCCCGATAGGTCACAACACCACCCCGCTTTCCGATTTCCTTTATTTTATCACATTTTCCCGAAAAAATAAAGAGCTTTTCCGATTTTTTTCGGAAAAGGACTTGCTTTTTTTGCGGAAGTATGGTATAATACTCCCAAGAATGATTCCGCAAAGCGGTTTCAAACGGAGGGTTGAAGAATGAAGAAGCAACAGGAAGTTATGGTCGTGAAACGGAGCCGCTCCGGTTGGTGGACTGCCATCAAGACATTGCTCATCCTTGCGGGGCTGGTTTTCATTGCCGTAAAGCTCTACGATAAATTTGTGGCAAAAAAGCAAAAGGCAGTCGATCTGCCGAAGGACACGGATGCCGACGGAGCCGATGCAACGGCAACCGAGGACGGGGACGCGGGCTTTTCCGCATCCGCATCGGACGTGATCACCAATCCCGAGAATATGGACTGACCCACACGCGTACCCGTTACGCTTTGACCGGAGGGAGAATGCCACGGCGTTTTCTCTCCGGTCTCTTCATGAAAGGAAGGAACCGATATGGCTAAATACAGACGCGACCGCATCAACGATGAAATGCGGCGGGAAATGATGGAGATTTTGCGAAGGGTCAAGGACCCGCGCGTGCAGGACGCATTCGTCAGCGTGACTGCGGTTGACTGCACGGCGGACCTGAAGTACGCCAAAATCTATTACTCCGCCCTGCGGGGGGACGAAAAGGAGCTGGCAAAGGGGCTGAAGGCGGCAACGGGCTTTATCCGCCGCGAGCTGGCGGCGGGGCTGAACCTGCGCATCACGCCCGAGCTGACCTTTGTGCGGGACGATTCCATCACCTACGGCGCGCACATTTCGTCGATTCTGAACACACTGGAGATTTCGGACGAAGAGGAACCGACCGAGGACGGTAACGGCGATGAATGAGCGGCGCTTTTCCCCCATTCCCTTTGACGCGCTTTGCGAGCGGCTGACCGAGCGGCAGGACACGCTCCTGCTCCTCCACCGCAACCCCGATGGGGACGCAGTCGGGTCGGCGTTTGCTCTGCGCGAATTGCTGACCGCTCTCGGCAGTCGCGCATGGTGCGTGTGCGAGAGCGAGCTTCCCGAGCGCCTGCGCTTTCTCTCCGCCCCCGCGCAAGGGAGCGTTCTCCCCGAATCGGTCCCTGCGGATTTTTCCGACGTGCGGGTCATCTCGGCGGATGTCGCCTCCCCTGCCCAGCTCGGCGCTCTGCGGGAGCGCTTTGAAGCGCGGACCGATTTCATGATCGACCATCACGGAACCGGAACGCCGTTTGCCGATTTCTACACCGACCCCCGCGCGGCGGCAACGGGCGAGATTGTCTTTGACATCATCCGCCGTTTGGAACAGCAAAGCCGCGCACACATGACCCCGCGCATGGCGGAATTGCTCTATGCCGCCATCAGCAGTGACACGGGCTGCTTCCGTTATTCCAACGTCACGCCCGACACGCACCGCCGCGCGGCGGAGCTGGTTGCAATCGGCATCGACTGCGCCGACATCAACCACCGCCTGTTCGACTCCAAGCCGCTCGGACAGCTTCGCGCCGAGGCAATGGGCGTGGAGCACCTGCGCGTCAGTCACAGCGGGCGGGTTGCATTGATTGCGGTCTCCTATGCGGAACGGTTGGCGGCGGGACTGGAGGACTGCGACCTCGAAACGCTGGTGGACGTGGCGCGCTCGCTGGCGGGCGTTGAGGTGGCAATCTCCCTGCGACAGCCGACCGAGGAAGGTATTTTCCGTGCATCGGTACGCTCCTCGGGGGCTTACAACGTCGCGGCGCTCTGCGCAAAATTCAGTGGCGGCGGGCACGAAAAGGCGGCGGGCTGTACGGTCTACGCGCCCGACATCGAAAGCGCGGCGGCAATGCTGCTCGGTGCAATCGACAATTGATTTTTCTGCGGCAAACTGAATAAAGACCTCCCAAACGGTCCATGATGGTATCATCAAAAACATATGGGAGGTCTGTTTTTATGCAGAAAAGAGTGATTGTGATTGTGTTGGTGCTGATGGCGGTCCTGCTGGTGGTGGGGCTTTTCCCCGTTCACGGCGAGGCGAAAATTTATGACAGCGTGGTCCGTCTCCATGTGCTGGCGAACTCCGACAGCGAGGAGGATCAGGCGCGGAAGCTGAAGGTGCGGGACGCGATTCTGGAGGTCACGGCACCGCTTCTGGAGGATTGCCCCGACCGTGACACAGCGGAAGCACTCCTGCGGGCACATGAGGAGGACATCCTCGCCGCCGCGCACGGGGCGTTGATTGCGGACGGACGGGACGAGGAGGTGTCGATTCTCTTCGGCACGGAAAGCTACCCCGAGCGCTCCTATGACAGCTTCTGCTTCCCTGCGGGCGACTATCTCTCCATGCGGGTCTGCATCGGTGAGGCGGCGGGAAAGAATTGGTGGTGCTGTCTCTATCCCCCGCTCTGCCTCGGTGCGGCAAGCGTCTCGCGCGACAAAGCCGAGGAGGAATTCATTTCCGTGGGGCTGACCCCCTCGCAGTACCGCGTGATTACCGAGACCGACCGCCCCGTCTACCGCGCGCGCTTCAAGCTGCTGGAGCTGTTCGGCAAGCGCCGCTGAATGTCAGGCGGGAGAATTTTCCCGATTTTGCTTGACAAGCCGCGCAAATTGGTGTATAATAGAGGTAGCTTCGTTGAACGGTCGCGCGGTATGTTGCCGTAAGGTATTACCGTGAGGAAAGTCCGGGCTTCACAGGACAGGATAGCTGATAACGTCAGCCGCGGGTAACCGCCGGGAAAGTGCAACAGAAAGAAACCGCCGCATTTTGCGGTAAGGATGGAAAGGCGAGGTAAAAGCTCACCCGTTCTCATGGTAACATGAGTCCGCTGTAAACCCTATCCGAAGCAACACCCCA
>ERZ808252.751-NODE-751-length-28316-cov-36.456778_pt1 | contig 28316 bp, 26 predicted proteins | sample MGYA00521242_ERZ808252 | MGnify/ENA primary metagenome ERZ808252 (study PRJEB31516, sample SAMN03275581) | gut metagenome | biome: mammalia-associated habitat; material: feces | host: Papio cynocephalus | place: Kenya | collected 2012-08-07 ...
CGCGTGCCGTGTCCGGTTTTGGAAACGGCACGTTTTCTTTGTTTTTCTTCATTTTCCGCAAATTATAAAAAAAAATTAAAAAAGTGGTAGTGGTTTTGGAATTTTTGTTTATATAGTATTATAGAGGGACGTGATGTTTCTCTACGGGAGGCGGGAGTCCGCGGAACGTTTCACAGACGAAAGAACCTAAACCAAGGAAAAGAAAGGAACCAAGAAAATGAAGAAGCCCATCAAGATCACGACGGAACAGAAGAAGGACCTCAAGGCCTTGTGCGAGGCGATCAAGTCCGCCGCGGCGGCGAAGAAGCTGCGCGAACGCTTCAAGGCGTTCATCGACGACAACGAGGAAGCCCTGCGCACGGAGGACGGCTTCACCGTCGACGGACTCAAGGTCACGCTGAAAGTCTCCAAGCAGCTCAATGTCACGGACTCCGACTGAGGCAAACAAACGCCGGCATTGTTCCGGCGGGACGGCGCAACCGGGTTATGCGACCCGGTATCGCCCTTGCGCCGCACAGGCACCGCCCTCCCGGCGGGCCCCTGCCGCCTGTTTTGAATGGACCGTGTGGAGCGGCTAGGCCCCCCTCCAACGGTAGGGGCGGCAGTCCCCTGCCGCCCGCACGGAAATGGCCGTGGAGATCAGGAGAACGTGGAGAGTGGGGCCTATCTGATATTGGCCGTAAAGAGTGATAGAATTGTAGAGAGAGAAGAGTAAACGGGACATCCGAGACGACCGGGACTGTCTTGGATGTCGCGTCCGTCCCGGTCGTCCCGTGAGGCGTCCAATGGCGGCGGGTCACAGGGGTCTGTGGCCCCTACCGTTGGTTGGGCATGGGCCCTCCCTCGTCTACATTTTCTACATTCTCTTCACGGTTAAATTACCCCCTACCATTGGGTGGTTTTGACTGCAAATTGCGAGAGAGCAGGCGCGGAAAGGGGGTTCGCGTCCGGCCTTAGATATGGTATAATATGTGCCATGGAATTGGATACTTTGAATGCTATTTCGCCTCTTGACGGGCGCTACGCCTCGAAATGCGCCGAATTGACGGACGTTTTCTCCGAATTCGGGCTGATCAAACGCCGCGTGCGCGTGGAATGCGCCTGGCTGGAGGCTTTGTGCGAGGCCGCGGAAATCGCGGAATGTCCGGCGCTTTCGTCCGGGGAACGCGCGGCGCTGCACGCGATCGCGGCGGACTTTTCCCTCGCCGACGCCCGGCGCGTGAAGGAAATCGAGCGGACGACGAACCACGACGTGAAGGCGGTGGAATACTTTCTGAAGGAGAAGGTGAAGGATACGAGCCTCGCGTCGCGTGCCGAATTCATCCACTTCGCCTGCACGAGCGAGGACATCAACAACATGGCGCACGCGCTCATGCTGCGCGACGGCAAGGCGGTTTTGCGTGCGGCGATGGACGAGACGACGGCGAAAATCGCCGCGGACGCGCAGGCGTACGCCGCCGTGCCCATGCTCGCCCATACGCACGGACAGCCCGCTTCGCCCACGACGGTCGGCAAGGAGTTCGCCGTCGTCGCCGCGCGGCTTGTGCGCCAGGCGGCGGAAATCGACCGTCTCGTCATGCCGGCGAAGATGAACGGCGCGGTCGGGAACTTCAATGCGCATCTGGCCGCCTATCCCGCGGTGGACTGGGAGAAACTCGCCCGCGGCGTCATAGAAGGGCTCGGCCTGCGCCAGAATCGCCTGACCACCCAGATCGAAAGCCACGACGGAATTGCCGAACTTTTCGACGCGATCCAGCGCTGGAACAGCATCCTGCTCGATTTCGACCGCGATATCTGGCTCTACGTCTCGATGGGGTACTTCAAACAGCGCACGGTGAAGGGCGAAATCGGCTCCTCCACGATGCCGCACAAGGTGAATCCGATCGATTTCGAGAATTCCGAGGGCAATCTGGGCCTCGCGAACGCCATCCTCGGCTTCATGGCGCGCAAATTGCCGATTTCGCGCCTGCAGCGCGACTTGACGGACTCCACCACGCTCCGCAACATGGGCGTGGGCTTCGGCTATACGCTTATCGCCATCCGCTCGACAATCAAGGGCCTGGGCAAGCTCGAACTGAATGCGGAACGCCTGGCCGAGGACTTGGACCATAACTGGGAAGTCCTCGCCGAACCCATCCAGACGGTCATGCGCAAAGTCGGCATGGACCACCCCTACGAGCGGCTGAAAGAACTGACGCGCGGACGGCGTGTCACGGCCGAAATCATGCGGGATTTCGTGGAAGCGTTGCCGCTTCCCGCGGACGACAAGGCGCGGCTTCTGGCTTTGACGCCGGCGACCTATGTGGGTCTGGCGGAAAAACTGGCGCGTCTAGTCTAAAAAAGCGCGGCTAGGGTCCGTGCAACTTGCGCGAAACACCGGAGAACTCGCAGAAAAGCGTGTAATTTCGGTTGTTTCGTGCGCTAATGTCTCCCTTGCGTGCGCGCCCCCGTTTGCAAAACGGATGAAATGCCCCCGAACCGAACCGCGGCGGTTTGGGGTCGTTTTCGGGCGCCTCCGGCGTTTCTGCCCGCGGGGGGGGGGGGTTGTCCTGCGGGAGGTCTATAAAAGGAAAGGGAGAACGCACGACATGCGCGCGTTCTCCCTTTTTTACTCTCAGGCCGATCAGGCCTCAGGTTTCGTCTTCTTCAGACCCAGACCACGGCTGCCTTCCTTCCACTCTCCACGCTTCTGGAGAAGGTTGACGCGCTCGAAGCGCTTCAGAACATTGCGCTTCGAGGTGATCTTACCGTGACCCTTAAGAGATGCATGCTGGCTCATTTCGATTATCCTTTCAAGATGTGAGATAATATTATATCATTTCGCGGGCTTGTTTTCAACAGGCGTTGTTTGGGATTGTTCCGCCGCCTCGTTGGCGGGCATGAGTTGCTTGAACTCTTCCGCCACGGTGATCTGGCCGTTTTTAGAGGATTCCTTGATGGTTTCCAGGATGAACGCCTGGACTTTCTGGCGGCTGGCGATGCTCTTGAGGATCTTCTCCAGTTCATCGGCCTTCGGCACGTCGCGCACCACGGGCGTCTTGATGAGGATGTGGCTGGCTTTGACCTTCTCGGGTTCCGCGGGCTGGCCGTCCTTGGCGGCCACGGCGGGGATCTTTTCCGTCACCATAATGAGGTGGTAGCCGAACTGCGTCTTGACCGGGTCGGAAATCTTGCCGGGCTCGAGGGTGAAGGCGACTTCTTCGAAGGCCGGGACCATCATGCCGCGTGAGAATTCGCCGAGATCGCCGCCTTTTTCCTTCGAGGGGCAGTCCGAATTGGCTTTCGCGAGTTCAGCGAACTTCGCCGCCTTGTCGGGGGCCGCTTCGATTTCGGCTTTGAGTTCCTTCAGCTTGGCTTCCGCCTTGGCGAACACGGGCGACTGGACGATCGCGAGGTTGTTGCTCTCGACCGCGGCGATTTCCTTGCGGGCTTCGGCGGCGAAATCCTGCGTCATCTTGTCGACGACTTCCGCCTTGAGCATCTTGTCGATCAGGATGCCGTCGCGGATTTCGGCCATCGCGCGTTCCTTGCCCAGCGGAGACTTCTCGGCGGCTTCCTCGAGCGACTTCGGGGCGTCGGGCTGGCCTTTCACGGCTTCCAGGAAGTCGGCTTCGCGTGCCTTGATGTCTTCGTCCGTCACCTTGTAGCCGAGCGCGCGGGCTTTCTGCGCCAGGGCGTTCTGGAGGAGGAACTGCTGGGCGATCTGGTTGCCGACCTGCGCCTTGAAGAAGGGGATGTCGTTCGTCGAAATGCGGTCGCCCTGCGCCACGAGAATCTTCTCGACCTGGGCGTCCAACGCGCCGCGGGTCAGCTTTTCTTCGCCGACGACGAGCAAGATGGTGTTGGGGTCTTGCGCCTTCTGGGCCGCCGCCTCCTGCTTCACGGAAGCTGTTTCCGTTTCATTCTTGTCAGCGCAGCCCGCGAGGATTGCCGCGGCAACCAGTGCTGTACCAGCGATGTGTAGTTTCGTCATTTTGCTTTCTCCTTTATCTTAGGTTGAAATCAGCTTGAGGACATTCCGCCGGTTTTCCGGCTTCGTGTCCAGATGAAACATGTAGAATACGCCCAGCGCACGGGCCGTGTCGCGCAAGGTCGACAGGTCGTTCTCTGCGCGCGGATTGTGCAAGCAGTGCGCCACCGGGGCGGAAACGGGTATCTGGCGTGCGCCGCGAAGGACAAAGAGCCCTTGCCTGGCCTCGAGGCGCGGGTCGAGACCGGCGAGGCAAAGCACCTTGATCTCGAAGTCCAGCAAAAACCCGAGGCGGGTGGACGCCGCCGCGCCGGATGCGTGCGTCAGATTCTCCAGGGCGTCTTCCAGCGTGCCGTACCACTGCTGCGCTTCGGCACCCGCCGGGGCGAACTGGACCATCAGCTCCCTGAAATAGCCCGCCAGCGCCAGGTTCCGGAAATCGCCGCGCAGGTTTTCGCGCAGATTCAGGGGCGCGCATTCGCGCAACGGGTGCAAGCCTCGGCGTCCGCGGACATAGTAGAGGATTTCGCACGTATAGTTCAGGTCGTACTGGCCTAGAAACGCGCTTTTCGGGCGCACGGCGCCCTTGACGATCGTGGAAAGGGGACCGTCGGGCGTGAGCCACGAAACGATGTGGCTCGTGCGGGACCACGGATGGATGCGCAGGCAGACCGCCGCGGTTTTCTGCGTTTCGCCGGCCATTACAGGGGTATTCCTACGAGTGTGTCGCCGTCCGTCCTGATGACGTGCAGGGTGCGCAGTTTCTTGCGGGCGGTCGGTTCGTTGTACGTGCCCGCGGCGCGGCACCAAAGGTACTCGCTTGTCCAGCCCGCCAGATGCGCGGCGTCTTCCACGACGAGCGTCACGTCGCGCCCAATGAACTTCCCGGCAAAACGCGTGCGCGCCGCTTCGGCCGTTTTGGCCAGCCGCCGGGCCCGCGCCAGGCGAATCTCGCGCGGGACCACGCCCCCCAGACTTTCCGCGGCGGTTCCCGGACGCTCCGAGTAGGGGAAAATGTGGACTTTCGAAAAGGGGTAGCGCGCGAGCAGGACCTCCGTCCGGAGGAAGTCGTACTCCGTTTCGCCCGGGAAGCCCGTCATGAGGTCGCACCCAAGACCCAGGAGCGGCATGCGTTTCAGCGCGTCGTTCAGGATGGATTCCACGTCGGCCGAGGTGTAGGGGCGGTGCATGGCGCGCAGGACGAGGTCCGCGTTCGATTGGATGGGCAGATGCAAAAACTTGCAAAACGCGGCGTTTTCGGCCATGAGCGCGACAACATCCCGGGCGGCGGGGACGGGTTCGAGCGAGCCCAGGCGGATACGGCAGGTCGGGGCGCAAATCCGCGCCAGCGCCGCCAACAGGTCCACCAGCCGCTTGCCGTCCGCGGCATACTGCGAGAGGTTGCATCCGGTCACGACAAGTTCGCGGTAGCCGGCGTCCATGAACCGCCGGGCGCGGTCCAAAACTTCGTCGAAAGGCACGCTGACGCTTCTGCCGCGGAAGGTCGGGACGATGCAAAACGTGCACGCGGCGTTGCACCCGTCCTGGACCTTGAGGTAGGCGCGCGCCGTGCGGACCGGTATCGCGTCCGGGGCGGCGGGGCGGATTTCGCGCTGTGCGCCGGGCAGGCAACCCGTCACGATCAGGCGTTTCACGGGATATTTGCGCCGCAGGTGGTCGATCAGCCGTTCGCAGTCGTGTTGGGCCCGCGCCGTCACGCTGCATCCGCGCACCACGATGAGGTCGGCGTCGGAATGGCTGTCGGTCGTCGTCCAGCCCTGGGCGAGGTAGTCGGCCTCGGTTTGGAGCGCTTCCGCCCGGTTGAGGCGGCAGCCGAATGTCTCGAAGCAAACCTTCATGCGGCGGGCAGAACGAACAGAAGGACGAGGTTCGTCACGTTGAAGAGCGCGTGGTTGAGCATCGCGCACCACAGGTGATTCGTCCGCGAATAGATCCAGCACTGCGCCAGGCCGAAGACGAAGAGCGCGAGGAATGCCGCGTCCGGCCAAGGCTGGGCGAGATAGTGGGCCGCGGCGAAAAGCGCGGCGGAGATTGCGGCGGCGAGGATGGGGCGTCCCGGTTTGGTTGCCCGCCACAGGAGCCACCGGAACACGATTTCCTCGGCGACGGGCATCAGGATCGCGACCTGCGCGCAGATGAAGGCGAATTTCACGTTCCAGCCCGCATGCCCCTTCACGAAGGCGATGTTCGCCTGGTCGGGCAAATCGACGCCAAACCAGGCGGCCACCGCCTGCGTAAGATAGCACAGGCCGATTGTCGCGAGCGCGACAAGCGGCCAGGCTTTCAGCGTGAACGCCAGCGCTTTCACGAAACCCCGGGTTTGGCGGCTTCGGACCCCGTCCCACGGATCTTGATGTGGAGTTCGCGAAGCTGTTGCTCCGTCACGTAGTTCGGCGCGTTCATCATGAGGTCCTGCGCCTTCTGGTTCATCGGGAAGGCGATGACTTCGCGGATGTTGGGCGTGTCGGTCAAAAGCATGACCATGCGGTCCACGCCCGGGGCGATGCCGCCGTGCGGCGGGGCACCGTACTGGAACGCGTTGTAGAGGCAGCCGAACTTCTCGCGGACGACTTCCTTCGGATAGCCTGCGATCTCGAACGCTTTCTCCATGATGTCGATGCGGTGGTTGCGGATGGCGCCCGAGGACAGTTCGATACCGTTGCACACGACGTCGTATTGGTACGCCTCGATGGCCAGCGGATCGGGTCCGTTCAGCGCCTCGAGTCCGCCCTGGGGCATGGAGAAGGGGTTGTGCGAGAAGATGATCTTGCCGGTCTCGGGGTCCTTCTCGAAGAACGGGAAGTCGACGATCCAGCAGAACTTGTAGCAGTCCTTTTCGCAGATGTTGTTCGTCAGGTGGTTGGCGATATCGGTGCGCACGAGGCCCGAGAGGCGGTTGCACTCGTCCTTTTCCGCGGCCATGAAGAAGAGCGCGTCGCCGGGCTCCATCTTGACGAGCGCCTTCATTTCCTCGAGCTGTTCGGGCGTGAGGAACTTCGCGATCGGGCCCTTGAGCTCGCCTTCCTTGGTCCAGGAGATGTAGCCCAGGCCCTTGCCGCCGTTCTCCTTGACGAACGCCTCGCGCTTGTCGAACCAGGTGCGCGTCTCGACGCCGACGATGCCCTTGACGAGCAGGCCCTTGACGAGCCCGCCGTTGGCGACGCACGCGGCGAACGCCTTGAAGGACGCCTTGGCGAAGAAGCCGCTCATGTCGATCCACTTCAGGGGATTGCGCAAATCGGGCTTGTCCGAGCCGTACGTCATCATGGCGTCGCGGTACTTGATGCGCGGCCACGGGGCGTCGTTGCAGGACCAGGTCGAGAATTCGCGGAACGTCTTCGAGACGACGTCCTCGACCACGGCGAAGATTTCGTCCTGGGTGACGTAGCTCATCTCGATATCCAGCTGGTAGAACTCGCCCGGCGAGCGGTCTGCGCGCGCGGCTTCGTCGCGGAAGCACGGCGCGATCTGGAAGTATTTGTCGAAGCCCGAAACCATGAGGAGCTGCTTGAACATCTGCGGCGCCTGCGGGAGGGCGTAGAACATGCCGCGGTGGATGCGGCTGGGCACGAGGTAGTCGCGCGCGCCTTCCGGCGATGAGGCCGTCAGGATGGGCGTCTGGAATTCGTTGAAGCCCTTGGCCCACATCTGCTCGCGCAGGAAGCGGATGACCTTCGAGCGCAGGACGATGTTTTTGTGCAGCTTCTCGCGGCGCAGGTCGAGGTAGCGGTACTTGAGGCGCACGTCCTCGCTCTCGTCGGCCTTCTCGTCCGGAATGTAGAGGGGCGTCACTTCCGAGGCGCCTTCCATGACGAGTTCGTTGGCCTCGATCTCGATCTCGCCCGTGGGCAGATCGGGATTGATGGTCTCGGGCGTGCGGAGTTTCACTTCGCCCGTTACGGTGATGACGCTTTCCAGATGCGCCTTCTCGACGAGACCGAAGAACGGACGCGAAGGATGGACGACGATCTGCGTCAGGCCGTAATGGTCGCGCAGGTCGACGAAGAGGATGCCGCCATGGTCGCGCAGGCGGTACATCCAGCCCGAAAGGCGGACGGTCTTGCCGGCGTCGGCGGCGCGCAGTTGGTTGCACGTATGCGTACGATAGGGATGCATATTTCCAAATCTCCAGATAATTTCCTTATATTATACCATATTTATTTGATTGTTGGGGGGATTATTTTGCGTCCCCCGGGCGGAAGCCGGAGTTGCCTCCTTTCCGTGTGGCGAGAAATGGGAGACTGTCTGGAAGTTCCCTGGACGGGTGTACAGGGGCGACAAGAAATGCTATACTAGAAGGCGTCACGGTACACGAGTAAGGAAATAGACAATGAAAAGAAAGGAAAATACAGTGAACAGGAAGCGAAAAGCAGGGATTTTCGTCTCGATTATCCTACTGCTTACCCTTATTGGGGGGGGGGGGGGGGGGAGTTATATGCCCGGCGCGGGTTGGGGTTAGGCGATCCGCCGCTTTCCATCGCCGATTCGAAGATCGAGTATTTGTTCGCGCCCAACCAGGATTGCCGCAGATTCGGGAATCGCATCGTATACAACGACGTCTCCATGCGCAACGATTATCCGAGTTCCGTGTTGACGAATGGCGAGAGGCGCGTTATGATGCTGGGGGATAGCGTGCTCAACGGAGGCGTTTTGACGGACCACGCCAAACTGGCGACCACATTGGCGGAAAGCGCATTGCGTGCGGAAGGGCGGCACATCCGCATTTTGAATTGCTCGGCGGGCAGTTGGGGTCCCGTCAATTGTGCGGAATACATGCGCAAATACGGGTCTTTCGGTGCGGAGGCCATCTACATCGTGCTGAATCCCGGGGATCTTTGGGACGTGCCGGACCATACGCCCATCGTCGGCACGCGTTCGTTTCCGGACAAGAAACCCGTCTCGGCGTTGTGGGAACTCGTTTATCGCTATATCGTGCCGCGTGTCGAATCTTTCTGGGAAAAGAAGACGAGCCGATTGGTATCCAGGAAGGACCTTGTGCGCGGCGGAATGACAAAGGACGCGGCGGAAAAGGCCAGCTTGGCGGCGCTCAAATATTGTTTCAGTCAAGCGCCGGAAAGAGGCGTGATCTATTCGCGTGTCGTGGGCGACTGGACGGCGCCGGAAGAAACCGAAGGAGAGCGGAAACTGCGGGCGTTTTGCAAAGAGAACGGCTACGCTTTCTACCTGCTGCAGCTGGATCCGTCCACGGACTACCGCAAGAACGACGTCATCCACTTGAACGACAACGGACAACGCAAGCTGGCCGACTTGCTGGTCCGGATTGTGGCAAAAGACGGCGGTTCGCGGGCCGAGCCCTGATCTTCTCCCCAAGGGCGGGCGAACGGACGCAAAAGCGGCCGCGGGGCGTTTCGGCGCCGGGGGTTGACTTTTCGCACGGATAAAGCGTATAATAAGGAGAGAATAATGAAGATGTCCGTTCGCTTATGTCCGCAGGGTTGGCCTGCAGGGCGTGTATCGCCGCTTTCGTTTGGAAGGCGGAACCGTCGGTATTGAGATTCAAGAGGGGTGCGATATGAAGGTTCTGTGGTGGGGACGTTTCGATGAAGGCTATTCGCGCAATCGCGTCTATATCGCGCTTTTCAAGGAATTGGGCTGGGATGTCGCGTTTTTCAAGGTCAAGTTCTGGCCGCGTTTCGGGGATGTCGAGGCCTTTTTGCGCGGTTTGCGCAGCCGTCCGGACCTCGTTTGGGTTCCGGTCGCCCGCCAGCGGGATATCGCCGCGGCCTGCCGGTGGGCGCACCGCCGGGGCATCCGCGTCGTTTTCGACCCGATGATATCCGCCTGGGACAAGAAGGTCCTCGAACAGAAGAAGTGGCGGGCGGAAGAGCCGCGTGCGCGGCGGTTGCTCGCCAAGGAGCGCCGGTTGATGTCCCTCCCCGACCTGGTGACGTGGGATACGAGCTGCCATGTCGACTTCTGCGCGGACGTATTGCAGGTTCCGCGGCGGAAGTTGGCGACGCTTTTCACGGGGACGGACGAGGCGGTTTTCAAGCCGCAGCCGGAGGTTCTGCCGCCGGAAGACGGGCTTTTCCACGTGCTTTACCATGGCGCGTACCTTCCGCTGCACGGGACGGAAGTCATAGTGGAGGCGGCGCGGCGGACGCAGAACCTGCCGATCCAGTGGGATTTTCTGGGCTGGGGGGCGTACAAGGCGTCCACGGAAGCGCAGGCGGCGGGGCTGAAGAACGTGCGGTTTCTGGACAAAGTGCCGTATGTGGACGTGCCGCGGGTGATTTGCGCGCACGACGTGGTGCTGGGGGTTTTCGGCACGACGCCCAAGGCGGGGCGCGTCATCGGGAACAAGGTCTACGAGTGTTTGGCGTGCGGACGGCCGACAATCAACGAATTTTGCGCGGGCTACCCGCCCAGCGCGCAGACGTGCGATGCGATCAAGTTCATTCCGCCCGGCGACCCGGGGGCGCTCGTCGCGGCGGTCGAAGCGTATCGGGAGGGGTGGTCCGGAAAACGGGAGCACTACTTCCAGTCCGCCCGCACGTTTTTCGAGCGGGAACTCTCGCAGGCGGTCGTCAAACGCCAGTTGGAAGGCGTTTTGAAGACCGTTTTGGCGTAAAAAGGCCGGCCGGGGACATGGCGGAAGAGTTCGTGGACGATTTGCCGCCGGAGGAGGCGAAGATTCCCGCGCCGGAACCCGTCGCGGACGTCACGCCGGCGGACCTCGCGTTGATGGCGAAGGCCAAGACGTTCGAGAAAAAACTTTTGAACTTTTTCTGGCGTCTTGGCGTTTCCTATCATGAAAGCGAGGATTATGTCCAGGAGACGTACATCAGATTGTGGAATTATCGCCGTATCTATCAGGAAACGGCGAAACTCTCCACTTTTCTCTTCCTTTTGGCGCGCCAGGTCCGAATCGACGCGCTACGGCGCCTGTTGCGGCGCGAAAAGCGCGAAAAACTGTACGAGTGCAACAGGGAGCCGCCGGCCGTTTCGGCGCCCTGCACGCGGGAAGACGTCCGTTGGGCGGTCGGACAGCTTTCGGAACCGCTCCGCGAAGTCGTCGAGTTGGGGGTCTTCCAGGATCTGCCGTATGCGGAAGTCGGGAAAATCCTGGGCATTCCCGAGGGAACGGTCAAGTCGCGCATGTTCAACGCCTTGCGCAAATTGAGGGAAATCGTGCATGAATAAGGATTTAGAGGCTACATTGAGGGAACTGGGTCCGGACTACCGCCGGCTTGTGCGGCGCGTGCGGACGCCATTCGAAGAGGCGCGTCCGCGGCGTTTTGCGGCGTGGAAGGTCGGCTATCTGACCGCGGCGGGGGTGGTTCTCGTGGCGGGACTCGCGATTTTGTGGCGTCCGGCGCCCGCGAAAATAGCGCCACCGCGCATTTACACGGTGGCATATGCCGCGGATGCGGGGGCGTTGCAGGCGATTGTGGCCTCGCAGCGGGCGGACGGCAGTTGGGAGACGGACTTTTTGACGCGCCAGAACGCCGCGTTTCTGGGCAAGGAGACGACGTCCGTCGCGCGTGTGGCGTATTTGCGGGCGCGGCGGTATCTGCGGCGGAAGGGGCTCGCGCCGTTTACGGACGCCGAGTTGGAGGCGTTGCGGGATACGGGGCGGGGATCGAACTGAATCCCCGCGGCGTTTTAGCCGGGCTTCCGCGGCGTTTTAGCCGAAGCCGCGGGGGCGGGCTGTTGAATTTAAGCGAGATTGGCAACGGCGTGCGAGGTTTCTTTCATTTTCCTGCTTTTTCATTTCGCCTGGGCGAGTGCGGCGACATATTGCGCCGCCGTTTTGCCGCCGTCTCGCCGGAACGGTGATGCCGTTGCGCCGGAACGGCGATGCCGTTGCGCCGGAACGGCGATGCCGTTGCGCCGGAACGGTGATGCCGTCTCGCCGGAACGGCCACCCCGTTGCGCCGGAACGGCGAGGCCATTGCAATCACACGGGAGAACCGATCCTTCTCCTTTGCCGCCTTCGCGCTCCACCCCGTGGAACGACCTGTCCGGGGTGTCTCGCGACAGGGTAAACTTTTCCGCGAGATTATAATGACACAAAGTGCGCGAGATATGGTATAATAGAGGGGAAAAATAGTGAAGTCTATGGTTGAAATGACGCGGGTAGCCGTCTTTGCGGATGGCAAGTTGGGCTTTCTAGCCCAAAAAGGGCGCGGTCGCGAGGCGATCCTGGCGCTTCCCTTGTCACGCCTGTTGGTTCATCTTGTGTCCGTTCCCTCCGATTTCACCGGCGAACAGGCCGCGTACGTCGCGGGGGAATTGAAGAAGATTTCGCCTTTCGCGGACGAGGAGTTGACGGTTTCCTTCGAGACGGTTTCGGAGACGGACGCGGGCAAGACGGTTCTCGCCGCGGCGTTGCCCGAAAGCGCCGCGGAGGACATCGCCGAGGCGCTGGACGCGGCCAAACTGGAAGTGACGCGGGTGGACGCGTGGGTTCTGGGGCGGTTGCGCGAACTCTGGAGCGGGATCGAGGGTCCCGCCCCCGGGCCGGTGCGGCGGCTCGTCCTCATAAAGGAGGCGGAAGGCTTCGCGCTTTTCGTGCTGGACGGGGACACGCCGCGCGTGGTCCGTTCGCTTGCGGACGCGACGGACATCAAGCGGGAGGCGATTCTCTCGCTTTTGGAGGCGGAAGACGCCGGGGGGAGCCTGGCGCTGACCGAGATTGTGACGGTGGGTTGGACGGACGAGGCGGCGACCGCCGAACTGTCCACGCTGGGGACGGTGCGGTCTTTGCCGCCGCCGGCGGACGAGGGGCTCGCGGGGCTTTTGGAACGCGCGGCGGATCCCCAGACGCTCAACGCGCTCCCGGCGACCTGGGCGGAAGTCCTCCGGGAGACGCGCACGAAGCGCAAACTCCTGAAATTCCTCGCCGTGGCGGGCGGAATCTGGCTTTTGGCCATGGGCGTCCTCGTGGGCGTGCCGGTCGTGTACGGACAGATGACGGCGCGGCAGCGGGCGGCAAGCCGCAGCCAGGCGCGGGCCTACGAGCAGGTCCGGGACAAGAAGGGCCAGGTCGAGGCGGTGCGGAACGTGTCCAACCACGATTTGGGCGCGCTGGAGACGTTGCGGCTCGTCAGCGGGGTCCTGCCGGACGGGGTGACGCTGACGAAGTGGAACTTCAAGCGCGGCGACATTCTCGCGCTGGACGGGACGTCCGAGACGCGCGAGGGGGTCTATGCGTTCAAGGACGCGCTCGCGGCGTTGAGGCTGGGCGAAGCGAGCGGCAAGGAGGATGACGCCGAGACGCCGTTCTTCAGGTATGTCGAATACCGCGGCGATTTGCGCCAGCGCAACCAGAAGTTCACCTTCTCGGTGGACTGCTCGTTCAAGGACGCGGAGGAGGACCAATGACCAATCTTTCGCTGAAAGAGCGCATTCTCGTGTCGGTTTTGGGTGTAATCGCGCTTTACGCGTTCGCGGCCGGCTTCTGGTTTTTGCACGCCCGGCAGGCGTGGACGGGGGCGGAGCGGCGCTACAAATCGGCGCGGGCAACGTATGAACGCGAGGCCAAGCTCATCGGGGAGCGCGGCAAGTGGAACGCGCTCTATGAAGAGGAGGCGGCGAACATCCCCGTGATCGAGGGCCTGCAGGGGTCGGATACGGTGTGGTTGCCGCGCATGGACGCGATCGCCGCGTCCAACCACGTGTATCTCAGCTCGTCCAAGCTCCAAAAGGAGGAAGAGACGGGCGAGATGATGCAGATCAAGATCGAATCCAGATGGGAGGCGGGGCTCGAGCCGCTCGTCAAGTTCCTGCACGAGCTGGAAAACACGGCGCAGGGGAGTTTCGACGTGGAAAATCTGTCCTTCGCGCCGAGCCGCAAGCCGGGCTACCTTACGGGCACCTTCACGCTTGTTTGCATCTACTACCGCAAGTCGGGAGAATAAGACGATATGAAAACGGAAATAAAGCTGATTTTGGGTCTTGCCATCCTCACGGCCGCCGGGACGGAGGCGCAGATCCTCTCGTCGCGGCTGAACCGGAACCGGCAGGTGACCGCGGCGAGTGCGGTCGCTCAGTCTTCCGCCGTGGACGCGGAGGCGGAGAACAAGAAGGAAAGCGATCTCAATTTCGCGGATGCGCCGCTCGAGATGGTGTTCAAGATCTACGGCCAGCTCGTGGACCGGACCGTCCTGAAGGATCCGGCCGTGCCGGCGAATACGACGATCACCATCCAATCCCGTCCCGGCCAGCGGCTTACGAAAGAGGAGCAGATCGAGGCCATCGAGGTCGTTTTGGAGATGAACGGCGTCCATATGGAGCCGTACGGGACGAAGTTCACGCGGGCTTTGCCGCGCGAAAAGGTAAGGCAGGAGGGTATTCCGCTCATTCTGGACCCGGACGCCGAACTCGCGGACACCGGGCGCGTCGTCTCGATGATGTTCAATTTCAAGAACATTCCGCTGGAAGAGGCGCAGAAGGTGCTGGAGGGGCTCAAGTCGCAGAAGGGGCTTTTGCTCGTCTACGAGCGCATCGGGTCCATCCTGGTGACGGATACGCAGCTCAACATCAACCGCATGCGCGAAATCGCGCGGGCCATCGACGTGGCGACGCCGGTGAACGAGAACGTCTACGTGCGCCAGATCAGGCATGCCGGCGCGGCGGACATCAAGACGGCGCTCGAGCAGATCGTGACGGAGTCGCAGAAGGAACTGGAAAAGGAGGGGCAGTCGGCCCGGACGGCGCAGGAACCGGTGCGCGCCACGCGTCCGTACCGGAGTCTCCTGCGCCGCAACGAAAGGGAAAACGCCGCGCAGGAAGCGGCCAAGAACGTCGAGTCGCTCGTGACGGGCGTCAGCGACGCGGACAGGGGCATGATCCGCGGCAAAGTGCTCATTTTGGCGGATGAACGCTCGAACAAGCTCATTATCGTCACGGCCAAGACGAACATGGACTTCTTCGACAAGGTTATCGAGCAACTCGACATCGAGACGACCCCGGACGTGCAGGTGAAGGTCTACCGCCTCAAGTATGCGGACGCGGAAGACGTCTCGAGCATGATCAACGAACTGATTGGCAACGCGTCGAACTCCAAATCCTCTTCTACGGGCAAGCAAAACCTGAACCAGAACGCGAAGTCGGGGGCGAACGCCAACATGACACGCAACATGGCGCAGAGGCGGACAGCCGCCGCGCCGGCGGGGAAGTCCGGCGAATCCAAAGCGGGTGAACTTTCGAAGGACAACGTCACCGTCCTCGCCGACAAGCGCATCAACGGGCTCGTCGTCATGGCGCGTCGGGAGGATATTCCCGTGCTGGAGAGCATCATCGAGTCCATGGACGTCAAACTGAGCCAGGTGCTGATCGAGACGATGATCTTGCAGGTCCAGCTGACGGACGAGATGAGCACGGGAATCGACTGGGTGATGGCCCAAAGCCAGAAAAACAAAGTGATTCAAGGCCTTTCCGGCGGCGGCGGCACGGCGAAAATGTCCAGTGTCGGAGGATTGACGTTCGGGGCTGAGGACCTGATTACACCCGGCGCCGCCGGCGCGAGCTATTATCTCGCATCCAAAGTGCTGAATATCGGGGCCATCATGAATGCGGCGAAGAGCGACAATCGCGCGAAGCTTGTCGCGTCCCCCATCATCATGACGCTCGACAACAAAGAGGCGAAGATAGAAGCGACGAAAATGCGCTATTTGCTCAAGGGCTACACCTATTCAGGATCGACCTACAACGGCAGTTCGGTTCCGGACTACGAGCAGAAGGAAATTGGTTTGACCGCCAAGATTACGCCGAAAATCAATCCGAACGGCACGGTCATGCTGACCATCGAGGAAGAGTTCTCGTCCTTGGGCGACAGCCAGAACATTCAGGCGGCGACGGGCGCCACCTCGAACAGCCAGCAAGTCGTCAGCGGAATCAGTGTCGAAACCACGGTTACGCGCAAGCTGTCCGCGGATATCACGGTCGAAAACCGGCAGACGGTCGTGTTGGGCGGTCTTTCGCAAACCGAATATTCGACGGTGGAAAGCGGCATTCCAATCTTGAAGGACATACCCTGGATCGGCAAGTATCTGTTCGGCTCCACAAAGGAGGTCGAGACACGGCAGGAATTGCTCATGTTCCTCACGCCGTACGTTTTGGACGACGCGGAAAGTGCGGTTGCCGAGGCGCGGCGGCGCAAGTTGACATTGAGCGATCCGAAGCCCTGGGACGACCACGGGTGGAGCGCGTCGCCGCTTGCGGATCCCGTTTCGCTCAAGGAAACGCTCAGGCGCAAGCAACGCGAATGGGCGGATCAGGACAAGGAGTACGAGGCGCAGCTTGAGATTGAAAAGAAGAATCTGAAGCGTGTCGAGGAACTCAAGGAACGCGCCAAGAAGCAGACGGAGGAGCGAAAGGAAGAGGCGAAGCAGCTGACGTCCCAGCTCAACGCAGCCGAGGAAAAGAAGGCAGATGCGCGCGTGGAAGCCGAAGTCAAGGCGAGAGAAGAAAACGCAGGCATTCTTGACCAATTGCGCGAAGAAGACAAATAAAGATGAACAAGTCCTTTCTAGCATGGCTGTTTGTTCTGGTCGCGGCCGTGGCGGGCGCGATCGCGGCGGTTGTCGTTTCGAACAACCGGGCGTCTGTCGCGCGCGATCGGCGTGCCGCGGCGGAAGCACGTGCGGATGCGGAGGCGTCCGCCGAAAAGAAGGCGCGCGCCGAGGCGCAGACCGAGACGAAGCGTGCGGAAGCGGAGAAGGCCAAGTTGGCGGTTGAAAAGGAATCCCGCCTGGCGGCCGAGGCGCAGAAGAAAGCCGAGGCGGACGCCCTCCGGCGTGCACAAGTCGAAGCCGAGACGCAAACAAAGCGGCTCAAGGCATCCGAAAACGAAGCGAAAGCGGCGGCAGAGAAGGCGTCCGCGGCGAAACTGCTGGTCGAGGCGGCGCGGCTGACGAACGAGACGGCGCAGGCGGCGGTCAAATTGGCGGAAGCGAAGCAGAATACGGCGTTCGCCGAGACGGAACGCGTGCGGCTGGCGGCGGAAAAGGCGGCGGCCGAGGCGAAGACGCTTGAATTGCGCCAGGCCGATTTGGACGCGTACGAACAGTCCCTCATCGAGATCGCGCAGGATTTGGCGGAACGCGAGGCGATCCTCAAGCCCGAAAAGACGGCGGCGGACCTCATCTGGCTGCCGGACGCCGATACGGAAGTCGACGAGAAGGGCAAGTTGCGTCCGCGCAAGAAGGAGCCTTATCTCGCCGAAAACGACAGACGGCTTTCGGCGGGCACGCGGGAGCTCGCGCGCCAGGACCGTTTGCGCCGGGAGGCGACCGAGGCGGAATCCGCGGCTTCCCGCACGAATGCGGTTGCGGATCTCGAGAAGCTGTGCCGGGAAGCCGAGGCGGCGGACCGTCCGCTCACGGCGGCCTATGTGCGCACTGTCCTGAAAAGCCTTTATCCTGACTGGTCCCCCAGTCCACAAAAGAAAGAAGAATCCAAATGAGTTTAGCAGTCGGTATCGTGGGATTGCCCAATGTGGGCAAGTCAACGCTTTTCAATGCGCTGACAAAGAAGCAGCAGGCGGCGGCGGAGAACTATCCGTTTTGCACGATCGAGCCGAATACGGCGGTCGTGGAAGTGAACGATCCGCGGCTGGAGACGCTCGCGAAGATGGTTTCGCCCCAGCAAATCATCCGCGCGACGGTGGATTTCACGGATATCGCCGGCCTCGTGAAAGGAGCCTCGAAGGGCGAGGGCCTCGGGAACAAGTTCCTCGCCAACATCCGCGAGTGCGACGCGATTTTGCATGTCGTGCGGTGTTTCGAGAACGATGACATCATCCACGTGCGCGAAGGCGGCAACAAGTCCGCGCCGATCGACCCTGTCGGGGATGCGGAAGTCATCGAGACGGAACTTATCCTCGCCGATATGGAACAGCTCCAGAAGCGGTACGACCGCATCAAGAAAGAGGCGCAGGCGAAGCCGGCGCTCCGGCCCGAGGCGGAGGCGTGCGCGGCGCTTTTGAAGCATCTGGAAGCGGGACATCCAGTGCGTTCTTTCCCGCGTGCTGAGGGCGATGCCATCCTGGACGTCCTGCGCGAACTGCATTTTCTGACGGACAAGCCCGTCATCTATTGCGCAAACGTGTCGGACGACGATGTGACGGGCGCGAACAATCCGCATGTCGCGGCGCTCAAGAATTATGCCGCGGAGAAGGGCTGCGAATGCGTGACCATCTGTGCACAGATGGAAGCCGATCTCGCGGGGCTTTCGGAGGCGGACGCGAAGGAGTTTCTGGCGAGTTACGACTTGGCGGAAAGCGCGCTCGACCGCACGATCAAGCTCGCCTACCATACGCTCGGACTCGCGAGCTATCTGACGGCGGGCCCGAAGGAAGTGCGGGCGTGGACGTTCCACCGGGGGTGGAAGGCGCCGAAATGCGCCGGCGTCATCCATACGGACTTCGAGAAGGGCTTCATCCGCGCGCAGGTCATTTCGTACGCGGACTATGTCAAGTACGGCGGCGAGAAAGGGGCGCGCGAGGCGGGCGTTTTGCGTCCGGAAGGCAAGGAATACGAAATGCAGGATGGCGATGTCGTCGAATTCCTGTTCAACAATTGATTTAAAGGCGATCCAAGGAAACTGAAATTATGAAGATTACGAACGAACAACTCAAACTTTCCGCGAATACGATCCGCTGCCTGTGCTCGGACATGATCGACAAGGCGAAATCGGGACACCCGGGCGCTCCGCTCGGCATGGCGGACCTGGCCGTTTCGCTGTGGCTCAAGTTTCTGAACGTCGCGCCGGCGGATCCCAAGTGGCCGGGACGCGACCGCCTTGTGTTTTCGGGCGGGCATGCGAGCGCGCTCGTCTATGCGCTCTTCCACCTTTCGGGGATGGGCGGGCTTACGATGGACGAGCTCAAGAACTTCCGCCAGCTCGGATGCCGTTGCGCAGGGCATCCCGAACGCGGACTTTTGCCGGGCGTCGACGTGACGACGGGTCCGCTCGGGCAGGGCATCGCGATGGGCGTCGGGCTCGCGCTTGCGGCGAAGAAGGCGGCGACGGCCAACCGCACGTGGGTGTTCTGTGGCGACGGCGACATGGAAGAGGGCATTTCGCACGAAGCCTGCAGCTGGGCTGGCGCGATGAAGCTGGACGACCTCATCCTTGTCTACGACGCCAACTCGATTACAATTGAAGGTGCAACGTCGCTTGCGCTTGCGGACGACGTCAAAAAGCGTTTTGAGAGCTATGGCTGGAAGGTTCTGGAGTGCGACGGGCACGATTACGACGCGATCGACCGCGTCTATCGCCGGGCCATGCACGTAAAGGGACAGCCGGTTTTGATTGTCGCCAAGACGCATATCGGCTTTGGCGCGCCCACGAAGCACGACAGCGCCGACTCGCACGGTGCGCCGCTCGGGGCGGAAGAAACGCGCGGACTCAAGACGGCTCTGGGTTTCGATCCGGACAAATCGTTCTTCGTCCCGGACGAAGTCTATGCGCAGTTCGGCGAGCGCGCGAAGACGCTGGGGCGGATGGCGAAGCGCTGGCGCCGGCAGCATCCGGAGGTCGCGGAAGCTGCCGTCGCGCCGGACTACATGAAGTTGATGGAGGCTTTGCCGAAGTTCGAGGCGGGCAAGTCCATCGCCACACGCACGGCGAGCGGGCAGGTCATGAACGCGCTCGCGACGATCGTCCCCGAACTCGTGGGCGGTTCGGCGGACTTGGGACCGAGCAACAAGACCTATTTGAAGGGATTCGGCGAGGTGAGCCCGGGCAACTTCGCGGGACGCAACATCCACTACGGCATCCGCGAACTCGCCATGACGGCGATCGCGAACGGGCTCACGGCGTTTGGCGGTTTCCGCGGGTACGGCGCGACATTCTTCGTGTTCAGCGACTATTGCAAGCCCGCGCTGCGCTTGGCCGCGCTGATGAAGGTGCCGTCCATCTTCGTCTTTTCGCACGACAGCTTCTATGTGGGGGAGGACGGCCCCACGCACGAACCCGTGGAGCATCTCGCTTCCATGCGCATCATCCCCGGCTTGACGACGTACCGTCCGGCGGATGCGAACGAGACGGCGTATGCCTGGGCGGAAATGCTGCTCGACGTGAAGGGTCCGTCGTGCATCCTGACGACGCGCCAGGACGTGCCGGTGCTGGAAGGCGTGCGCCACGAGGGCGTGTCCAAGGGCGCCTACGTGATCTACCAGTCGGGCGAACAGGACGAACACACGCTCCTTTTCATCGCCTCGGGTTCGGAGGTCGCGCTGGCCCTCGACGCGGCGAAGGCGCTCGTGATGGAAGGTCGCGCCGTGCGCGTCGTATCGATGCCTTCCATGGAGCTTTTCCTCCGGCAACCTGGCGCATACCGCGATTCGGTGATCCCGGGCAGCATGCCGCGTCGTATTATCGTGGAAGCCGGCGTTCGCTTCGGGTGGGACCGTTTCCGCGTCGAGCCGCGCACCACGCGTTTCGTGACTATGGACAACTTCGGCGCCTCGGCACCTTACCGGGACTTGGCGGTGCAATTCGGGTTCACCGTGGAAAACGTAATCAAGGTCGCGAAGACGATTGTCTGACGCGCGTACGGGAAAGGATGGTTTGAGATGGAAGCGAAACCTTTGGTCGGCATTGTCATGGGCAGCGATTCGGACTGGCCCCTTGTGCAGAAAGCGTGCGCAACGCTGAAGGAATTTGGCGTAGCGTATGAGACGCGCGTCATTTCGGCGCATCGCACGCCGGATATCGCGCTGGAATACGCGAAAACGGCCGAAGCGCGCGGGCTCAAAGTCATCATCGCAGCGGCGGGCGGCGCGGCGCATCTGGGCGGCGTCCTCGCGGCCGGGACCGTGCTGCCGGTCATCGGCATTCCCGTCGCGGGCGGCGCGCTTAACGGGCTTGACGCGCTTTACGCGACAGTGCAGATGCCTTCGGGCGTGCCGGTCGCGACGGTCGCGGTCGGTTCGGCCGGCCCCGCGAACGCGGCACTTTTGGCCGTGCAGATTCTCGGGACGGCCGATGCGGGGCTGCGCGAGAAATTCCATGCGCACAAGGCGACGTTGCGCGCAAAAGTCGAGGCGGCCAACGCGCGCATACACGCCTGAACATTTTCCGTTAAAGGAAGGCCTGCGACGTGACTAACGAATTCCTTGTTTTTGATCATGTCACCAAACGCTTCGGTGCGTTGACGGCGGTGAATGACGTCTCCTTGGCGATTTCCAAAGGCGAATTCTTTTCGCTTTTGGGACCTTCGGGGTGCGGCAAAACGACGCTCCTGCGCATGCTGGGCGGTTTTGAGCGTCCGGATTCCGGCCGCATCTATCTGGAGGGGCGCGATATTACCGACTTGCCGCCCAACCAGCGGCGCATCCACACCGTCTTCCAGAATTACGCGCTTTTCCCCACGATGACGATTTGGGACAATATCGCGTTTTCCCTCCGTCTGGCGAAGAGTTCCAAGGCGGAAATCGAGGAGAAAGTGGATGCCATGCTCGAGATGATCCAGATGAGCGAGCACGCCTGGAAGTATCCGGGACAACTTTCGGGCGGCCAGAAACAGCGCGTGGCCATTGCGCGTGCGCTCGTGGACCGTCCCCAGGTGCTCCTTTTGGACGAACCCCTTGCCGCGCTGGACCTGAAACTGCGCCAGCACATGCTGCTGGAACTGGACACCATCCACGATCAAGTCGGCATCACCTTCCTTTACGTCACGCACGACCAGGGCGAGGCGATGAGCCTTTCGGACCGCATCGCCGTCATCAATCAGGGGCGTGTCGAGCAATTGGATGTGCCGGCGAAAATCTACGAAGCGCCGGCTACGCGATTCGTGGCGTCGTTTATCGGCGACACGAACTTCATTTCGGGCGAGATCGTGTCCGTCGAGGGCGATTACTGCACGATTCAGCCGGAGGGTTTCCCCGCCATTCGCGCTTTCAACGACAAGAACCTGAAGGTCGGTCAAATGGTGGACCTCTCCATCCGCCCGGAGAAGATTCGCGTGACGACGAATCCGCCGCCTCCCGAGCAGGGCGCGTCGATCAACGTGTTCCCCGCCGTGGTCAAGGATATTGTCTACCAGGGCGTTTACACGAAGTTCTGGCTCATGGCGAGCGGCAAGCAGATTGCCACGATCCAGCCGCACTCGCGTTTCCTGCTGGACCAGGAGACGCTGACGTGGAACGAGCACGTTTTCGTCTGGTGGCATCCGGACGACGGTTACATGGTGGAAGTGGAACACCAATGAAAAAGCGTATTCACGACTGGCGCAGCGAATGGGCGTTGACGTTGCCGTCTTTGCTGTGGCTCTCGCTATTCTTCGCGGTGCCCGCCCTCATCGTGCTTGCTTTCACGTTCCACGCGCACAGCGCCAATGGCGGCGTCGGGGCGTGGAGCCTGGCGACCTGGCGGGAGCTCGTCGACCCCGACTATCCGACCATTGTCTGGAAGACGATCCGCATATCCTTTGAAGTGACCTTCTGGTGCATTCTTCTGGCGCTTCCCTGCGCCTATGCGATCGCGCGCATGAAGCGGCGGTGGCGCGCGCTGGTCGCCGCTTCCATCATGCTGCCGTTCTGGACGAGTTTCATCGTGCGCGTTTTCGCCTGGAAGACGATGCTTCATCCGGACGGTTGGCTCCAAGCCTGCTATTTGGGCTGGCTGCGCGCGCGCGCCTGGCTCTTCGACTGGCTGCCCGGGTTCGCGCAACAGGCGCTCGTCCAGTGCGGGCTCGCCTCGGCCGCGCCGGTGGATCCGGCCTCTTCGACGATTCTGGACAGCGAAGCGGCCGTCATCATCGTTTCGGTCTATTCCCTTCTGCCGTTCGCGATCATGCCCATTTACACCGCGGCGGAAAAGTTCGACTTTTCCCTGTTGGAGGCGGCGCGCGACCTGGGGGCGCGCGGCTTCTATGCATTCCGCAAGATATTCATTCCCGGTATTCGCCAGGGTATCGTCTCGGCGGTCCTGATGGTCTTCATCCCCGCGATCGGGTCCTACGTCATCCCCCAGATGCTGGGCGGCACGGATTGCGTCCTTATCGGCAACAAAATCTTCATGCGCGCGATGCAAAACCGCAATATCCCGCACGCTTCGGCTCTGGCGACGCTCATGGCGGTGACGGTCCTGGTTCCGCTGGGGCTTGCGGTCTGGTGGAAGAAGCGGCAGGACGCGCGCGACCGCAAGCGGCTCGAGACGCAAACGGCGCGGCTTTTGAGCGGGAGGGATCCGTTGGCATGAAACGTTCGTATTTTTCCGTTACCGTGCTCGCGGCGGTCTTGGCGTTTCTCTACATCCCCATTTTGCTCGTGGTGGTCTACGGCTTCATCCCGAACGGGATTTCCATGAGCTTCTTCGACGCGAACGGAGACTTTGCGGGGCTCACGACGAAGTGGTACGCGCTCATCTTCACGGGCGACCGGCGCATCGGCGCGCTGATGCAGAGTTTCTGGCTGTCGCTGATCGTCGCGGCGTTGGCGACGCTCGTATCCTGCGTCCTCGGGACGACCGCCGCGCTCGCCCTGCACCGCTGGCGCGACCGCCTGCAGTCCATCCACCACGCGCTTATCTATCTGCCGCTCATCATGCCCGACATCCTGATCGGCATTTCGCTTCTGATGCTCTTCGTGGCCGTCAAGGTGGAATGCGGCTTCTGGACGATTCTCATCGCGCATGTCACGTTTTGCGTGTCGTACGTCGTTATGACGATCCTGGCCCGCCTGCAGGACTTCGACGACCGCATCATAGAGGCGGCGTACGATCTGGGCGCGGGCCCGTGGTACACGTTCTTCCATGTCCAGCTCCCCATGCTCATGCCGGGCATCGTGGCGGGCGGACTTCTCGCGTTCACCCTTTCCATCGACGACGTCGTCATTACGTCGTTCGTAAACGGCGCGGGGACGAATACCTTCCCGACATATGTGAGTTCGATGACGAAGCATTCGCGGAACCTGCCCGCCGTCTTCGCGCTTTCGACGCTCATGCTCATCTTTACCTGCGTGCTGGCCGGGCTTTCCAAGCTCATCGCGCGCGGACAACAACCCAATAAAGGAAACAAGCAAAAATGAAGAAACTGTCCCTTGCGCGTGTGGGCGGCGCGGTTCTTTCCGCGGCGCTTCTCCTTGGATGCGAGAAGAAGCCCGAACTCCACATCTACACCTGGAGCGATTACATCGCGCCCTCCGTGATCGAATCGTTCGAAAACGAGCATAACTGCAAGGTCGTCGTGGATACCTTCGACTCCAACGAGACCATGTACGCGAAACTCAAGGCCGGCGGGGCCGGATACGACATCATCATGCCCAGCTCGTATCTTGTCGCCCTCATGGCGCGCGAGGGATTGATCGCCAAGCTCGATCACGCGAAAATGCCCAATGTGCGCAAGAACTTCGACCCCCTGTTCAAGAGCCAGATTCTGGACGCGACCCTGACGTACAACGTCCCCTACGCGGTGACGTACACGGGCTTCATGTACGCGAAGGACAAAATGCCCGCGGGGGCGGATGTCGCTTCGTGGTCGATTCTCGAGAACCCCGCGCTGAAAGGCAAGATTACGCTTCTTGACGATGTCCGCGAGGTCATTGGCGCCGGGCTCATGTCGCTGGGCTACAAGATCAACTCCCGCAATCCGGCGGAAATCGACGCGGCGGTTGCGCGCGTCCTGGAATGGAAGAAGAACATCCGCAAGTTCGACGCCGAAAGCTACAAGACGGAAGTCGCCTCCGGCGCGACCTGGCTCGGGCACGGCTATTCAACCGATGCGACCCAGGTTATCGTCGGGGACGAAGAAGAAGGGCTCGCCCCGCGCCACGACATCGGCTTCGCCTTGCCCAAGGAGGGCTTCACCATCGCCTTCGACGAGATGGTCCTTTCGTCCGCCGCGCCGAATCCGGATCTGGCCTACGCCTTCATGGACTACGTCTACCGGGGCGACATCGCCGCGGAGAACATGGACTACATCATGGGCCCCATGCCGGTGAAGCCCGGCATCGAGAAGCTGGATCCCGACTACCGCAAGCTAATCATCTTGCCGCCGGACATGATTGCGCGCGGGCAGGTTCTCGAGCCAGTGGACGACGATCCCGCGACGATGGAGCTGTACAACAAGGCGTGGGACCGCATCAAGGCGACGGACAAGTAAGCAGGTTCCTTTTCCGCTACGGGAATGCCGCGCGTGAACATTACGCGCGGCATTTCTGTTTTTTCGCCTGTTTTTTCGCCGGACAAAAGAATGAGCCGCGACAAACGCCGCGGCTCTGCACTTAGATTCGACTAAATGCGGACGTTAGTCCTCAACAATCGTGACGACCTTGCCGTCCTTGATGAATTTCACCTTGCCGTCCTTGAGGGCGAAAAGCGTGAAATCGCGACCCTGGCCGACGTTCTTGCCGGGGTGGATCTTCGTGCCGCGCTGGCGGACGATGATCGAGCCCGTGGTGAGCTTCTGACCGTCGTAAGCCTTGACGCCGAGATACTTCGGGTTGGAATCGCGACCATTGCGTGCAGATGCGGAAGTAGCCATATTATCTTTCCTCCTTTATCTTAGGCGATAGCCTTGACCGTCGCGACCGTGAGCGACTGACGATGACCCACCAGGCGGCGATCGCCTTTGCGGCGCTTGGCCTTGAAGTTGAGCACCTTCTTGCCGCGCTTGGCGCCATCAATCGTCAAGGTGACCGACGCGCCCTCGACATAGGGGGCACCGACCTTGAGCGTGGTTCCGTCCGAAACCGCGCAAACCGTGTTCAACACGGCATCCTGACCAACTTCGACCGAGAGCTTTTCAATCTCGATCTTGTCACCGACACGCACAAGCGTCTGCTTGCCGCCGGTTTCGAGTACTGCGTATGCGTCCATTTCTTTTACCTTTCAACCGCCCGCCTTCCTTGTGGAGCGTTCTCCACGAAAGACCGAGCGCAATTTCTGAATATTATACCAAATTCCGCGGCACTTTGGCAAGGGGGTCGTCGGGAATTTGTCGCGTCTGTTCCGTCCGCGCGGCATGCCGGGCCGGGCGGGGCGTGTGCCCACGTTTTCCGCGTTCTCCCGGCTCTTCCAGGCGCTCCTCCCCGCCTCAGAAATGAAGAACTCCTTGTGCCACCCCCGCATGCGCAGGCCGCCCGGACAGCGCCGGGACGCCCCGGCCGCATCCTTTCGGCAGGCAAACCGCCTGTCGCTGCAACCGCACCTCGATTGCGGCTCGGTTGAACGCCGGCATGACAACCGGAACAGACGGCTTGCCCCGCGCAAGCCATATTCTTCATGCCGTATCGCGAGACTAGCGGGGGACGGGCGAACCGGAATTCGCACGCTCCTTCATGCCGACGTCCAGCAGGTTCTGGACGCGCACAATCAGCGTCCATGGGAAGACCTTGAACACCAGAGACTTGACGCCCTCGCGCAGACGTACACGCAGAGGCGGCAAGCCGCGACGCGAGAAATCATAGTCGATTCCGTTCTCCTTCAGAACCTGCACGCCAAATGGTTCCCAATAGCCCTTGTGCACGGCATCGACAAAGGGAAATTCCTTCGTCGGCGTACCGAGGATCGGGCGAGCCTCGCCTGCCAGGTCGAAGCTGCCCTGTCGTTCGAACTCCCAGATACTCGCCTTGTCGCGCGCAAGCCCCAGAAGGAATTCGCGATTCCAGAAGCCCGCTTGCGTCGCAATGCAGTAAGCCGTGTTCTTCCGGTATTCGCGCAATCCTTCCCGATACGGAATTTTCGTCACGGGATTCGGTATCAGCCGCAGGTTGACGGCATCGAATCTGTTCGCCTGTTCCAGCCGCTTCAAAACAAGCGTTGTGTCGACTGCCGCCGCGAGGTAATAGTCGTCACACAAGAGAAGGACATATCGCGTCTCGATCTGCTTCAACGAATCAACCAGTCGTGCACACCAGTTTCTGCCCTTGCCACAGGCGATAATGCGATCAAACGCCAGATTCTCCGACGGAACCGTCTCTGTCACGAGCACCGTCTCGAACGGACAATCCGGCCAAAACTTTCGCCAAAGGGTCGAGAACGGACCGAGAAGGTCGGCGTACTTGTCGCACGAAGCGACAAGCACCGTGCAGTCTGAATTTCTTCTAGTTGTCATTTCATTGCTCATACAAGATTTCCCAGCGCGCACAGTGCACCCAGTAAACTGACATGATTTCAAATGACGCATTCTGCGTCCGTTCTGGAATCGCACCCCATACGCTAATGCCGCGCGACCCCGCCAGAAGCCGCGCCAAACGCCGCGTAGAAGCCCTCCGCGCCATTGATTGCACATAAGGGGGAGGGGCGCTTGGACGCAACCGGACGCGTCAGAACGCGTCCTGCCGCGCTCTGAGCACACGCGTGCGCAGCATGCTCAAAAGCACCGCCGCACGGCTCGATTCCGTTCATCCGAAACATTCCCATACCGCAAAATCTAGACGCAATTATAGCATAATCTGTTCCGGCTGACAATCCTCTGCCGAAAAAACGGAAAGCATCGCCATCTGCCATCCTTTTTCGAAGAAATTAACCCGCCCCCGCCGGCAGGGCGACACACGACCACTCAAATCCGGTCAATCCCGTCTCCCACCGCTCTCTACATGTTCTGTACGGTTAGTACCGCGTGGGCGGCAGGGGCGGGACAACTAGGACGCGTAGGACGCGCGCCCTCTACTGGTTCTACGCGGTTAATTATCCCTTGCGCCACGGCGCCCCCGCCTCAGAAATACGGACAGAGGGGGACTTCCTCGTAGCCGTCGCGGCGGCCTGTGCGCGGTTCGTGCTTGACGCTCGGGGCCGGCGACACCACACGAGACGACCGCGACGGACGCGACATCCACGACAGTCCCAGCTGTCCCGTTTACTCCCATCTCTCTCTCACTCTGCAACTCTACATGGCCAAACCCGTGCGGGCGGCAGGGACTGCCGCCCCTACCGTTGGACGCCTCACGGACCCTCCTTCTACATTTTCTACATTCTCTACACAGTCAACAAACTCCGACGGACGACAAAGGCTCCACTAACGTTTCGCCACTTGCTTCGCACGCCCACCCCCAAGCCACCCTTTTCGTGGTAGGGGCCGCAGTCCCCTGCGGCCCGCACCATTAGACGCCACACGGGACGACTGGGACGGACGCGACATCCGCGACAGTCCCGGTCGTCTCGGGTGTCCCAGCTGTCCCGTTTACTCCTCTCTCTCTCTCTACAACTCTCCACGGCCAATACCGTGCGGGCGGCAGGGGACTGCCGCCCCTACCATTGGACGCCTCACGGCCCCTCCTTCTACATTCTCTACATTTTCTACACGGTCAACAAACTCCGACGGACGACAAAGGCTCCACTAACGTTTCGCCACTTGCTTCGCACGCGACGCCCCCAACCCCATGGTAGGGGCCGCAGTCCCCTGCCGCCC
>ERZ808252.752-NODE-752-length-28308-cov-3.849680_pt1 | contig 28308 bp, 34 predicted proteins | sample MGYA00521242_ERZ808252 | MGnify/ENA primary metagenome ERZ808252 (study PRJEB31516, sample SAMN03275581) | gut metagenome | biome: mammalia-associated habitat; material: feces | host: Papio cynocephalus | place: Kenya | collected 2012-08-07 ...
GATTTTTTTATTCCACCACTTCAAGTGGTGGTTTTATTGTCGCTAAAGGCTACAATGAAAAAAGCCGCTAAACATCTACTGTTTAGAGGCTTTTTTGTGGTGCATCCTCAGGGACTCGAACCCTGGACCCACTGATTAAGAGCCCCAAAAGACATCTCAAAAACCCTACTAAACAGTAGGATTTTTAGCACCTGACATCGCTTTGACATCAACAAATAACAATATCATCAAGACGCTTTTGACAGCATTTATAATCTATCGCCGAGGCTTGACGGCGCATATCTGAATGCGAGGACGAACACTGTTTTTTCTTCCTCGTTGATTGAATAAACGCCAACATAATTGTTTATGAGAAATTTGCGGTATTTTCCGCCTAATTCGTCCCAGGATACTTTCGGCTTTGAGAGAGGATATTCGCTGATTATCGTCAATTCATCGCGAATCTTGCCGAGCAGATTGCTTGCAGCCTGTGGCGATTGCAATTTTTCGGCGATATATGATAACGTTTCAGAGATTTGTTCGAGTGCGTGCGGCGTGATTTTAACTGCGAACCTCATATTTTGCCCCCAAATCTTTGAATGCATCCTCGAAAGATACCGCTTTGCCTTTCTCGATTTCTGCTTCGGATTGCTTTATGTCTGCCATTATCAACGATTTGAAACGTTCTTCGGCTTTTTGCGACGTTGTTGCCGCTATCGGGAACGGAATCGCTTGTTCTTTAACAGCCGTGCGGAGAAAAAGATTGATAGCAGTAGTCATATCGAGTCCGAGTTCCGAAAAAAGTGCTTTTGCAGAATCTCTGACGTCGGTTTCCATTTTGATGTTTACGCTTGTTTTCATAGTAACACCTCACTTTTTCTATAAAATAGCACAATATGCGCCTATTGTCAATACATTGGATATATTATGCGCTTTTTAAGAAAAAAGAAGCAAAAAAGAATTAGCCTTACGGCAGTATGAGCCTAACGGCAGATTATTAGCAACTACGTTGCAGATGTTTACTTTTACTAATCTTTATCCAGGACTTCGAGGACAACGGACAGACTGCTCCCTTTCCCCGACGGAAAGTCGGGAGGGAGCAAGTCAGCGTGATATTCAGGTCCTCTGAGGTATCCGGCAATGACGTATCGGAAGCCTGCGCACATCTCTATCCCTATGCGCTCTTTGGCGGCTTCCGAGCCCACATATAGAGCATCCAGCCTGGCAGTTACGGTCGAGCCCACCGGCGCGCTCATATACGTCTGAGCGTGCGAGATACGGTAGCCCTGCTATTTAACGTCGCAGGCTTCACGACGCGGCAGTTTTTGCTAAATACATTGTCTTACCGGGACAAGGGTGAATGCGGTGCATTCCTTTGTTTATTCAGTTGTAATTTTGCTATAATTCCCCCTTTCCCCCATATGTGAGGGATTGAGGCGGTTTTATTCGGATAGATTTATATCAACGGCGCCTGCGCGCCGACATTCACCACTCGATGTCTTTCAAACTGTCTATGCTCGTGTACACGCTTTCGAGTTCCGCTTTGGTATAACGACGTTGCACAAAGTTCTGCTTCGATATGGCGGATTTGCGGCGCGAGTACACGCGCGTCAAGCAGCCGAGTATGAAGAACAGCCGGTTGTTGGCTCGGCAATTCAGACACGCATTGACGGTTTTCAGTTCCTGCGCCGTAATAGTGGTCGCTAAATCTTGCCATTTGCAGCCGTCCATATCCATATCGGCAAATCTGCGAGGGTTTTTGAACGTGCACGCATATGCGAGCGCAGCGATTATTTCGGCATACGAGGCAAATGCCTCGTCACCGACGCGGCTTCTGATGTTTGATTCAATGAGTTTTTCGGTGGTTTTCCTATCAAAAGTTGTCATATTGTCCTCGCTTGCGCAAAACGATTGACAACACTCAAAAAAAGCAGTACATTATATGTAAGTAATGAAACTGTTCTTCGGCAGAAGAGGGGCTGATGCTTATTGTGAGTGTTTGGTCGTTTCGTTACTTTTTTTATTTTCTTCTTTTTTCGCGATGTACTTTTCTTTGGCGCGGCTCGCATATTCCTTTGCTTTCTCGTAATCTTTCTTTGCCATTGCCCCCGACTTTGGGTCCTTATAGTTGTTTTTGACGTCAATTGTCGCTTGCCTACGCATAAAGGATTTTTTGCCTTTTCCCGTCGGGTCTTTTTCGAGCGGATAATTCGGGTGATTCTTTCCTTTCTTTGGACGTGTAGTCAAACCGACTGAAACGTTATTATCGTCGATTTCATCCATTAGCACGTGAGGATGTCCGCCGTTTGAATCGTTGTGAGTCGAAATGATGACTTCAACGTCGGGTTCGACTTCTTGCTGTTGTTCCTGTTGTTTTTCTTTCGGTTCTTCGTTTACTTTTTTCTTTTTGTCAAAAAGTTCCACAAGTTTGCTCCTTATTCATTTTTGTTGCATTTTTATGCGTTTTTCGTATATGTTTCGGCGGATTATTCCGCACGTTGTATCGAGCACTTTGCTCTCAGAGCGATTTAGAGGCTCTGAACGCGCCGGCGCGGTCGAGATTGAGCAGTTTGACGGCAAAGCCGATAGCATCGCGCTGACTCTGATATGCGTATTCCTCAAACTTGCCGAGATATATCGCTCGGACCGTGTATCGATTCTTTGACGTTTGGGCAAAATGGAACGCTATCCCCGGCGAACTGTAACTGAACGCTACGCCGTCTGAGGCGAAAGTCACATATTTGCCGACGTCCGCCGCTCTGAACGGCGCAGTCAGCGTTTGGAAGTAACTCGAATCTGCCATTTTTCAATCCCATTTTTTGCGAGTGAAACAAGTTTCCCTCGCTTACTGTGTAGGGAATTAAAATTCCCTCACATACGGCGGATTCGGATTTTTGTTTTTTCTTTTCCGAATCGCGCCTATCACACAAGCCGAAAAATTGCTCTCGCATCTTTTTCGGCTTGATTGCTTGCCGTTTATGTGCAACAAAACGGATACGCTGCCGCTCGTGTCGTGGGATTCATCCCGACTCGGACTGAACGTCGTTTCATTGCTTTTCTTGTGTCGTGTCGTCATAGTTGAGTGCGTTCTGACGGCAGTATTTGTCTACGCCTTCCGGGCTTAGCACGTTTTCCGGATGCTTCTCGACCGTGAATTGCTTAATCCCTCGATACCAATACGGCTTGCCGCTTTGCGAGTTGTATTGCGAGTAGATATTGCCCTCGTATATTAGTTTGCATTTCCGGGCGTTCTTCTCGTGTACCTCGATACCCATTTCGCCCAAAGAGGCGGCATTCTCGGCTTGTTGGTGCTTGACCCAAATAAACTCCCACTCCGTGCGCAACAATGTCTTTTTGCGGCTCAACCTATGTTTTTTGCCGTACACATCCTTTTTGCCGAGTATGTAGATGACGTCTGTCGTGAGTTTCCGGACAGCCGCGTCTACCTTGCTGAAATTCTGCACGTCACCGAGAAACACGAGGTCGTGATGTCGGATATACTTGAAACCGTCTATGATGTCCGCTTTCATAGAGGCGTTTTTGTTCCATTCACGGCAATCCATAAACGAGTCTATCTCATCACATCCGATGACCGTGAACGGCGGAAAGTATTGAACTTCCGGGCGACGTCCGGGCAGTCCGAACTGCGATATATCAGTGTGATACGTCGGCTTGCCGTTCGGCAAAAACAGTTTCGAGCGCGTTCGATACGGACACGGCGGCAATGTGAGTTTGTAGCCGATTTCGTTGAGTTTGTCGATTTCGACTTTTGCCATTTGTAGACGTTCGGCGCCGTGATACTTAGAGTCAATCGAGATGAGCGCATTTAGAAACGACGTCTTGCCAACGCCCTGAGGTCCGACAATGATATACACGCCTGGCGGAATGGGTTTATCGATAAACTCGTCCGTCACCGTGTTGGTGCGCTCAATTGGCACTTCACGAAAGTGCTTGCGCAATATTGCGTAACTCGCTATTGCGGCAACGATACCACACGCGCCTGCTATGATAATGCCGTTGATACTCATCAAAATACTTGTCCGTTTGTGCTGTTGCTCGATTCGTCTTTTTCAAGACGCTCGATATAATCGTCTATAAAATCCGAGATATACTCGAATCCGTACGTCCTATCTTCTGCGCGCTGCTTAGCGCACTCGTATTTATACTCTTTTTCTTTTCGTGCGAAATGCCAATCACGAATCGCCTCGAACCACGCACCGAACTTGCTTCGAGGGGCGCGCGGCGCGATGTCGCATTCTTGCTGAGCCGGCTGCGTCGGCGGTTGCTCGGATTTTTCGACATTGCTTATCGCCTCGTCTACCGTCATTTGAGGGTCCGGACTTGATTCGGCTTTATCCGTCGCTTCGTTATCTTCGACAAGTTGTGCGAGCGTTTTGCCCGGGATTGCGGTAACGCTCAGTTTTGTTTCGATTTGCGGCACCTCTGATTGAACGTCAAAATCAAATCTGTCCGGATAGGGCTCGATTTCTTCCTCTTTGATAGCACGTCCGCCGCGCCGCTCGATGCCTATTTGCCGTTGACATTCGAGTTGAATCTCGCGCAGTATAACTTTAATGACTGCATCCATTTTTTTGCTCCTTTTATTCCGCTTGACATTGTTTTTGAAATGTCGTATATTTTAGGTAAGAAGTGTTTAGGTGCCACAACGTTTGTTGTGATGTGATTGCTCGATGCAATCAATACCGTTGCAGAGCTGTGAATCACTTTCGTGATTTGCTGGGCGCACTTCTTTTTTTATTGCTCTTTATTATCTTTGCGACTTTCTTTTTGTCGTTCGGATGAAATTTCCACTTCTTCTTTGCTTCCCCAAAGCGGTTTTGTTTGTCTTGTTCCGATTTGGTTTTTATGTAAGCCGTTCCGTTATCTTCCGGGTCCGGATTCTTTTCAAGTTCGATGTTGGTCGTGCCTTTATCGATTTTTGAGTGCGTGATTCCTAAGAATCTGAACTCATCGCCGACTTTCTCAAATATGTAGGCAGGATGTCCGCTTTTCTTATATTTTCTAAACTCGTCGCGAGGTTGTTTTCTTGCCATTTTTTTGCTCCTTAAAGTAAGTTGAGAGGCGCGCGCACGCACTTAGACGTGCGCGCACCAAATTGAGGGGGAAATTATGAGTTTTATTTCTGTTTAGAATGTAAGGCTCGTTGAGGAAAGCGAAACGCTTGTAACATCGACCGCAAACCAGAACTTAACTGTCGCAGATTTGTTCAAAAACGTGTTGGTGAGCGTCACCTCGAAATACGGTGCTTTGCCGTCCTTCAATGCGACTTGCTTATAATGTCCGCTGTACGTTGCGCCCGATGAACTTGCTTTCATCGATTCGTAATAAGATGTGATTTCTTTTTTGACTGTAATAATGATGTTTTTACCGTCGCAAGTAGCGTCAACGAGTTGACTTTGAATAGTACTCAAATTAATCGTCTTTTCATTTTTACCGGTGAAACTGCTGCCGTTACGACCTTCTGACATTGTATCCAATACGACTTGACCAAAATATGTAACCCCCGAAAGTACGTATTGATTGTAATAGGAATCGCCGACATCGCCGAATACATTGTCGAGTTTTATCGCGAATTTGGTAGTTCCGTCAGTGCCATAGACTTTTTTAATAGCACGAACATCGCCTACGCCTGTAACCGATATCGTACCGTGAGGGCTGTCTGCTACCGTCATATATGAGGGAACGCCCTCATACTCGATGATGCAACTTGCAGTGTAACCGCCCGAACGAGTGGTGACTGTGGCTATCGCCACGCTACCACGAAAAGACTTTTTGCAAGTGACCGTTGCGGTAAGTGCGCCGTCTGACGCCGGTGTTATGGTTATGTAGTCGCTGAGTGTTTTGTCTTTCAATGCAGCATCTGACGCCCATTTAATGGACCAATCGACTGACTTGTCGGGTGCATCTGCCGGAAGAACGGTTGCAGTCAACGTTTTGCTGACGGTGCCGTCGGCGGCTTGAACCGCTGTGCCTGCAAAAAGTGCAATTCTCGCCTCGTTTGTCTGTTGGTCTTGTTCGGGTTGCTCCTGCTGTCCTTGACTGTCCTCGTGCTTAGGCTTGAACCAGTCGTCTGTGTTCTTGCCGTAAACGCCGAACCCGACGCCGAGTACGGCAGCCGCGCACATAACTATCGCAAGCAATACGGCGACTATCGCGCCGAGTGCTTTATTGCGACTTTGATAAACTTGTTTTTTTGCCATTTTTGTGACTCCTTCCTGCGTTGCTCGCAGATTTATTTTTAGTTTTGTTTCTTGATTTAGAACGTTGCTTCGAGGGCGATTGAGAGCGCGATATGCGTAGCATTGCGAAAGACGGTGCGAGTTTAACGAGCGTTATGATGATAAGGACCATCAAAACCACCGCCAAAATAACAATAGCCGCTATGATTAGTGCACTTTTGGACATCTCAAACCAGTCTTTTACGCTTTCGAATTTATCTTTCCACCAACCGGTTTTATCGAATTCTTCGGGCGGTGGCTCGATGTCTGCGACAGCATCAATCGGATTCGCCGCAACCGCAAACGTGTGATATACATCGTCTTTGCGGCACGTTATCGACGATATGTTCATATCGAGATAAACCGTTTGCATAGCAGCATAGTTATAGTCTGTTTCATAAACATAACCGTCGCCGACTTGTGACTTTAATCCGAGTGACATAAAAGAACTTTGCGAAAAACGAAATAGATATGTCGTTTCATCTCTTTTGTTGACCGATTTGATGATGTTCTCATAATCACTTTGAGAAACGAAATACTTTTTGCAGAAAGCATCTTTTGACAGTGTTACATCTTTTTTATCAATCGGTGTTATTGCCTGTATGTTGCGATATGCATCGGATTGATATTCCGCAGAAAGATTAAATGCATCTAAAAAGTCGTACCAGTGTTTGACTCGTGATAAGTTTTCAAGAGTGTATGTATCGTCGGCTTTTATTTGTATGCTTGTGTACTGTCCGTAACCGTCTTTTTCATATTCGGGCGAAAATATAAACAAATCTTTTGAAATTCCGTCCTTTATATTGAGTTTTCCTGCATCGTAACTGCGCTTATAGTTGTAAATATAATCGAGCAAGTTTTCAGCGGATAAAGTAAAGTCCTTTGCATACGGAACACTACCGTCTGCGGTTTCGTTGCCGGTATAGAACAAGTAATAAATAGGTGTTGACGGAAAGTTGCAAAGCAAATAGTTGCGCAATTCCGCTTTCACTTCATTGCTGTATCCTTTTAGATTATTAAGCACCATTTCGCCAAGTTTTTTTGGATATGTAGATTGTATTTTTACCGAGCAATTCCCCCGTTCGCTTCTTCCTGCATATTTAATTGCTTTTTCATAGACTTCTTTGGTAGATGTGATTACAATCGGTCTTGTTTTCAACTTGACAAAGCCTGCGTCGATTTTCCATATGCCGCCATAGTATTTGATTAGTTCATTCGGAAACGAAAAATATACGCTGTCGAGTTGGTCTTTTGATGATTGATAAAAATACTCGGCTGCAAAATTTCCGTAGTTTGTCCCGTCCGGGCGGAAGAACGTGTGATTGAGTTCGATGTCGAGAACATCGAGGCTGTACGCCTTTACGCTGTGCGTGTTGCTTTCTTTGTCCGCGCCGAACCCTTTCATAAATCCGGTGCATTCATATGATTTGCCGATAGTTGACGTCGTTGCCGTCTTATCGCCATACGCGAACAGTTCGACCGTTGCTATGTCATATCTGCGCGCGCCACCGTGCGTGAGTGCGTACTTCTCGGCGAGAGCGAGCAACTTGCCGCCGTCATCGATGCGGAACTTGTAAAAAAGTTTATCCGCAGTTGCGGAACAGAAAATCAATCCTACGCGCTGATACGACGTCGCATTGTCCTTTTCGTCAAACGCCATAGCAACGTTTGCCTTGTTGCTTGCACTCGATTGCGAAAATGCCTTTTGTTTCGGATTGTAAACGTAAAGATAAAGCCCGAACTTTGAATTGTCCGCGCCGTCGTAACCGTATTCGAGAAAAGTATAAATCTGAGTGTCCTTCGAGGCGTCCACCGGGTATTGTGAAAAATCGAAACCCTCAGAGCCTTCGAGGTCCTTTGTGACGTCCGTTTTGTCAAAGATGTGCGCGACGTCGCCGTCGGCAGCGTATACCACTTCCGACGACGGAATCGTGCCACTAATAAGGAGGATTATTATGAGTACAAGACCCAAATATAACGATATTGTTGCACGTTTCATCAGAATACCACCTCCGACGGCTCGATTCTGACTACGATGTCAGTAGCATATATGTCGGTAACGTCGAACTTCTTGCTGTCGCCGCTTTCTGCCGTCACCACTATTTCAAAGAACGTGCCGACATAGTTGCAGCGCACATCGTCGATGACGTGACCGAAATATGCGTCGTTGAGCGCGTTCACGATGTTGCGCGGCGCGGTAAATGTGAAATATCCGTCCTCGATTTTGACGTCGAAAGCGCGATTGTAATCGCCGTCCGCTTGCGCAAAAGAGTGCAATTTGCCGTCAAGCATAAAATCAAAGTCTGCGCTCGCTTTGGGGCGCACGGTTACGGTGAAATCACCGCCGTTGATGACCTCGATACGAATGACGTCGGCGGTCGCCTCGATACTCTTGACCGATTCACCGTCTTTCACGACATCGAGGGACGCAGCCGGTTGCGCATTGTTGCCCGGAATAAAATCCCAGTTCTTGAAACCGTCCGACTTTATGCCGAGATACACTGCGCCGCCGATTGTTCCGAGTAAAAGCACGACAAGCATCACCAACAAAAACAGTCTGATGCCGGGATTGCCGTTACGTTTCGTCGGCGGATTTGTTTTTTTCGTCTTGCGTTTAGCCATAACGTGCCTCACTTCGATGCGAGATTCTTGAACCAGTCAAACACCGTATTCATAACGGTGACGTAATCTTGCTTTGTTATAAGCGCAACTATGCCGATTCCGCCGAAAAAGAGAATCGCAAGCGAGATAACCGCGCTTATTGTGCCTTCGAGTACTTTGCCAAAAATTTTCATATACACCTCGTTTGGGGGAGCACCGCCGGGAGCGGTCCCAAAGTTTTTGATTGTTTATCGTTCCCGGCGGATTTGTGCCGCCACCGCCGTGTTTTTTGCTTGTAGCCTCAAAAAACTCATAAAGGATTAGACGGTGGGACACACAAACCGGCTATGCCGGGTTGTTCAGTATGATGCGACGTTCCTCAACAGCCGAGTTGAAACTCTCGACGTTGAGTATCATTTGCCGCGTAACTTCGCCGACTTTCTCGCTTCGTGTGCCGGTGAATCTGATTAGGTTGCGCGTGACGTCATCAACGACGCAAGCATAATCTTTGTAACGGAACTTGTTGCCGGCTTCGAGCCTCGATGCGACATCGATGCAAATTGATTGCTCGGACCGTTTCGCTCTGATGTTGCGATGAATGTGTTTTCCTTTTTTCATATCTTCACCTCACGCAGATGCGATACTCTAAATCTTCCATAGCGATGTCGAGTGCTCTGTCTATAACATCGGCTTTTGCTTCGATGTTCTTTTGCGCGTCGATGTCGCCGTCAAGTTCGACGGCATCAGTCAGAGCGTGAGTGAGTTCGTGGTGATAATCTTTGAGAAGTGCCACCAACGTGGCGAGATTTTGTAAATCCATTTTGCGCCCCCTTGTTCAGATTTATTTTTTAGAAACTTTGAAACCGTGTTTAATAGCCCAGTTGAGTGCGCCTTTTTCCGTTTTCCAGTTGTTTGGAGCAGAATAAAGTACGTCACCGGAACGAGCATTTTTCAACCCAAAATACTGACTGGGACGTCCTTTGTTGATGCAATACGTTGTAACTTTCATTTTTACCCCTTTGTGCGTGTGCGCCTATATGCGCACGCTTGCGCTGTGTGATTGATATTTGCCTTGCCGACACCGCAAGAGTTGTCATTTTTGCTCTCATTGGATATTTTATCCATTTCGCGTATAATATAGTGGATAATTTGTCCATTGTCAATAGGTTTTCCTATTTTTTGTTTATTTGATTGAATAATTTGTCCAAAATAGTGTTGCTATGGAATTGAAAAAGTTTAGAGAAAAAAAAGGCGTCTTACAAAGTGACGTCGCAAAAGCGTTGGGTATAAACAATTCTACTTATGCCTATTATGAACGCGGCGAACACTCGCCGGGACCTGATATGTTGTGTAAACTTGCCGACTTTTTCGGCGTGACGGTCGATGAACTGCTCGGAAGGTCCTCGTCGGATATTTTTGACAATGCCCGAATCGAGCAACCCGAAATTTTGCAACTTTACGAGAGAATGACGCCGGAAGAACAAAACAACCTCGTCAATTATGCTCGCGGTCTAATATCCGGGCGTGAACTTCGCGCGTCTTACGAAAGCCGCAAAAATCGCCTGGCATAATTCGTTCCTTTAAGAATAAAGCCTTTGATATAATTGATGCGTTTACTATCTTTATAGGGGGCATCATTATGGATGAGGCTTTATTTTCAGTTTTGGAACAAATAAGCGGAATACTATCCGGTTATGTCGCCGGGATTCGCGCGAGTGCGCACATAAGCGACGCGCCGACTATTCCGCATCAGACGTCGTCGTCCGAGCAACGTTCTCGCAAGGGCAACGTCATTCAATTCGTGCCGCGCAGCAAGCGGCAATATAATCAAGTCTTAGAATCTGACAAGGCAGAAATAAAGGAGGTTTTTGAAGATATGCCTTGTCAATTTAGTGACGGCAGTTTTAGAGTCACGAGCAAAAAAGGACGGTTGCAATACCGTTTTCAGTTTCAAAAAGAACAAGTGAGCGTGTACGGCGACACAAAGCAAGAGTGTTGGGACAAGCGGCTTGAATATATGAAGAACCCACCCGAAAAGCGAAAACGCGGCTTGACCTACTCGCAATGGGCGCAAAAATGGCTTGAAAGTTATAAACGCGGTTTGGTGGAATCGGCATATTTCAAATCGATGATTAGTCATTTGAAAAATCACATCTTCCCTACTATCGGCGAAAAGGACATCAAAAAGATAACTTCGCTCGATTTGCAAGACCTCTTGCAAAAGATTCCGTCGGACAACGTGCGAACGAAATGCGCAACTATCGTCGGTGAGAGTTTCCGGACGGCAAAAGTGTGCGGATTGATAAACGTCAATCCATACGAGGGCGTAAAAATCAAACGTTACCAACAGCCCGAACTCGGCGCAATGACGCACGCACAGCAAAAGCAGTTGCTCGAATACATCGACGAGAAAATGCCCGGCACGTCGATGAACGATTTTATCAGAGCGTTGCTGTTCAGCGGAATGCGGCAATCAGAACTCAACGCACTGCGCGTCGAAAACATCGATTTCGAGAATATGCTGATAACAATCGATTCAGCCTGGAAGCGCGACACCCACAACATTGGAAAGACAAAAACAAAGCGCGGAAAACGCAAACTACCTATGGCGCAACCTCTTGCGGACCTACTCAAACGACGTTGCGCGGATAAGGCGCAAGGCGACAGGCTGTTCGGCTTCGATACGCAAGAATATACCTATCGTCAGATAGCGGACATTTTCCGGGCGTTGGGAATGCCGTTCACCGGACATATTTTGCGGCACACGTTCATCACCAACGCGTATGAGTTCGGCTTTCCGCAATACTTGGTGCAACGTTGGGTCGGGCACGCGAGTTTCGATGAGGACAACATCTATTTGAGCCTAAGGACCGCGAGCAACTATTGCGAAACGGAAGTTACCGCATATATGCGGTTGCTCAAAAAAATGACCGTTTTGAACGTCTATTAAAAACGAATTTAGCCTAAATTTTAGCCTAAATTGGCTTGTTTTGGACCGAAAATCGGGCAAAAAACGTAAAAAACAAGGATTTGAGCCGAAACCTCAAATCCTTGAAAACCCCACTAAACAGTGGACTTTTTGGTGCGGACAACAGGACTTGAACCTGCATGAACTAGTGCTCACAAGAACCTGAATCTTGCGCGTCTGCCAATTCCGCCATATCCGCATTACCTTGCTATTTTAGCGTATCGAGAGCGCAATGTCAATCTAATCACCAAACCTTGTATTGCGAATATCGTCAACGAATATCGTCAATATAAAACTTTACACTCACACATTATGCTATGCATAGATAAAAGTAGCGGAAGCGCAGTTGCGCTTCCGCTACTTTTTGAGAGAGAATATAGATTGTCGTATTGCTACAACACATCTTTTTGTTTGTGCATTGAGGGGTTATCATTATTCAATGCAAAGTTGAAACTTATTGCTTGTCGGCGTGCGTATCGTCTTGCACGCTGTTTGCTTCTTTCTCACGCCGGGCTTCGAGTTCGGCTTTGCGTTGTTTCACAAGTTCCGTCCAATCGACGTTTTTGTCTTGCGAACAACAATGTCCTTTGCACTGCCCTGCGTGCGAGCATCCCGCGCAATCGCTTCCGAGCGAGGGCTTACCCTTTGCTTTTCTGACGATTGACGCGATGATGACGCCTGCCACAATCGCAACCGCAACGACTATCGTCACGATTCCGATCGGGTGCATTGCCGACATAACGTTTTGAAATACTGTGTTTGTCATATATCGCTCTTGTTACGCAAAGTCTGTATTGCGCATTGTGTGCGACTTATGCGTTCTTTTTGATTTTAAGTTTCGAACCGAGGTCGTTAAAGAACTTCTTTACGTTAATCTTGCCCTTGTTGTCGAGCACGATGAGCGTGATGACTGCCGCCCAGATTGCCGCGAAGATGAACACTGTCCACCACCAAGCACCGATGAGGTAGATCATCATAGACACAACGTAACTTGTACCGACCCAGAAGAGCAACGTCATTCTGTAAGACTTCTTCGTGGGAAGTTCAGCCTTTGCGGTAGCGACTGCCGCGAAGCACGGAATCGTGAGCATATTGAATGCGATGAATGCGATGAGTCCGGGAACGTCGATACCAGTTGCTTGGATCATTGTTGCCGCTGCGCCGACACCGCCGTCCGCTTCGACGTCGATCATACCGCCGACGATGCAAGCAGCAAGAGTACCAAACGTTGCGATGACGTTTTCTTTTGCGATAAGACCGGTGATTGCCGCGACTGCGAACACCCAACCGAATGCTTTAAGTTGCGAACCGAATCCGAGCGGTGTGAACAGAGGTTGAATGAGTCCGCCGATACCTGCAAGGATTGATTTATCCATTTGCTCGTCTGCAAGGAATTGCCAAGTCCAGCTGAAGTGGCTGATGAACCAGATGAGGATTGTGGAAGCAAGGATGATTGTGAACGCTTTCTTCACAAAGTGCTTCGTCTTATCCCAAAGGTGAGCGGCAAGGTTCTTGGGTTGCGGTACATGATATGCGGGAAGTTCCATAATGAACGGCGGCACTTCGCCTCTCATAGTGGTTGCACGCATCAAGATGACCGCAGCGATTGCCACGACTACGCCGAGAACGTACATCATATAAGTGATAACGTCGGGATGATCGAATCCGAATTGAGTTGCGATACCGCCTGCGATAGCCGTCAAGATAGGCAATTTCGCACCGCAACTGAAGAACGGAATGACTCTGATCGTTGCAATTCTTTCGTTTTCGTCTGCAAGAGTACGAGTGTTGATGAATGCGGGAACGGAACAACCGAAGCCCATAATCATAGGCATAAACGCTCTGCCCGACAAGCCGAATCTTCTGAAGATTCTGTCGAGAATGAACGCTACACGCGCCATATAACCGCTGTCTTCCAAGATCGAGAAGAACAAGAACAGCAAGAGGATTTGCGGCAAGAAGCCGAGCACTGCGAACAAACCGCCGAGAACACCATCAACGATAAGCCCCGTGCACCAATCGGGTGAACCTGCAAGCGTAAGGCCTTCGTTTACGCAAACACTAAGGAACTCGGTGAACGTGTTGAGGATGTTTGCAAGGATGACGCCGGGACCGTAAACGCTTTCTTCATATCCGAAGAAGGTTGCCGCGCTGATGCCCGAGCACCACTCGTCGATACCGCTTACGAAAGTCGCTTCGAGTTCGCCGTCGTCGTTTGCTTCAACGGTGACTTCCCATTTGCCTTTTTCGTCCGCATAGAATTTTTGATCGAGATCCGCTTCCGTCAATTCGTCAACGTAGCGAAGTTCGTGATCTGCGGTGTAAACGTACGCTTTGGGTTCTACCGATTCAAGTTTGCCGTCTTCCGTGAAGGAAAGTTCTGCTTTGTAACCGTCTTCGGTGTAGTACGTCGTATTTTCGTCGTACGGTGTTTGCTCAAAGTCAGCCACTTGCGTATGATCCGGATCGAGATATGCAACGGGGTCTTTGTCGAACACGCCGCCTGCGCCGAGGAACAAGAAGTCCTCTGCAAACGTGAGGTGGAACACGAGGAACAAAATCACGAGGAAAATAGGAATACCCCAAACCTTGTGGGTCAACACCTTATCGACCTTGTCGGAAGTGCTGAGTTTTTCTTTTTCGGTCTTCTCTTTCTTCGTAAGAACTGTCGAGTAGTTCTTGGATATGTATTTATATCTGCTGTCCGCTACGATCGCTTCGAAGTCCGTTCCGAAAACGTCGTCTTTGAACGTCTTTTTGAATTCTTCGACCATTTGAGCCGCTTGCGGATGTTGACCGACTTCGATTTCGTCGAGTTCAACGAGTTTCACAGCGTGGAAAAGCGAATTTTCAACGCCGCTGCCTTCGAGAGCGATTCTGCAGTCGTTGATGAGGTGCGTAAGCGCAGTGCCTTCGAGAACGGTTCTGCCCTTTCTGGGTTGTTGGCATACTTCGTACGCTCTTTGCATCAATTCGTCAAGACCTTTTTCACGCAAAGCGGAAATTTCAACGACGGGAAGTCCGATTTTTTCTTCGAGGCTCTTTGCGTCGATCTTGTCGCCGTTTTTCTCAACCGCGTCCATCATGTTGAGCGCGATGATCATCGGCACGTCGATTTCCATAATTTGAGTCGTAAGATAAAGGTTACGCTCGAGGTTGGTTGCGTCTACGATATTGATGACGCAATCGGGTTTTTCTTCGAGAATGTAGTTTCTCGAAATCACTTCTTCCGGTGTATATGGGGAAAGTGAGTAGATACCGGGAAGGTCGACGATAGAGATGGGTTCGGCGCACTTTTTGTACGTACCCTCTTTCTTATCCACCGTGACGCCCGGCCAGTTGCCGACATGTGCGGTCGAACCTGTCAAACTGTTAAACAAAGTCGTTTTACCACAGTTCGGGTTGCCTGCGAGAGCAAATCTTTTCATTATTCTTGCACCTCCATCGTCACGACAGATGCTTCGGTTTTACGAAGCGTGAGTTCGTATCCTCTGATAGTCACCTCAATCGGGTCGCCGAGAGGTGCTTTTTTGCGAAGATACACTTCTGCGCCCGGCGTAACGCCCATATCGAACAAACGACGTCTGATTCTTCCGTCGCCGCCGACTGCTTTGATTACGCCTTGCTCGCCGATAATGAAATCGCTAAGCAGTTTTTCCATTTTGTCCTCCTAAAAATTATGCTACTAAAATTTTTGTTGCCATTTCTTTGTCCAAAGCAAGACGTCCGTCTTTGATAAGACAAATGACGCTGCCGCCGCTTTGGGATATGATACTTATTGTTGAATCGATGGTGATGCCCAAACTTTCAAGGTGTTTTTTTGTTTTGTCGTCGGTCATAATCTTGACGATCCTCAAATCCTTGCCTACGGGTGCAAATACAAGCGGCATATTTCTCTCTCCTTTTGCCGATTTTTTAGATATTTTTTCTTGTGAATATGAAGTTTTATTCATATTTACGATAGAATATTACAACTTCCGCAAAAAGATGTCAACAGATTTAATAAAATAATATGAAAATTTTTTCATATTTTTTTCCTTGATTTATTTTCAAACAAGTTATATAATATTATTATCAATATAAAGTCAGTTGGATTAAGGCGAAATTCGCCGAATAATCGACTCGTAAAAAAGATGAGCAAAGGCGCGATAACGGCGTAAGTATTTTGCACAAAAACATTATTGATAGAATGTTTCGAGCGGGATATTCGAGCGTCAGACAAGAAAGCGCTCCTTGAACGGCAACCCTAATTTACCAATCGTAAATGAGTTGACGGGCAAGGTGCGGTGTAAGGAACAAAGTGACGGAAGAGCGATTGTTACGCTTGCGTCAATCGCGTCCGAAGTATCACGCCAAATAGCACACTCGAAAGGAAGCAAATGGGACAAGAAGTCAGAGAGCCAAAACAAGAAAGATCCATCGAAAAGAAAAACCGAATCGTCCAAGCGGGATTCGAACTCTTTTCGCAAGTGGGATACTACAACACCAACACTGCCGAAATCGCAAAGCGCGCAGGCGTTTCGACGGGCATAGTTTACGGATATTTCAAGGACAAAAGAGATATTCTTTTGGACGTTTTGGAAATTTACGTCAAAGAGGCGTTTGCACCCGTTTTGAATATGATAAACAACCTCACCGCCCCCGTGAATTTCGAAGATACGATTGCACGCGTGCTTGACGGCGCGATAAACATTCACAAAAAGTACGCCAACATTCACGAAGCACTTCACTCTATGTCGCACAGCGACGAGGCGGTCAACAACAAGTTTATATCCCTCGAAGACGAAATCACGCTTGCAATCGCCAACAAATTTGCAGACCTCGGCGTGAAAAAAGAGAATTTGACCGAGCGTATCCACTTCTCTATGGACATCGTGCAATCATTCTCTCACGAATACGTCTACGACCATCACACCTACATAGACTACGACGCAATGCGCAAAATCGTACAAAACACGCTCGTCGCGCTTTTTGAGGACTAATGACACCGTTTTCGCAAAGGTCGCTCGACTTTTTGTATTTCAATCACAAATACAATTCCAAACTTTGGTATCAGGAACACAAAGAGGACTTCAAACAGTACCTCTCTGTTCCTTTCCGCGATCTTGCAACCGCAATGTCGCCGCGTATGCTCGAAATCGACGAGCAAATGATAACCGAACCCAAAAGTATCGTGTCGAGACTCTACAAGGATTTGCGATTCGCAAAGGATAAAACCAGCCTTTATCGCGACCATATGTGGCTCACGTTTATGCGCGGCACGAACGCTATGTGCGGACTGCCCGGCTACTTCTTTGAAATATCCCCCTACAACTTCCGCTACGGTTGCGGCTACTATATGGCGGACGCAAAAAGTATGGCGAGTTTGCGCAATTTGATTTTGTCAAATTCCCCCGTTTTCCAAAAAGCGAAAGAGTGCTTTGAAAATCAATCGATATTTTCCCTCGTGGGCGAAACTTACAAAAAGCCGCGCTATGCGGATTATCCCGAAGATTTGAGCAGATGGCTTGAAAAGAAAGACATTTGCTTCATCGCCAACTCGACGGACATCGACCTTCTTTTTTCGCCCGACCTCGCAAAAGTACTGTGCGACAGATTCGAGATGATAAAACCGCTTTACGACCTTATGATGACGGCGGAATCTTTGGCGGAACGATAAACAAACAAATCGGCGCGATAACGAAACAAACCGCAAAACAAATGTTTTACACATTGAAAAACGCACGATAAACGTGCGTTTTCGTTTTTTAATTCGGATTATATTTGCTGTATTATTATCGATTCTCTTTCGTTCTCAAACGGATTTGCGAGCGTATTTTCAAGCAATCGCAAGACCGCTTACAAACGGATTTTGCAATCCGACGCAAACGTCGCCGGTCACTTTTTCTTCTTCGGATTCTTTTTCAAATCTTCGGTGACTTCCGATATAATCGCGCAGAGTTTGTCTTGCTCGTCCACGCAATCGACGAGATACATCGGCTTTGCGCCCTCGTAGGGAAGTTGCTCGCTCATTGCGTATTTTTCAACGCTTTTCGTCATTTTTACGAGCAATCTGTCGTCGAAAATTCCGCCGAAATACACGCCGTCTTTGTATAACAAATATTCATTCATCATTGCGCGATGAGTCAAATTTAGTTTTGCGGTTTGTTCCAAAATAAAATTCAGATATTCCTTGCTCGAAGCCATAATATCACCTTAATTATTTTCGTATTTTTTCGTCAAAAACGCGTGCGCGCTTTTGAGTATGCGTTTGGTGTTGTCAAACGTCAAAAGTTCGAGCGCTTCCTCGTACGGCACGATTTTGTAGGTCATATTCTCGAATCCGTCGTTGTGGCAAGGCTGTTGCGTGCCGAAATCACCGAGAAAAAACACGACGGTTTTCTCGTTTCCGTTTTTGAGCGTATACTCTATCGTTTTGCGAAATCCGTTGACGATTTTGGGTTTTACCGACGTTTCTTCCCACGTTTCGCGGACTGCGGTTTGTCTTTCGCTCTCGCCGCCCTCGACGTGACCTTTTGCAAATCCGTACACGCCGTAGTCGGTTTGCGTAAGCAGATATTTGATGCCGCCGTACGCCGTCGTAAACGTCACCGTTCCGCAAGATTTTTCTCTCATATTCACCTCACAAAATAACGTGCAAATTGCGAATATCCGCATTTTTGATTCGTTTTTGAATCGCATATCCGAACGGCTCGAGATAGTTCCCTTCGATTTTCAACTCGAACTGCTCGTTCATCTCTTTTGCAAACGCACCGCAAACGTCCTCGACGATTTCTCTTTTAACCCTCTTGCCGCTCTCGTCGTTGTCCGCCGTTAGCAGAAATTCGAGAGGGTCGGCAAGCGAGCCGAATTTTGAGAGCGAGCGCATTTGTCTTATCGCCCACTTGTAGTACGGCATATGGCGTTTTTCAAGCAAGAAAGCAAGTTCACAAGCAGACTTGACGAACTCGCAGAGCGCGAGCATAGCCGCCCCGCCCTCGCCGTGCTTTATGCACCGAGCGTAGTTATACTGCCCAGACTGCGCCGCCCTCAAAGCGCACGAACCGATTTTCTTGATTCTAACGTCTTCGGGCATTCCGTGCAAAATCTCGTTGCGGATTTTCGTAAACTCGCCCAAATCGTCGAGGAACACTTCGCCGTTTGTCGCTTCGGCAAAATAGAACGAGTCGGTATACAGCCACTCTTGCCAAGTTGTCGGCGCGCCGTCCGAGCCGGTGTATCTTCTATAAAAATCGCCTATCGTAAACACGCCTTTGAAAGTCGAACTTTCAACGCTTGAGCGAGCGTTGCCGACGCCGTTTTTCAGCGCATATTCCGCCTTAAGTTTATCGTATGCACGCATTAGATAAAACCCGATTTTTTCCTCATCCTCTTTTGTAAGCCAAAGGCAGAATCCCGTTTCAAAATCGTGGTCGCGCGAGGTTTGGTCATCGAATCCGAAACATTCCGAGCCGTGTCCGACAAGCCCGACCGCAATGCGATTTTCAAAGTCGCCGAAATTGTGGCTTATCATTTCCGCACCCGCTTCTTCATAAAACTTTCTCGCTTCTTCAAGTCCTTTCATATTCCCAAATCGCCGTTTTATCTATCGATATGCACTTGATAAAACTTATTTTCTGTTGTTTTCGTAAATTTGCTTCGCTCTGTTTTCGAGTTCCGCTTTTTGAATGAAATATCCGAAAAACTCAAAAGACGGCGCACACTTCGAGCATACGAACGCATAGTTCCCGTCTCGGGCAAGCGACTCGTCGTCAAGACATTCGTATGCGAGGTTCAAAAGGTTGTCAACCTCGTCGTCGCAAGTTTCGCCCTTGCTTTGCGCCTCGTTGAACGCAAGGTGCGCAAGGTTGACGTATGACACCGCAAGTTCGCAAAAACCGCCCTTGTTTTTGAGCAAATCTATTGCCTTTTTATAGTACTCTCTGCCCTCTGAAAATCTTTCCAAATCACAAAGCGCGGTGGCGTAATTGTTGTACAGTCCCGCAAGACGATAATCGTCTTTTTCAAGCGATTTTTCGTACTGCTCTTTTGCAATCTCGTAGTACTTTATCGCTTCTTCCGCTTTTCCGAACGCTTTCATAGTCGTGGCGCAATTAAGATAAATCGTCGCGTCGCCGACGCTCGAACAAGTGCCGTTGCACACCAAAATCGCAAGTGCTTCGTCCACGGCGGCGAGTCCTTTTTCTTTGTCGCCGAGTTTGCGGTAAAGCCCGATTTGCTCGCTTAGCACTTCCAAAAGTCCTTTGGTATCGTTCAATGCTTTTGCTTCTTTTTCCCAGTATTCGAGAACGCGTTTTGCGCCTTGCAAATCGTCCTTTTCAAACATCTCGTCTATTTTGTCAATCACTCGCACGATAGGAATCGTACCGATAGGTTCTTTTGAGCAACTGCATTTTTCTTGCATATTTTGCCTCACTCGTTTTGGTAGAAATATCATATCACAAAATCGCGTTTTAGCAAAGAGGGAAACGCAAATACTTTGCCGTTTATGCACTCATTTATTTTATATTGCCGCACTTCGATTTTCCGTTTTTGCGCTTCGAGTTTTTGCGATTTGCCGTATATCGTTTATATAATTTTCGCCGCGCGCTTTTCTTAACCGCCGCATACGGTTTTATCAACTGTCACCGTTCGCTTTTCTTAACTGCGCTATGTGCTTTTCTTTATTGCCGCCGTTAGTTTTTAATGATATTTTAATAATACAAAATTCGCATATTGTCGATTTTCGTGTCGGCTTTTGTCGAAAACGCATATTGAAATGATTTACATATGTATTGTATAATAAATTTATCTTATTCAAGGGGGAAGTTTATGGGAAAACTTCAAAAACTTATCGACAACAAGGCGCAAAGCGCGAAGTTTATGTGCGATGAAATCGCGCATATTTGCAACGATATGCCAAAGCGCGATCCCGGCAGCGAAGGCGAAAAAATGGCGTGCGAGTATATGGCGGATTACCTCAAAAACGACTGCGGTTGCGAAAGGTCTGACGTCGAATCTTTCACCGAACACCCCAACGCGTTTTTCGGTTGGATTTACTTCACGATAACCTTCGTGCTTGCGGGTATGGTGCTGTTCTTCTTCCTTCCCATTCTCGGCGCGGTGCTTACGGGCTTGGGATTTGCGATTTTGTTCATTCAATTCGGTCTTTACAAAAAACTCGTTGACAAATGCTTCCCCAAAAAGGCGGGACACAGCGTCACCGCAATCAAGAAATGCACGGGCGAAGTGAAAGGCAGAGTGTTTTTCAACGGACACCCCGACGCGGTTTGGAACTGGCCCGTCAACAACAAATTCGGCGGTACGGCGCACGTTGCGCACCTCGTGACGAGCGTTGTGAGCGGACTCGTGGTGCTCGGATTGAACATCGCGGCGGCAGTCGCAACCAAATGCCAACCCGTAGTAGACTACACCGTCGCAGGATACGTCGCGCTTTACGGTCCGGTGCTTTTCTGGATGGGCATTGCCATTTTGATTATGGTCCCCTGCCTCGTAGGTATGTACTTTATGTGGGACGAAAACACCATAACCGACGGCGCAAACGACAACCTCACCGGTTGCTATATGGGCATTGCGATTCTCAAAGCGATGAAAGACCAAGGCATCGAACTCGAACACACGGAAGTGGGCGTAATCATTTCGGGAAGCGAGGAAGCAGGACTTCGCGGCGCAATGGCTTGGTGCGAAGCGCACAAAGGCGAATTTGACGACGTTCCCACGTGGATTTATTCCTACGACACCATACACGAAAGCCGTTTTCTCGGCGTAAACTATCGCGACCTCAACGGCACGGTTAAGTCGGACAAGGAAGTGAGCGATTCCTTTATAACCGCCGCAAACGAACTCGGCATCAAGTGTAACAAGACGTGGGTTCCTCCGTTCGGCGGCGCAACGGACAACGCGGCGTTCAACAAAGCGGGATTCCGCTCGACGGGCATCACCGCTCTCGACCACAATCTTCAAGACTACTATCACACTATGCGCGACACGGCGGACAATCTTAACCCCGAATGTCTTGCCGACTGCTATGCAATATCCGTCAAATGCCTTGAAAACTTCGACCGCGACATAGCAAAATAACCTAGAAATATCGAGATAAAACGCTGTAAAAAGCAATAAAAAACAGCGAAAAACAAGCAAAAAACAAGCAAAAATCAGCGACTTATTCATTCAAAAAATCCTTCCACATTTTCGGAAGGATTTTATTTATCGCAGTTTTCTTTTCCGCTATTTTTACGCAACATTATTGTTTATGCCGCTTTGCCGATTTGCGTCGGGTGCGCTTTGCCGTGTTTCGTCCGACGCTTGTTCCGTAATCGATTCGCATTGTCGCGTTGCGGCGGATTCGTTTTCAATCACGACGGATTCGTCTTGTTGCGTTGCGGCGGATTTGTTTTCAATTGCGTTCGATTCGCTTTCGGCTCTTTCGCATTCTTCTTCGAAAGCGACTTCCCTCTTGTATTCGTCCTCGTCCTCTTTTGCGATTTGCGAATCTACAATGCCGCTCGTTTCGTTTTCCGATTGCTCTGCCGATTCGAGTTTCGGCTTCTCGCGCTTGTAGACTATCGCCATAATCACGCCGTCAACGATGATGTTCAGCACCCAACTTATAGGCCAACTCAAATACAGCATTTCGGGCGTATTGACCGCTCTGCATGCGGTGTAAATCCACACGACACGGAACACGCATATGCAGAAGAAGTTGGCGACCATCGGCGTGAACGAGTAGCCCATACCGCGCATACAACCTACGAGCACCTCGACGATACCGCAAACGAAGTATATGGGCAAAATGATTTTCATTCTCGCGCAAGCGTAGCCGATAACTTCGGGGTCGGACGTATAGAGCCTTGCGATATACTGCCCTGCCGTGAGCAGAACGAGAGTCCACAAAAGGCTTATCACGATAATCATTATTGACGCTTCGAGTGCGGATTTTTTGATACGTTTGGGCTTTTTCGCGCCGTAGTTTTGCCCGACGAACGTAACCGTTGCGTTAGATACGGCGTTCATAGACGTGTACACGAATCCTTCGAGGTTGCTTCCCGTCGAACTGCCCGCGACGAGCGAATAGCCGAATCCGTTGAGGTTGGTCTGAATCAGCACGTTTGCGATAGAGAAAAACGAGTTGAGTATGCCGCTGGGCAAACCGACTTTGAGTATCTGCAAAAACTCGTCCTTGTGAAAGCGCAGTTTTTTAAGAACGAGTTTGCAATACCCGTCCTCTTTCAAGAGGGTTATAACGAGCATAATGCAGGACAAATACTGACTTACGATAGTCGCAATGGCAACGCCCTCGACGTCGAGTTTTGCAACGATAACGAATATAAGGTTGAGCGCGACGTTGACGATACCCGCAACCGTGAGGTATATGAGCGGACGTTTCGTATCGCCTTTTGCGCGAAGAATGGATGCGCCGAAATTGTACAGCACGTTTGCGGGCGTACCGATAAAATAGATGAACAAATAATCCGTTGCCTTGTCCAAAATCGCGGGGTCGGTTTTCATCCAAATGAGGAAATATCTTGCGCAAAACACGCCGATAAGCCCAACGACCGTACCGCTTATGAGCGACAACAGCACCGACGTATGCACGGTGTTTTGCGCGCGCTTTTCGTCACGAGAGCCTATCGCTTGGCTCATAACGACGTTCGTGCCGATAGACAAGCCTATAACTACGTTGATAATGAGATTGATAAGCGCGACGTTTGACGAAACTGCCGCAAGCGACTGCGTGCTCGTTTCGGAAAACTGACCGATAACTATCAAATCCGCCGCATTGAACAGCAATTGCAAAATGCCCGAAAACGCAAGCGGAAGGGACACCGCAATGAGTTTTTTGAGCAGCGGCCCGCTTGTCATATCCATATCTTTGGCGACGGTCTGATGGTGCAAATGAAGTGGTTTCATATCTTATCCGTTGTGATAAAGCGTGTATTTCTCTACAAATTCCCTCTTGTTTGAGAGATTATTTTATCACTTCCGCCGCCAAAGTCAAACGGAAACGCAACATATCCATTATTAAAATAATGGAAAATTTACATATGCCTGCCACATAACCAGTCGCGCCGCCCTATTACTCAAAAACACCGCATACGAAAAGCAACCGCTGTTAACGGTTGCTTTTTGAATGAGATATTCAATCTTATTCTTTATGAGCATCTACAATTTTTATAATATCTTCCGGGTCGTATACGCCACCGACCTTTGAGTGCAACACCCTATGACAATTGGGGCAAACGGGGATTAGATCATCTAATGTCGTTTCTCTTGTACCACAAGCAAGAGGATTGACATGATGAACTTCAATTATGTTATCAAAACCTTTTCCGTATTTTGTTATGGGATCAAATCCGCAAATACTGCAAACGTGCCCTTTTTTCTCCAAACACTCCTTCCTCAAACGAGCGTCTCGCTTATAAGCCGTGACGTGTTTATCAATAATTTCACCTTCTATTGCGGTTCTCAGTTCATCGTTCAGCACTATATCGTTAGCCCAAGTTGCAACGGTTTGAGAAAGGCCATTCCATGATGTTTGAGAAAACACCTTTTTTTGCTCATCGTCAACAGACTTTTGCGTATAATTTGGATCAAATTCTTTATATCCATTTCCAACCTTAGCACTGAATTTATATACTACTATTGAGGTGATTATCGGAAATCCGAGTTCCTTACATTTATGTCCAATGTGACTCAAATATTCGCCTATGTACCTGCGCGAAATCCCTGTCTTTTGCATTATTTCGGTAAAAGTTATAGTTCTGCCATTTAACGCTGCATCCACCAATATGTCTGCAATTTGTTGCTCAATTTTAGTTAATGTAATCATAACAAAAACTCCTCAAATGTATTTTTAATTATATATAGTGCCGTCGGTGCAAACAATTTTGCACGAACTCGGCACATTATAATTCCAATTATAGCCCTTACTAATAGCATTCCATTGCGCTTTTGTTCCTTCAAAATTAATGTTCGTTAAACTACCGCAATTAGAGAAGGCATATTGGTCTATGCTCGTCACGCCGTTGCCGATTGTGACGCTCGTCAAACTGCTGCAATAAGTGAAGGCACCACCACCAATGCTCATTACGCTGTCCGGGATTGTTATGCTTGTCAATCCACTACAACCATAGAATGCAGAATTACCTATGCTTGTCACGCTGTCCGGGATTGTGGTGCTCGTCAAACCATAACATTCATAGAATGCATAATCGCCGATGCTCGTCACACTGTCCGGGATTGTGGTGCTCGTCAAACCATAACATTCATAGAATGCATAATCGCCGATGCTCGTAACGCTGTCGGGAATTGTTATACTTGTCAAACCGCTGCAATACGCGAAGGCAGAAACACCGATGCTCGTCACTCCGTCAGGAATTGTAACACTCGTCAAACCGTTGCAGCCAAAGAAGGCATAATCGCCGATGCTCATCACGCTGTCGGGGATTGTTATACTTGTCAAACCGCTGCAATTATAGAAGGCACCATAAAGAATGTCACCGCTTGTAACCGTAACAGCTTTCAAAGATGACGGTATGTAGTATGTTGAAGAAGTCGTTGAAGATGTGCTGTTTCCACAATAACGCTGAGTTGTTGCAACACCACCGTCATAACTCGATGTACCAAAGATATATCCAAACGGATATTGATACATATCACTGCTTGTGGCATCTGCTTTTGCACCTACAAAAGGAATCGTAATACTTTCAAGAGATGAACAACCGAAGAAAGCATTCTCGCCAATACTTTCGACACTATTGGGAACTATAATTTCAGAAAGTTTGCTACATCTTGAAAATGCAGATACTCCTATTTCCGTAACGTTATTACCTCTAAACATAACGTCTGCAAGACTCGAACAATTTGCAAACAATAAGTCGGGGATTTTTTCGACGTCTCTTCCGAATACGGTGTGTTCTATGCTTGTCATATTGTCAAACAAACTGTCACTACATTCGGCATTTATTGCATTGTAATATACGCCCGTAAGATTTGAACAACCGTCAAAAACTTTTGTGCCGAAAAACTGTATGCTTGACGGTATTGTTATAATCGACAGTTCGCTTTGTCCTGCGAAAAACTCATCCGCAACTATTCTCGTTCCCTCTTTTATTACATCCACTTTCGAGCAATCTTGCTTAATTGCGATTGCCGCATTGCCCAAATACAATTGTCCGATAGGCTGTTTTTCAAACCATTTTGTTCCGTACAATACGTTTTTGCCCAAACGTTTCAACGATTGCGACATATTTACGGTTTCAAGATTGACACATTGAGAAAACGCCGCTTCTTCGATTTCCTCAACGCTATTCGGAATCGATATTCTTTTCAAAGAAACGCAACCGTAAAAAGCATTCGATTCGATTTTTGCGACTGAACTAGGAATGATAATATGATCAAGCGAAATCCAGTCTTTGAACGAATCGCTCTCTATGGTTTCCACCGTATTCTGCAAGTATGCCAAATTTATTCTTTGGTTATAAAATTTGAAAACGTCTTTTTGCGTTGAAGTTCCATAATACTCTGCGCAATATGTATCGTATCTCGTATTGTACATCAAAACTGAATTTTGCAAATTCGAAATTGAAACGTAACCGCACTTATCGCATTTTTCGCCTGCCAAAAAATGGCTATGGTCTAAGTCGTTTGCCACAATCGGAAGCGTAATTCTGCTCGTATAATCGCACCCTTCGCATTTGTTGATTTCATACCCAGTCACGGTACACGTTGCAGGAACTCTTTTTACGAGTATCATACTGTGCGTATGTTCTATCGGCGTATCGGGTTGTGTGACTTCCTTTTTGGGGATTGACGTAATGTCTTTACGTTCGGGACACCCTGCTATAACGCAATGATGTGACTTTTCTCCTTCGGAAGTTTCTGTCGCATCAATATCGATTGTCCATACGTCAGAGAATTGGTGCTCGCCGATTTTTTGCATATCCTCATATTTTTCAGCATCGCAAAGCGAGCAATACCACACTCTCAAACCTTCCGAAACGTGAGTCGGCGGAATAAGTATGTACCACGAACCGAATTCGTGTTTATGAGCCGTCCATTTCACATATACGTCTATATCGCTTACGATACCCGTCTTTTTTAACGACTCAAATGATGTCGCAGACTTAAACAAATTGTCCAAATAGATTCCGTCATAATAATATCCTTCTCGTTCAATCAAAGGAATTTCAGAATTAATCGTCCATTCAAACGAATTATTGCCGTTATTTGGATGGACTGTAACGACGTATTGAGTTTTTTGATCTTCGTTTACGTCTGTTTGCTGATTGTCGTTCGGCGTCTGATTATTATCGGATTCGTTTGTGTTGCACGCCACGAAAAGCAATGCCGAAAGAATGACGATCAACACCGTCAAAATCGCTGTTCTACCCAATTTTTTCATCGATTTGCCTCCGCAAATTTGCGTGCAAGCCTAAAAATATAACAAGTGCACGCTTCTGATTTTGCGACAAACCTACCGTTCCATTTAGCGAAACAATATGCGAAGAAATGCACCTGTTACCAAAGTAATAAGTGTTTCGCTAAATAGGATTATGTTTGTCGCACTTTTTATGATACGCCAAAAGGCAAAAGATGTCAATCTTATAGCAATTTTGCCGCCGCATACAAAAAGTCTATAAAGTTTTACTCTTGTATCGAAAGTTGAAATATCGACTTCGGTACATTTTTTTTATAAAGGACAGCGAAAATTGGAAAACGGAACGGAAAGGTATATTGGAACGGTCGCGTTTCTCGGAAAACTGTATGACTTTATCAACGAGCATTTGTTCGGTGGCGAACTTGTGAAACCTGTTATCACGGTGCAAGTCGATTCGCGCAACAAGGCTTATGGTTGGTGGTCGGTCAACAAGGTTTGGCACGAGAACAAAGACGACGAAGGCGTACACGAATTGAATATGTGCGCTCAATACCTTAATCGTCCTATCGAAGAAATCGCAAGCACGATGATTCACGAAATGTGTCATCAATTCGCAAGTGTCCACGGACTTCAAGATTGTTCCCGTTCGGGTATATATCATAACAAACTATTTAGACAAATTGCCGAAAATCACGGATTGAACGTTGTCAAGGTCGATAAAATCGGTTGGTCGCAAACAAGTCTAACTTCCGAAATTGCGGAAATTATAAGAAAATTTGCGGCACACAACGAAGAAAACGTGATTTATAGAAGTCCATTATCAACAAATACGACTGTTAAATCATCGAGTACGCGCAAATACGTATGCCCGTGTTGTCATACAAGCGTGCGCGCAACAAAACAAGTCAACATTATGTGCGCCGATTGCGACGAATATATGGTTGAAGAATAAATTTGAGGAAATTTTATGAAAAAGACAAAATCAACTTTGAAACCATTGAAGAAACTATCGCAAGACTTTTGCGGAACTTGTGAACTTCGACAACTACCGAAAGGCACGTATTTCCGTACGCTTGACAAGAACGGCAAAATGAGCCGTGAAACCTATACGAAAGGTTATTACGAGCGTTCCGAAAAGAAGT
>ERZ808252.753-NODE-753-length-28298-cov-20.056297_pt1 | contig 28298 bp, 22 predicted proteins | sample MGYA00521242_ERZ808252 | MGnify/ENA primary metagenome ERZ808252 (study PRJEB31516, sample SAMN03275581) | gut metagenome | biome: mammalia-associated habitat; material: feces | host: Papio cynocephalus | place: Kenya | collected 2012-08-07 ...
CACGAGCTGTTCCTCAGCCTGTGACGGTTCCTCGGTTCGAGGTTCGAGGTTCGGCAGCGCCCTTGGGAAGTGTTCCCAAGGGCGTTTTGGCTATATGGGCAACTGTCTGGAAGCCCTGGCCTCCGGTGGTTGGCTTCCAAGGTGTTTTGGACTGGCGACGGTTCCGGCCTGTTGAAATGTGGGGACGAATGAGGAAAACGTATCCCCGCATATCCACTGGGTTATCCACGGCCATGGCCGGACGTATCCCATAGGTATGGCTCATTCGACGGTGGCAAGGCGAATTGCCGACGGAAGTACGTGTGGGCATAGCTGATGATCGCGCCGTGGGACCTGATTGCATCGTGGGGTCATTCGACTGTGGAGAAGCGAGTCGCCGGGACTGGGCGCGTTCCGTAGGTGGTTTTGCCGTTCCGTAGGCGGTTCGAGGTGGAGCTCTCCGAAAAAACGTTGCGAAAAAGCGCGTTTCGCAACGTCGCTACTTGATCCAACCACCTACGGAATCTTAAAACCGCCTACGGAATGTCGTGATATCGCTTTGGGCAGTGCGAGCATGGGATGAAAGTGGATGGTTTGCGCCGAGGCGGGGAATATGGGGGCATCTCGGCCGTATGCCATCGAGGATGAATCGTCAGTTGTCGGGGAAGATGAATGTCGACTGTCGGGGAAGATGAATCGTCGACTGTTGGGGGAGAATGAAGTGTCAGTTGTCGGAAAAATGAATCGTCATGGGTAATGCCGAAATCAGTCGAGGCATGGGCGGCGTGAACTGATGCATGAACGGCGATTCCGTCGGGCTTGACAATTCGGTACAACTGTGTACCATAAGGAATTACCGATACGTGGATGTGTCGGAATGAAGCAAGGAGTTATCGGTAAACCAAGGGGAAGCAAGCAATCGTGGGTTGGCTCCGGCATGTTGATACACCGTTGCATCAATGTGATGGGGGATACCGGTAACCAGTGAAGGAGAAAAACATGCGTAATGCACGGAAGGCACTTGCGGCTGTGACCGCGGCGGCGACTTTGGTCGGACTCGCGGCGTGCGGCAGCGGTGAGAGCGGCTCGAACAAGGGAAGTTCCGGCGATGCGGACAAGGCGGAGCTCGTATTCTGGGGATGGGACACCGGCCACACCATGACCAACCTCATCAAGGACTTCGAAAAAGCCAATCCCGGAATCACGGTGAAATTCAACAACACCGGCACCGCCTCCGACACCCAGACCGCATTGAGCAACGCCGTGGCCGCGGGCAAGGGCGCACCGGACGTCGTGATGCTCGAGGACCCCACGGTCACCCAGTTCGCGGTCACCGGAGATCTGATCGACCTCAGCCAGTTCGGTGCCGACAAGCTTGCGGACGACTTCTCGGCGGGCCCGTGGAACAAACTGCAATACAACAACAAGCCATACGCGCTGCCGATCGACTCCGGCCCGGAGATGTTCTTCTACAATGACGCCGTCTTCAAGAAGGCGGGTGTCGACGGCACCAAGATCAAGACCTGGGACGACTATTACGAGGCGGCCAAAAAGGTCAAGGCCATCGGATCGTATATGACCAACAATTCCGGTTCCTCCATGGAATACCAGCCGTTCACCGCGCAGGCATGGCAGGCCGGAGCGCAGCCGTGGAAGGTGGATGGCGAGAACCTCACCATCAGCATGACCAAAGACACCGGTATGAAGAAGTACATCGCCTTCCAGCAGAAGCTCATCGATGAGGACCTCATCGACACCAAGACCGCCAACTGGTCCGATGACTGGAACCGCGAGCTCAACGACGGCACCATCGCGTCCCTGGTCATCGGCGGCTGGATGCCGGTCAACCTGATGAACGGCGCCCCCGACCAGGCCGGCAACTGGCGAGTCGCCCAGCTGCCGCAGTGGAACGAAGGCGATGAGGTGTCCGCCGAGGACGGCGGATCCGCCTTGGCCATCGTCAGCCAGTCCAAGCAGCAGGCCGCGGCATACAAGTTCGTCGAATACCTCACCCACGGCAAGGGCGCGCAGACCATGGCCGAAACCGGCACGTTCCCGAGCCTGAAGAGCATCCTCAAGTCCAAGAGCTTCACCGACCCCACCACCGAAGCGAACAAGAAGGTCAATGATTACTTCGGTGGCCAGAACGTCAACGAGATCCTTTCCGAGGCCGCGCAGCGCAAGGTCTCCAAGTTCTCCTACCTGCCGTACAACCCGTTCGCCCAGTCCGATTTCGGAGACCAGATCGCCAAGGCGTACAACAAGAAGATCACCTTGGAACAGGCCTTCGAAAACTATGGCAAGTCGCTGGCGGAACACGGTACCCAGCAGGGCTACACCGTCACCAACAAGGGCTGAGCGCGCAACACAGGTTCCCGTTGGACGCCCGCCATCCACAGGCGAGGCATCCAACGGGAACCGCATACCACAACGAGAGGAAACGCATCATGAACGCACGGCGTGAATTCAACTGGCCGAAACTGCTGACCGCGGATGGCCGCGGCATCGCCTTCGGCGGCGACTACAATCCCGACCAATGGCCGGAGGGCGTCTGGAACGACGACGTTCGTCTCATGAAACAGGCCGGCGTCAACACCGTGGCGCTCGCCATCTTCAGCTGGGACCGCATACAGCCGACCGAAGACCGTTGGGACTTCGGCTGGCTCGACCGCATCATCGACAAGCTCGGCAAGGCCGGCATCGCAACCGATCTGGCCTCCGCGACGGCCACGGCTCCGCTGTGGCTGTATGAAAAGCATCCCGAGGTGCTTCCGCGGGACAAATACGGCCATCCCGTCAACGCCGGTTCCCGGCAGTCCTGGAGCCCGACCAGCCCGGTGTTCAAGGAATACGCGCTCACGTTGTGCCGCAAACTCGCCGAACGGTACGGTTCCAACCCGTACGTCACCGCATGGCATATGGGCAACGAATACGGATGGAACAACCGCGAGGACTATTCCGACAACGCGCTGGCGGCTTTCCGCAAATGGTGCGAATGCAAGTACGGTACCATCGCGGCGCTCAACGAAGCATGGGGAACCACGTTCTGGGGCCAGGAGATGAACGGTTTCGACGAAGTGCTCATCCCGCGGTTCATGGGCGCCGACTCCATGGTGAATCCCGGTCAGAAACTCGATTTCGAACGATTCGGCAACGACATGCTCCTCGACTTCTACAAGGCCGAGCGCGACGCGATCGCGGAGATCTGCCCGGACAAGCCGTTCACCACGAACTTCATGGTCTCCACCGACCAATGCTGCATGGACTACGCCGATTGGGCCGGGGAGGTGGATTTCGTCTCCAACGACCACTATTTCCACGAAGGCGAATCCCACCTTGACGAACTGGCGTGTTCCGACGCGTTGATGGATTCGCTCGCGTTGGGCAAGCCGTGGTACGTCATGGAACATTCCACGTCGGCGGTGCAGTGGAAGCCGCTCAATACCCGCAAGCGCAAGGGCGAGACGGTGCGCGACTCGCTTGCGCATGTGGCGATGGGCGCCGATGCGATCAATTTCTTCCAATGGCGCGCGTCCGCGTTTGGTGCCGAGGCGTTCCATTCCGCCATGGTGCCGCATGCCGGCGAGGACACGAAGCTGTTCCGACAGGTGTGCGAACTCGGCGCGGCCCTGCGCGCGCTGTCCGATGCCGGCGTGCAGGGCAGCGGGCTGCGGCGCTCCGACACGGCGATTCTGTTCAGCGCCGAATCGGAATGGGCCACCCGCTCCGAAACGCTGCCGAGCATGAAGCTCAACCATTGGCATGATGTGCGCGACTGGTACCGCGCCTTCCTCGGCGCGGGGGCGCGCGCCGACATCGTGCCGCTCAAATACGACTGGAGCTCGTACAAGACCGTCGTATTGCCGACCGTGCTGATGCTGAGTGCCGCTGACGCGCGGCGTCTGGCCGATTTCGCCGCTGCCGGCGGACGCGTGGTGGTCGGATACGCGACCGGATTGATCGACGAGAACTTCCACACCTGGCTCGGCGGTTACCCCGGCGCGGGCGATGGTCTGCTGCGTGAGATGCTGGGCGTCCGCGGCGAGGAATTCAACATTCTCGGCGCCGAGGCCGAAGGCGAACCGAGCGAGATCCGTCTTCGTTCGGTGGATGCCGGGAATATTTCCGCATCCCGGGCCTGCGGTCATGCTGATGATGCTGGAACATTCTCCGGGGAATTTTCCGGAGAATTCCCCGGGGCGCTTGGCAAGACATCATGTGGAAAACCCGAAGCGGAATCCGCCGAAGGTCCGTCCGGCATCACCGGCGCGGTGACCCGCCTATGGCAGAACGATGTGGACGTCACCGGCGAACATGTTCAGGTGCTTGCCGCATACGCCGGCGAGGAAGCGGACGAATGGGAGCTTGACGGCACGGCCGCGGTCACCCGCAACCCGTATGGCTCCGGCGAGGCGTATTTCGTCGGCTGCGACCTGGATGTGGCCGATCTGACGAAGCTGGTCGGCGCGTATCTCGCATCCCCATCGCAGGACGATGCCGCCGTGCTGCACACCGTGCGCGTGTCCGCCGACGCCACCTTCGACTTCTACCTGCCCCGTGGCAAGAAGACGGTTGAGTTGCGGGGTATCGAAGGCGAGCCGGTCATCCTGTTCCAAGCGGAACGGGGGAGGGAATCCGGTTCGTACGTCGTGCATCGCAACGGCGTGCTCGTCACGAAGCGGTAGAGTCGGGAAGGTAAACGAGAAGTCACGACGGACGGGTACGGGAGAACATGGGCGAATCGAAACCGGAGAAAAAACGCGTCACATTGCGTGATGTGGCCGCGGAGGCCGGGGTGTCGCTCAAAACCGCCTCGAACGTCATCAACAACGGCGGCCGCATGTCCGAAGCCACCCGCGAAAAGGTCCGCAGGACCATCGACCGTCTCGGATACCGCGTGAACGTGGCCGCGCGGAATCTCAACCGTGGCACGACGGGCTTCATCACGCTCGCCGTGCCGAGCCTGACCGCCCCGTATCTAGCGGAATTGGCGAATCATGTGATCGACGCCGCGCGGGGCCATGGCTACTCCGTATACGTCACCACATATGCCGAAGGGTCCGCGCAGGGCGCCCGTTCGCTGCTGCGCAATTTCAACACGACCGTATCGGACGGCATGATACTTTCCATCTCCGAGGTGGAGGATCTGGACCCCGAGGACCTGGCCGTCGACTACCCGCTCGTCTGCGTCGGAGCACGCTCCACGAACGGCAAGGCCGACCATGTGACGCCGGACGACATCCAAGCCGCGCGGTCCGCCTCCGAATACCTGCTCGCGCACGGGGCGACTCGTCTGGCGGTCGTCGGCTCAAGGACCGATCCGCACGATATCGGCCAGGTTGCCAGTGCTGTGGACGGCAACGCCCAATTGCGTTTGCGCGGCGTGCTTGAAGCCTGTGCCGAGTATGGGATAGAATTCGATTCGCGGTTGGCGCCGAATTCCGGCCAGGACTGGACGATTGGCTCTGGAGCCCGCATCATGCAGCGCATCATCGATTCCGCGGTGCCGTTCGATGGCGTGGTCGCGTTCAACGACCAGCTTGCGTTGGGATCGTTGTTCACGCTGGCCTCCAACGGCATCGCGGTTCCCGGCCAGGTGCAGGTGATCGGGTTCGACAACATCGAGGAGGCGGCCTATTTCCAGCCGCCGCTGACTACGATGGATTCCTGCCTCGATTGGGTCGCGCCCACCGTGGTCGACCGCCTTCTGGCGCGCATCGACGGGGGAGATATGAAGCCATCGCTCATCACCACGGAATCCCGCGTCATCGCCCGCGCCACCACGCGTATGTAGCGCAAACGTATGCAGCACAAGTTCCTTTCGACGGTCAGCGTCGCGTTTGCGGGACTGGTGATCACGTCACCACGCGTATGTAGTGGCAAGTTCCTTGAGGCTTCCGATACTTGGCGCAAACAGTGTGCCGGCTTCCGTGTGCGACAGCAAAGTCGCGGCAATTTCGATGACTGTCATGCCGCTACATGTCGTAGCGCGCTAATGAGTTTGGACGCCTACATGATGCATGATTGCCCCACTCCATCTGCTTGGCGGCTGGTGGCGTGTGTTCTTTAGGGGATTCGGTCTATGCGGTTGGTGGCGTGTGTTCTTTGGGGGATCCGGTCTATGCGGCTGGTGGCGTGTGTTCTTTGGGAGATTTGGCCTATGCGGCTGTGGTGGCATGTGTTCTTCGGACTCTCCGATGTGTTGCTTTGGCCTATATGGCTGCTAGGTTTTCGCACGATTTCAATTAATCGGCGGGATCCCGAATTGTGCGATGGCAAGCTTGAAATCTGACCGCCTCTGGTGGCATATTGGCATGTGGATATACCCCCTAAAGCGGCTTGAACGCAATCTGTCTTCGCAAGACTTGACGCAGAGGCATATATTTTCAAATCGTGCGAACTCTGACTGGCGGCGCCGAACCGAATCACCCCTTCGAAGTGGCGAACAACTGCTATGCCCGAATGGCTTATCCACAATACCTGTTATTCGGAAAACGTTGCATTTCTGCGATTTTCCATTGCGCGACACGCAGGCTTTGCCGAAAACCGTGATTCTCCGACCACAGGGATGGCAAAACGGTCGCATGCATGGACGAAAGGGCTACCGTCGAATGTATGGATAGGAATATCGAGAACCCATATAATGCCTCATATAAGCCGCTCCAACGACTCACGCTATCGGAGATAGGCCGAAAAACTCAGCTTGCGGTCACGCTCGCCGGATTACGCGATCCAGTAAGCCATGAAACCGCGCTGGCGATTTGGGGCGTCGAGCTTCCGGAACGTTGCTGGCGTCCACGGTTCGGAGAGTCCGCGATGGACTGGCGGTCTCCGCCGCGATATAGGGAATTCGATCCCGATCCCGAATATGTGGAGTATATGAGACGCGCCCAACTCGCCGATCATCCCGACTTCGGCCGTTCCTATGAAGATGCGGCGGATTCCGGTTCACCGGCAGGTACTTCTAGGAGGCGTGCGCGAAAGGACGCACAGGAAAGCACGCGAAGAGGAACTCAAGGAGCCGCGCGGCGGAACGCTCGGGACGTTCGGGGAAAAGCGCATCCCACGGAAAACGTTGCGTGGGAATCCAATTCTGCAGCCTGCTCGCCGATCGCCGCATTCCCGAATGTTTCGTTGCACACCGTGGTACGCGCACCTTGCCTGCGAAGAAAGGCCCGGGGTGTTGCCGAGCATGTATGGAAAGGACTACGCGATGAGCATATCCATGAAATCGCCGGTATTCCGGTACTGATGCCGATTCCCGCATGGTCCTTGATGGGCGGCTCTCTCGAGATTTGGGAACTGGCGGAGGTCGCGGAGTCGTTGATTCGGCATGATTACGCGACGCGGGAATCCTTGCTGCGATTCGTCGACCTCGAAAACATCCCGTACCGAGGCAAGTGTCTCGATGCTTTGGAACTGGTGCAGCCGGGAAGCGACTCCCCGAAGGAGACGGAATTGCGTCTCGCGCTTGTTCGCTATGGATTGCCGATCATGCGCCCCAACTGCGTCATCCCGGATGTCCGCTTTGCGAATGGCACGGCGGTGACGCTCGATTTGGTCGACCATGCCCATCGGTTCGGGTTGGATTATCAAGGCGATCATCACCGCACCGATAAAAGCCAGTGGCGTCGCGACCAGACCAAACTATCGCGTTTGACCGCCGCCGGATGGACTGTTCTTCCGGTCACGCAATTGGATTTGTCGGACGAGTTGCATCGCGCGGCGCTCGCCATGAATGTCGCATATTCGCTGTCGCGCATTGACGGCAATCCGGTCGCCGTGACCACTCCATTGTCTTGGCATGAAGTCGTGCTTGTGCATCGTCGCGCTCGCAAATCGGGCCTGTTGGAGTGATTTTCAGGAGCTTGAATTGCGAAAAACTTCGCACAATTTTGATTATGATGCTGGTTTCTGGAATTGTGCGAAGCGACAGCGGGATTTGACTCGATATTCCCTTGAAATAGTGCTGTCGTATGCCCCCTACGCGGATTTTTGACGAATTCATTTCGCACGATTTGGATTTGGTCTGCGGAATTTCCGATTATGCGAATGGGCTATGCGAATGGATAAGGGGTTGCGAACGGCGCGGATATGTGAGCGTCGGCATATAACATAGAGGGACAGCAGTAGTGGTTAATGCTTACAAAAGGACGTGTTTCATGGCAACTTTCCATACTCCGATGATTACGCTGAGCGATGGTCATTTGATTCCGCAGATCGGCCTTGGCGTGCTGCGTATCGATGACGAAGGCGTCACTCCCGTTGTGGAAAGCGCCTTGGCTGCCGGATACCGGCATATCGACGGCGCCGCCGGATACAACAACGAGGCCGGCGTCGGCCGCGCGCTCAAGGCCGCGGGCTTCACCGAGGGGGAGAACCGCAAGAACCTGTGGGTCACCACGAAGCTGCGCGATTCCGAGCAGGGGTACGATTCTGCCCGCAGGGCGTTCGACCGTCAGCTCAAACTGCTGCAGCTCGATTACGTGGACATGTACATGCTGCATTGGCCGACGCCGTTCGACTGGCGTTCCGGGGAGACCTGGAAGGCGTTCCAGGAGTTCCGCGCGGAGGGCCGCGTGAAGACGCTTGGCGTGTGCAACTTCCTTCCCGAGCATCTCGAGCGCCTGCACAAGGAGACCGGCGAGTACCCGGCCGTCGACCAGATCGAGCTGCATCCGACCTGGCAGCAGCGTGAGGTCGTGGCGTATTGCAAGGCGCATGGCATCGCGGTCGAGGCGTATTCCCCGATGGCCCGCGGCGCCGATCTGAACGCCGGAGATGGCACCATCGAACGCATCGCGAAGGCCCATGGCGTCACTCCCGCGCAGGTCATTCTGCGCTGGCACATCGAGAACGGCACGATCATCATCCCCAAGTCGGTGCACGCGGATCGGCAGAAGCAGAACCTCGACCTGTTCGGCTTCGTGCTCGACCCCGAGGAGCACGCGGCGATCGACGCGCTTGACGGCCCGACCCGCGCCGGCCATGATCCGATGACGTTCACTTACGCATGATCTGCGTATGATTCGCCTATGCGCGCACATGGATTCCGCGATTTCGCGTGATTGCGGAATCCAGGCGATCGCATAGCCCAAAAGTTGTGAAGGAACCGCCATGGTCCGTAGCCGACGCACACGTTTCCCGCATTCTCGACGCACGCATTTCCGCAAAAAACGCTTTTACGCGGACGGCCCGTTCGAACGCATCCTGTGCCTGCTGGTCATGGCCGCGGTCATCGGTATCACCATTGGCATTGTCCTGCCGAAGACGAGCCCGACCATAGGCGAGATAACCGGGGAATACACGGCCGCCGGCAGCGCCGCGGAGACTCTGGAACGGCTTGCGGTCAACGACCGCCCCAACAAATCCGGCTATGACCGCGACGCATTTGGCTACCGCGCCACCGACACGGACGGCAACGGATGCGACGTGCGCGAGGACGTGCTTGCCCGCGACCTGACGGAAGTGCGCTACGAGGCCGGCAGCGCGTGCCAAGTGGAGTCCGGCGTGCTGCAGGACCCGTACACCGGCAAGACAATCCGATTCCAGCGCGGCCGCGACACGTCAAGCGCGGTGCAGATCGACCATGTCGTCGCGCTGGAGAACGCATGGCAGTCCGGCGCGAACGCATGGGACCAGGCCAAACGGTTCGAATATGGCAACGACATGTTCAACCTGCTCGCCGTCGATGGTCCCGCGAACCAGGAGAAGGGCTCCGCATCGGCGGCCTACTGGCTGCCCACGAACGGTGATTTCCGTTGTGAGTACGTCGCACGCCAGATCGGCGTCAAAGACAAATACGGTCTGAGCGTCACCACACAGGAGAAACGCGCGATGCTGGCGGTGCTGCACGGCTGCCCCGCACAGGAGATTCCGCGGCAATAGCGGCCTCCATCCATGCGGTCGTTCCACATCGTTCATTCTGTGCTGGCTGTTCTGCGATGGCCGCCTCATATGGCAGTCCCGCGCCGTCCATCATTCTTCTGCCGGGTCCGCTCCGTGGATTGCCCGTTTCGTCCTGTGAGACTTGGCGTTCCCGGCGTTGCCGCAGGGACCTTTGTTCATGCCGTTCATGCCGTTCATTGCAGTGTCGTTCATGCCGCGCAGTGCCGTTCATGGCCGTCATGCGACTATTGCCGCGCGGCCTCCACATTCTTTTTGACTATATTCCGGAAGAATTCAATACGAGGTATGGCGGAATTTACAAAGCGGCGCTATAACTTTGCCGGGGTGATTCTCATTGAGTCAAAACAAGACAACCGATAACGTCGCTGCGGCGGAGACGAAGGGCGCCGCAGCACAGCCACGGCAATCGCAACCACAGCAGGCGCAGACGCGGCAAACGCAGCGGCAACCGCGGGCGCAGCAGCCGCAACAGCCGCAGGCAAAGGGCCACCAGCACCACGGCCACGCGCTCGCTGGCATCCTCGGCCCGGCGTTCGTCGCCGCCGTGGCATATGTCGATCCGGGCAACGTGGCGGCGAACATCACTTCGGGCGCCACCTACGGATACCTGCTGGTGTGGGTGCTGGTGCTGGCGAACTGCATGAGCGTGCTCATCCAGTACCAGTCCGCCAAGCTGGGCATCGTGACGGGGCGTAGTCTTCCGGAGATTCTGGGCGAGCGTTTGGGGGACGCCGGCCGGTACATGTTCTTCATGCAGGCGGAGGTGATCGCCATCGCCACCGATCTGGCCGAGGTGATCGGCGGCGCGATCGCGCTGAAGCTGCTGTTCGGCCTGCCGTTGTTCGTCGGCGGCTGCGTCATCGGCGCGGTGTCCACGGTGCTGCTGATCTTCCAGAAGGGGCCGACCCACCGTCTGTTCGAGAAGATGATCATCGCGTTGCTGCTGGTGATCACGTTCGGCTTCATCGCGGGCCTGTTCATCGATCCGCCGAATCCGGTGCAGGTTGCTTCCGGTCTGATTCCGCGTTTCAAGGGCACGGCGACGGTGTTGATGGCCGCGTCGATGCTGGGCGCGACGGTGATGCCGCACGCCATCTACCTGCATTCCACGCTGGTCAACGACCATTACGCCGCCGGGCAGAAGAAGCCTGACATCAAAACGTTGCTGCATGGCAGCAAAATCGATGTGGCGTGGGCGTTGCTGCTGGCCGGCACGGTGAATCTGGCGTTGCTGATCCTCGCCGCGAATTCGCTGTACGGCGTGACCGGCACCGATTCGATCGAGGGCGCGCAGCATGCCATCGCGGCCGCACTTGGTCCGGTGATCGGCACGATCTTCTCCATCGGACTGCTGGCGTCCAGTCTGAGCTCCACGTCGGTCGGCACATATGCCGGTTCGGAGATCATGCATGGTCTGTTGCATATCAAGGCTCCGATGTGGGCGTGCCGCATCGTCACGCTGGTTCCGGCGCTGGTGGTGCTGTGGTTCGCGAAGAACCCGACCGAGGCGTTGATCATCGGACAGGTGATTCTGTCGATCGGCATTCCGTTCGCGATCATTCCGTTGATGCGCTACACGCATGACCGCGAACTGATGGGCGAATACGTCGACGGTACGGCCAAGCATGTGATCAACATCGCGGTCACGGCATTGATCGTCGCGTTGAACGTCGTGCTGATCTTCCTCACTTTGACGGGGCAGGACTGACACTGACGGGGCAGGACTGACTCCGGCTGGGCGGGTTTGACCGCCGGACGATTGACTGCCGGTTTTATTCGGGCGCATGTGATGGATTTTGCATGCGCCCGATTCGTATGTCATGCGTGCATTCCGCTATCATGCTGCACTTCTATCATGCATGCACTTCGCATATCAGCACGTGACTGTGCGCGCCACTACACGCACACCGTTGCCCTGGACTTTGCGCGTTTCCATAGCCACATGCTTCGCGTTTTGCCGAGATGAGGGTTGGGCGCATGCCGAATAAGCCGACCGCGTATCCGCGGAACGCGTCCGGCATAAAGGCCACCCGTGGGAATAGAATTCTGTAGTTTGTTCTTGAGAGGGTGATCGATGTCAGCGAAGCGGAATATGGCCAAGGCTCTTACCCGGGAGGAATCGTACCAGAACGACCGGTTGACGCGCACGGCGTTCGTTTCCATTGCGATTCTTACGTTCATCACGTTCGTCGGCAATTTCACGCAGCTGCAGTTGAGCGCCGCGTTGCCGACGATCGTGAGTGATTTCGGCATCTCCGTGACGACGGGCCAGTGGCTTACGTCGATTTTCCAGCTGGTGATGGGCGTGATGGTTCCGTTGACCGCGTTTCTCACCCGCCGTTTCTCCACGCGCGAGATCGTGCTCGTCTCGATGACGGTGTTCACCATCGGTTCGGTGTTCGCCTGGCTGGGGCCGAGCTTCATTCTGGTGCTGATCGGCCGAATGTTGGAGGCGATCGGCACGGGCGTGATGTGGCCGGTGCTGCAGATTACCGTCTTCTCCATTTATCCGTTGTCCCGCCGCGGTTTCGCGATGGGCACGGTTGGCATGGCGATGAGCGTCGCGCCGGCGATCGGCCCGACCCTCGGCGGTCTGCAGACCGATTTGAACGGCTGGCGTTCGATTTTCCTCACGTTGTCGGTCATCGGTGTGCTTTCCCTGTTGCTCGCGTTCTTCGGCCTGCATAATTTCGGCGAGCGTGACGAGACCGCGAAGGCCGATTTCTTCTCCGTCGGATTGTCGATTTTCGGTTTCGGCGGTCTGATGTTCGGTTTTACGAACATCGAATCGTATCCGTTCACACATCCGATGGTCTGGCTTGCCATGCTGATCGGCGTGGTCGGCATCATCTGGTTCGTCGCGCGTCAGATTCATGGCGCCCGCCGCCAGGCGGCCGATCCGGCGCAACAGCCGCCGTTGCTGAATCTGGGCGTGTTGAGGAACCGCAGTTTCTGCGTCGGCACGGTAGTCGCGGCGCTGTCGTTCTTCGCATTCAGCTCGATTATGGTGATCATGCCGCTGTACATTCAGAACTGCCGCGGCTATTCGGCGGCCGTCAGCGGCTTGGTGATGCTGCCGGGCGCGTTGGGACAGTGCATCGCGCAGTTCTTCGGCGGCAGGGCTTTGGACCGTTTCGGAGCGCGTCCGGTGGCGTTGGCCGGTACCATCACATTGTTGTTCGGCACGGTGATGATGAGTATGATTTCGATGACCTCGTGGATCTGGTGGGTGTCGATCTGGCAGTTCACGCGCCAGATCGGCATGGGCTTCGTGCTGATGCCGATCACCACATGGTCGCTGAATTGTCTGGAGCCGACCGAGGTGAGCGCCGGCTCGTCGGTGACGAACACGGCTCGGCAGATCGCCGGTGCGATCGGCGCTCCGGTTCTGGTGATTCTCATGGAGACGTTCACGTCTCTGCGTTGGGCCGCTCTTGGTGGCGCGAAGCACCTGTATGCGGCCGCGAATGTGTTCGGCATCCAGTGGGCGTTGCGCATCAGCGCCGGCATTTGCGTGGTGATGGTGGTGTTGGTGTTCTTCGGCGTGCGTGGCAACGGCGCCGGTTCCGCACGCGATGCCGTGCAGCGTGCGCTTCATCGCATGCACGCCGTGTGATTGATTGCTTCATGACGGCTGGATTGTGCCGCTGGCTTTGCGTATTTTCCTGTGCGTTAGCCCTGCGTGTTACGTGGGATGCGACGGCACATGGCACATGTGTTTTTGCGCGTGTGCGCCCTGTGCGGGCAAAGGCAACGAGAACGATATGAATGGCTTATTCCGCGTCGTTCGGCTTGTATTCCACCACGCTGAGCGCCACCACGCCTTCCGCGGTGTGCACGAACACGTTCGCGGTGCCGCCCACTTCTTCGAGGCCCTTCACCAGATGTGAGATGGGTTCGGAGTCCAGCACCGGCAGCACTTGGGCCACGCCGTCCGAGTCGGTGACGGTGAGCGTGTCGTCCAGGTACCCGGTGGCCAGCGTCTCGTCGACGGCGCTTTCGAATTCCGTGAGCTCCTGGATCTCCTCTTCGGCGGCCTTGTTCGCGGCCACCTCGACGGCCTGCTCCACCGCTTCGTTCAGCTTGTCTTCCTCGCTCATCATGCCCCTTTTCGTATCGATGCTTTGTATGCGGACACCATATCGGAGCGAGGTATCAAGTCCGTTTCTTGGAACAATAATGTCCACATAGTGAATTCGTCGTAGGTTCATCGAGGCGACGGATATTCGTGACAGATATTCCTGACGGTATCCCCTCGCCTATGCCCTCATCAGCACCCCCGGTTACACTGATGGTTCCGAAACCACATGTTTTTCGTGCGGCGGCACACGCGCCGGCAATGTATGAAAGGCGAAATCGAAGAATCGCAAGCCAACTCGAATGATTCGTCAGGGGAGAGCATGTCTGATCGATTGGACGAAGCGCAATCGCTGGACCAGCCGGAATCGGATGAATGGAATAATGAGCAGAACAGGCCGCGTCGCGTTCGCAGGCGCATGAGCGCCGAGCATATTCGCAGAATCAAAAGAAGGCGCCGTAACAAGCGCATTCTCATAGGCGTGCTCATCGTACTGCTGATGATCGCCGCGTTCATCGGCGCGTTCGCATGGTCGGCGTGGAACGCGAAGGGCGAACTGGAGCGGGCGGTCGAGGCCGCGCGGGGTTTGCAGAGCACCATCGCGCAGGACGATGCTTCGAAGATGGGCGACCAGGTGTCCGAATTCTCCAAGCACGTGGACAACGCGTACCGCCAGACGGCGTCGCCGTTGTGGACGGTCGCCGTCCATATGCCGTATGTGGGTGAGGACATCGGCGCGGTGCGTACCGCGGTCGCCGCATTGGAGAACATCTCGTCCCAAGCGCTGCCGCAATTGGTGAAGGCCGCGAAAAGCATCGACATCGATGATATTCAGGTCGAGAACGGCACCATCGGCATCTCCGGTCTGGAAAAACTGCAGGAACCATTGCAGATCGCGGATGACATCGTCGATGACGCGGCGCGTGAGATCAATGCCACGCACTCCCGGCATTTCCGGCAGATTGAGAAGGCGTTGAAGACCGCGGGAACCTATTGTTCCAAACTCAAGGACGTGACGCATACTTTGCATGCAGTGGTGCAGTTGGTCCCCGGCATGCTGGGGACGGACGGCCATGCGAAGGATGTGCCGCGGAATTATCTGATTCTGGCGCAGACCAACGCCGAGGCGCGTCCTTCCGGAGGTCTGACGGGCGCGTTGGGGCTGGTCACCGTGCAGGGCGGGCATTTGAGTCTGCAATCATTCATCTCCGATACGCAGATGCAGCTGTTCGACGAGCCGGTGGTCGAGCTCACCGCCGAGGAAAAGATGCTGTTCACCGACAAGCTCGGCACCGACATCCGCGACGTGAATTTCACACCCGATTTTCCACGCACCGGCGAGATAGCGAAGACGATGTGGTCCAAACGGTTCGGCACCGAAGTGGACGGCGTGATAGCCATCGATCCATTGTTCCTGCAGAACATGCTCGCCGTCACGGGAGGCGTGACCATGAGCGACGGCGTGGTGCTCGACGGTACGAATGCTGCGCAGGAGCTGTTGAACACGGTGTATGCGCGAATGGACGCATCCCAGACCGACGCGTATTTCGCGGCCGCCGCGCAAGCCGCTTTTACGCAGATCACACAGGGCGACGGCGATGCCAAAGCGTATGTCAAGGCGCTTGCCACGTCTGCGGAACAGGGGCATCTGCTGGTATGGAGCGCCCATGAGGACGAGCAGGACGTCATCGACGATTTCGCGATTTCCGGCCGATTGGTTACGGAGGGGGCCAAGCCGCAGGTCGGCGTGTACGTTTCCGATGAGACGCAGTCGAAGATGGATTGGTACCTGCATCGCGAGGTGAGCGTCAAATTCCAGAAGGTGGCGCGCAACGGCGCAAGGCAGTATACGGTGCATATCAAGTTGCAGAATCTGATGAAACCCGAGGAAGTGTCTTCCGCGCCCGACTATGTGACTGGTGGCGTGGACGTGGACGGATTGCAGCCGGGCGACATCAAGAACGCATTGTTCTTGTATGCGCCGGCGAACGGGCGCCTGGTCGATTGGAAGTTCCAGAACCAGGACGATTTCAAAGGCGTGACCGTGCATGACGGACTGACCGTCGGTGTCGGCGACGTTACACTGCATCCGGGTGAAACATATGAGATCACGCTGCATGTGCAATCCGATCCGGATACGAGCGAACCGCTGACCGTGCGGCAGACCCCGCTTATCGAAGGACGCTGACCCATTCTCCTTTGCATCGCACTGACCCACTCACCCCTCGAATCGTGTGACACAACCCCCGTCTATGGGGAATAGAATACTATAGTTCAGTGGCATTCGAGGGGAAAGGGGTTATTGCCGTCCATGAAGATCGCATTTATCGGGCATAAGCGCATACCATCGCGAGAGGGCGGCATCGAAATCGTGGTCGATGAGCTGGCCTCGCGTATGGCCGCGCGCGGCAACCGGGTCGTGGCGTACAACCGCAGCGGGCACAACGTGGCCGGGTCCGAATACGATGGCATGGCCAATGGGCGCAACAAGCGGTTCACCTATCATGGCGTCAACGTCATCTCCGTTCCCACATTCGAAGGCAAGGGGCTTGCCGCGCTCACCTCGTCCTTCTTCGCCACACTGCAGGCCATCAAGGCGCGTCCGGATGTGGTGCACTATCATGCCGAAGGGCCATGCGTCATGCTGCGTCTCGCCCACTGGGCGGGCCTGCGCACCGTCGCCACTATCCACGGACTGGATTGGCAGCGTGCCAAATGGGGCAGATTCGCCTCGACGTACCTGAAGCTGGGCGAACGCACTGCGGCCACCTGCGCCGACGAGGTGATTGTGCTCAGCAGAAACATGCAGGAGTACTTCAAGAACACTTACGGCCGCGATACGAGATTCATCCCCAACGGCATCTCGCGCAAGGAGAGCGTACCGGTCGACGAGATCTCCACGAAATTCGGTCTGGACAAAGACGGGTACTTCCTGTTTTTGGGCAGGATCGTTCCCGAAAAGGGCGTGCATTATCTGATTGAGGCTTTCCGCAAGGTGCATACCGACAAGAAGCTCGTCATCGCGGGCGGCAGCTCCGATTCGTCCGATTACCAGCAGCACATCCAGGAGATGGCGAAAGGCGATCCCCGCATCGTATTGACCGGATTCGTGCAGGGCAGGATGCTGCAGGAGCTGTTCAGCAACGCATACGCGTATGTGATGCCGTCCGACCTGGAAGGCATGCCAATGAGCCTGCTGGAGGCCATGGCGTACGGCAACTGCTGTCTGACGTCCGATATTCCCGAATGCGCGGAGGTGGTGGAGGACAAGGCGCTTACCTTCCCGCACGGTTCCGTGGACGATCTCGCCGAAACATTGCAGAAGATGGCGGACGATCCGGTGATGGTGGAGCGGTACAAGAGCGAAGCCGCGGATTTCATCACCGGAAAGTACAGCTGGGATTCCGTGGTGGACCAGACGCTGGCTTTGTATGCAGACGAAGAGGACGGCGAGTGATGCGCATCCTGCTGGTCAACAAGTACTTCTACCGCAAGGGCGGTGCCGAAACCTACTTCTTCGCCTTGGCCGAAGGCCTGAGGGCGCTCGGCCACGAGGTGGCGTTCTTCTCCATGAAGCACTCGAACAACGAGCCGAGCTACTGGAGCAAATACTTCGTTTCGGAAAAGGACTACGTGGGGGATATCTCCGCGTTCAAGAAGGTTCAGGAAGCCTCTACGCTGATTTACTCGTTCGAGGCGAAGCGCAAGTTCGAGGCGTTGCTGGAGGAGTTCAAGCCGGACGTCATCCACATGAACAACGTGCATCGTCAGCTTACGCTGTCGATTCTGGACGCTCCGTATCTGAAGAGGCACCATGTGCCGGTGGTGTACACGGCGCATGACTACATTCTGTTGTGCCCGGCCTACACGATGGTGAACGGCAGGGGAGAGGTCTGCGACGCCTGTCTGGACAGGCACTTCATGCACGCCACGAAGAACGTGTGCGTGAAAGGCTCCCGTGCCAAGAGCGCTCTGGCCACCATGGAGGCGGAGTTCCTGAAATTCCACCATTCGTATGGCATGATCGATTTGATTATCGCTCCATCGAAGTTCATGAAAAGCAAGCTCGACGAGGGTGGTTTCGCCGACAAGACCATTGCGATGCAGAACTTCCTGACCGATTCGCAGATGACGATGGGTGCTCATGTGGCGAACACACACAAGTTCGAGGATGCACAGGCTGGAGCAAGGCCGTATTTCCTGTTCTTCGGCCGACTCTCCAAGGAGAAGGGCATCCTCACTTTGGTGAAGGCGTTCCTGCGGGCCGCGGGGCTCGCCGATGGAAATGCCGGTGGCGCGGATGATACCCGCGATGCCGGCAATGCCGGAATGCTTCCTGATACTTGGGATCTGCATATCGTCGGCGACGGTCCGGAACGGGAATCGATTGAACGGCTGATCACCTCGGCAGGTTCGCAGGCCGCTTCCCATATTCACTTGTTGGGTTATAAGAGCGGCGAGGATTTGCAGCGGGAGGTCGGCAACGCCCGCTTCACCGTGCTGAGCTCCGAATGGCGCGAGAATATGCCATATTCCGGTTTGGAATCCCTAGCTGCTCAGACCCCGATTATCGGTGCCAACATCGGCGGTATTCCGGAGCTGGTGGAGGAAGGCAGGACCGGCTTCACCTTCGAATCCGGAAATATCGCGGATTTGAAGGATGGTCTGCTCAAGGCCGCCGCGGTCGGCGAGGACGTATATGGCACCATGCAGCGGCAGTGTTCTGAGTATGTCGCGACGCGTTGTGGACAACAGACGTATGCGGAGCGGTTGGTTGAACGGTATACAGAATTGCGGGAATCGAATTTGATGAATGGGGGTGTTCACAAGTGAACAGACCAAAAGTCAGTATCGTTGTACCGATGTATCGGGTTGAGCGTTATCTGCCGAAGTGCATTGATAGTATTCTCTCTCAAACGCTTAGAGAGATTGAAGTAGTTCTTGTTGATGATGGTAGTCCCGATCGTTCTGGGAAGATAGCGGAAGAATATGCCCGAAGGGACTATCGTATCAAGGTCATCCATCAAAAGAATTCGGGTCTTGGCCCAGCGCGTAATACAGGTATTGCAAATGCGACTGGTGAATATGTTGGCTTCGTGGATTCTGATGACTGGGTAGATTCCGAGATGTTCAGCCGTCTTTATGCCGCTGCATCGCAAAGCAATGCGGATATTGCCGTCGGCGGTCATTGCGACATGGCTAATGGGCGCGCTAGGTCCGTTAAGGTGCATCCATTAGCTGGGCAAACTCTTAAGGGCAATGACCAGATCATGCCTGTACGGAATAGGTTGTTCGGGCATCTTCCCGGAGACACCGAAGTTGAAGCGTTCCCCATGCGGGTTTGGACGGCGATTTATCGTAATGATTTCCTGCAAAAGAATGATTTACGATTTGAGACGATTTTATCGGAAGATACGATTTTCAACTTGTTCGCATATCGATGCGCAAACGTTATAGTGTTTACCGGCAATACCGATTACTACTATCGAATGGATGAGCATCCATCGATAATGCGTTCGTTCTCTTCGAAAAAACTTGCACAATATGAGCGATTCGTCGAGAGGATACAACTTCTCGCCGAAAAAGAATCCTATCAGCATGACGAATGCGTTATGCGATCGAGACGAATGGCAATCGATTATTGCCGTTTGTATGTGGGATTAATCGTTGGAAGCGGTTTGTCCGTTCGAGGAAAAATAGGGAATATTCGTCAACTGACGCACAGCCGCATGTGTGCTGAAGCGTGCGTGGGATATCCTGTGGAGACTTTACCGAAACAACAGCGCATACTTCATGAAGCGCTTTTCCAGGGCCGGGTATGGGAAGTATTTATCTTGTCGGATGCAAGACGGATTCTGAAAGAGAAAGGATGGTGGAAGTGATGGTTGCGGGGCATAACAATATTCGAAGAATTGTTCATCGTGTCGGTGAAGAGCTTCGTTCTACCAGAGAAGTTGCCTCGCGGACATCATGGCGCGATGCTTTGGAGACCTTCCATGCAAAATGGGACATCCAGGTGATGAACCATAACGGATTCACGGAACCTCCCGCAGTGCGTGATCGACTGATTCGCAAGCATGAGATTATGCTGAAATACTTCGAACGTCGGTACGGGGATTTCTATCGCAATTATGATTACAGTGCGACGGTGGCTCCGGTAGATCCAGATATGGAGGGACGTATCTGGATCTGTTGGTGGCAAGGTCTCGAGAGCGCTCCGGAAATCGTAAAGCGTTGCGTGGAGTCCATTCGACGCAATGCTGGTGATCATCCGGTCACAATCATCACTGATCAGAACGTCGACCAGTATATCGACATTCCTGAATGGGTCAAAAGGAAACAGTCCGAGGGAATTATCTCACGAACTAATCTTTCTGATTTGCTTCGTCTATCGTTGCTGGCTAAATACGGTGGTTTATGGCTGGATGCCACGTTTTTCTGCACCGGTCCGCTTTCGGAGATGGCCTTCGGCAATCCGATGTTTTCAATTAAGAGGCCGGACTATCTGCATTGTTCGATTGCCCAAGGATATTTCGCTGGTTATTCATTGGCTTGTGATGCCGCTCATAGGAGCGTGTTCGTGGCAGTGCGTGATTTCTTCTTGGAATATTGGAAGACAAACGATTTTCTTGTTGATTACCTGTTAGTGGATTATATGATTGTGCTCGCTCAGCGGCACAACAAGGCCATCGCCGATGCGTTCGCGGCGATTGAACCCAACAATCCGTGTTGCGACGATTTGTATAAGGTGCTCGGCCAACCATACGATGAGGGATATTGGTCCAAACTCACTGAGAAAACGAGTTTGTTCAAGCTTACTTGGAAACAGACTTTTCCTGAGGAAGTGCACGGTCGCCCTACGTTTTACGCTAAGTTGCTGGGGCGATAGATATGGTTTCTAATGAGATTGGCATCGGCCGAAATGTTCGAGAACCAAGAATCGTGGAGAAACCCATAAAGGCTGATACTTGGATATATGCTTTATCGTTTGTAACGGTTTTTGTGGATCTGTCATCTGTGATTCCAGCGTATGTTTACGTACGATATTTTATGCTACTCATTGTTGGTATATTTGTCTGTTTGAAATTGCCGGTTATTATTTCTGGTAGAAATTGGGTAAATTTTGTTCCTTGGCTGGCATTTATTGTAGTTATTATTGTTAGTTCTTTTTTGTCGAGAAATGATTATGCATCTCGAAATCCATTCTTGGCCGCGATTGTATCCTTGGGCGGCTTGCTGGAATTCATTGCAGTGGTAAACTACGCCTTTAAGAAAGAACGTTTGCTTGCAGCCTTAAATGTGTTTTATGCGGTGGCTTTTATTGTTTTGTTATGCACAGATATAGCTGTTTGCTTGGCGGATGTATATCTTATTGGAAATAAATTTAGAATATCTTATTTTCACATCCAGTTCATTGTATTATTTGTGATAAGAAAAACGGTTTTTTATAAAAAGAAAGATGTTATAGGGCAACTATTCTTTATAGGTTTAATAGTTTTGGCAATTGCTATTGCTGTTCGGGTAGATTGCAGTACTGGAATTAATGCAATAGTATTGATGATTATATGGTTCTTTGTTGGAAAACTTTTTCCATCATTCGTATATAGTCCCATCACTGCTTGCGTGGCAGCTATAGCCAGCTATCTTTTCATGTATGTTGTTACATCTGTGCTGCATATTTCTTTTGTGATGAGTTATATCACAAATACTCTTCATAAAGATGCGACGATGACTGGTAGATTGCCGATTTTTGAGATTGTGCCTAGAGCTTTGGCTCAGAAACCGGTTTTGGGATATGGATTTGGAATCAGCTATGAAGTGCTTGATTCTTTTCTGAAGGGTGTACCGGACACTCAAAATGCGTTGGCTGAATGGATTCTATATGGAGGCTATGTTGCAGCCGTAATAATTATTTTAATAATTATGTTGAATTTTAAGGTAGTTTCATCTCATGCTTCGACGGATGATGTTGCTGTGCTTATTTGCGTGGCATTCATTTATGCTTTTATCTGTATTGGAACTATTGAAGTAAGTTATGGGATGGACTTCTTTGCGATACTGGCTCTGCTTCGTGTGATTTCACTGAGTCTCAGTCAAAGAAGGGCGTAAAGATATGAAGAAGTGTGCTTTGATATTGCCGTATTTTGGCAAGTTTAATAATTATTTCCCTTTATTCCTAAAATCATGTGGATATAATCCATCCTACGATTTTTTCATTTTCACTGATAATACGGAGTCTTATAATTATCCACAAAATGTGCATGTAGTGTCTATGACATTGGATGAATTCAGGGCCAATGCTTCGCGGAAGCTGGGTTTTGATCCATGCATTCCAACTGCGTACAAGCTGTGTGATTTCAAACCGGCTTATGGTTTTTTGCTTGAGGAATACATTCGGGATTACGAATATTGGGGTCACTGTGATTGTGATCTCGTTTTCGGTAATCTTGAAAAGATACTGTCTCCTGTGCTGGACAAGGACTACGATAAAATTTTCGCTGTCGGGCATCTGACCATATATAAGAATACATTCGACAACAATCGACGTTTTATGAAATCCCTTAATGGGCGTGAGATTTACCGAGAGGCATTCACGACAAGCCGTATTTATGTGTTTGACGAGAACTATCAATCTGAAAAAAATCCTGATCGAAGCAATGTGCACACGCTTTTTCGAAATGATGGTGCGAAATTGTACGAGAAGGATTTGTCGTTTAATGTAAGCCCTAAGAAGGCAAAAATCACTAGGGCTGCATACAATCCGCAGACGCAAAAATTTGAAGAGGATCATAGGTACGATGATTTGGCGCGTTATTATCTGTGTTCTGATGGGTTATTTTCGGTTTCTTTAAATAAAGATCAGTCGATGGTGGAAACGCACCAATATCTGTATATGCATTTGCAGTCACGCCGCATGCGGATGTCCGCTGATATTGTTCAGTCTCCAGTGGTGGAAATTCGCCCTGATCGGTTCGTCAAGGCCAAGTGTCTCCCGCACACAAAGGCGGAATTGAGAAATAGATTCTTCAATGTGTTCAATTGGTTCTGGGTTGATACTTATGTAAAAAGATTCAACGCAAAAAAACGCGTATTTTTAGAGAATCATTAATCTTTTGCATTTCAAAAAAGAGAAAATTTAGTCAGTAAAGAAGGTGACAATGTTTGATAAAAATATATATGTATCGACAATAATCGATTCATATAACTACGGTACTGTTTTGCAGGCCGCAGCGACGCGGGATGTGCTTGAGCCCTATGGCAAGCCATTGTTCATCGATTATTGCCGCGAGGCTTGGACGCGTAAGGGGTTACGGGACATTTATCTCAAGGATAAGAACCATCCCTTGCCTCTCAACGTGGTTCGATATCTGGTTGCGCTTCCAGAGCTGAAAACAAATCAAAAATTGTTCCGTGCCTTTGTAGAAAGGCAGCTTCATTTGGTCGGCGCCGATTCATTTGTCGGCGGTAACGGCAAATTCGACAAGCAGGCGGTGTATTGCGTCGGTAGTGACCAGACTTGGAATGAAGAGCTGAATAAGGGCATTGATCCGGTGTACACACTGGAGAATGTGCCTTCGGATTGTCATAAGATTTCGCTTTCCGCCAGCTTTGGACGTCCTTCTGTTCCCGATGCTGAGGCCGCGAAGATGAAGCCTCTGCTGGAACAGTTCGAAGCCATTTCCGTACGTGAAAGTTCCAGTGTGTCAATTCTGGAGCAAATGGATGTTAAGGGTGCTGTCGCGCTGAAGGACCCTGTTTTGCTTTGCCGCCCTGAATTGTGGCATGAGCTCTCCCAAGGTGTGCCGAAGCATGAGGATCCGTATGTGTTGATTTATATGCTGAATCAGAATCGAAGGATGATCGATTATGCACAGCGGTTGGCCAAAGAAAATGGCATGAAAGTTCGTATTATCACTTTCAGTCCGAGGAAGCCTGGCCCTGCTGGATGTGAATCCATTTGCCAGCCCACGCCTGAGCAATGGCTGGCGACGTTCCGAGATGCCGATTACGTGGTAACGGATTCGTTCCATGGCACATGCTTCTCGATTCTCTTCAACAAGCCGATGATTGTATTTGATCCCCCTCGATATTCAGTACGGTTGACCGACGTATTGAAAGATTTTGGCCTTTCTGATCGTCGTACCGATGATCAAGTCGCGATTAAGGATATCGATACGGCTGATAAGGAGATTGATTGGAGACACGTGCAAACAATGCTTGCGGATTTCAGAAAAGTCGCAGGTGAGTTTTTGGATAAGTATTTTACTGCGCTATAAGTTAAGAGTTAAGGAGTTCTTTGATGAGTTTCAAGCATGTTATTGGCAATATTCTCCCGGACAACGTTGCGAATTCCCTACGGCGGATTAAGTCTTCGCATATCCTTCGAAAGGAATATGCGTCGCAAGCCAAACGGTTCAATAGGACTTTTTCTCGCGAATGGTCTACTGGACTTATGCAGGTGCAGACTCGAGTCATTTTTCTGACGCATCAGATCGAAAAAGGCCTCGGTCATCGGGAGTTCCGCTATGGATTTGGAGTGCATGTCTTCAAAGCGCTTGGTCCTGAACTCGCAAAATTGGAGGCCGCTGATTCGGATTATCCCAATAATCCGGCCTATCGTGAGTGCATGAGCGCAGTGCATGAGTATATCGCTCGCCATGAGGCTGCTGGAAAAGACATCAGTCAACAGCGCCAGTATTTTGGTAATAAGCATTGGGAACGTGCAAGGCAGGCGACCGATGAACATGGTGGAAGTATTGTCGTTACTGCGGCGGAAAAAGCAGATAATGCACAAAAATCGTTTATCGAATTGGCTGAGAACAGGCATTCTTTGCGTGAATATTCTGCACAGCCTGTTACTGAAGAAGAAATCGTTAAGGCTGTGGAGCTCGCCACTCGAGCGCCATCTGCCTGCAATCGTCAGCCCGCTCGTGTTCTGCTGATCAGTGACGCACGCCAAATTGCTGAAGTGCTGAAGATCCAAGGAGGGGTTCGAGGTTATGCCCTTCCTTCTCAGTTGCTTCTTGTCACTGCCAAAACCAGTGTGTTCATGGGGCCGAACGAGCGCAACCAGGGATTTATCGACGGCGGTCTTTTCAGCATGATGCTGCTGATGTCGTTGGAAGCGTATGGATTGGCGGCCTGTCCTCTGCATGCGATGCTGGATGGAAAGGCCGAAGCTCGGATGCGTGAGATTCTTAACGTTCCTGATGATGAGATATTTGTGATGTTCGTCGAAGTTGGCCATTTCCCGGAGTCTGTTCGTACTCCGCAGTCCACTCGACTGCCTATGGAAAGCATCTTCAAAAAAGCTCGTTAAATTTATGGTGAAATAATGAAGAAAAAAATCGAAATCGGAATCATAACTGTAAATGATCCTAAGAACTATGGTAATCGTTTGCAGAATTATGCGCTTCAGCAGGTATTGCGCGATTACGGTACAGTGAGCACCGTAAATCAATTTCTGAACGTCAGCAAGCCTGGTGAAATTATTGAGAAGAGACTCTTTGCCCTGCTCCGTCCAGCGGTGAACAAGGTCTTGAGTTTGGTACCGTCGAAACGCGCTCTCGATTTCAAAAGGTTGCATCGGTCTGATGTATTCACTCGCAGGTATGTCCCTTGTTCCGAGCTATATGCATCCACGTGTCTGACTGCGAATAATATTGCTTCTTTGAAAACGGTGGTCGTGGGATCCGATCAGGTTTGGAATGATCGTTGGATATCGGGTCGAGTGCTGTCGGCAAGACTGGCTGATATGACGAATGATAAGACGAGGCTGATAAGCTATGCGGCGAGCTTTGGCATCAATCAGGTCAAAGATGAGTCAAAGCCTATTTTCAAGAAACAATTGGCACGTTTTTCTGCGATTTCTGTGCGGGAAGACCAAGGTGCGAGACTGGTGAACGAACTGTCCGGGAAGCCGGCAGCAGTCGTGCTGGATCCGACGCTTATGGTGTCGTCGGAGCATTGGCGTTCCATCACCAGGGGATTCGTTCCGCGTGACGACAAGTATGTGCTTACCTATTTTTTGGGTAGGCCGAGTGTCGAACAGGAGCGTACCATTCAGGAATATGCCGAGAAGCATGGTTGCCGTGTGAGACGTATGATCGATCCTCGTGATTCTGAGACATATGTGGCTGGTCCGGAGGATTTCGTCGAGCTATTTTCCAAAGCGGAGTATGTTTTCGCTGATTCATACCATGCCTGCTGCTTCTCCATTCTCTTCCACAGGCAATTCACCGTATTCAACCGTGCCGGCACTGAGGGCAAGGCAAGCATGAATTCCCGCATGGAAACATTGTTCCGTCTTTTTGAACTTGATTCCGTCGTGCTGGATGATGGGATCGCGCCGGAAATCGATTACGAGAAGGTGGATTTGTTGTTGCGGCAGCATCGTGCCGAGTCCAAGGCATGGCTTGACAAGGCCATGGAGGTATAACCGGATGGCGAATCAACGCAAGGCGGGAGCGGCTCTTGGATATGCCAATGTAATCGCCAAGAACCTCGTTAATTTGATGTATGTGCCGTTGCTGTTGCATTTTGTGGGACAGGGCGATTATGGCGTGTTCCAGATGACCAATAGCGTCGTCTTCGCTCTGACTTTGCTCAGTGCGGGCTTTTCGGGAGCTTATGTGCGATTCTATATGAGGGAGGTCGCACATGGCACAAGAACCAGTATTCATCGGTTGAATGGAATCTTTCTTCTCATATATCTGATTGTGGTTGGCCTCTGTCTTATTGGTGGCGTGGCGCTGACCCTTAATGTGAATGCGCTGTTTTCGAAGGGATTGACCCCTCGGGAACTGGTGTTGGCCCGTGAGCTTATGGTGTTTATGGTCTTTAACGTCGCGGCGCAATTGATGACCAGCCCGTTCAATTCGTATATTACAGCCAAAGAACGCTTCGTTTATCAGCAGACGAGACAGCTACTGACTACATTGGTGCAGCCGCTACTTGCGGTGTTACTGGTATGGCGTGGTATGGGAGCTATCGGCGTGGCGCTGGCGATGCTGGTCGTTACGGTGGCTTTGCTGGTGATGAATATTGTGTATGCAATAAAAAAATTGGGCATGCGTTTTTCGTTCACCGGTTTGCAATGGTCCATGTTCAAGGCTATAGCTGTATTCAGTTTTTGGATTTTTCTCAATCAGATTTTCGATTTGGTCAACAACAACGTTCCTAATTTCCTCCTCGGGGCGATGGCTGGATCGACTGTTGTGGCCACATTCTCTATTGCCGTACAAATAAGAAATATATTCTTTGCCATGAGCACGACTATGTCTAACGTGTTTATTCCTCAGATAAACCGTATCGTTGCCGACAGTGATGATAACAAAGTGCTCACCGAATTGATGACAAGGGTCGGTCGTTATCAAATGGCTATATTCTGGTTCATCTACGGAGGCTTTATAGTCTTAGGACAGTTTTTTGTTGTATTGTGGGCTGGACGCCAGAACGTAGATGCGTATTGGTTAGCGGTTATTATGGTGCTGCCGGTCATGATTCCTCTGACGCAGAACACTGGAATTGAAATTCAACGTGCGAAAAACAGGCATAAAACACGTAGTGTGATTTATGTTTTCACGGCAATGCTGGATGTCATTTTATCAGTTTTGCTGATTCCCTCTATGGGGTATTGGGCCACTGCGATCGGCTATATCGCGAGTATCGTGTTGGGTACTGGACTTTTTATGAATTGGTACTATCAAACTCACATTGGTTTGGATATGCTGTATTTTTGGCGTAATCAGATGCCTACCATTATTATGGCGGTTCTTGTTACGGGAGCATGCTTGTTGGGAACGTACTTTGTGCCGGTGAATTCCATTCCACTTTTCCTGATGTGGGGCGTGATATACGTCATTCTGTTCTGTGCTGGTGCATTCCATGTTTCTTTGACTGTGGATGAGCGCACTAAGGTTCTATCGATGTTGCATAAAATGAAGAAGGCATAATGAACTATACGTTTACGGTTTTTACTCCAACATTTAATCGGTCTGCTTCGATTCATAGAGTGTATGAGAGTCTACAGTCTCAGACGTTCCATGATTTTGAGTGGCTGATCGTCGATGATGGTTCGGAAGATGATACTGCTGATTTGGTCGGAAACTGGACTAAGGAGGCGGATTTTCCGATTGAATATATGAAACAGAGCCATGCCGGAAAGCATATTGCATGGAACCATGCGTTACAAAAGGCTAGGGGACGTTTCTTCATTATTGCCGACAGTGATGACGGTTTTGTCCCGAATGCCTTGGAGAGGCTGCTGGAGGTTTGGAAAAGCATTCCAGGGGGGGGGCGATGGGTACAGAGGCGTTACATGCCGATGCAT
>ERZ808252.756-NODE-756-length-28144-cov-4.953576_pt1 | contig 28144 bp, 24 predicted proteins | sample MGYA00521242_ERZ808252 | MGnify/ENA primary metagenome ERZ808252 (study PRJEB31516, sample SAMN03275581) | gut metagenome | biome: mammalia-associated habitat; material: feces | host: Papio cynocephalus | place: Kenya | collected 2012-08-07 ...
GCAAAAAAGGAAGTCTCTCCGAGACTTCCTTTTTTGCGTTTATAGTCATTGATAGGATTATTCTTAATGTGAATGGTGGAGTCTTGTTAAAGCCGTTTCGCCCTCGCTCCACTCCGGTAATGTGAGAGTAAAGACGCCGTTATCATAGGCAAGTGTGCACTCTCTTCCGTCATGGTCTACGCCAAGGGCTTCGGGTAATCTCTGCCACATTTCCATAATCATTTTTTATTTTAACAGTTTGCAAAATAAGAATCATCTTCTTATAAAGTGAGGGTGAAGTTCATCCCCATAATTTGAATCGTACCTGAATCCTTCCGTCTCGAAATTCAATATGTCGGCTGGCTGGGCAATCCGGTGCTTGATGATATACCTTGCCATGGCTCCACGGCAACTTTTGGCATGAACAGTCACCACCTTGATGGTGTCGCCATTGTCCACATAAAACAATGGCTGAACGACCTTCACCTCTTGGCACACTCTCTTCCAGTCGAAGAGATGCTCAAACTCCTCTGTGGCAAGATGAACAAGGATTCCATCGTCGGCCTTTACAGCTTCTATCAGCACGTCTGTGAGATATTGCTTCCAAAAGGCAAATAGGCTCTTGCCACCAGCAGCCTGCAGCTTCACCTTCCCTTCCATGCGATAAGGGTGAATGCTGTCCAACGGACGCAACAAGCCATATAGGAAAGACATGATGAAGAGATGCTCTTGGGCAAAACGGAAGTCTTCGCGAGAGAAAGTTTCCGCCTTGAGATATTTGTATGCCTGCCCAAAGTATGCGAGAATGGCAGGCAGCCGCTCTTCCTCATTCCAAAAGCCCTGGTATCGCAGTTTGTTCTCAATGGCGATGGATTGGCTGCACCCCAGTTCCCTCATGAGGCGGCTCTTGTCCCATGAGGCAAGTTCCTGGACAAAGCGTTCTGTTTTATCCTTAAACTTCGGCTCACTATTCATCGGCACATCCACAGACGTGGAAGCCTTCATGATCTTTGCTGATGCCAATACTATTTGCATAGGATGAATTAGCTTTTCAAGATAAAATCATTGCATTTTTTATGATCTCAACCACTTTCCTGTCTGCCGGCAACCAATCCACCGTGTCAAGTTCATCATCCGCAAGCCAACTTGCCGCCTCCGCCTCCACAAGAAACAAGTGGCCTGTCGCGACATGGCACAGATAGCATGCCATGTGGAGGTGAAAGGATGGATAGTCATAATCCACTGTCGTGATGTGATGGTCTATCGCTATCTCGACTTCCAATTCCTCGCGTATCTCGCGACACAAAGCCTCCTCTGGCGTCTCTCCCGGCTCTATCTTTCCACCAGGAAACTCCCACCAGTCCTTAAACTCGCCATAGCCACGCTGAGTGGCGAAATATTTGCCACCGTTTTCTATCACGGCAGCCACAACGTTTATCGTCTTCATTTCTCACTACATATCAAAATCTGGTCTTACACGGCCTTTACGAATTTAGCAATGGCAGGCTTCTGCAATTTCCACTCTATGTTCATAGGATAATTGCCGTGAGAGCTCACATAATCGAGCAACCCCATACAATAGTAGGGACTTGTGTTTCCAAACCCGTCTTTCTTGTCCTCACGAACGAATAGAAGGAAGCGCCGCCCATTGCCGCGTTGTTTGACATAACGCGATCCGGCATTAGAGTGTGACATTGTGTTTTGCGACTGCCAGTGAAAGCGCCACTCGCTTATGAAATAGTCGTTGTATTGCGTTGAGGGCGAGAAGTCTTTCTCCGACTTGTTCAGCGTGACAAACAACAACTCAGTGTTGCTCTCGTCAACGTAGAACACTCCTGCCGCCACGCCCTGCATTTTCTTGTAGGCTGTCTGACGGCCAAACAAGGCGAATATCTCCTCACGAGTGTAGCAGCCGTACAATTCCAACCCACAAGGAAAGTCCTTGCCCATAGGATATGTCTTGAACTCCAGGTTAGAGTGCAGATAATCCATGAGTTCGATCATTTCATGTTTTAACTGTGGATATTGCTCCACCTTAGCCAATGCCTCGTAAATGCTCGCAAAACCGACTTTCCCAATTCTATCCTGAAACAAGGCGTAATATAGCATCATGGCGAAATGGCTGTCTGCCGTGTTGCCTTCAGCCATCTTGTCTTGAGACCAGTCAGGCTTGCATCCATTGGAAAGGAAACGCCTTATGAAATTGATGAACGCCACGGAATTAACATGGGTGAGATTGCCCATGCCCTTCACCAGGCGGCGAGAGATGTCATCATTTTCAAGCGGCGCGCACTTGCCAGCGACAGCCTTCAGTGTTGTCCAACAGTTGTTGCCTTTATATATCAGACGCACATCCTGTCCGCAGTTCTCGACAAATTGCGATAATGTCGGCACAGTGTCATAAGACATCAGTTCCTTCACCAGGCGGCGAGTGTTGTATATCGCACCATGAATATTCGCCAATACATATTTCTGTGCCTTTCGCTCCATATATATTGAGCAGCCATGCGGCAGAAGCGTAAACCCGTTCTTTACCTGTTCCTCGATGCTGCGATCCTTGCGCAAGCATAAAGCGCGGAAACGACTCGCAAAATCGTATTGGCGGTTCACCTGAGCCACAAAGTCGAGAACGGTGAGATAATCCTTGCCCGCACTCAATCGAAGTCCGCGACCGAGCTGCTGCAAGAATACCGTAAGGCTATCGGTAGGACGAAGAAACAGTACCGTGTCAACCTCAGGAATGTCCACACCCTCGTTGAAGATGTCGACGACACAAAGGTAATTAACACGCCCCGCAGCCAAGTCACGGTTCAGCCGCACTCGCTCCTCGGCACTTGTTGCAGAAGTCAATGCGGCTGCCTTCAAGCCATAACCATTGAATTGCTCGGCCATAAAAGCAGCATGCCTACGGTCGGAACAGAAACAAAGCGCACGGCAACGAGTCTCGTCGGGCAGATATTCTTCGAGCTTTCGTATGATAAGCCCCACCCTCTCATGATTGCAAAGCCTGTCGGAAAGCCTCGACAAGATGTATTTGCCATTAGCCCATAGCTCATCGCCCGACAAATCAACGTCATCAGTAATGCAGAGATATTGAAAGGGCGTAAGCAGTCCCTCGTCAAGGGCTTGAGGAAGTCGTATTTCAGCACTTATCCTGCCGCCGAAATCTGGCAGCAAGTTCTGTCCGTCCATACGCTCGGGAGTAGCTGTAAGTCCAAGCAACAGCTTCGGCCTAAACTCATCCACTATGACCCGATAACTTGAGGCCGCGGCATGATGAGCCTCATCTATGACAATGTAATCGTAAAAGTCAAGACCTTGTTGGCGGAAAAGATCCAAATTGTTGTTTAGCGTAGCCACCGACACAAACAGGTGCTCCATGGAATCCGCAGGCCTGTAATCGCCCACCCACAACTCACCAAAGTTGGCGTCACCGAGCACGCTGCGGAACGTGCGCAACGACTGCTTCAGGATCTCTTCGCGATGTACGACAAACAGCAGGCGGTTGTGCAGTGGATTTGCCTCGCGAAAGCGTTTGTAATCGAAAGCCGAGATCACGGTCTTGCCCGTTCCCGTAGCAGCCACCACAAGGTTGCGCATAAGTCCGTTATCCTCTCGCTCCACTTGCAGACGGTCGAGAATAGCCTTTTGATGTGGCAGCAACTGGTAGCGTGAGAACACCTCAACAGGCAAGCCATTGTTCCTGCTACGCTGCACGGCCAACTCACGACGAAACTTCTCTATGCCTCCTATGTGGAAGTCCTCAAAGTTGTCACTGTTCCAATACATCTCAAACGCAGCGAGCGCCGACTTAATGATGTGTGGATTCTCTACGTTGGTCACTCGGATGTTCCATTCAAGTCCGTCGGTCTGGGCGGAATGCGACAGGTTGGACGAACCTATATATGCCGTGCTGAATCCAGAGTTGCGCACAAAAATATAAGACTTCGCATGAAGGCGTTCGATGTTGGTGTTGTAAGAGATGCGGATATCGGTGTTGGGCAATGCCGCCAACTGCTCCACGGCCTTGGCCTCGGTTACACCGCAGTATGTGGTAGTTATGACGCGCAGCTTATGTCCATCGCCCTTGCAGAAGTCGCGCAACTGGTCGAGCATCATCCTTATGCCCGACATGCGCAAGAACGACACTATTATGCATATCTGGTCGGCAGAGGCTATGTCGCGCATTATCTCAGCACCGAGCGGCACGCCAGACTGTCCGCCAGTGAACAGATTGCTAACACGGAAGCCCGACAGCGGACGCACGATTTCCTTCTTTGTGGCGCGCAGTGCGGCCTCACGTTGTTCACTTACCACGGCTGACAGAAGTTCTGGCACAACCGAGAGCTTCTCCTCGTCGTCAATATCTACCGACTCGAGAATGCTATTGGTCAATTCTATCTTGTTCTCCACCGGCACGTCAGCATCCTCAAGCTTTCTGCGTATGGCATCGGAAACAAAGTCGGCCAGTATTTTTGCCGATTCCGCCGTGTCTATCCGCTCTGTTCGGCACACGTAACCAGCCGCTTCGGTCTGACGCATGTCGTCTAAGAGCCTGTCGCTAATCAGATTTTCATAAATACCTTCTTTTAGTTTCATAAGCAACTAAGGACACCTCCGCGGAGGCTTAGAATTCCGCTACGAGGATATTATAATATAGTATTCCACGTGCAAATGTACTAAAAGTTATTGGCTTAAACTATATTATTATCACATATTATCCGTTTCTTTGCCTTATTGTCTCATTCATGTTCTTCTTTGCAGCATTTCTTGCCACAGTCGAGCCAGCAAATCATGTTTACCCCTTGTCGGATAATACGCTTCAAAGAAAAAAAAGGCCATAAGCCTTGGAATATCTCATAACACGTTCAACATATTCCAAGGCTTATGGTTCAGGGCTATCACCACTCCACTTTCTCATTCAAGATGACGCCGTCTGTGGCATCCTCGGCAGTGAACGTGGCGCCACGATACTGCACGCAGAGCATCACCAGCGGCTCGGTGCCATTGTTGCGAACGGAGCGCTTGCCCTTTGGAGCCACTCTCACCACGCTTCCCTCGGTGATGGGGAACACCTTGCCATCAACCTGGAACTCGCCATTGCCGCTGAGGAAGAAATACAGCTCCTCATGATTTTTGTGGGTGTGTAGGAAACCCGTCTCCGTGCCTGGAGCGAACGACTGGAAGGAGAACTCTCCACCTGTCGCACCTACCAATGCGCCACCAAACACCTTGCCAGGAATCTTAACCTCTGGGGAAAGTTCCAATACATACTCATTCAAATCGCTCAACTTGCCGAAATCCACGGCCGTGGCGTTTTCTGCCTTGAAAATAGTCTTTGCTTCTTTCATTGTTTTTGAATAATTCTTGTTGTTTTAATCGTGTCCCGACTATAATCATCGTTTGACAATGCAAAATTACTATGACATTTTCATTTACACAAGAAGGCACATTGGCGTGGGTTACTTACCTCTAAGTAACCATTGCTGATTATCAGCAACTAAGACTTCTGCGGTTTAATTTACTTTAACGCGGAAAGTTACGGCACGTTAAGAATGTTAGTTACTTTTGCATACTAATATTGACAGTTAAGCGTTTACAGACATATTGACATATGCGACTATGAACAACCAAATAACAGACACCATCATACAAGATTGCCCCATCCGCAACATCTTGACACATATTTGCGGCAAGTGGTCATTGCTGATAATCTATGTAATGCACCGAAGCGAGAGCATGCGTTTCAATGCCCTCCACCGAGCCATCCCCGACATATCGCAAAAGGTGCTGACCTCAACACTTCGCTCTCTGGAGACGGACGGTTTCATCACCCGCCACGTCTATGCCGAGGTTCCGCCACGGGTGGAATATTCACTCACAGACCGTGCCCGCTCGTTCATGCCATTGGTTGAAGACATGATAGTCTGGGCGCAGAACAACATGGCCGGGATATTAAAAGACAGGAGCAAGGCAAGAGCCTGACAATAAACGCCAAAAATGGACGTGGCGCGATCACGTTGGAAATGGCATCGCGATTCAAGCGTAAAGCCGGCGCGATTCAAGCGTGAAGGCAACGCGATTCAAGCGTAAAGCCGACGCGATTCAAGCGTGAAGCCGACGCGCTTATTTCAAGGCTTGCTATTTCTTATCAGCACAAATGCCTAACTGCTTGAAAACAAACACCTTACTCTTCATACCATTCGACACGACAACATATACATATCGGAACTTATCCTTATTGGATGGCTCTATTTTCACCGTGAGCTTTTCGCTGTTGGGGCCTTGCTTCTCTATGTCGGCGGTAGCCCACAACGCTTCCATCTTATAGCTCCTGCCCGTCTCCGTATTATAAACCGTGCTCTTGCCGTCAAACCATTCCTTCACCATCGCCAGCCATGGTTCGCCATTATAAATGTCGAAAGTGTAAGTCCCACCTTTGGCTGGAATCAAATACGAATTGTCGCTTTCAACCTTCAATTCGGTCTTGAAACGAATGTTATAAGGATTTACGACATCGGCAGGGTCTTCGTTTGAACAAGACGCAAACGTAAGAGCCGTAAACGCGCCAATGATGAACAATACGCGGAGTAAGGTTTTCCTTTGCATGACTACATGTTTTTTATTTGTGTTGCTTTATGTAATAAAAACGCGAATAATCCGGAAATCTTGCACGGCAAGCAAAGAAAAAAGCAACTCGCCAGTGTTTTTTTTAACACCGACGATGTTGCTCGAAACCTTCAAATAATAAAAAATATCATATCGGCCTCCCATGCATGTGCTGGAGGGAAAAGGAAAAATCTATTCGTGAATGTCCTTCACAGCACGTCCCGATGGCTCGTTCATGTTCTTGAACGCCTCGTCCCAAGCCAAGGCCTCTGCCGTGGAGCACGCCACGCTGGGCACGCTGGGCACCGAGCGCGCCGCGCTGTCAGACGGGAAGTGCTCGGCGAAGATGGAACGATAGTAATATTCCTCCTTGTTGCGAGGTGGGTTTATCGGGAAACGCTCGGCGGCATGAGCCATCTGCTCGTCGCTGACGGCAGAGGCGGTAATCTCTTTCAGGGTGTCTATCCACGAATAGCCCACACCGTCGGAGAACTGCTCCTTCTGCCTCCACGCTATCTCCTCGGGCAGCATGTCGGAGAAGGCGTCGCGCACCACCTTCTTCTCTATCTCCTTGCCCGGGCACATCTTGTAGCTCGGGTCAATGGTCATCGCCACATCAAGAAAATCCTTGTCAAGGAATGGCACACGTCCTTCCACACCCCATGCCGCAAGCGACTTGTTGGCGCGTAGGCAATCATAGAGGTGAAGCTTGGACAGCTTGCGCACCGTCTCCTTGTGAAACTCCTCAGGCGTTGGAGCCTTGTGGAAATAGAGGTATCCGCCGAAAATCTCGTCGGCTCCCTCACCCGAAAGCACCATCTTGATGCCCATCGACTTTATGACCCTGGCAAGCAGGTACATCGGCGTGGAGGCACGCACGGTCGTGACATCGTAGGTCTCGATGAAATATATCACGTCGCGTATGGCGTCAAGGCCTTCCTGTATGGTGTAGTTAATCTCGTGGTGCACCGTTCCTATGCGATTGGCAACCAATCTTGCCTTGGCAAGGTCTGGCGCGCCCTTCAGCCCCACGGCAAAACTGTGCAGGCGGGGCCACCACGCCTCTGTCGCCCCATTGTTCTCCACGCGGTGGGAGGCATAACGTGCGGCAATGGCGGATATCACGCTTGAGTCGAGACCGCCCGAAAGCAGTACGCCATAGGGCACGTCGCTCATGAGCTGGCGTTTCACGGCATTCATCAGTCCGAGGCGCACTTCCTCAACCGCGTCGCCATAAGACAGTTCTTCCTTTGGCACCGTCTCGCCCTGCATCCAGCCACGCGTGTACCACCGCTGCATGCCCTTGTCGGCTTCCTTGCTCCAATAGTAATGGCCAGGGAGGAAAGGCTCGTAGCGATCGCACTGGCCTTCAAGTGCCTTCAGCTCTGACGCCACGTAGACCTTGCCGTCCTTGTCGTAGCCAATATAAAGAGGTATAACCCCTATTGGGTCGCGGGCTATAAGGAAAGACCCGTCCTCCACGTCATAAAGGGCAAAGGCGAAGATGCCAGACAGGCGCTCAAGCAATGGCACGAAAGAAGACGCGCCATTGGCCTTCCATTCACGATAGAGCGCCAAGATGACCTCACAATCGGAACCCGTCTGATACTGATAACCCTTTGTAGACCGACGAATGTCCGTATGGTTGTATATCTCGCCATTTACGGCAAGCACCTGCTTCTTGTCTGGCGCGAAGAGAGGCTGTCTGCCACTCTCCGGGTCGACGATTGAAAGACGCTCGTGGCATAAAATGGCCGATGGGCCAGTATAGATGCCACTCCAGTCTGGTCCGCGATGACGAATCTTCTGACTCATGCGCAGCGCCTTCTGGCGCAATTCTGGCGTTTGCTCACCGATATTGAATATTCCTACGATTCCACACATAATTTATCTCCTTGTCCTTTTCTTTTACGATGGTTTGTTTAAGACATTTGTTCTGCAACCAAACCCTGAGGTTGCGGTTGCAAAATTACAACTTTCAACAAGAATAAGCAAACAAAAAGATAATTATTTTATGCTTTTGTTATCATTTTGTCAAACATGGCAAGCAAAAGTCATCCGTTATGCATGATATTGCGTGGATGATGCTCAAGAATCTCCTTGCGCAGCGACTCATCGTCGAGGTGCGTGTATATCTCCGTGGTGCCAATGTTGGCATGTCCAAGCAGCACCTGGATGACGCGCAGGTCGGCGCCTCCCTTGAGCAACGCCGTGGCGAAGGAGTGTCGCAAGGTGTGGGGTGATATGGTCTTCTTGATGCCCGCCAATTCAGCCTGCCTCTTGACCATTATGAGTATCATCACGCGCGTGAGATGATGTCCGCGTCGGTTGAGGAACACGTAATCTTCCTCCCCTGGCTTGATTTTCAAGCGGTCACGGTCCATGAACCAGCGCTGAAGCTCCGCTATGGCCTTGTCGGAGATAGGCACGAGGCGCTCCTTGTCGCCCTTGCCGGTGACACGCATGAAATGCTCGTCCAGATTGAGGTCGGAGAACTTCAGGTTGACAAGCTCCGACACCCGCAGTCCGCAAGAGAACAGCACCTCTATAATGGCGCGGTTGCGCTGGCCCTCGTTGCCGTCGAGGTCGATGCTGTCTTCCAGCCTGTCCACCTCCTCGGTGGAGAGGTATGTGGGCAAGTGCTTGGGGAGGATTGGCGACTCAAGCAGCTCGGTGGGGTCAACCTCAAGATAGCCGTCGAGGGTGAGAAAGCGATAAAACGACCGCACGCCAAAGAGTATGCGCGACTGCGAACGCGCGCCAATGGCATACTCATGGAGAGAGGCGGCAAACTGCTCCAAGTCGTCAAGCTTCACGTCGATGGGCGACAAGTCGCGCTCGGAGAGAAACCGCATGAAATAAGTCAGGTCGTGTCGATATGCCTCCTGAGTGTTCACGGAATAATTTCTGTCAAGCTTGAGATAACGCATGAACCGTCGCACGAGGTCATCGCATAATGATAAATTATTTTGGTTTTTCTTTTGCAATTTAATCCTTTATCTATAATTTTGCCATCAAAGTTAACCATTTGTTGGCAGAAACGGCCAACATTGTCCTAAAAATAGCATGAGAAAGATTCAGATAATCAACGGTCCCAACCTCAACCTCCTTGGCGTGAGAGAGCCAGGTATATACGGCAAAAGCTCGTTTGAGAGCTATCTTCCAGGGTTACGCGAATTGTTTCCCGACGTGGAGATAGACTATTACCAAAGCAACGTGGAGGGCGAGCTGATCAACAAGATGCAAGAAGTGGGCTTCAGCTACGACGGCATCGTGCTCAACGCCGGCGCGTACACGCACACCAGCATCGCGCTGCTCGACTGCATCAGGTCGCTGCGCTGCCCCGTGGTGGAGGTTCACATCAGCAACGTGCACCAGCGTGAGGAGTTCCGCCACCACTCCATGATAAGCTCGGGCTGCAAGGGCGTGATATGCGGCTTCGGACTGCAAGGCTACGAACTGGCAATAAGAGGTCTCCTGCACCATGATTGAGCCAGAGAGCATCGTCGATTACGCCACCGCCAAGTCGGACGCGGAAGGCGACTACCTATACCGCCTCTGGCGCGCCACCAACATCCACACCGTGCATGGGCACATGGCTTCCGGGCATCTTCAAGGACGGCTCCTGAAGATGCTCGTCATGATGCAGCGCCCACGCGCCATCCTTGAGGTCGGAACGTTCTCGGGCTATTCGGCAATATGCATGGCAGAAGGGCTGAAAGAGGTAGCGGAAGAGGCAGGCCATAACGGGAACGACGACACCCCTCGCCTGTACACCTTCGAGATAAACGACGAGATGGAAGACTTCACGCGAAAATGGATTGACGGATCAGACGTGGCCAGCTTCATCGACTTCCGCATCGGAGACGCCGTGAAGGAGGCCCCGAAGCTCGGAGTGAAGTTCGACCTCGTGTTCATCGACGGCGACAAGCGCACATACGCTGAGGTATACGACGCGCTGTTACCACTCGTCAACGAGGGCGGCATAATCCTCGCCGACAACACTCTTTGGGATGGACACGTCGTGGAAAAGGCTTACGACCGCGACAGCCAGACCATAGGCATACGACGTTTCAACGACCACATAGCCAAAGACACTCGCGTGGAAAAAGTCATGGTACCCATTCGAGATGGATTGACCATAATACGCAAGAAAAGAAAAGCCGACGCAAGCGACGAAAAATAAGGTGCCGTTTTTCCACGATTTTTTTGAAAAATCCATTACTTTTTCGTAACTTTGCACACGATATTGACACACTAAAATGAGCAGACAGAAAACGAACCTCATGCTTAACGACGCGATATGCCGTTTGGCCGCACCTGAATCATTGCAGGGTTTGTTTCATGAGCACGAGGAAGGTTACCCTCTCCCCTCAAGCGAAAGCCTTGAGGAAATCATACAGTTGGCTCGTGCCATACTCTTCCCTGGCTACTTCGGGAAGTCGCAAGTCAATATCCATACCATAAAATATCAAATAGGCGTCAACGTCGAGCAGATGTATCACCTGCTCTGCGAGCAAGTCCTTGCCGGGCTGTGCTTCAGCCATGTCGCGGATGCCGACACCGACAAGGTGAAAGTGGCCGACCGCGACTTGACCATGCACGCCCACGACATAGCGAGAGAGCTCATCAGCCGCTTGCCGGAGATAAGGCGCGTGCTTGCCACTGACGTAGAGGCGGCATACAACGGCGACCCTGCCGCCAAGAGCCATGCGGAGATAATAGCGTGCTACCCTGTCATAAAATGCCTCACCAACTACCGCATCGCCCACGAGCTCTGTCTCTTGGGCGTGCCGCTCATCCCACGCCTCATGACCGAACTTGCCCACTCGGAGACGGGCATAGACATCAACCCCGGGGCAACCATTGGAGAATATTTCACCATTGACCACGGCACGGGCGTCGTGATTGGAGAGACGTGCCGCATCGGACGCAACGTAAAGCTCTACCAAGGCGTGACACTTGGCGCCAAGAGCTTCCCTCTCGACAAGGACGGCAACCCGATAAAGGGCATACCCCGCCACCCCATCATAGGCGACAACGTCATAATCTACGCCAACGCCACCGTGCTGGGCAGGGTGACCATAGGAGCCGGCTCAATAATAGGCGCCAACGTGTGGATCACCAATGACCTCAAGCCTGGCTCAAAGAAATACAAACAACAGAAAAAAGATATATTTGATTTAGAATTCTATAATGGAACAGGAATTTGAACTTATAGCCAAGACGTTCATGGGACTTGAGAACGTACTTGCCCAAGAGCTCATCCAGCTTGGCGCCAACAACGTGCAAATCGGCAGGCGTGTGGTTACTTTCACCGGAGACAAAGAGATGATGTATCGTGCCAACTTCCAGTTGCACACCGCCATACGCATTCTCAAGCCTATAAAGCATTTCAAGGCTCGCTCAGCAGAGGACGTATATAATAATGTGAAAGACATCGACTGGGGCAAGTATATCCAGCAAGGCAAGACATTCGCTGTGGACTCCGTGGTTTACTCTGACGAGTTCCGCAATTCCCACTTCGTGACATACAAGGTCAAGGACGCCATCGTTGACCAGTTCCGCGAGAACACCGGCAAGCGCCCCAACATCTCAGTGGCAAATCCCGACATCCGACTGCACATACACATTGCCGGCGATGACGCCACGGTCGCCCTCGACTCAAGTGGCGAGTCGCTTCACCGTCGCGGTTACAGGCAGGAAAGCGTGGAGGCGCCCCTCAACGAGGTGCTCGCGGCAGGCATGATACTCATGACGGGGTGGCACGGCGAGTGCGACCTGATAGACCCCATGGACGGATCAGGGACAATAGCCATCGAGGCAGGACTCATAGCGCGCAACATATCGCCAGGAGTGTTCCGCAAATCGTTCGCGTTTGAGAAATGGCCCGATTTCGACCAGGACTTGTTCGAGAACATCTACAACGACGACTCGCAAGAGCGGCCTTTCGAACATCATATCTACGCCTACGACATTGACATGAAAGCCGTGAACACGGCACGCATGAACGTCAAGGCCGCCGGATTGTCGCAAGACATCACCGTGGAGCAACAAGACTTCAAGGACTTCAAGAAGCCTGCCGAGAAGAGCATCATCATAATGAACCCTCCCTACGGCGAGCGCATCACCACGCCTAACCTCCTTGGCACTTATCACATGATCGGCGAGAAACTGAAACGTGAATTCGGTGGCAACGAGGCTTGGGTGCTGTCATACCGCGAGGAATGCTTCGAGCAGATTGGCTTGAAGCCTTCGATCAAGATTCCTCTTTATAATGGCTCGCTCGAATGTGAACTGCGCAAGTACACGCTCTTTGATGGCAAGTTGGCCGACTTCCGTCGCGAAGGAGGCATAGTGAAGACCGAAGAGGAAAAGGCGGAAATGGCACAAAAGCACAGGTTCAAGAAAAACCGCGAGTTCAAGGAGCGAATCAGCGGCAACGACTTCTACTCTCTCAAGCGTGAGGCCCAGGCCAACGAGGAAGGAGACATACGCACGTTTAAGTTCCATTCGTTTGAGGAACGCCGCAAGCCTTCACGCCCACGATTCGACGACGACAAGCGCGAATACTCACGCCCGAGAAAAGACCACGGACGCAAAGACGACTTCCGCAAGGACCGTCGTGGCGCGGCTCGCAAGCCAGACCGTCGCAAGCGCGGATTCGATGATGAGGATTAAAAGGCAAGGGGTTAATAACACTGGAATATGATTAAAAAGATATTTGCTTTCATGTTGTCGTTAGCGTCCATGCTTGGCGCAGAAGCACAAGCCCAGACGAAACAGTTCACGCTTGAAGACCTGAACTTCGGCGGAGTCAACTATCGCAAGTTCGTGCCCGAGAACCGATGGTCAACATGGTGGGGCGACGAGCTCGTCAGGCTCGACGCGGAGTATTGCTCTGTCGTCGACAAGAACACGGGCAAGGAGAAGACTTTGCTCACGACAGACCAACTCAAGAAAAGCGGTTTGGATGTCCACTCGCTATACTCCGCTAAATTCCCAGAGGAGGGAAAGCCTATCGTGATACTTACCTCCGGAAGCCAAGCCGTGGCTTACAACTGGAAGACTCGCAAGACGCTATGGGCCGTGAGCATCGCGCCTGGCTCACAGACCTCCAATTTCTGCTATGCGTCTCGTTCGTTGGCATACGTCAAAGACTGGCAGCTCTACGTGGCCCAAGCCACCACTGGAAACAACGCCGAGCCCATGAGCGCGGCGAGAAAGCTCACGAGCGACGGTTCGCGCGAGATTGTCTACGGACAAAGCGTGCACCGCGATGAGTTTGGCATCGACAGGGGCCTCTTCTGGAGCCCTGACGGCAAGAAGCTCGCTTTTTATCGCATGGACCAGTCGATGGTGACAGACTATCCACAAGTTGACATCCCAGACCCAGACGTCACGCCAAAGTCGGGCTCGCGCATAGCCAAGGCCGCCCCAGACAAGTATCCCATGGCCGGCGAGACGAGCCATAAGGTGACGCTTGGCGTTTACGACATGACGACACAAAAGCTCGTGTATCTCAAGGCTGGTGACCCGACAGACAGGTATTTCACCAACGTGGCATGGAGTCCCGACTCCAAGACCATATACATGTTTGAGCTCAACCGCGACCAAAACGATTGCCGACTCGTGAGCTACGATGCCACGACTGGCGAGAAAATGCGAGAGATATACCGTGAGACCGATGACAAATATGTTGAGCCTCAGCACCCTATCGTGTTCCTGCCATGGGACAACGGCAAGTTTGTCATGCAGAGCCAAAAGGACGGCTACAACCACTTCTATATCTTCGACACGACGGGCAAACAGCTCAAGCAAATAACGAGCGGCAAATGGGTGGTGGAGAACTTCCTCGGCTTCGACACGAAGCACAAGGCTATCGTGTATGAGAGCAACGAGATCTCGCCAATACAAAAGAACATTTGGATTGTAGACATCGCCACTGGCAAGCGCGCGCTCATTGACGACAATGGCGAGGGCTGGCACAACGGCACGTTGAGCAAAAGCGGACAATATATCGTGGACAACTATTCCACGCCTACGACCCCACGTAATATCGCCATTGTCAATACAGCCAACGGCAAGCGCACTCGCTGGCTCACGGCTGCAAATCCCTGGAAAGGCTACGACGTGCCAGAATACCGTTGCGGAACCATCAAGGCTGCAGACGGCACCACAGACCTTTATTACCGCATGGTTATGCCAACGGGATTTGACCCGAATAAGAAATATCCGACAATAGTATATGTATACGGTGGCCCCCATGCCCACAATGTGGACGCACGCTGGCACTATTCGTCACGTTCATGGGAGACCTATATGGCACAACATGGCTACCTGCTTTTCATCCTCGACAACCGCGGCTCTGAGAATCGTGGCAAGGCCTTCGAGCAAGTGACATTCAGGCATCTCGGCGACCACGAGGTTGAGGACCAGATGAAAGGCGTGGACTTTCTCAAGACCCTACCCTATGTTGACAGCACTCGTCTCGGAGTGCACGGATGGAGCTTCGGCGGTTTCATGACCATAAACCTGATGACCACCCATCCAGGCGTGTTCAAATGTGGCGTGGCCGGCGGGCCAGTCATCGATTGGAAATGGTACGAGGTGATGTACGGCGAACGCTACATGGACACGCCACAGACCAACCCAGAGGGCTACGCGCAGTCATCGCTCCTTCCCAAGGCAAAGAACCTGAAAGACAGGCTTGAGATAATCATCGGTGACAACGACGCGACCGTGGTGCCACAACACGCGCTCTCATTCTTGAAGGAATGCATAAAGTATGGCACGCAACCCGACTTCTTCGTCTATCCTGGGGAGCCACACAACATGCGTGGGCACCAAAGCGTACACCTGCATGAGCGCATTTCAAGGTATTTCTTCGATTTCTTAAAATAAAAGACATTTATTCGAACTCTTAAAACAAAACGGATATGAATATATTACTTTTAGGCAGCGGCGGACGTGAGCACGCCTTGGCATGGAAAATCGCGCAGAGCCCAAAATGCTCTAAACTGTTTATAGCCCCTGGCAACGCCGGCACGGCATCCGTTGGCGAGAATGTAGCCATAGGTGTAGACGACTTCGACGCCCTGAAAGACTTTGCCGTGGAGAACAATGTTGACATGGTAGTGGTGGGGCCGGAAGATCCATTGGTAAAAGGCGTTTACGATGAGTTTAAGGCTGACCCAAAGACAAGTAACATACCCGTCATAGGGCCATCAAAGGCCGGAGCACAGCTGGAAGGCAGCAAGGATTTCGCCAAGGGATTCATGAAACGGCACAACATACCGACGGCCGCATACGAGACTTTCGACGGCACGTCTGTCGAAGAGGGATGCAAGTTCCTGGAGACATTGAGAGCTCCCTACGTGCTCAAGGCCGACGGGTTGGCAGCTGGCAAGGGCGTGCTGATAGTGCCCACGCTGGAAGAGGCTAAAAAGGAGTTTCGCGAAATGCTCAACGGCATGTTTGGCAACGCTTCCGCAAAGGTGGTGATAGAGGAATTCCTCTCTGGCATCGAGTGCTCAGTGTTCGTACTGACGGATGGCAAGCACTACAAAATTCTGCCCGAAGCCAAGGACTACAAGCGCATTGGCGAGCATGACACAGGTCTCAACACGGGCGGCATGGGAAGCGTATCGCCCGTTCCTTTCGCGACAAAGGAGTGGATGAAAAAGGTTGAGGACAGGATAATACGCCCAACGGTTGACGGACTCGCGGAAGAAGGCCTCGACTACAAGGGATTCATCTTCTTTGGCCTCATCAATGTCGATGGCGAGCCCATGGTCATCGAGTACAACTGCCGCATGGGCGACCCGGAGACCGAAACCGTGATGCCACGCCTGAAAAGCGACATCGTGGATCTCTTCGAGGGTGTCGCGAACGGTGACCTCGACAAGCGCGAGGTTGAGTTTGACAAGCGCGACGCCGTATGTGTGATGCTTGTGTCGGGCGGTTATCCCGGGAGCTACAAGAAAGGGTTTGAGATAAAAAACATCGACAAAGTTGACCCTGAGAGCATAGTCTTCCATTCTGGCACTGCCCTTAAAGGTGGCAAGGTCTTGACAAACGGCGGACGTGTAATCTGTGTCACGTCTTATGGGAAAGACAAGGACGAGGCATTGCGGAAGAGCATGCGCGGAGCCGAGACTATTGAATTTGACGGGAAATACTTCCGCAGAGACATAGGGCAAGACCTGTAAGGCACACATACCACCCCACTATCAACTTTGACAGAAACCAATATTCATTAGAGTTTGAAGCGACTTCAAAATCGTATAGCGACCTCCCGTTGGTCACTGCCCGTGACAGTGGCCTACGGGTTATTGGTGAGCCTCGCAGCCGGGCTCATCACCAAGGCCTTGTGGCTGAACTTCGCATTGCTCTTCGCTTCCGCAACGATGATGGTAGAGCTAAACAACAGCAACGCGCTCATCCGCATTTATTCGCGAATGGTGTCTTGCTCATTCCTCGTCATGACCACCATGTCGTTGTTTCTCTTCCAAACAATCAACGTGGCGGTGGTCCAAATCACGTTCATAGCGTTTCTGCTTTTCTTGCTGCGTTCCTACCAAGAGCCCAACGCCACGGGACTGACATTCTACGCCTTCTGCGCCCTTGGCATAGCGAGCATCGTGTTTCCGCAGATACTCCTCTTCTTGCCACCACTGTGGATTGTAATGGCGATATACATACAGAGCTTCTCGCCACGCACGTTCATGTCATCCATCATAGGTGTCTTGGCTCCATATTGGTTCGTGGCGGCTTGGCTCATATACACTGGAAGATACGCATGGTTGGGCACTCATCTCATCAGCATACTGCAATTCGGCACTCCGCTCTATCTTGTGGATGTCAAACTGCACGAATGGCTCACATTCGCCTACGTCTTATCGTGCGCGCTCATTGGCGGCATCCACTTTATCATGTACAGCTACCAAGACAGGATAAGGATACGGCTCATATACGAGATGTTTATAGTGCTCGATGGTCTCACGATGCTTTTCGCGCTCATACAGCCACAGCATTTCGATTGTCTATTGGGAATGGCCATTGTGCTCACCGCGCCAATCATCGGCCACTGGCTCGCGCTAACATCGTCGAAACTGAGCAACATAGTCTCCATGCTGCTCGCTGCAGCCGCGCTCGCATTGACAATATACAACATGATAGTCACCTGAATCGTCACGGTGACATATCCTATATATCATGACTCAGGCTCTGACAGATTTTCTTCTAAACTATGGATATTGGGGAATGCTCATAGCGGCATTTCTCGCTGGTAGTTTTTTCCCTTTTTCAAGCGAGGCGGTAATGCTTGGCCTGTTTGCGGCAGGGCTCAAGGCCGAGCCACTCATTATCTATGGCACGATAGGCAACGTGCTCGGCTCCATGTTCAATTACAGTGTTGGCCGACTTGGCCGCACGGAGTGGATTGAGAGATACCTGCACGTCAAGAAGAAAGACCTTGACAAGGCAAAGAGATTCATGGCTGGGCACGGAGCCTGGATTGGCTTCTTCGCCTTTCTGCCCATAATCGGATCAGCCATAACGATATGCCTCGGAATAATGCGCGCCAACATTGCCATATCCACAATCAGTATCACTGTTGGCAAACTCCTGCGCTACATTGCGCTAATGCTCAGCGTCGGCTTGATAGTATCGTAAAACTCATAAAAGTTGGGGAAAACGTTGTGTTTAACGTTTTTTTTAGAAAAGATGCCTTATATTTAGAAAATAATATGTAGGTTTGCAATTAGAATGATAACGCTTGAATCAGACTAAATGCAATCTATAGACATCAACATACTCACCATACGTTTCAGAAACGGACTCAAACCATTTGAGGTACAGCCTTTCCGCGGCGCCATCATAAACTCGCTCAAGGAAAAGCGCCTGCTTTTTCATAACCACGACGGTAAAAACCTACGCTATGGTTATCCACTGATACAGTACAAGAGTCTCGGAGGACAAGCATCCGTAGTATGTGTTGGTGAAGGAACCGAAGAGGTTTGGCACTTTTTTGAAGATTCCAACTTCAACCTGCACATAGGGCACAGAACAGAACATATGGATGTGGAAAACATGCGACATGATAAATTCTCCATTTCCATTGCTGAAGACAACATGTACGTATACCACATCACACATTGGCTTCCACTCAACGAAGAAAATTACAAAGCATATATCCGTTCAGACAATCTGTGCAACCGTATAACCTTACTCGAAAGACTACTCACCGGTAATATTCTGTCAATGCTCAAAGGCGTTGGTTTACATGCCGAAAGCAAGATTACAACCTCAATAGTAGACATATCACACCCCAACACTGCCATATATAAAAAAGTCAGGTTGGTAATGTTTGAAGCTACTTTCCGAACCAATGTCTTAATGCCCGACTACATAGGACTGGGACGTCACACGAGTGTAGGATATGGCATAATCAATCAAGTCAATAATAATAAAGAAAAAAACATATGACTTACCTTTATGGAGCTTCCGTGCAAGGAATACAAAGTTTTATCTTCAAGACTAACGAACTGCGAGACATTGCAGGCGCAAGCGAATTGGTAGAGAATATCTGCACTAAACTCTTTCTCGACACCATTGGAAAGCAAACTGATGACGAGACTTGGACAAGCGAGCATCAAGTCATTGCAGCCGCGGGAAACGTGAAGTATATCCTCAATGAAGAAGAATGCCGCAAGGCCGTGCTTTTATTTCCAAAACGCGTTATGTGTGCCGCCCCTGGTATAACGATTTCCCAGGCTGTGGTCAAAATGGAAAACGATTTCGGGGAAGCTATCAATAAGCTTGAAAAGAAATTGCATGAAGTACGCAACCGTCCCACGAAGCCTCTGACATTGGGACTGCTTGGAATGCGACGGTCTCCGCGCACTGGCTTGCCTGCCATAGGATATGACAATGACGGACGCCCAATAGATGAAGCTACTTTCGCAAAAAAACAGAGTAACAACATTAAGGCCTTATGCAAAAAGAGTTTTGGGAAAGACATTGAATACAGCCAAATAGCCTACGACACGGAGGACTTAACTTGTGGCAACGATTGGATAGCCATAATACACGCCGACGGCAATGGACTTGGCAGAGTGGTGCAACAAATAGGACATGACAAGGAAAAGTATAAAAAATTTTCCTACAATCTAAACGAAGCTACGAAACTCTCCGCCCAAGCTGCTTTCAAGGCCGTTGAACAAAGTTTTGAGTCGAGCAAACGCATTCCCATCAGGCCAGTCGTGCTCGGAGGAGACGACATGACCGTCATAATACGGGGCTCGTTGGGCATAGACTATGTGAAAACATACCTTGAAGCATTTGAAGATAACACCAAGAGGCTATTACACGCTCTCCTCCCTGACGACATGGAATACCTAACAGCCTGTGCCGGCATTGCATTCATAAAATCATCGTACCCATTTTATTATGGTTACGGTCTTGCGGAGGAACTTTGCAGTGAGGCAAAAAAAGCGTCAGGCAGGAAAGCATCGTGCATTATGTTCCACAAAGTGCAAGACAGTTTCGTCACGAGCTACGAAGACATTGTTGAGCGCGAACTGACAATTGACGGCAAGCCCAAGCTAAAGTTTGGTCCATACTACCTGAACAAACAAGACAGCTATATATCAATCGCCGACTTACAGAAGTTGTGCGTAGAAATTGGGAGAGCAGACTGCCAAGGTGTCAAGACAGGGATTCGCCGTTGGCTAACGGCACTACACGAGAGCCAAGGTAACGCCAAACAAATGCTTGACAGGATAAAAGAAGTCCATGGCGACAAAGAAGCACTGATAGATGCTCTCACAAACGAATGCCATGAAGCAGTTCCCGCAGCCGACGCGCTCTCACTTTACACCATAATAAACCAGAAAACAAGATAAGCATGAAAAACCTCAGATATACCATAACTTTTTATAGCAACTGGCATTGTGGTTCCGGCCAAGCCGCAGGAGCCGACGTGGACGAATTGGTCGTGAAAGACCGCGATGGATTGCCGTACGTGCCAGGACGGACAATCAAAGGATTATTGCGCGACGCTGCCGACATGCTCGTGAGATACGACGGACTTGACAAAGACCACGTAAACACCATATTCGGCCATGATGACGACAATGGCAAGCATGGAGAACTTACCACACTTGGACAATCGTTTTTCTCTAACGCAGAGTTGCCTGAAGATGAGCGTGCTACCATAATAGAACAGAAATTGACCCTATACTTATATAAATCAGTCTCGTCAACGGCCATTGACGATGACGGAATAGCCAAAGACCTGAGCTTGAGAAAAATACAGACCGTGGTTCCATGCAAACTGGAAGGCTCAATCAGGAACGTGCCAGAAGACATGACTGGGGATGTTGAGAAAATGGTAAAATTAGTAAAACGCTTGGGGCTCGGCAGGAGCCATGGCCTCGGACGGTGCAAAATGGAAATTGAAAAGGAGAAATAGGCTAATGGAAAAAATGAAATTTAAATGTCGGCTGCTGTCAGACATAATTTTGACAGACACGTCAGCTACGGAAGGTGACCGCAAATGCCTTGACTTCATTCCTGGCAATATCTTTCTTGGCATTGCCACGAGATGTCTATACAAAGAAGAGAACGACCTTACCAAACTTATTTTCCACAGTGGCCATGTGCGTTTTGGAGATGCGCACCTGGCCTACAACGGCATACGATCCATAAAGATTCCAGCCGATGTGTATTTTCCAAAGTACAATGGGGAAGAAGGCGAGGCGTATGTTTACCATTGCATTACGGACTTCAACGACGAATTGCGAAAGAAACAGCTTAAGCAAGGCCGGGAAGGATTCTATGCGCTTGATGACAACATAGCCAGTGAAATTAATGTTTCCAAACAATTTGCAATAAAGTCGGCATATAACACCTCCCTTAGACGTTCGGAAGACAAAAAAATATTCGGTTACGAGAGCATGTCCAAAGGCTTTCTGTTCTATTTCACCGTTGAGATTGACGACGAAGCCATTGATTGCAGAGAGGAAATCGTAAAAGCGCTAATTGGGCACCAACACATTGGCCGTTCCCACACGGCACAATATGGATTGGTAGAAATAGAACCGGGAGACTTCAAAGAATGCGCGTCGACGCAAAAACTCTCGACAGAGGTCACAGTCTACGCAGATGGCAGACTAATTTTCTTCGATGACCATGGAGTGCCAACTTTCCAACCGACAGCCCAGCAATTGGGCTTCAAAAATGGAAAGGTTGACTGGAGCAAAAGCCAAATTCGCACGTTTCAGTATGCACCATGGAACAACAAACGCCATGCGTTCGACCAAGACCGTTGCGGCATGGAGAAAGGTAGCGTGATAGTGGTAAACACCAACGACGACACATTGCCAACGACCGACTATGTAGGCTGCTATCAAAACGAGGGATTCGGCAAAGTCATATACAATCCGACCATCCTACGGGTGAACGCAAAAGGAAATGGCCGTGCGGATGTCAAGTTTAAGAAAGTGAGACAAGCCATTGCCACAAATAACAAACAAAAACGCGCCTCACAGCCACACTCGCCATTAATGGCTTACCTTCAAATGGAAAAGCAAAAACACGAAGATGGCAAGAACATATACAAAACCGTAGATGATTGGGTTAAAGGAAACAAGAGACTTTTCCAAGGCGACCGTTTCGCCTCACAATGGGGTACCATACGTGGCATAGCCATGGCCACAAAGGACGATGAGAAAATATTGGAAAACATCAGCGTATACCTCACCCATGGCGTCGCAAAGGCTAAATGGGAGGATCGTGGACGATGGGAAAAGCTGAACCTGTTTCTCAAAAACAACGAGAAATACAACATACGTGAACTGGTGGTCAATCTCGCCTCGGAAATGGGTAAGAAATGCAAACAGGAAAGCGAATGAACAACATGGAACACAACGGATACCAAAATCAAGATATATGCTTCCTCGCACGCATCGTGCTCGAAGCGGAAACGCCATTGAAGATTGGCAGCGGACATGGGAACGTAATGACGGATTCGGCCATCGTGCGCGATGTCAACAATTTGCCTTTCATACCTGCCACCACGCTTCAAGGGATTCTACGCCATGCCTTGACCGACAAGACCATGGCAGAGCGCATGATGGGTTGGCAGGAAGGCGGTAATGGGCGCGGCTCGTTTCTCACGATAAGCGAGGCCAAGCTGGTAAACGAGAAAGGCAAGCCCATGGATGGTCTGCAAGACAGGGCGGAAACAGAAAAAGATGAATTCCTAAGATATTTTACCATGATGCCGATACGCCAACATGTACGCATCTCGCACAAGGGCACAGCGGAAAACCAAGGAAAGTTTGACGAGGAAGTCGTGGTGCGTGGCACTCGATTCTGTTTCGACGTACAGCTCGAAGCCGATGCCGCAAATGGTGAGAACGACTTCTTGAAATTTTTGAGCCATCTCAAGGACAAGACGTTCCGAATAGGTGGTGGCAGCCGCAAGGGGTTCGGGAAAGTCAAAGTCGTGCAGGTGTATTATTGCAAATTGGACTTCAATAACCCCGATGACTTCAAGGCATACATGAACAAGCCGGCATGCCTTGCTGAACCTTGGGACAGGTACAAGCCTTTAGCCATCACTGCCGACGTAGAGCAAGCCGTCACCCATTATGAACTGAGGCTGCACCCTCTTGACTTCATCCTGTTCTCTTCTGGCCTCGGCGACGAGAACTCCGACATGGCAATCGTGCATGAGCCTATAATAGAATGGACAGAAGGACAAGGACATTGGTTAGACGAAAAAAGCACGCTGGTCATTCCAGCCTCATCTGTGAAAGGAGCCATTGCCCACCGCACGGCATTCCACTACAACCGCCTATGCGGTGCCTTTGCCGATGATAACACTGAGCAAGCCAAGACGGGCAATGACAACCCTGCCGTACGCTCACTGTTTGGCTATGCCGGCAGTGGCGACGGCAAGGACAAGCAACGTGGACGGGTGCTTTTCACCGACATTGTGGCAAAAAGAATTGCCGAGGACGAACCTAAGATTCTAAACCACGTGAAGATAGACCGCTTCACCGGTGGAACCATCAATGGCGCCCTCTTCTGCGAGGAACCGCTCTTTGCTGATAAGGAAGAGGTAAAACTGTGTATGGATGTCATAGGCAACAGCGATGATGAAAATGTGATTAAGGCTTTCGAGTGTGCACTGAGCGACATCTGCCATGGGCTGTTGCCTCTCGGAGGCGGAGTCAATAGAGGCAACGGCAGATTCCAAGGAACAATGATTAGAAATGGAAAAGAATATGATGCATAAAATCAACATAACAGAGATACCCAAATCCGGCAAATACGATGGCTATGTGTGGATGAGCAACGCCACGGAGCCTATCGTACTGCGAAAAGAAGGCCTCCCCTGCGAGTTCCTGGGCAGCAACCCTTTCGTGGTTGAGGCACTGTTGTATGATGGCGAGACGAACATATCCTATAGCGTACGTCAGGCCGGCAATGAGACTATTTGCGTGGAGGCTGATGGCCAAACGGCAGCAAACGACAAAAACACGATTTCTTACCTATCTTCCAGCAACAGCCTGAAAGGGCAGCGGTTGCGCTTTCGCAACATTTGGGAGGAGCGCGAAGACGAGGCCTGCCTTGGCATGAAACGCCTCACTTTCATTGGCCGGGCATTCATTGGGTTTGACATAGACAATAAAGCAAAGGAGGACAAGGCATGAGCATAATCAAAGCACCATTCAATTTTGTTACGCTTTCAGACAAGGTATTCTTCCCTGAATGGGCAGACAAAATCTCGCAGGACATTCCGTTCAGCGACGGACTAAGCGGCACTATAAAATTTACCATCACGGCTGAATCGCCGATATTCATACGTAATGGTCATAAGGACGAAAGCGACAAGACAATGAGTGAGAAAGAAAAGTCGTTCTCACATATCGACACCGCTAAAGGTCCACGCTATTTCATCCCTGCCTCTTCCATCAAGGGTGAAGTGCGCAACCTGCTGGAGATCATGAGTTTCGGAAAGATGAACGTAGATTCCACGGCCATGTTTTCACGAAGAGACTTAAATGACAAAAACGTTTATCCGCTACTAAAGAATCAGAAAGACGTGAAATGTGGATGGTTAAGACGCAAAGGAAATGACTTCGAAATCATCAACTGCGGACGCTTTTGGCGCATAAGTCAGCCTAAGATAGACGAATGGCTTAAATGCAAAATAATGAGACAAAACTTTTCTGCTGACGCAGTAAAGACTCTTGAAGACAGCAAAAAAACAGCTGCTTATAAATATGAAATCACACATCTTAAAGATGAACAATTCGAGGACCTCACCTTTCAGAAAATAAAGACAAATACGATTGGTGACAGTATCGTGGAAGTGTCTGGTCAAGGAGACTTAAAGGGCACTATTGTCATGACGGGTCAACCTTCTCCTTGGACAGAACCACGAGACAAAAGGGCAAAAGGCAAGTATTATGAATTTGTTTTTCCTGATAAGGAAAAGGGAAGTTACCCTCTCACAAAGGAACAATATCTCCATTACGAGTTCATATACCGCAACACGGCCAATGAAGACGATTGGGCCAGGATAAAAAAACTGCTCGACGAGAGTGAACAAGGTGGCCGTGGCGTGCCCGTATTCTTCCGCGTAAAAAACAACAGCATAGAGGATTTCGGCATGGCCTACCTATATAAGTTGCCATACGGAAAGTCTGTGGAAGAAACGTTACCAAGCGATCATAAAAATAAAGACAAACACGATTTGGCAGAATGCATGTTTGGCTACATAGGTGATAAGGATGCTCTGAAAGGACGTGTGCAGTTTGGCAACGCTTTCTCCGACAATGCGCATGAGACAAAAGAGGTTAGGCTCGTACTTGGCTCACCAAAAGCCTCATATTATCCAATCTATGTGGAGCAGGATGGGAGAAATGGCGTGGTGGCCAACTACAACACCTACGATCAAGGACATCTAAGAGGATGGAAACGATACATTACACGCAAGGACACTAACAGCGTGAAAAACACCGGCAACGACAAGGTGGACACACTCATGGTGCCATTACAAACGGGTGCGACGTTCAGCGAGACCATCACTTTCCACAACCTACGACCTGTGGAACTGGGTGCCTTGCTCTCAGCCTTGACCTTTCACGGCACGCAAGAGTGCCGCCATCAGCTTGGCATGGCCAAGCCATACGGATTTGGCAAATGCCAATACTCAATGCCAATACTTGATGCCACAAAACTACGCACAGGTGAAAAGGCAGAAGACACGAACTTCTACATGGGCCTGTTTGAGGATGCCATGGACAAAAGTCTTGGGACAGGCTGGATAAACTGTCAACAGCTTACCGAATTGCTGGCTATGGCTGCCGCCAATGTCGCAAACAACGAAAGGTTCGACTACATGGAGATGTCTAACAATCATGATGACAATGAGTTTTTGAAGGCAAAGAAAGGAAAAGAGTATTTGGAACGTGCAACGCAGCTAATATCTAAGAATACTCAAGCAATAACGCTCATAACGGACGAAGTAAAAGCGGAAATCGAGAAAGTTAAAAGGGAAGAGGAGGAACGCATACGCAAACAAAAAGTGGCAGAGTACAATAAGAAATACAGTAAAAAAATTGCGAATGCGAAGAACGACAAAATTATTCTCAACTACATCAAGGTTGGACTTGCTAATATTACAGATGCCGACTTAAAGCAATTCATAGAAGAAATGACCGCCCTAATCGACAACTACATCAAGAAAATCGACCAAGACAAGACATTCGCAACAGAGTTTCCCGGATCAGTAAAGAAATTCTGCAACTATAAAATATGGGAAAGCAGAATGAAAGCAGGCCTGAGAATAACTCCGTTAACGGCTTTGACCGATGAGGACAAGAGCCTGGCCTACGAAAAACTTCTCGAAGCTTATCATACCGAAACTGAGAAAAACCACAGAATGTCCAAGAATTGGTCGGTTCACAAAGGTAGTTATTTCAAGGATTGCGCCAAACTCGTTGGCAACGATCTCGCCACAGAATGGTTTAACAGAATAAACGAAAAATGATATTTTTATAGCTTATGTCAAAAATACACATTGCATTGGTAAGTCGCGAGGCATTGCCCGTGTACTACATAATTGCCGAGTTACGACCAGACAAGATCCACTTGATAGGAACAAAAGAAAGTGACGATGTGATGAATCGCATTGAAAATGTACTGGTGCAGCAAGGATTCGATTGCTGCAAGCATGTCACGCAACCTTATGACATTAAAAATTGTATGGAAGTGTGTAGTCGGATACAAGAGCAGTGTGAAGGCGATGAGGTGAGTTACAACCTTACTTGCGGCACAAAACCAATGGCAATAGGTGCAATGAGATGCGCACAAAACCATGGTGCAAGAATGTTCTATACCGATTCGAAGACAATGGTTGATATCAACTCCCTTGCAAGCTCTCCACTTTCTGCTCGCATTGATAATGAGACACTATTCACTTTACAAGGACAACGTTTGAAAGAGTGGAATGGCTATGCCTTCGACAAAGCTCGCACAGAATGTTCACTATCTATAAAAGAGTTTATCGAGGACAGTCCACAAGCCTACGAATGCTTAATGAAGGAGTATATGAGGTACAGACAATTGCCCAAGGAATATAGCTGTGGCAAAGTAGACTACTGTCGCACGGCAAACAAGGAAATAAACATTGAATATAATTATGTCAATGTTTTTAGCTCGACTTATCCGGGTGCATTCGATTTACTCTTCAAAGGACGCTGGTGGGAAACACTGGTAGCCGACGCTGTGAACAAATGGTCTGGTGGTAAGTACGAAATATGGACAAACGGGCGTTTTGAACCTAATACAGAACAGGCGAACAAACTTGACAAAAACGAGATTGACGTGCTCGTAAACTTGGGAAACACTCTATTGTTTGTAGAATGTAAGTCGGGGGCTTTCACACAAGACAACATCTACAAACTCGGTAGCGTTTGCCAAACCTATGGTAGCTACAAGTCAAAAGGCGTTATAATAGCCTATCGAAAGAATGCGATCAAGAAAGAGCTCGTGGAAAAAGCACACGATGAGAAAATTGACATAATCGTGGCCAACAAGGCTCTTAGCAACATTAGTAGTGAGCTAAACCGCATTTGCATATCATTGAAATCATAACAACAAGCAATTATGCCAAACAACTGCGATATCGTCCTCACATCACAACAACAGGAAGCACTTGGAAAGTTGGAAACATTTTGCATTAATGGCAACGACCAAGTATTCATACTTTCTGGCTACGCTGGGACTGGCAAGACCACCCTCTTGAGGACTTTCATAAAATGGCTAACAGAACAAGGCTATACCAATAGCGCGGAAGTCTCTAAGACAGAGCGAGAATTCTTGGGGAAGCAATTCGTGCCATTGGCTTCCACCGGGCGCGCCGCAAAAGTAATATGCGACAAAACTGGATATCCAGCCTCAACAGTACACAGCTGGATATATAGCTTCAAAGGATTCAACCAGGACATAAGCAAGATGGTGGAAACAATAGAGA
>ERZ808252.758-NODE-758-length-28088-cov-6.859737_pt1 | contig 28088 bp, 24 predicted proteins | sample MGYA00521242_ERZ808252 | MGnify/ENA primary metagenome ERZ808252 (study PRJEB31516, sample SAMN03275581) | gut metagenome | biome: mammalia-associated habitat; material: feces | host: Papio cynocephalus | place: Kenya | collected 2012-08-07 ...
TCGTGCCGATATTGCAATGCGGCTTCGTTCTTTCAAACTTCTCTTTTGCCATTTCCTAAATTCCTGACCGTAGATCGTTTATACAAAAAAGCCCCCAAAGCGGCGGCTGAAACCATATGCGGAAGCAACGGGCTTCCGTACCGTCGGCGCATCCGATTCCTTTCGGTTCCGGCGGACGCCTTATTTGGAGCGGGTGATGGGAATCGAACCCACGTAGTAAGCTTGGAAGGCTTCTGCTCTACCATTGAGCTACACCCGCAAGATGGTGGATGGGGCTAGATTCGAACTAGCGTACGCTCACGCGGGCAGATTTACAGTCTGCTGCCATTAACCACTCGGCCACCCATCCGGCCACTTGTCGCTACAAAATGTAACGTACCTGAAATAGTGGATTTGCGACCGTCTTGTCAACATAAAAAATCAAATATGTCTTTTTCTTTTAAAAAAAAGTGGTAAAACAGGACGTTAGTAGAGTTTTCAACAAGGAGCGTCCGCCGTGCCGCAGCATCAAAAAAAGCAAAATTTCAAAGAAAACCAGCCGCGCCGTTCAAAATCGCCCGCCAAAGAGGATAAAAACGGCGTCTGGCTTTACGGTTATCACGCCGTGACGGCGGCTTTGCAGAATCCGGCGCGCACGGTTTACCGCCTGCTGCTCAGTCGGGAAACGGCCAAAGAGCTGCCCGAAAAACTGATTCCCGAAAACGTGTTTCCCGAATCCGCCGGCCGCGCCGAATTCGACCAGCTGCTGCCCGCCGGCGCGGTGCATCAGGGAATCGCGGCGTTCGTGTCCCCCCTGCCCGATTTGTATGAAACGGACATTGCGGACAAAACGCCGTCCGTCGTCGTGATTTTGGATCAGGTCACCGACCCGCACAACGTCGGCGCCGTGTTGCGTTCGGCGGCGGCGTTCGACGCGGATGCCGTGATCGTCACCCAGCGCAACGCGCCGGAAGCGACGGGGGCTTTGGCCAAATCGGCCAGCGGCGCGCTGGAACTCGTCCCCCTGATTTACGTTTCAAATCTGGCGCGGACGATGGATTCGCTGAAAGAGCGCGGCTATTGGTGCGTCGGCATGGACGGAACGGCGAAGCAGACCCTGCGCGACGCCGCCCTGCCCCGCAAAGTCGCGCTGGTCATGGGGTCGGAGGGATACGGCCTGCGACGGTTAACCGCGCAAAACTGCGATTTTATGGTTAAACTGCCGATTTCCCCGCGTGTCGAAAGTCTGAACGTGTCGAACGCGGCGGCGATCGCCCTGTACGATCTGAAATACAAGCTCGGATAAATTAAAGCGTCTTAAACTTCTTTTAGCTTTTCGGCGTTATGTAGAAAAAATGCTTTCCAATAACAAAGGCGACAACGGTATGCAAACGAATCCCCCCGCCGACCGCGAACAGGCGCAGGCGAACTGTCTTGGCAGAATTTTGCGTTCAACCAAAGCGTTGATTGATCAGATCGGAGACAAAGCCGCCGATTTGGTGGCGGACGACATGGAAAGCGCGTTTTCTTTCGATCGGCCGAAATCGCCGCGTTTCCGGTCGTTGCAGATATTTTTGGCCGGTACGGTCATCGGTGCCGGCACCGTGTTCGGCGCGGTCAAATATTCCGCCGCGCACAATTCGGCCGAGGACGCCGCGGCCGCGCTGATTCAGGAACGCGCCGCAGAAGAGCAGACCCTGACCCCCGTCGCGCGAATCGATCTGCCTTTAACCGACGCCGCGACGGAAGAGGTGGAAACCGTCGCCGAAACCGGTCCCGAACAAACCGTCGTCCCCGATTCGACGGAATCTTTCACCCTGAAACCGCGCCAGAACCTGTCCGTCGTCCTGAAACAAGGCGGATTGACGAGTCGCGAGATTTATCTGGTGACGGAATCGCTGGGCGAAGTGCTGGATCTGAAACGCATTCAGGTCGGCGACAAGGTCGAAATCGGCAAAATCAACACGGAAAACGGCGAAAAATCCCTGCTTTGCGTCACGGTGGAGGATCGCCGCGGCAACCGCTACACCGCCACGCGGGTTGAACCGGAAGTGTTCACCGCCAACCTGACCGAACCCGAAGTCGATTTGAAAACGGAATACGCGTCGGGCGTCATTGACGGCGCGTTTGTCACGAACGCCAAAGAATCCGGTATTCCGACGAACGTCATCCAGCAGATCGTCTGGGCTTTTGACGGGCCGGTCGATTTTTCGCGCGACCTGCGCAAAGGCGACACGTTTGCGGCCGTTTTCCAAAAGGAATACAACAAGGACGGCGATCCGACCGGCAATGGCGCTTTGTTGTACGCCGAAATCGGAACGCGCGCGAAAAAACACGAACGCTATTTATATAAGGATTCGCAGGATCGCGAGGACTATTACGACGAAACCGGCAAAATCGCGCGCAAGCTGTTCACCATGCATCCGTTGAAAAAGCCGCGCATCACATCCAAATTCGGCCAGCGCAAGCACCCGATTCTGGGATACACGATCATGCATTGGGGAACGGATTTCGGCGCGCCGGTCGGAACGCCGATTCGCGCCCCCGGCGAAGGGACGATCACGCAGGTCAAACGCGGCGGATCGTACGGGCTGTACATTCAAATCAAGCACAATTCGGAATACTCCACCGCCTACGCGCATATGAGCGAATTCCACAAAAACTCGAAAGTCGGACGCAAGGTCAAAGCGGGCGACATCATCGGCTATGTCGGCAACACCGGGCGTTCGACCGGTCCGCACCTGCATTGGGAACTGATCAGAAACGGCAAGAAAATCAACGCGACGACCCAGCGCATTACGGCACAACGCAAATTAAAGGGCGAAGAACTGGAACGTTTTTACGCCGAACGCGACCGGATTCGCGAAAACGTAACCGGCGACGAAATCGCTTATGCCAAAGCCGAAGCTTTGCCCGAAGCGCGCAAAATGGCGTATCAGGGTGAACCAAAACCTAAAAAGACCGCCAAACGCAAAGCACGCCTGCAAAAAACGGCCGCCCGCATCACGCGCCGCCGCAACGGCGGCTGAAACATCCGATTGATGAAAGCGGTATAAAAAAAACCTCCGGCGAAAGCGGAGGCTTTTTTTTGCGGGTTGTCCGGATCACATATCCATCGTCGTGCCGCGGCCGCGCATGGCGTAGGGGTGCGCCGACGTGGTTTGCAAAGACGGATTGTACATCAGGCAGTTCGGAATGCAGTCGCATTCGGCGGCGATTTTGATGCCTTTGGCGATCTTGCCTTCCTTGCGCAGCTCGAACAACCGGCCGACGATACGGTCGCGCAACGTCCACGGATCGACCGTGTTGACAAAGATTTTCGTCACGGCCTCGAAACCGGCGGGATTGCTGATGCGCCATTTGATCAGGATGTGCCACGGCACGGCGACATCCACCGCGGGCGGCCGGTAATACCATTCCTCGTTGCACGGGATTTCGCTACCCATCGCGGCGTGGCAGGCGTGCACCAGATCGGACATCCCCTTGATCTGTTCGGGCGTCTGGTTCCACGGCTGGTTCTTTTCGGCTTTGGAATAGATCGCCAGCGTCGGATAGCGGTGCCCGAAATCGGCGAACGCGACGGCGTAATCGTTTTCGGCGAACACCAGATTCTGATATCCGGCGTAGTTCACGGCGTAATCGTTGTACATATTGGGATTTTCGCGCGCCGCTTCAAATTCGGCGGCGTTGGACGCGCTGATCCCGTCGATCGCGACCAGCTGTTTGTGCAGGTGGTCAAACGACGCGCCCGCTTGGTTCAACCAGTTTTGGAACACCGTGACATAGCGGACGTAACGGTTGTTCAGATAAATGTCTTTCAGCGCGCCGATCGTAAAATTGATGTACTGGTAGTGCATTTCCGGCGTCAACGTCCCCGACGACGCGTTGACATCGTCCGTTCCTTCGACGAAATGGCGTTTGCCGACGATCAGTTCGTGGCCGCCCGCGAAAAAGCTGTTGGCCATTTTCAGCTTGCGCCCCGACGAAATGCTGTCGATTTCCTCGCGCGACAGGCCGCTCATTTTCAGCTTGGCTTCGATAATGTCCAGAACGTGCTGACGCCCCTCCGGTTCGGCGATATAGGCTTCGCGGTGGGCGTTGGCTTTGTCGGAAATGACATAAGCGTAGTTCTTTTCCCAATATTCGTAGGAAATGATTTCAAACAGGTTCGGAATGCGCCGGAATTCCGCCGTCGTGTCGAACAGCTGCGACACTTTCAGGTTTTCCAGAACGCTGAACGTGCCGTCCGTGTTTTTGACCAAGCGCGATTTTTCCGGCGGCGTTTTTAAATAGTTGGACGGACAGAACGAACAAAAATCCTCCACCCCGTCATGCGGCGCGGGTTTTGCGGCGTCGGCCTTTTTATTGACGGTGGGGCGTTTGCCGCGGCCGGGGACAGTCCACACCTGCGTTCCGGTGAACGGGTTGACCTGTTTAACGGTGCCGTCAGGCATTTTTTGCAGGAAGTTTTGTTCAAAAACACTATTCAGCATGACTGATCCCCTGTTTTCTTAGGTGTAAAGTCCTTATCCGACTTAATGTTGTATAGAATATCCGCCTGAAAATCCAGCCTTTAATCGAAAAAAAATTCCGCCGTTCCGGTCGATAAATGATTGACGAAAGACGCGTAAAAGGTAATTCTGAATCCCAGAATATTTTTTCGGAGGTTTTATAATTATGAAAGTTATGTTTATCACGAACGAATACCCCCCGTACATTTACGGCGGCGCGGGCGTTCACGTTGAATACCTGTCAAAGGAACTGGCCAAGCTGATGGAGGTCGAAGTCCGCAGTTTCCACGACCAGCAGTCGCAGGACGGCAATCTGGTCGTCAACGGCAAAACGCCCGACGCGTCGCTGTTCAAAGATTGCCCCAAGGAACTGACTTCGCCGTTAAAGGCGTTGTATGAAGGATTGGTCTTCGCGGGCGAAAACATGACCGCCGACATCGCGCACTGCCACACATGGTACGCGCATTTCGCGGGCATTCTGGCCAAAATGCTGTACGGCATCCCCTTGGTTGTCACGGTTCATTCGCTGGAACCCCTGCGCCCGTGGAAACGCGAACAGCTGGGACGCGGCTATGACGTGTCCAGCTGGGTTGAAAAAACGGCGCTGGAAATGGCGGACGCCGTCATCGCCGTTTCGACCAGCACCAAAGAGGACGTGCTGCGCCTGTTCCCGAAAATCGACCCCGCCAAGGTGTCGATCATCTACAACGGCATTGATGTCAACCAGTACAAAGAGGTCGAGGACACCGCCGTTTTGCAGAAATTCGGCATCCGCACGGACAAACCCTACGTCCTGTTCGTCGGCCGCATGACGCGCCAGAAAGGCCTGCTGTATTTGTTAAAAGCGGCGGCGAAGCTTGATCCCGACGCGCAGCTGGTGTTGTGCGCCGGCGACGCCGACACGCCCGAAATGAAAGCGGAACTGGAAGGCATGGTCAACGCGTTGAAACAGGTTCGCTCCGGCGTCGTCTGGATCCCTGAAATGGTTTCGCGCGAAGAAGCGATCGCCCTTTATTCGCAGGCGGCCGTGTTCTGCTGCCCGTCGATTTACGAACCGTTCGGCATCATCAATCTGGAAGCCATGGCGTGCGGCACCCCCGTCGTCGCCAGCGCGGTCGGCGGCATCCGCGAAGTCGTCGTTGACGGCGAAACGGGCTATCTGGTCGATCCCGACCTGTCCGATCAGTTCCCGCACGATCCGAAGGACGGCGACGCGTTCGGCGCGCGTTTGGCGGAAAAGATCAACACGCTGATCCGCGATCCCGCTTTGGCCAAGAAAATGGGACAGGCCGGACGCCAGCGCGTCGAAAAACACTTCAGCTGGCAGAGCATCGCCCTGCAGACCAAAGAGCTGTACGCCAAGCTGATCGAAGCGAACAAGGCGAAATAACTTCAGCCCATTACGGAAAACAGCCCCTTTCGGGGCTGTTTTTTTGAACTTGTTTGAACGTTTACGCGCGGCGGATGATGAATTTTTCAAACAGCCCGCGCAATTCGTCCAACAATTCCTTGTCGGTGAAAAATGCCGAAACCTTTGACGGATCGGGCGGATTTTTTTCCGACGGATGCGGCCGGTATTCCTGCAAAGCGTAGGTTTTCACCCCTTTTGCGGCCAGTATATGCGCCAACGTCCGCAATTCATCTTTTGAAATCACGCGCGGATCCAACGTCGTGCGGCATTCCAGTTCCACGCCGGAACGGATCAAAGCGTCCAGACACGCCTCAACCGTCGCGCGGCGCGAATGCGGAATGCGTGATTCGTAGGCGTCGAACACCGTTTTGACATCGAAACCGACCCACGACAGCAATGGCAATACCTGTTCCAACCGTTCAAGGTTCACGCCCGACGTGTGCAATCCGACCTGATACCCCATGTCTTTGACGTATTTCATGGATTCGTACAAATCGGGCTGCGCCAGCGGTTCGCCGCCGGAAAACACGATTCCGTCCAGCAATTTTTTGCGGTCGTCCAGAAATTCGGCGAACTGTTCCCACGATATGAACGGCCTGCCCTTGAAATCCTGCAATTCCGGATTGTGACAATACGGACAGCGCAACGGGCATCCCAGACAAAACAAAACGGCGGCGAGTCTTTCGGGGAAATCCACCGTTGTGAAAGACTCCACGCCGCCGATGATTACAGGCATGAGCGAATTATTCCGCCGCTACGTCCATGAAAGCGGACATTGCCTTTTTTTCGGAAAAGCATTTGCGTTCCGCGTATTCGCTTTTTTTGCCGATGTTGAATTCGGACACCGGACGGAAATACCCCATGACGCGCGTCCAAACTTCGCACGGCTGGCGTTCGGAATCGGAAAGCTGAATGTTCGTGTCTTTTGTCATGTTCTCTACTCGCTAAGTTCTAAGGTTAAAGATAATCGTTTTGCGTTGCGTGTGCAAGCCTGTTTAACAGGCGCAGGCTTGCTGGCGTTTGACGGCGATGAGCTCCTCATCGCACAAGGGGCAGAATTTGTGTTCGCCCGAAATGTATCCGTGTTTGGGACAAATAGAGAAAGTAGGTGTCACCGTCACATAGGGTATCCTATAATTCTCTAAAATTCTCTTAAGAAGCGTGCGGCACGTCTTCGCGTCCGAAATCCGTTCGCCCATATACAGGTGCATAACCGTGCCGCCCGTGTATTTCGACTGCAGGGATTCCTGCAGGTTCAACGCGGTGAACGGATCGTCCGTGAACCCGACCGGCAATTGCGAAGAGTTCGTGTAGTACGGCGCGGATTTCGTTCCCGCCTGAATGATGTCGGGATAACGTTTCTGGTCTTCCTTGGCCAGACGGTAGGTCGTCCCTTCGGCCGGCGTGGCTTCCAGATTGTACATGCTGCCGGTTTCCTGCTGGAATTCGACCATTTTGTTGCGAATGTATTCCAGAAAACGGTTGGCGAAGTCCTGACCGAACGAATCGGTGATGTCGTGTTCGTCGTTCGTAAAGTTGCGGATCATTTCGTTGATGCCGTTGACGCCGATCGTCGAAAAATGGTTGCGCAGCGTGCCCAGATAGCGTTTCGTGAACGGGAACAGCCCCGCGTCCATGTGGCGCTGAATGACTTTGCGCTTGATTTCCAGCGTCGTGCGCGCCAAATCCATCAATTCGTCCAGACGTTTCATCATCCCCGCTTCGTCGCCTTTGAACAGATAGCCCAAACGCGCGCAGTTCAGCGTGACAACGCCGATCGACCCCGTCTGTTCGGCCGACCCGAACAACCCGTTGCCTCTGGCCAGCAACTGACGCAAATCCAGTTGCAGACGGCAACACATTGAACGCACCTGCCCCGGTTTCAGGCTGGAATTGATGAAGTTCTGGAAATAGGGCAAGCCGTATTTCGCCGTCATCTCGAACAACAGGTTCGCGTTTTCGCTTTCCCACGGGAAATCGGGCGTGATGTTGTACGTCGGGATCGGGAACGTGAACAGGCGTCCCTTGGCGTCGCCGGCGGTCATGACCTCGATATAGGCTTTGTTGATCATGTCCATTTCGACCTGCAGATCGCCGTAGGTGAAATCCATTTCCTCGCCACCGATGACGGGATTCTGTTCGCGCAAATCCTCGGGGCAGACCCAGTCGAACGTCAGGTTCGTAAAGGGCGTCTGCGTCCCCCAGCGCGACGGAACGTTCAGGTTGTAGATGAATTCCTGAAAATTCTGCTTCACTTCGTCATAGGTCAGCTTGTCCTTGCGGATGAACGGCGCCAGATAGGTATCGACAGATGAAAAGGCCTGCGCCCCCGCCCATTCGTTTTGCAGCGTGCCCAAAAAGTTCACCATCTGCCCCAAAGCGGAACCCAAATGTTTGGGAATGCCGGATTCGACCTTCCCCGGAACACCGTTCAACCCTTCCTGCAACAGGGCGCGCAAAGACCATCCCGCGCAATACCCCGACAGCATATCCAGATCGTGGATGTGGAAATCGCCGTTGCGGTGCGCTTCGCCGGCCGCCTGCGGATAAACGTGCGACAGCCAATAGTTGGCGATGATCTTGCCCGAAACGTTCAGAATCAACCCGCCCAGCGAATAGCCCTGATTGGCGTTCGCGTTGACGCGCCAATCCGCGCGTTCCAGATATTCGTTGACCGACGACGCGACATCCACCAGCGTTTTTTTGTCCTGACGGGATTTGTTGCGGTTTTCGCGGTAAACGATATAGGCGCGCGCCGTTTTGTAATAGTTCGCGGAAATCAAAACCTGTTCGACGACATCCTGAATCTGTTCGATCGTCGGCAGAACGCCTTTGGAAAAGCGGTGGCGCAAAACCTTTGTCACCTGATTGGTCAGCAAAGACGCTTCGTCTTCGTCGAATTCGCCGGTCGCGTCGCCCGCACGGCGAATGGCGGACATGATCTTTTCGGAATTGAAAATCACCTGCGTTCCGTCGCGTTTGACGATGCGGGACAAATCCTTGCTGGCGTCGTCGTCGTCCGCGTTGACAATCTCTAACTTCGGTGTCTGTTCAGACATGAAAATCTCCGTTTTCTGGGTTTCGCGTGTTGTGACGGACAACACAACAGATTGTGTCCCGCCCCTCTTTACTGCGACAATATATTGTAACTTTCCGGTCTTGCAACCGAAAAAAAATATTTTTTCGATTGACAGGAAAAACGTCGGCTTTCCGCCGTTTTCAAAGTTCGGCTACGTTCAATTTCTTAACGGCTTTTTAACCTTTGGCGTTTTGACAACAATAGCCGTTCGCGCGCCCGTGTCAAACGGAAAAACGCAACCTGTTGTTTTGCGCCGATTCACATACGGAAAAGGGGGCGGCCGTTCCGTCCCCCTTTCGCGAATCAGGAAAAGTTCAGATGTTTTTCCCCAATTTATAGGCCTGTTCGGGATATTCCGTCCCGTTGACCGCGCCGACCGGCCAAACGCCCGAAGCGATCACGCGTCCGGCGTCCGTCCATCCCAGATAGTCCAGCAGGACTTCGTAATGCGATTCGATCGGCACGGCCTGCGACGGGCGCGTGTTCGCGTACGTCATCAGCAGCACGGCCTTTTTCGGCGCGTGGATTTTGCCGTTGATCGCGTAGAACCGGTCGATGACGGCTTTCAGCTGCGCGGAAACCCCGAAATAATACATGGGTGAAGCGAACACGACGACATCAGCGTCAACGATGTTTTCACGCACGAAATTGAAATCGTCGTTGAAAACGCAATCGCCGTCCATGCCGCACCGGTCGCACGCGATGCACGGATGCACGTTTTTAAACGCCGCGTCGAATCGCGCGACCGTGTGACCGGCCTCTTGCGCGCCCTTGGCGAACGAATCCGCCAAAACAGCCGAGTTGCCGCCTTTGCGCGGACTGCCCGTCAGGATCAGAATCCTCTGCGGTTTGGTCGATTTTTCCGCGGCGACGCTTTTCCGGCCGGACAGGATCGCGCCCGCGACAACGGCGGCCGTTCCGGCGGCCAGCGTCTTTTTCAAAAACTCACGGCGTTCCATCACAGCCTCCTCCAATTACAGCTTGGAATATTCTTCGTCCGAAACGGGTTCCAGCCATTCGTTGGACCGGTTTTCCCCCGGAACTTCGATCGCGATGTGCGAAAACCACGAATCGGCCTTGGCGCCGTGCCAGTGCTTGACGTTGGCGGGAATCGTGACGACCGCCCCCGGCGTCAGGGAAACGGCGGGCTTGCCCCATTCCTGATACCACCCCTTGCCGGCCGTGCAGATCAGAATCTGGCCGCCGCCCGCGGTCGCGTGATGAACGTGCCAGTCGTTGCGCGTCGCCGGTTCAAACGTCACGTTCGACATATGCAGCGCGGTTTCCTGCGGATTCGTCAGCGGTTTCAGATACGAATCGCCGATGAAATATTTGGCGTAGGCCGTGTTCAGATCGCCTTTGCCGAAAACGTTTTGTTTGGCGAAATCGGATTCGTCGCGAACCGCGGCGATTTTCAAAATCTCGTCCACCTGCGAATCGGTCACGCCGTTGTGTTTGGCAATGGCGATGTGGCTTTTCAGTTGCGGCGCGGCGTGCGGCAGCTGCGCCAAAAACGCGACCGTGGCGATTTCGCGCGTTTTCCAATCGACGTTGTCGCGGGCGAAAATGTCGCCGAACAGATGCGCTTTCAAATATTCGTCGATCGCAGGGGCGAAATCAAACAAAGCGCCTTTGACTTCGCGGCCGGTCAGCTTCGTCTGGTTTTCCGTGCCGAAATCAATGCTTTTTCCCGCGGGCAAAGGCGACGGCGCCGCGCCCTCCGCGTCCTTTCCGCCCCGTTCGGCGACCAACATCCGCAACGTGTCCAGCGAATTCAGCGCGGCGGGAAATCCGGCGTAGGCGTACAGCTGTGTCAGAATTTCCTTATAGGTGTTGACGGGGATTCCCGCGTCCAAACCGGCGGCCAGCGCGGATTTCAACGCGGCGTAATTGCCGCGCGCGGCGGCGGCGGAAACCGCGGCGACCGATTGTTCCATCGGGGTTAAAGACGAATTTGTTTTCATAACGGACTCCTTTGCGATGCAGGGCGTCGCCAGCAACGCCGAACAAATAAACGAAACGAAAAGCTTTTTCATGGCTTGTTCCCTTGATTGAATTGAACCATACCGGAATTGTGGCATTTACAGTTCACTTTAAGTCAAGAAAAAAAACGAACCGCCCCGAAAAAAAATTCCCCGTCCGTTCGATTCGGGCGGGGAAAGTCAAACCGTCATTTTCTTTTCTGCTTTCGCAGCGCCTCCGCGCCGGAAACGACATCCAGCAGTTCGGTCGTGATGTTTTCCTGCCGCATTTGCTGGTATTCCAGATTCATGTTTTCCAGATTTTCGTCAATGTTCTTTTCCGCCGCCTGCATGGTCGTCAAACGCATATGGTGTTCGGCGGACAACGCTTCGGTGATTGCGGTGGACAGCTCGATCAGCAGCCGTTCCCGCACCAGCGCGGAATAAATCGCGGACGCGGGCAGCGTGTAGGTCGGAAAATGGCGCCCCGGCCACCCCATTTTCTTCACGCGTTCCAACCATTCCGTCCCCAACGGCATCAACAGCGTTTCCGTCGGCGCAACGCTGACCCCGCGTTTATGGCTGTAAAACACATAGACATGGGTGATGTGGTTCGCGTGCATATGTTCGTCCGCCGTGACCAGAACGGATGCCGCCGTTTTGCTGACCGCCTTGACGGAATTGGAAACGGGATAGTTCGCCGCGACGTTCCATTGGTTGCGCTGCAGCTGGCCGATGATCTGGCGGCCGACCGCGATAAAGACCGACCGGTCGATTTTGAACCCTTTTTCGATCAGCGTTTTCTGGGCGTAGCGGACAACTTCGCGGTTCATTTTGCCGACCAACCCCGTGTCCGACCCGATCAGAACCGCCAAAGCGCGTTTCGCGTCGGGCTTGACCGCGGCCGTTTTGGGCAGCTCCAGTTCGCCGTTTTTCATCAAAGCGACCGCCCCCAGATTGATCGTGCGGCCGTATTCGATCAAAGACTTCAAAGCCGTGTCGTACTGGATGATGCTGACGGCCGACAGCGATTTCATCGTCGAAACGATGGAACGCAGGTCTTGCGTCGTTTTGATCCGCTTTTGCAGCCCTTCGATATCCATGCCGCCCCCTTCGCCTTACACCTGTTTGGCGGACAAAACGCGTTCGTTGACCAAAGCTTCGCGAATGTCGTCGGCCAGCGCCTTTTTGCGTTCGGGCGACAATTTTTCGCGGTGCAGGATCAAATCGGCCGTTTCTTTGTGCTTTGTTTTCATCAACGACGCGATGACGCGGTACGCCTTTTCCCGCAGCTTGTCGGAAACGTTGTCCAGCAATCCTTCTGTCGTCGCGAACAAAACCGCGATCTGATCCACGACGGGAACGGGCGCGAACTGCTTTTGCTGCATGACGGCGCGGATGGCGCGGCCGCGTTTCAGCTGACGTTCGGTTTCCGCGTCCAGATGCGAACGGAATTTGGCGAAGCTTTCCAGTTCCTCGAACTGCGAAAACGCCAGTTTCAAAGGCCCGACCAGCGAACTGTACGCCGGCAGCTGCGCGTCGCCGCCCACGCGGGAAACGGAACGCCCCGTGTCGATCGCGGGCAGGATGCCTTTCTGGAACATCGGCGAAGACAGGTAAATCTGCCCGTCCGTAATGGAAATGATGTTCGTCGGAATGTAGGCGGAAATGTTCTGCGCTTCGGTTTCCACGATCGGCAGAGCCGTCAGCGACCCGCCGCCGTATTCCGGACGCAGGCGCGTCGAACGTTCCAACAAACGCGAATGAATGTAGAAAATGTCGCCGGGGAAGGCTTCGCGTCCGGGGGGACGGCGCAGCAGCAGCGACAATTCGCGGTACGCGCGGGCGTGGTTGGTCAGATCGTCGTAAACGACCAGAACGTCCTTGCCCTTTTCCATAAAGTATTCGCCGATCGCCGTCGCCGCGTAGGGGGCGATGTACTGCATCCCCGCCGTTTCGTCGCCGGACGCCGCCACGACGATCGTGTTTTTCATCACGTCGTATTTTTTCAGGCTGTCCACCACGCGGGCGATGGCCGTGCCGCGCTGGGCGATCGCGCAGTAAATGCAGATGACGCCGGTGTTTTTCTGGTTGATGATCGCGTCGATCGCCAAAGCGGTTTTGCCCGTTTGCCGGTCGCCCAAGATCAATTCGCGCTGGCCGCGGCCGATCGGCGTAAACGAATCGATCGCCTTGATCCCCGTTTGCAGCGGCGAAGAAACCGGCGCGCGGGACATGATCGGATAGGCTTCGCGTTCGATTTTGCGACGGTTGACAGTGACGATACGCCCTTCGCCGTCCAACGGGTTGCCCAACGGGTCGATCACGCGCCCCAACAAACGTTCGCCGACCGGCACGTCAACGACGCGGCCGGTGCGATAGACGCGGTCGCCGGCCTTGACGCCGTCGGGACGGTTCAGGAAAACGACGCCGACGGAATCTTCGGACAGCGTAAAGGTCATACCGGTGACATTTCCGGGGAAACTCAGCAATTCCTCCATCTGAACGTTATCCAAACGGGACACTTCGGCCGTCCCGCCGGATATCGACGAAACCGTGCTGATTTCCTCGATGTTCATTTTGGCCGATTGCAGGTCGATCGTGTCCTGAACCGCGCCGAACGCGTCTTTTACAGCTTCTATTAACATACCGGCTCCGTTTGTTTGATCAGTTTTCTTCGCGGCTGAGGCGCAGGGAGATGTTTTCCAGCGCGTCGTGCATTTTCGCCGTGAACGTGTTCAGGTAATCGTCCAAATTCCACGAAACGACGTTGCCGTTGACGGAAAATTCAATGCCGCACAGCAAACGCGGGTTGACGTTGAAAACGAATTGCGGATTTTCCGCGTCCAAAACCGCGGAAAGCATTTTTTTCAATTCGTCCCGCGCTTCGGGCGTCAGCTCTTCGGAAGTGGTGATTTGCAAAGGCACGTCCGCGTCCGCGGCCAGAATTTTCTTATCCTTGGCGGACAATTCCTCCAGCTGGTGTTTGAACACGGAAACGAACCGCGCTTCCAGCTCTTCGTCGGCCATGCGCTTGAACGCCTTGCGGGCGAAATCCAAAAAGTTGGTCACGACCGTCTGACGGACTTCGTTGACCATCAACGCCTTTTCGCGATCCAGTTCCTGCTGCAGCAGCAAACGTTTTTCCAGCACTTCGGCCTGCACGTCGTGTTCCAGCTGTTTACGCAGGTTTTCGGCCTCTTCGCGGGCTTCGTTCAAAATCTGCGCGCGTTCGTTGTCGATGGCCAGATAACGCTTGTTCAGCTCGTCCAGCTTTTTTTCGGCGTCGGAAGCCAGATCCTCGGCGTTTTTGATTTCGCCGGCGATGTGTTTTTCGCGCTTGTCAATCGCGACCAGCAAAGGCTTGTACAGGAATTTGTACAACGCCCACGCCAAAATCGTGAAATTGACGATTTGCGCCATTACGGTTGTAAAATCTAAAGACATTCTTTTTATCCCTGTCTGTTAAAGGGGAAAAGCGGATCACTTCGCGGCGACGGAAACGGCGTACTGCCAGAACGGATTGGCGAACAGCAAAATCATCGCGACGACAAAGCAGTAAATGCCCGACGTTTCGACGATCGCCAAGGAAATGAACATCGTGCGGGAAATGGAACCGGCTTCGTCGGGCTGCTGCGCCAAAGAGGTCAGCCCCGAAGCGACCGCGTACCCTTCGGCCAAACCGGCGGCCGACGCGCCGACGCACAGACAAAAGCCCGCGGTGAAAATAGAAATCGAACCCAAAATAGCAGCTAAATCCATAATACAGTCCTCCTGTTTATCATAAAGTTTCGTTATTTGTCGCGACGGGCTTTTTATCCTGCGCGGGGACATCGTCGTCGCCGTGAACGGATGATATGTACATCAACGCCAGCATCGCGAAAATGTAAGCTTGAATCATGCCGGTGAACAACCCCAGCACCTGCATGGGCAAGGGCAGAATGAACGGAACCAGCATCAGGCAGATCGACCCGATGATGACGCCCGACAAAACGTTGCCGAACAAACGGACGGCCATCGCCCCCGTTGACGTCAGTTCGCTTAAAATGTTAAAGGGCAGCATCGCGGGCGACGGTTCCAGATATTTTTTCAAATACTTTTTCATCCCCGCCGTTTTGATCCCGAAAAACGGCACCCCCAACAGCACCATGGACGCCAGCGCCGCCGTCGTGGACAGAGACGCCGTCGGCGTTTTGAACGTCGGAATGATCGTCAGCAGGTTGCACGTCAGAATGAACAAAAACAGCGTCCCGATGAACGGCAGATATGTCATCGAATTGACGCCTTTCGTCATTTCGCTGATCTGGCCGTAGATAACCTTGACCATGACCTCCATCGCCGTCTGCCAATGGGAAACCTTGTTGCCGGTTTTCAAATGTCGGGTCGCCAGCCACGAAACCAGCAGCAGAACCGCCATGACGATCCACGTTGACGCGATCGTCCAATTCACGGGGAAATTGAAATACGGCAAAATGAAAGCTATTTGTTCGTCATACAATTCCAGCATACGCTTTACTCCCTACATTCCTTTTCCTGCGCCAGTTTCCGTTTCACGAAACGGACGATCGCGAACCGCGCCGCCAACAATCCGGCCGCACCGGACAACAACGCCTGCGCGTCGTAAACGGCCAGCCCGTACAGCCCCGCGCACAGCAAAACCGACCGCGAAACCCAACTGAGAAAAAGGAACAGCTTTTTGCGTTCAACCTTTTTCAACCGCGCGACAGACCACCACAACCCGCCGAAATACAGCCCGCCCAACGCCAGCCCGCCAAACGCGCCGACGCAAATCGCGGCGGGGTTCAAAACGGGCGTCATTCCTCTTCCTCCACTTCGGCGTGGATTTGGAATTCGTCGATCAGCTCGTCCTGTTCCAAAACCTCTTCCGCCTTTTCATCGGCGTTTTCCCGCACCTCGTCCACCAACCGGTTGCGGCGTTCCTGTTCCTTTTGCGCGCGTTCGATACCTTCGCGTTTCAACCATTGCCACGCCCCGAACGCGCCCGCGAAAAATCCCAGCAACAAAAAGTTCAGCGTCCACGACACATGGGCGACCTTGTAATGCGCGTCCATCCACCGCCCCAGCAAAACGCCCAGAAAAGTCGGAATCGGGATGTTCCACCCCAACGCCCCCAGAAACGCCAGCCCCATTGCGGGTTTGAAAGCGTCCTTGTCCGTTTGGTTTACCAGCCGGCGGGACGCGCGTTTCGCCAGCCGTTCGGCCAGCGCGCTTTCGGATTTCACCTGTGTCTGTTTTGTCGAATCGAAATCCATGACTATCCTTTCAACTGATCGGGCTGGTTGTTGGCGTTCCGGAACATCACGCCGCGGGTCAGGCCGACCTCCAGCCGCGCCATGGCGGCATTAACGGTTTTGCGGTTTTCCTCGTCCTTTTTGAACTCTTCGGAAATCGTGCGGGACAATTCCTCCAGATTTTCGCTGACGACGGCGCGGCGCACGGACAGCAGAACTGTCGCGTTGTCCTTGACCAGAACGCCGCTGTCGCACGCCATGAACACCTCTTTGTCGGGATTCGCGGCGGGCGTGTACGACACCAGCCCCGGAACGACGACCGTCACGAAATCCGCGTGTTTGGGCAGGAACGTGAACGATCCGTCCAACGCGTCGAAACGCACGCGGGTGATTTGTTCATCGACGACGACGCCGGCGGGGGTGAGCGCTTTCAACCTCATGCGGCTTTTTCCGCCTCCCTGATCTTTTCGGCCTTGGCCATCACGTCTTCCAGCGTGCCGACCATGTAGAACGCGTTTTCGGGCACATCGTCCAATTCGCCGGCCAAAATCTTTTCACATCCGCGCAGGGTGTCCTCCAATTCGACGGAACGCCCCTCCATTCCCGTAAAGTGGAACGTCGTAAAGAACGGCTGGGTCAGGAAACGTTCCAGCTTTCTGGCTTTCAGCACCGTTTTCTGGTCGTTTTCGGGCAGTTCGTCAAAACCAAGCATCGCGATAATATCTTTCAATTCCTCGTATTCCGCCAACGTTTTGCGCACGGCAGTCGCCACGCGGTAATGGCGTTCCCCGACCACCTGCGGCGTCAGCATATTCGACCCCGACGCCAGCGGATCGACGGCGGGATACAGCCCCTGCGACACGCGGGCGCGCGACAAAACGATGTTCGACGACAAATGCGCGAACGTGTGGCTGGCCGACGGGTCGGTCAAATCGTCGGCGGGGACGTACACCGCCTGAATGGACGTGATCGCGCCGGTCGCCGTCGATGCGATGCGTTCCTGCAACGACGCGATGTCGGTCGCCAAAGACGGCTGGTACCCCACGCGGGACGGCATCTGCCCCATCAAAACGGAAATTTCGGAACCGGCCTGAACGAAACGGAACACGTTGTCGATCAACAACAAAACGTCCTGCTTTTTCTCGTCGCGGAAATATTCCGCCATAGCCAAAGCGGCGTGCGCCACGCGGAAACGGATTCCGGGGGCTTCGTTCATCTGGCCGAACATCATGACGGTCTTGTCCAAAACGCCGGCGTCGCGCATTTCGCGGTACAGCTGTTCGCCTTCGCGGCAACGTTCGCCGACGCCGCAAAACAGGGAAACGCCCTCGTACCGGCCGACCATGTTGTTGATCATTTCGGTGATTAAAACGGTTTTGCCCACGCCCGCGCCGCCGAACAAACCGGCCTTTCCGCCGCGTTCCATCGGCGCCAGCAGGTCAATCGCCTTGATGCCCGAAACGAAAACCTTTGAATCCACGCTGCGCCGCGCCAACGGCAGGGAGTGGTTGTGAATGGGGCGGCGTTCCGTCGCCTCCAACTCCGCGCCGCCGTCGATCGTGTTGCCGAACACGTTGAACATACGCCCCAAAATCTTGTCCCCGACGGGAACGGTCAGCATATGTTCGGTATCGAAAACCGCCTGACCGCGCGCCAAACCGCGCGTGGGTCCCATGGCCAGACCGCGCACCGTGCATCCGTCCAGATGCGCCTGCACCTCGATCACCAAGCCCCTGTTTTCGCCCGTCCGCAATTCGTTATAGACGGGGGGCAGTTTGTCTTCAAACCGGATATCAACCACGCTGCCCTGAATGGCGGTGATGTAACCGACGTTTTCCTGCACCTGATTTTCTTCTGTATCCGACATAGGCGTCATCCCGAAAAATGCGAAAAATTCAAACACTGGTTAAAGGGTAACTTTTTTAATCCCGAAAAGTAAAGGTATTTTTCCGCGAAACGGCTATAAAAAAAGACTTTTTCCCTTTGTTAATGATCAGGATAACATCCGAAAAGTTAAAAAAAGAATGAACGGCGCGCGGTGATGCAAAAAAACGCCCCGAAGCGGATCAAGGCGTTTTTCGATTTGATTATTCGTCCACGCGAACGACCGGCGGCGGCACAATATCCGGCGGCGTTTCAACCGGCGCGGGGGCGGCGGGCGGCGGCGTTTCGGGAACGGGCGGCACGGCGGCTGATTTTTCCGCGGCTTCCTCGGCGGCGATTTCGCGCGCCATGGCGGCGGCCGGCATTTTCGGCATCCCCAGCCCTTTGCCCAAAGTCGATTTGAACCCTTTGATCACGGGAACTTTGATCACCTTGTGCGGCGCGTTTTCCGCGGGCATCCCGCCCTGCTGCTTAGCCGCCATCAACGCCGCGCGTTTCCACGCGGGCAGGTCGGCGTATTCGTCGCCGCTTTCGTTCAGCTTGAACGTCGGCGGAGGCGGCGGCCGGTCATCGATGTTGTCTTCCATCTTCCGTTCGACCGTGACGGCCTCTTCCAGCTGCTTGTTTTGGTCTTCGGGTTTCAGGACGACGATTTCAACGCCCTTTTTGTCTTTCGGGCGAATGATTTTAATCAAATCGTCGCCGCTGACCTTGTCGTACATCATCAACACCGACAGCGGGTTTTCGATATGGTGTTGGATCAGACGTTTGATTTCGCGCACGCCGTTTTTGGCGATGAAGACTTCGTCCGCGAACCACTTTCGGGCTTCCAAAGTCAATTCGGCGCGCAAACCGACGGCCTTGGCGCGCTTGACGAATTTGTTCAGGTGGATGTCCACGATCGCCAGCAGGTTTTCCTCCGCCAGCCCGTGGAACGGAATGATGTCGTCGATACGCGCCAGAAATTCGGGACGCAGGTTTTTGCGCAAAAACTCCATACGCTGATACCGCGGCAGGTTCGCGCCCAAGTTCGATGTCATGATCACGATCGTGTTGCGGAAATCGACCGTCACGCCCTTGCCGTCCGTCAAGCGGCCTTCGTCCAGCAACTGCAGCATCAGGTTCAGGATCTCGCTGTGCGCCTTTTCCAATTCGTCGAACAGCACGACTTGGTACGGACGCAAGCGCACGGCTTCGGTCAGCACGCCGCCCTGTTCGTATCCGGGCGTCCCCGGCGGAGGTCCCAACAGACGCGCGACCGACGATTTTTCCATGTATTCGGACATATCCAGTCGCAGCAAAGCCGTTTCGTCGTCGAACATGAATTCGGACAAGGCCTTGGCCAATTCCGTTTTACCGACGCCGGTCGTACCGATGAACAGGAACGTGCCCAGCGGGCGGTTCGGGTCTTGCAATCCCGATTTCATACGCCTGACCGCACCGGAAATGACGGAGATCGCCTCCGGCTGGCCGATGACGCGCCGGCCGATGAAGTTTTCCAGATCGATCAGCTTTTGCTTGTCCTCCGACCCGACCTTGTCCATCGGGATGCCCGTCCAGAACGAAACGATGTTCGCGACGTGCTGGTCGTTCAGGACGTTGTCCTTCGTCGATCCCTCGTCCAGTGCCATCATCAGCCCCGTCGCCGCTTCGTCCAGCAGGTCGAGCGCCTTTTCCGGAAACAGACGCGATTTGACATAGCGGGCGGACATGGAAACGGCGCGCTGCAAAACCTCGTCGGGGATTTTGATGCCGTACTTTTCCTCCAGCTTCGGGGCGATGCCGCGCAGGATGTCCGTCGTTTCGGCGGGGGTCGGTTCTTCGATGTACATCGTTTGCAGACAGCTCATCAAATCGGGGTCGGTTTCGATATACATTTTATAGGCGTTCAGCTCCGCCTCGACCACGCATTGAATACCGCCGTCCAACACTTTGGGTTTCAAAAATTTCGGGATTTCGTGGTTGCCGTTCGGCGTCATCGCCAAAAATCCCAAATCGTTGATGAACAGGATTTTTTCGCCCTTCGCCGCCTGCAGCTCCTGAAACGCCTCTTTCAAGTGGTTTTCGTATTCCGCCTGCGTTTTGGAATCGATCATCATCGTCGCGATATCGACGCCGACGATCGTGCGCCCGCGCAGTTTCGGAGGGCAGTCGCCCGCGGCCAAAGCCGCCGCCACGCCGACGACGATGGACGTTTTGCCCAGCCCCGTCTGTCCCAGCAGCATCGGATTGCTTTTCATGTCGCGCAACAGGATGTGCATCACGCGGCGGATTTCCTTTTTGCGGCCGACGACCTGTTTCAATTCGCCTTTTTTCAGCTTTTCGGCATAGTCGATGATGTATTTGCTGCCCATTCGTTCTTCCTTATCCCAGATATTCGCCGACGAAAGCGCGGTGCGTTTTTCCCGTCATCAGGATGTCGCCGCCGTTTCGCCATTCGATGACCAGTGATCCGCCGTCCATTCGGATTTCGGCCTTTCCCGCGTTCAACCCGCGGCGCACCGCGGCGACCAAAGTCGCGCACGCCCCCGTGCCGCAAGCCTCGGTTATCCCCGCGCCGCGTTCCCACACCCGCATCCGGATCGCGTCGGGCGAAACGGGCTGCGCGAATTCGACGTTCACGCGGTCGGGAAACATCGGATGCCGTTCGACCATGCTTCCCCATTTTGCGACATCGAAATTTTCAACGTCGTCCACGAAAAACACGGCGTGCGGATTGCCGACCGACACGCAGCACGGTTCGGGCAGCCCTTTGTCAATTCCCGTCACCGCCAGCGTGTCGCATTCGCGCGCCAAAGGAATCTCGTCCCATTTCAGGCGCGGTTTGCCCATATTGACCGTCACCAATCCGTTTTCCGCGCGCCAAGCCTTTAAAATCCGGCCGTCGGGGGCTTCCATTTCCACGGCGTCCGTCCCCTGTTCGTCCATCAACAGACGCGCCGTGCACCGCGATCCGTTACCGCACGCGCCCGCCGTCGATCCGTCCGCGTTGAAAAACAGAATCTTCACCGCCGCCTTGTCCGATTTTTCCAGCAAAATCAGCTGGTCGAACCCGACGCCCGTTTTGCGGTCGCCGATCGCGACGATTTGATCCGGCGTCAACCCGACGTTTCCCGAACGGTTGTCGATGATGACAAAGTCGTTGCCCAGCCCGTCCATTTTGGTAAAGGGGATTTTTGTCATAACGCCAGCTTCCCGATCCTGTCCAAAGCCCGCAGCGTGTTTTCGCGTGTGCCGAACGATGTCAGGCGGACGTACCCCTCGCCGTATTTGCCGAACCCGCTGCCGGGGGTGCAGACCAGCTGCGCTTCGTTCAAAAACTTTTCAAACAAATCGACGGATGTCATGCCCGCGGGCGTCGCCAGCCAGATATAGGGCGCGTCAACGCCGCCATACACGGTAAATCCCTTTGCCGCCAACGTTTCACGGATCAACCGCGCGTTTTCCATGTAATAGCCGACCGTTTCGCGCACCTGCCGTTTGCCCGCGTCGGAAAACACAGCTTCGGCCGCGCGCTGGACGATATAGGCGACGCCGTTGAATTTCGTCGAATGGCGGCGGCTCCACATCGGGTTGATCGCGACCGGTTCGCCCTTGGGGCCTTTGGCTTTCAACGATTTCGGCACGACCATATAGGCGCACCGCACGCCCGTGAACCCCGCCGTTTTGGAAAACGACCGCAATTCGATCGCGACGTCTTTCGCCCCGTCGATTTCGTAAATGCTGTGCGGAATGTCGGGCGTCGTGATGTATTCCTTGTAAGCGGAATCAAAGATGATCACCGCGCCGTTTTCCTTGGCGTACTTCACCCATTTTTCCAAATCGACCTTGGTCAGAACGGAACCCGTCGGGTTGTTGGGCGAACACAGATAAACCAGATCCGCCGCCCCCCGCGGCAAAGCGGGGGAAAATCCCGTTTCGCGGACGCAGGGCAGATATTCGATTTCGCGCCCCGCCATGATGTTCGTGTCGCGGTAAACGGGATAGACGGGATCCGGAATCGCCACACGCGCGTTTTGCGAAAACAATTCCTGCACGTTGCCGACATCGCATTTCGCGCCGTCGGAAACAAAGATTTCGTCAATGTCGATCCCCAATCCGGCATAGTCGTTGTCCGCGATCGCGCGGCGCAAAAACTCGTACCCCTGTTCGGGGCCGTACCCGCGCATCGTCGCGGCGTCGCCCATTTCATCGACGGCTTTGTGCATCGCTTCAACGCACGCGGCGGGAATGGGCTGCGTCACGTCGCCGATTCCCAGACTGATGATGTCGGCGTCGGGCGTTTTTTCCTTAAACGCCTTTATTTTCTTGGCGATATCCTGAAACAGGTAGTTCGCGGACAAATCAAAATAGTGCGAATTGGCTTCGATCATCGTTTTTTCCTTTACGCGTTAAATATCTTTTTCACCGGCGCGTCATAGATTTGCGCGGGCGTGCCGTCGTCGTCCATTTCGCAAACCAGAATTTGCGGCACGGACTCCAGCTTTTCCCAAACGTCGTCAGGCACGCCCGTCAACCGCAGCGACGGCATTTTGTCGGAACGGATCAGCACCGCCTGATTGTCGCCCAACGTCAACCGCGGGTTTTCCGGTTTGTCCATGAACCCGTCCATGACCAGCATCAACTCGCCGTCGTCGTTATACAAAAAATCGTATTCCTCGATATCCATTTTTCACAGTCCTTTTGCAAAACGCCCGCGTATTTTAAGCGTTCACCCGCCCCCGCGTCAACGGATAAAAAGAACCCGCCGGAAACGGCGGGAACTTTCGTTTGATCAGCCGGCGGCGGCTTTCAGCTTTTCAATGCCTTTTTCAACGCGCCGCAAGCTTTCGTCCCGCCCGAACAGATAGACGGCCTCGACCGCGCCGACGGGGGTGCATTGCTTGCCCGTCAAAGCGGTGCGCACCGGCCACAGGAACTGGCCGTTTTTCATCCCCAGCCGTTCCGGAACGGCCAACAGGACGTTGTGCACGCTTTCGATCGACGCGAAATCCGCGTTCGCCATGCCGGCGATGACGTTTTTGGCTTCCTCCAACGCTTTCAAAGCGATTTCCGGCGTCGTTTTCATTTTCTTGTGCACATACATTTCGATGTCGTATTCGGGCAGTTCGTCAATGAAATCGACCGCTTCGGGGATTTCGTTCAACACGTTGACGCGCGGCTGAACAAATTGCGACAGCACCGCCAAATCGACGTCGCGCTTAACCGCTTCCTTGTAATACGGCAAAGCGAGTTCGCGGAACTTTTCGACCGGCAAAGCGCGCAGATAAACGCCGTTCATCCATTTCAGCTTTTCGCCGTCGAAAATCGCGGGGGATTTGTTGATCCCGTCGATGTTGAAGATTTTTTCCAATTCCGCCATGGAAAAGATTTCCTGATCGTTTTTCGCGCTCCACCCCAGCAGGATGATGTAATTCACGATCGCTTCGGGCAGATAGCCTTTGGCGACCAAATCCTGAAACGACGCGTCGCCGTTGCGTTTGGACAGCTTGTTGTGTTCGTCTTTCATGATCGGGGGCAAATGGACGTAGGTCGGAATCTCCCACCCGAACGCCTGATACATCAGATTGTATTTCGGCGTGGACGACAGGTATTCGTTGCCGCGCAGAACATGCGTGATTTTCATCAAATGGTCGTCAACCACGTTCGCGAAGTTATAGGTCGGCAGCCCGTCGGATTTCAGCAAAATGCCTTCGTCCAGCGTTTTGGTTTCAACCGTGACGCGGCCATAGACGCAATCGTCGAACGACACCGTGCCGTGCGGGTCGATCGTCTGGCGGACGGTGTATTTTTCACCCGCGGCGATACGCGCGCGCGCCTCTTCGACCGTCAATTTTTTGCACGGATCGCGGAATTTGAACGGAATGCCCGCTTCCTCGCACGCCTTGCGCTGTTTTTCCAATTCCTCTTCGGAACAAAAACAGTAATGCGCGCCACCCAAATCAACCAACTTGTCGGCGTATTCCTTGTAAATCGCGCGGCGTTCCGATTGGACATACGGCCCGTAAGGCCCGCCGACATCGGGACCTTCGTCATGTTTCAACCCGACCATTTCCATGGTTTTATAAATGATATCGACGGCGCCGGGGACATAGCGTTCCTGATCGGTGTCCTCAATGCGCAGGATGAATTTTCCGCCCGCGCTTTTGGCGACCAAGTATTCATACAAAGCGGTTCTGAGGTTTCCGATATGCATATAACCCGTCGGGGACGGGGCGAATCTGCTTCTGACTTCCATGGGACAATCCTTTAATAAAAAACGTTTTGCCTAATTTCTACCCGTTGCCGGACGAAAGTCAAGGGAAAGGTTCATTTTAAATCAAACAGGAACAACCCCTTGTTCGTTTCGGAAATCCGCCGCAGCTGTTCGTCAAACCCGCTTTTGGAAAACAAGCCGTACATCAATTCGTGGTTTTTAAAATCCGGCGCGGCGCATTTTTCTTTCAACCTGCCGTACACCCCCGCATCGACAGGCTTGCCTTGATTGTAAAATTTACATTCCGCGGCGAAAATCCTTTTGTGGCTTTCATCAACCGCGACCAAGTCTATTTCGCTGTTTTTATCCCACCACGCCCCGACGCGGGAGGGAACGAAATCAATTTTTTTGTTTCTGCACAAATCAATAAAATACTGGCGGCAAATTTCCTCAAAAACAAAAGCGACGTGATTGTCGATGAAGTTTTTGTTCAACTTTTCCAAAACGAAATCAACGTTTCCGAATTCAAGCTCGCCTTTGTACGGAAAAACGAACTTGAACCAAAAACGCATAAAAACGTCACGGATGAAATACAGCCCTTTCCGGCTTTTTTCAGGATATTTTTCCGTGGCGGGGACTTTCTTGTCCAACAAAAACAACCCTTGCAAAGTATCCAGATACGGGCTGAGCCTGTTCGTCGGAATTTCCAACGCGGCGGCGATTTCCGTCGTTTTATGTTTTTCTTGGGCGACCGCCTGCATAATCGAGAAATACCCGACGGGTTCGCGCACTTCCTTGTTCAGCAGAAAAGCGGGTTCTTCGTACAGGAAACCGTTTTTGTTCAGCACAATGTCGGTGACGTTTCGCATCAACGGCCGACCGTTGTCAAACAGCTCCAAATATTTCGGAACGCCGCCCGTTACGGCATACAATTCGACGACATCCGAAAAAGACTTGCCCCGATAATATTCCCTGATGTCTTTAAAATCCAGCGGAGCCAAACGGATTTGCGCCGTTCGACGCCCGTACAGGGGGCTTTTTTCAGACAAAACCTGCTGCGTCATCATATTGATGTACGATCCGCAGATGACAACCATAATATCCCGCTTCGACAGAATTTCATCCCACGCTTTTTGAAACACGGACGTGAATGCGGAATTCGTGTTCACCAAATATTGAAATTCATCTATCACCAGAACTTTTTTTTGCTCCGGCCGCATTTCGGCAAAAAAGGAAAACGCCTTCAGCCAGTCGCCGAAACGCATATCCGCCAAAGCGGAATTGTTCGCAAAAGCCCCCAAACTTTTGGAAAAACGCGCCAAACTCTGCGCTTCACTTTCTTCGGTCGCCAAAAAATACAACGCGTTTTTATTTTTGATAAATTCTTGAATTAACGCCGTTTTTCCGATCCGCCGCCGACCGTAAACCACCACAAAGGCGTGATTTGATTCATATTGGCTTTGCAGATCCGCCAATTCCCGATGCCTGCCGATAAAATCCATAAGCCCCTCCGTTATTCTAATTTAGATTAGTCTAATCACGATTAGAATGTCAACACTCTTGCATTAAACCGACTAATCCGAACACAAAAAGCCCCGCTTGAAACAGTTTCAAGCGGGGCTTTGCATTTTCATATAATTTTACGCTTTGGCGATTTTGAACGTGACCGCCGCGGCGCCGACCTCTTCGGTGTCGCCGGACAATCCCGCCGTTTCGTCAAACGCGGTCGCCAAAACCTGTTCGGAAATATAGGCTTTGTTTTCCCGCAGCGCCGCCAAAACGGTTTCGTCGCCGGAAGTGTAAGCCACCGTGATCCTGTCGGACACGTCGAAACCGCTGTCCTTGCGTTTTTGCTGGATCACGCGGACGAAATCGCGGGCGATGCCTTCGCGTTCCAATTCCGGACGGATTTCCGTGTCCAGAACGACGACCGCCGTATTGTCGGGCAGCGCCTGCCCCGCCTTGCCGTCTTTCAACACCAGTCGCAGCTCGAATTCGTCGGGATTCAGCGTCTGTCCCGCGATCGCCAGCGTGCCGTCGGCGTTTTTATGCCATTCGGTCGTTTTGGACGCGGCGAGGATGTCTTTCATAAACCGTCCCAGACGTTTGCCGACCAGCGGCGTGATGATGTACAGCGTCCGGTCGGCCAATTCGGCGACATCCCGCGCCAAAATCAGCTCTTTGACGTTGACTTCGTCCTTGACCAGCTCGGCGTAATCCGCCAGACGTTCCGCGTCGTTGCCCGCGACCGTCATCGACGCCAGCGGCAAACGGTTGCGCAGCTTGTGTTCTTCGCGCACCGCTTTGGCGGTCGAACACACGGCGCGGACGAAATCCATGTCCGCGACCAGCTTTTCGTCCGCCGCGAACGCGTTGTAATCGGGATAGTCCGCCAGATGCACGCTTTCTTCGCCCGTCAGCGCGCGATAAATGTATTCGCACGTCAGCGGCTGCAACGGGGCGATCGCCTTGACCAGCGTCACCAGAACCGTATAGAGCACGTCGAAAGCGTCCTGCCCGTTTGAAACGTCCCAGAACCGCGCGCGGGAACGGCGGATGTACCAGTTGTTCATGATTTCAAGGAAATCCGCCACGTCGGCGCACGCCCCCACGATGTCGCAGGCATCCAGCTTTTCCGTCAGCCCTTTGACCAGATCGCGGGTTTTCGCCAAAATATAGCGATCCAGCACGTCTTTCGCCGTCGTCGTGAAGTTGGCTTTCAACCCCTCGGCGTTCGCGTACAGCGTGAAGAAATAGAACGCATTCCACAGCGGAATCAAAGCCTTGCGCGACGATTTCGCGATTTCCTTGCCCTCGCGGTCGATGGACAGGTTGCCCCCGCGCAAAATCGGCGAAGACACCAAGAACCACCGCAACGCGTCCGATCCCAGCGTGTCAAACACGTCCGACGGGTCGGGATAGTTGCGCAAACGCTTCGACAGCTTTTGCTGGTTTTCGTCCAGCACGACCCCGTGGCACAGGCACGTTTTGAACGGCGCGCGGTCGAACAAAGCGGTGCTCATCACCATCAGGGTATAGAACCAGCCGCGGGTCTGCGCCAGATATTCGACAATGAAATCCGCGGGCGAATGGTTTTCAAACCAGTCTTTGTTTTCAAACGGGTAATGCACCTGCGCGAACGGCATCGATCCCGATTCAAACCAGCAGTCCAGCACGTCCTCGACGCGGCGCATCATGGATTTGCCCGTCGGATCGTCGGGGTTCGGACGCACCAGCGTGTCGATGAACGGACGGTGCAGATCGGTGACTTTGACGCCGAAATCCTTTTCCAATTCGGCGATCGATCCGTACACATCGACGCGCGGATATTTCGGATCGTCGGATTTCCACACGGGAATCGGCGTTCCCCAGAAACGGTTTCTGGAAATCGACCAGTCGCGCGCGCCTTCCAGCCACATTCCCATCGCGCCGTTTTTGATGTGTTCGGGAATCCAGTTGATCGTCTGGTTGTTCGCGACCATTTTGTCGCGGAAAGCCGTGACTTTGACGAACCAGCTGTTGATCGCCTTGTAGATCAGCGGGGTGTCCGTGCGCCAGCAGTGCGGGTAGTTGTGCTTGTACATTTCCTTGCGCACCAGCTTGCCCTCGGCTTTCAGGCGTTTGATAATCGGTTCGTTGGTTTCGAAAACCTGCATTCCCTGATAATCGGGCACTTCTTTGGTAAAGCAGCCTTTGCCGTCCACGGGGCAGACCACGGGGATGTTGTAGGGCTGGCAGGCGATCATGTCGTCTTCGCCGAATCCGGGGGCGATGTGAACGATGCCCGTGCCGTCTTCGGTCGAAACGTAGTCCGC
>ERZ808252.761-NODE-761-length-28023-cov-4.875107_pt1 | contig 28023 bp, 18 predicted proteins | sample MGYA00521242_ERZ808252 | MGnify/ENA primary metagenome ERZ808252 (study PRJEB31516, sample SAMN03275581) | gut metagenome | biome: mammalia-associated habitat; material: feces | host: Papio cynocephalus | place: Kenya | collected 2012-08-07 ...
CCGGACCGACCACGCCGACATAAATGTCGCCGCCTGTCCGCTCGGCAATGTCCTTATAGATGGAATAATCAGGCATACAAAAACCTCCCATAACTGATCCGTTGTTGGTACAGTATATGGGAGGCTTTTGCTTTTTAGAACACGAGAAACGAGACAAGATACGCAGTCAGCGCAGAGGCGATTGCCACCACGATAAGCGACTGCCCGAAAAGCGACAGTGCAAGCCCCACCGCGATGCCCGCAACGGCGGTGAGAAGCGTCCCCGTGGACGAAAACACGGCGGGAATCAGCATTGCCGCAAGGACGGCATAGGGAATATAATGAAAGAACCGTTTCGCAAAGCGCGATTGGATGTCCCTGCGGAACAGGGTCATGGGAAGCATTCGGATCAGGTATGTGGTCAGCGCCATCACAGCGCCGAGCAGGAGATGTTCAGTTGGAATCATGGGCTTACTCCTCCGCCGTCGGACAAAACGCCGAGACAATCAGCGCCGCAGGCACCGCGCAAAGAATGATGGCAAAGCCCTCCGAGACGCGGGACAGCGGCGGGACGTAGGTCATCAGGCAACGGAAGCCCGCCGCCAGCGCGACCACAAGGCAAATGCCGCGCTCCTTCCGCATGGGCGGCACGATGATTGCGAGGAACATGGCATAAATCATGATTCCCAGCGCCGCCTCCAGCCGTTCGGGAAGGACCGACCCCACCACAGCACCGAGCAGAGTACCGCAGGTCCAGCCGATGTACGGAACGGTAAAAATACCGCGGATATAGGACGGACCGACGGAATCGGGCTTTGTCATGGCAACCGCATAAATTTCGTCGGTTACCGCACAGCAAAGCAGCATCCGCCGCCAAATCGGTTTTGCGCGGTCATCCAGCCGTTGCGTCAGGGAGATGCCCATCAGCGCATAGCGCAGGTTGATGACCAACTGGGTCAGCATCATTTCAATCACGGTCCCGCACGCGGCAAGGACCGCAACGCCCGCAACCTGCCCCGCCGAGGTCAGGTTCGTCATGGAGATGAGGACCGCCTCCAGAGCCCGCAAGCCCTGCCCGACGGCAGAGATGCCGAAGCCGAACGCAACCGAAAAATAGCCCAGTCCGATCGGCAGACCGTCACGCAAGCCGTCCCGATACCGATACGGCGATACAGAAGATTTCATAAAACACCCGCTTTCTTTCCGAGCTATCATTATAGCACAACCGTCGGCAAATGTCAAGCGGTCCCGACCGTATCCGTCGGAATCACCGTTTCTTTTCTCTTTTTCGACCCGCAAATTGTAGAAAAAGGATAAATTGACAGAAATGTGATTTTTTTTTGAAAAAGGGCTTTACAAAACGCAGAAAATATGGTATACTTACGAGCGGAACACAAACGGCAGATGCGTATGTGACAGAACTGAATACCCTTTGTTGCTGTACCTGTAGCCTGCCGGCGAACCCTTGCTTTTTTTGCATCCGTGTTCCCCGACAGCTTTTTCTTTTGGTCTTTGCGGTCAACGACCGTGCGGATAAATAAAATGATTCGGGAGGATCAAACAATGCAGCTCATCTACAAGGTAAATGAACGACCGAAGTTCAGACAGAATCTCGTCTACGCGTTCCAGCAGGTGCTGGCGATTATGGCGGCAACCATCGCGGTGCCGGCAATCGTCGGAAACGGACTGACCGCGGCGGCGGCAATGTTCGGCGCGGGTGTGGGAACGCTCGTGTACCTGCTCTTCACCAAGTTCAGAAGCCCTGTCTTCCTCGGCTCCTCGTTCGCGTTCATCGGCTCGATGTCGGCGGCGTTCGCGGGCGGTGTTTCCATGGCGCTCGGCTACCTCGGTCTGATCATCGGCGCGGTCTTTGCGGGACTTGTGTATGTGGTTATCGCGCTGATCGTCAAAAAGGTCGGTGTCAAGTGGATTACCAAGCTGATGCCTGCGGTCGTTATCGGTCCTACCGTTGCGATTATCGGTCTGTCGCTTGCGGGTAACGCAATTACCCAGCTGACCACCAATACATCGAGCGCGGCGAACCCCGTCAGCTACCTCGCGGTCCTCTGCGGGCTTGTGACCCTGTTCGTGACCATGCTGGTGTCCACCTACGGCTCCAAGCAGCTCAAGCTCATCCCCTTCATCATCGGTATCCTCTGCGGCTACGCGCTGGCGCTGGTCCTGACCCTGATCGGAACCGCAGCGGACGTGGAAGCCATGAAGATTATCAGCTTCGCCCCCTTCAAGGCACTGGTTGACGGCGGCGTGAGCGTCAAGACCTTCATTGCACTCCCCGATTTCACCTTCCTGACTGCGTTTGACGGCGGCTTCAAGGCGCTGGCGGACAACCCGAGCTATGTCGGAACCGTTGCGGTTGCTTACGTCCCCGTTGCGTTCGTGGTCTTTGCGGAGCACCTTGCCGACCACAAGAACCTCTCCTCGGTCATCGGCAGTGACCTGCTGGAGGAGCCCGGTCTGCACCGCACTCTGCTCGGCGATGGCGTTGGCTCCATGGCGGGCGCGTTCTTCGGCGGTTGCCCGAACACCACCTACGGTGAGTCGGTCGGTTGCGTGGCAATCACGGGTAACGCTTCTACCAGCACCATCGGGCTGGCGGCAATCCTGTGCATCATCATCTCCTTCTTCTCCCCCTTCGTTGCCTTCCTCGCATCTATTCCCGCTTGCGTGATGGGCGGTGTGTGCGTTGCGCTCTACGGCTTCATCGCGGTTTCGGGTCTGAAGATGATTCAGAAGGTCGACCTCGACAAAAACCGCAACCTGTTCGTAACCTCCATCATCCTGATTGCGGGTATCGGCGGCATGACGCTGACCTTCGGCAAGGTGACGCTGACCTCGGTTGCCTGCGCGCTGATTCTCGGCATCGTTGCAAACATCGTTCTTGCAAAAGAGAAGAAAGACTGATTTCACACAGCCCTTTACAAGATATAAAAACAAACCAAAAGGTCGCGGAAGAAATTCCGCGACCTTTTGGTTTGTTTGGGAGAGAAGCTCAAACCTCCACCGGCTCTTCGGGGGTGATGTACTTCGGGTCAACAATCGGCTTTGCACCCCACGGGACGGCAAAGCGGATTGCGCGGTGCGCAACCTCAATGGTGAATTTGTTCTGCGTCACCAGCTCACCGTCAAAGGAATAGACAAAGCCCTCGGGCGCCTCCACATCGACCCGTTTCCCGCGGCAGTACTCCAGAATGCCGTCGAATTTCGGGTTCTCCAGATGCGTCCCGTTGGTGTAGTCCTTGATTAACTGCATGAATTTGATACGCGACACGGGACGAACAAGGCAGACCTCCAGAAGTCCGTCGCAGTCCACCGAACGCGGCGCACAGCGGAAGGAACCGCCCACATACTGCCCGTTTGCAACCGTGCAAAGCAGGATTTTGTCCGATGGATTGAGCAGCTTTCCGTCCACCGTCACGCGGCATTTGTTCTTCATGCCCTTGAAGAGCGCGGCAATCACGCTGGAGGTATAAGCATTCTTTCCGCCAATCAGCTTCTTTCGGCGGATGTTCATCATGGTTTTCGCCACGTAGGAATCAAACCCAAAATGCGCGGCATTGATTGCATAGCGGTTTCCGACCCGAATCAGGTCAATGGTCTGCTCGGTTGCGTCAATCTGCGCCTGCAAATTCAAAAAGTGCTTTTGCCCGCCGTAGTATTTGACAAAATCATTCCCCGAGCCGCAGGGATAGCACCCCACCGATGCCTGCGGGAAGCCGACCGCGCCGTTGACAACCTCGTTCAGCGTCCCGTCCCCGCCGCAGGCATAGAAGCGGACAGGCTCCGAATGCTCACGGCAATAGTCGCGGATGTATGCGGTCGCGTCCCCCGGCGCTTTGGTCTCGTAAATCATGTAATCCAATCCGCCCGCCGCGTAGACCTGCTTCAGCTCCGCCTCGATGTTCTCAAAGGAGTTGATGCGCCCCGCCGCAGGATTCAGAATAAAAATGTGCTTCATCTGCAAGCCTCCGTTCTCATAACTACATCTATTATAACACAAAGCGTGCCGAATTGCAACCCCTCAAAGGTATTTCGTGTACGCTGAAAATGCGGACGGAATGGCATAGCGCTCGTGCAGTTCCCGATTCCCGACCAAAACCAGCCCCGAGCGCTCGTGATATCCCGCTTCCTCGGCGGCAATCCGCACGTCATACGCAATCATGTGCCATTCGATGTGCGTGAAAATATGCTTCGCGTCCTCGGCACGCGTCACGCGCAGCGGCTCAAAGCCGTAATCGCGTACCAACTCGGTCACGTGCTCCGCATCAAGCTGCCCCGCAACATTCGGCAGCTCGTACAGCCCCGCCAACAGCCCTTTATCGGGCCGCTTGTGCAGGGCGGTCCGCTCGCCGTCACGAATCAGCAGGACCGTCTTTTCCTCAATCCTGCGCGGGCGCTTTTCCCCCTTGACGGGCAATGCGTCGGTCAGGTCCTCCGCCTTCGCGCGGCACCACGGCGCAAACGGGCACTCCCTGCACCGCGCCGCACCGTTCGGGACACAGACCGTTGCCCCAAGCTCAATCATCGCCTGCGTAAAGGTAGCGGCGCGAGAAGGCTCGGTTGGAATGGAGGACCGCAACCGCTCTCCCCATGCTTTTTTGACGGCGGGAAGCGTGATATCGTCCGTGCAACCGTCAAAGCGGGAGAGGACCCGCAACAGATTTCCGTCCACGGCAGGCTCGGGAAGCCCGAACGCAATGGAGGCAATCGCCCCCGCCGTGTAGTCCCCGATTCCGGGCAGAGAACGCAGTGCCTTTACGTCTGCGGGCATTTTGCCGCCGCAGTCCGAGACAATAACCCTTGCCGCCTTTTGCAGGTTTCGGGCACGGCTGTAGTAGCCCAGCCCCTCCCAGAGCTTGAGAAGCTGTTCCTCGGACGCATTCGCCAGCGCAGTGACATCCCCGAACGCCTCCAGAAACCGCGCATAATAGCGCTTGACCGCCTCCACGCGGGTCTGCTGAAGCATGATTTCCGATATCCAAATGCGGTATGGGTCGCTCGTCCTGCGCCACGGCAGGTCCCGCCTGTTTGCGACATACCATGCAAGCAGAGCTTCCACCGCCTCGCGCGGCAGAAGTACGGTCTCATTCCCCGCCATGCTTCTTTCCTTCCGCCGACTCGCCGAGCAGACGCGACAGCTCCTCCTGCCGCGCCAGAATACGGTTCACCTTGTCGTACAGGTCCTCAATCATGATTTCGGTTTTGAGATTGACCTTGTAATCGTTCTCTGCGCGGCGGCGGTCCTTTTCCTCCTGTCGGTTCTGGCTCATCATGATGAGCGGTGCCTGAATTGCGGCAACGCAGGAAAGAACCAGATTCAGCAGAATAAACGGGTACGGGTCAAACGCCCCCGCCGCAAGCAGAATATTCAGAACCATCCAACCGACCAGCACACCGACAAACGAAAAGATAAATGCCCAGCTTCCCGCAAATTTTGCAATCGCATCCGCCGCACGTTGCCCGACGGAATATGCCCGCTTCGCTTCCTTTTCGGTATTGACTGCCACGCGGCTGCCCGCAAGCAGTGCCAGAACCTCCTCGTCGGTCATGTCATGTCGGATATCCTTGACAATCTCTCCGATCAGCTTCTTGTTTTCTTTCATATGTGCGCTTCTCCCCAAAAATCAGATGCGGAACACCCGCCCCTCGCGTCTCGGCTTCGCTTCCGGCTCCGCGCCGTCGGTGTAGCCCACAATCAGGTGTCCGATGCCCTCATAGTCTCCCTCAATGCCGAGCTCACGCAGAATCGCCTTGCCCTCGTCCGAATCGAACTCCTCGCGGGCACGGTGAATCCAACAGCTTCCCAAGCCCTCCGCGTGCGCGGCGAGCATCATGTTTCCGAGCACCAGACTGCCGTCATAGATGTGCGTGGGGACACTGCGGTCCGCCAGCACGACCAGCACGCAGGGCGCACCGTAGAACGGGTCCTTGTCGGGAACGCCCATAATGGTTGCGTTCATCTCCATCAGGCGGTCGCGCAACGCCTTGTCGGTCACGCAAAGAATGATTGCGCTCTGCCGACCCATTCCGCTTGCCGCGTAAAGCCCCGCACGGAGAATGCGGTCCAGCTTCTCCTCGGGCACCGCATCGGGCAGATACGCGCGGACCGAACGCCTTGTCTCCATGCACTCTAAAATCGCCTTTTCGTCCATCTTCAAACACTCCCTTCGGATTGAAAAATTCGCTACTCCTATTATAGCACAAAGCGAGAGGATTTACAAGTCCCAAGACAAAAATCCCGTCCCCGATGATGGTCGGGAACGGGTGATTGGTGCTTATTGTTCGGTCTTTCGCTTGTGCAGATGTCCGAGAAGGACGGTCCCCCACGCGAGCAGCGTAACGCCGACCGAGGCGAACAGCAGGATGTACATCACCGTGTTCCAGTCGGTTCGGTCGGCAATCACGCCAAGCCCGTAGGCGCTGGCGGTACTGCCAACGTAGCCCGCGCTGTTCATCAGTCCCGCAAGAAAGCCCGGATTGACCTTATCCCGCAGGGCAAACGGCATGATGCTGGTCATGATGGAGTTGATTCCGTGCGCAAAGCAGGAGACCACGCCGAGGAAGGCAACCGTCAGCGCCATGCTGTCGAGCTTCATGCTGAGGAGAATGCCGCAGATGCAGACGGAGAGCATCAGGAGCAGACTGCCGCTGAGCGCGCGGAAATCCTTGATTTTCCGATTCATCCGAAGCGCCAGCATCGCGCCGAAAACGCCGCAGAACGGCAGGGCAACCGTCAGAACGATGGAAAGGCTGTCCCCCACCCCAAAGCGCTCCTTGAGGATAACAGGGGTCCACGTGTTCAAGCCGTCCTTGACGAAGTTGTCCACCGCAATGAACAGCCCGCACGCCGCAATCAGACCAATCAACGCCCCGCTTGCGGTGCGCTTCCGTGTTCCGTCCTCGCCTGCCGCTTCGGAGCCTGCCGCCTGCGCCTCCGCCAAGCCTGCCTTTTCCGCTGTCAGCGTATCGTAGCCGACCAGCCACGCGGTGCCGATTACAAGCATCAGGAACGCACCGAGCAGGAACGCGCCGCGGAAGAAGTCAAACAGATTGAAAATCGCGCTCCCGCCGTAGGAAATTACGGTTCCGATGACAACCGTCAGGCTCATGGCAAACACCGCCCGCTTCATCATCACGGAATCCATGGTGTCGCTCAGGACCAGCACCAGCGTTGGCCAGAGGACCGACTGGCAGATACCGTTGAGGAGCCACAGATACTTGATTGCCCCGAACGGCACGCCGCAGAACACCACGATATTGAGGACTGCGGACACGCAGAGAACGCCCGGAATGATATATTTTCTCGGATAGAACTTGCAGAAAATCGCGTGAATCAGCTGTCCCGCGCCGTAGGCAAAGAAGAAGAAGGTTCCCGTCAGCCCCGCCTCCGCGCGCGTGACGTTGTAAAACGCCATAATCGGCGCAATGTTCGCGTTGTAGCTGTAGCGCCCCGTATAGGCAAAGCTATAGACGAGGCAGGCGATTACAATCAGAATCTGCTGCTTTTGCTTCAGGGTCAACCGTTTTGTTCCCATAGGTCTCCTCCGCGTTTATCCGAAAATCATCATGCAAGACTTTTATTATAGCACGCGGGTACCGTTTTGTCAAGTGATATGCGCAACTTTTGGCGAAAATCGGAAAATTTTCTCATTCGTCCTCGGGCTTCCGCTTGGCGGAGAGCTTCAGCACGAAGCCGTCCAGCAGATACAGGACCGACGGCAGGACAACCGTAATCATCACAACCGAGCAAATGGTTCCGATTCCAATCAGAAGTCCGACGGTGGAAATGGAATTCTGACCGGAAACGAAGTGAATCACGAAGCCGCAAACGGTCAGAATCAGACCCGAGGTGAACACGGTTGGCATCGCGCCCTCAACCGACACCCGCAGTGCCTCGCGCTTGTCGTACCGCTGTCTGTTGGCAACATAGCCGCTTGACATCAGAATGCCGTAGTCAATCGTGGCACCCATGAGAATGCAGGTGGAAACGATATAGCTCATGAAGAAGATACCGCCGCTTGCAAGCTGCGTTGCCATAGCAATGAAGATCGCGCCCTGAATGACCGTAACCAGAATCACGGGCAGGGACAGCGAGCGGAACACCAAAAGCACAATGGCAAAGATGGAAATCAGCGTAAACACCGTGATGAAGCGGTTGTCATGGTCGAAGGACTGCTCCAAATCGTAGGTGGAGACAATTTCGCCCGTAACGGCGGCACCGTCCCCGAAAATGTCCTTTACCTCATCCGAAAGCCAACGGACAAATGCGGTGGTCTCCTCCCCCTCGTTCGGCAGGTTGACCGACAACAGCATTCTCGAATGCGCCGGTCCGCGGAACAGCTCCTCCGCTTTGGCAATATCGCTTTGCGCATCGGCAACCTTTTCGCGGTTCTCCGCCGACATTTTCTGCTTGAGCAGCGTGTTGCTGTCCATGCTCCCGCTGACGAACTCCAACAGCTCATATGCCATCATCGGCTCGGTCAGCCCGCCCGACTGCATGGCGTACTTGATGCAAACACCCGACACCTGCGCCTCGTCAAGCGCGGTTGCCGCCATATCGCTCTTCATCTCATCGCGCAGAGTCTTGAGCCTATCAAAGCATTCCCGATAGGTCAGCGCCTCGGGCGCGGAAAGATAGCCGTCCAAGGTCAGCATATCGGTCAGGCGGTTGCGGTTTTCGTCACTTAAGCGGGCATGAATCACCGCATTTTCGCGGTCCTGCTCCAAAGCATAGGTCACAAACGCCCTGCCGCCGATTTTTTCGCCGCCCAGCGCACCCGTGCGGTAAAACCATACGATATACAGCTGTTGCACCTCCCCGCTTTCCACCGCAACCGTGGGGGTCTCCCCCGTCAGCCCCGAGGCAATGCTTACAAGCGCGGGCAGAAAGGCATCATAGGGGTACGCCGCATGAATCGCGTCATCCAGCGCGGCATAGGAGGCAACCGTTGCGGCGGCATTCGCATCGGTGAGCAGTCCGTTTTGCAGGGCAAACCGCAGCAACGGCAGAAGCGGCGCGGTCTCCTGCGGCTCCAAGCCCTGCGAGAGGAAATACGCGGCGTAAAGCTGTGCCGCCTCTGTTTCGGTCAACACCGCGCCTGTGTTTTGATAAACGAAGCCGCGGAGCATTTCCTGCGTCATCGGAGTCTGCATCTGCTCTTCAAACTGCCCGATGCCCTGCGAGAGCGCGGTCAGCTGTAGGACAGTCTCCGCCGTCATCATGCCCGATAGCTCGGGGTCCTCCGAGGCGGCAATCAGGAACGCCAGCATGGTTCGGAAATCGACCGACTGCTCCTCCACCGTATCATAGAAATACAGCCCGTACAGCTGTTTGATGGAGAAGAGATCGAGGTCGGTCCCCTCCAGTGCGCCGGTTGTCAGCTTTTCGTGCAGCTCCTCCGCCGTCCATTCGCCCGCCAACGCCTCGTCAACCGTTGCAACGGTCTGCAAGGTTTTCAGGGTGTCGGCGGAGACGAATTCCGCCGCATCCGAATCGCTCTCGGCAAGCGTCTTGGCAAAGCGCATGAAGTCCGCAAACGGCAATCTGACCGCCTCAGGGTCCCGATAGAGATTGTACATCGTAAACAGCAGCTTCGCGTCCTCCTCGGAAATTTCGAGCTTCCGCACCGCCTGCTCCACGTCGTAGACCTCGCGCACCGTATTCGTGTAGGCGGTATAGCTTGAAAGCACGCCCGCGCCGTCCGCCGTCCGATATGCGGCAAGCGCGTCCGCCAGCCTTTGCTCGTTCGCAAAGTCGTCATCGCCGTTCGGGTAGACCGCAACCACGGTGTTATGGTTGCCGAATACATCGGTAATCGCCGTGTTGCCCGCGTTCGTGTCGCTGAAGCGATAGGTATTTCCGATTTGCGTCAGCCCGCACACCATAATCACAATCAGCGCAATCGGAACGATATCCCCCGAGAGCTTATAGGCGAGCTTGCAGAACATCCGCCCTTTGGGGGCAAACGCTTTTTTGGCGGTGTGTGTGAGCAGACCGTCAAAAAGCAGGACCAGCGCGGGCAGAAGGGTCAGCGAGGTGATTGCCGAGATTACAATGCCCTTCATCAGCACGATACCGATGTCAAAACCGATGCGGAAGGACATGAACAGCAGGGCGAGCAGACCCGCAATGGTAGTCAGCGCGCTTGCGGAAACCGGCTTGACAACCGACAGGATTGCCCGCTTCATGGCATAGCCGCGATTCCCGCACTTCTGCTTTTCCCTACGGTAGGCATGAAGCAGGACGATGCTGTAGTCAATCGAAAGCGCAAGCTGTAGGATGGCGGAAATCGAATTGGTGATATAGGAAATTTCCCCGAAGAAAAAGTTGGTCCCGCGGTTGATGAGAACCGCAACGCCCGAGGCGGCAAGCAGAACGAGCGGCTCCGCCCACGATTCGGAGGTGATCAGCAGAATCGCAACAACCAGACAGAGTGAAATGACGAGAATATAGGTCATTTCGCTTGTAATGGAATCGCGCAAAGACTTTTTCTCCACCGCCGTGCCGCCGTACTCCAAGCCCTCATAGGGAGACAGCACCTCCTCAAGGTCCTGCATCACCTGAACAGCTTCGTCCGAATAATCGTCTCCGTCCACAACCACCAGAAACAGCGCGTTGCCGTTGCGGTAGGAGGCTTCATCGTAGCGGTCGAAATCCACGTTGGTCACGTTCGGAATCGCCTCCATGCGGTCCTGCATTTCCTCCGCCGTTTCTGCGGAAACATTCTTTGCCATAACCTGAATGCTTCCCGTCATGCCGAATTCATCCTCGATGATATCCAGCGCGATTTTGGTTTGGGTATCCTCCCCGAGGTAATCGGCAAGGTTGTAGTTGATGGCAATCTTCCCCATCGTGAACGCCGACAGGACTGCCGCCGCCGCGAACAACAGAATCACCAACACGCTTTTTGCCCGACTTGCTGGACTGCTCTCTTTTTTCATTTCACAATCTCCTTCTCAAATAAGATTTCTTACAGGGGTTGAAATTCTCTGCGCTTTATAGTATAATAAAAAAGAGCGGAAAACGGAAGAACCGTTGCCCGCAGCAAGTCAGAAATCTTACGAAAATCATCAAATTGTAAGGAGTTGTACAAATGAAGCCCTACAGAAACGCCGAACGAACCAAGCGCTGGATTCGCCGCGCCTTTACGGAGCTGCTTGCGGAAAAGAAGGACATTACCAAAATTTCGGTCACGGAGCTTGCCGAGCGCGCCGACATTTCCAAAACCACCTTTTACTATCACTACGAGGACCTTTACGCCGTTGCGGAGGAATTTGAGAACGAGCTGATTGAAACGCTCTCGGGCGAGCTGAACGAAATTGCCCGCAGTGCCGCCTCCTCTGCGGGACCGATGGACTTTGAACGCTACACACGCGGCATCATTGATTTTCTGAAGGTCAACGAGAGAAGCTACCGCATGGCAATGTCGGCAAGCTCCCCGCGGCTGTTTATGGAAAAGCTCAAGCGCATTTTAGCCAACAAGATGGAGGAAAACGCCTACGCGCTCCCCTTTGACCGAGACGTCGAGCGGCGGCAGGTCCAGATTCGCTTCCTGACGGGGGCTTGCGTGGACGTGATGGCGGAATACTTCCGCGGCGGGCTGACCGCATCGCTTGACACCGTGACCGAGGTGCTTCTGGAGGCAATCCGAAAGCTGACCGCATAAAAAAGCACCGCACATTCCGAAAATCGGGATGTGCGGTGCCCCATGTTTTATACGGGGATGCGCTCGGTTCGCGCGAGCCACAGCTCCGCCGAGGCATCGCTCGGCATTCTCCAGTCGCCGCGCGGCGAGAGGCAGATGCTTCCCAGCTTCACGCCGTCGGGCAGACAGCTCCGCTTGAACTGTTGCGTAAAGAAGCGGCGGTAAAAGACCAGAAGCCACTTTTTGACGGTCGCGCGGTCGAAGTCGTTTCGGAATGCCTTAACTGCCAGCGCAAACACCTTTTCGGGCAGGAAGCCGAAGCGGACCGTGTAATAGAGGAAGAAATCATGCAGGGCGTAGGGACCGACAATCTCCTCGGTTTGCTGTGCAATCTTCCCCTCCGCGTCGGGCGGGAGCAATTCAGGGCTGATGGGGGTATCCAGAATATCCCGCAGGACGGCGGCGGATGCCGCGAAGCGGTCGCTTTGCAGGATGCTGTCAATCATCCAGCGGACCAAGGTTTTCGGCACGCCGCAGTTGACCCCATACATACTCATGTGGTCGGCGTTGTAGGTGCACCAGCCAAGCGCCAGCTCGCTCAAATCCCCCGTTCCCGCAACAAAGCCGCCGATTCTGCCCGCGTAATCCATCAGGACCTGCGTCCGCTCTCTCGCCTGCGCATTCTCAAAGGTCAGGTCAAGGGTGTTGCGGTCCTGCCCGATATCGCGGAAATGCTGCTCGACCGCCGCGGCAATCGGAATTTCCAGTGCGGTGATGCCCAGCGTGCGCATCAGCTCAAGGGAATTGCGGTAGGTGCGGTCGGTCGTGCCGAAGCAGGGCATGGTGATGCCCACCACATCGGTTGTCGGCTTCCCCATGCGCCGCGCCGCCTCGGTTGCAACCAAAAGCGCCAGCGTGGAATCCAAGCCGCCCGAAACACCGATGACGGGTCGCCCGTGCGTGACCTCCATGCGCTTCTTCAGCCCCATGACCTGCATCTCGAAGATGTCCATGCACCGCTCGGTGCGGTCGCTTTTGGCATCGGGCACGAAGGGCAGGCGGCTGACGGGATAATAGGAAAGGTCGTTTTCGGGAATTTCAAGCGGGACCGCCACGCGGCGGAAGCTGTGGGCGTTCTGCGCCGCGCCGTCCGCAAAGGTTTTGATTTTGAGACGGTCCACGCGCATTTTGCCGAGGTCGATGTCACCGTAGAGGATATAGTCCCCGTCAATCGTTTCGCGGTTCTCGGCAATCATTCTGCCCGCCTCGCAAATCATGCTGTGACCCGAGAAAATGAGGTCGGTTGTGGACTCGGTACAGCCCGCCGAGACATAAACATAAGCGTCCAGCTGTGCCGCCGACTGCGACGCGACAAGCGAGCGGCGGTAACGGCGCTTGGAAATCGTCTCGTTGCTTGCCGAGAGGTTGAGCATGACCTCCGCGCCGCCCAGAGCGAGATAGGCGCTCGGCGGGACGGTTGCCCAGAGGTCCTCGCAGATTTCCGCGCCGAAGCGGAACGCGCCCGCATCGAAAATCAAATCGGTCCCAATCGGAACCGCCTCCACTTGCAGGTCACCAAGCCCCAGCGCCTCGGCGCTGACCTCACAGAGCGACAGCTCCGCGCCCGAGGTGAACCACCGCTTCTCGTAAAACTCGTTATAGTTCGGAATATAGGTCTTGGGCACCAGACCGAGAAGCCGACCGCCCGCAACAATCGCCGCGCAGTTGTACAGCCGCCCGCCCAGCTCCAGCGGCAAGCCGACCGCCAAAGCGGAGGAAAGCGCCCCCGATGCGCGGACAATCTCGCGCAAGCCCTCCCGCGCGCCCTCCAAAAGTGCGGACTGGAAGAACAGATCGGCGCAGGTGTAGCCCGTCAGCGAAAGCTCGGGGAACACGGTCAGCTGCGGCTTTTTCTCCGCCGCCTCCCGCGCCATTCCGAGAATCGCCTCGGTATTCCGCAGGGTATTTCCCACCGTTACCTTCGGCACGCACGCCGCAACCCGTATGAAATCCAACATAGAAACCTCCCACAGCCGCACAGCGCGGTCTGTTTTGTATACGGTATTATTATACCATGAAATGCGCCGCACTTCAACCGTTTTTCCGAAAAAAGGCAAAAAAACGCCGACACACGGAGAAGTTGTGTGTCGGCAGGCGTAATCAGGATATGGTGGTTCGGATGTAGAAGAAGCCGTTGCTTGTGCGGTTCTCCTCATTCATGGTGGCGATTTTGACCAGCACGCGGTTTTCCTCGCCCGCAGTCAGACCGCTCAACTTGACAGTCTCCACATAGGTCCCCGGGCGGAGGAAGCCCGTCTCCCCCAGCTTTTTATCGGGGGCGAAATCGGCTTTTCCGTCGCTCGTTTGGACAACCTTGACCGAATACAGCTCGGCTTTGAGCAAAACGCCGTTTTCCTCGGGGTTGGTCAGATTGATGCTTGCGTATTTCCCGTCAAACGCGGGGGTGCAGGCAAGCAGGACCTTGCAAACGCCGTCGGTCTCGTAGGCAACATAGCCGTAGCTTTCGGGCAGACCCTGCGGCGCACCGTCCACGGCTTGCTTTTCGTAAATTTCGGGCTTGAACAGGGCGGCAAACACCAGCCCCGCAACCACGGCGGCAACCAAAAGCAGACAGGCGGCGCCGATGAGGACGAGCTTTTTCATTTGGGTCATACTGTATCTGTGCATTTCAGTTTCCTCCTTCTGTTGCGCTGAAGCTCCCAAGCGCAATGGTCAGCATTCCGATGGGAATCAATGTTTGGGAGCGAAACGGGCTCCCAACAGAATTCATCGGCGCGCCTGTCAGAGACAGCCAGACCGATGTCGAGTCGTTCTTTGCAACCGACAACGAAGTGCCGCTTCCGCCGAGATACTTCGTCAGCTCCGTATCCCCGTAAAATTCGGGGGTAACGCCCACAATGCCTGCCATAACGGAGGTGCCGCCGTCATTCGCAGTCAGCGCACGGTAAGACAGCACGACCTGCAACAACTCGTTTGTTCCCTCGGTGGCTTCGGTTGCATTGTATCTCACACTGATTTTATTTGCGGTCCCGTCAAAGCCGTACCACCCGGGGAATCCCGCAACGGTTCCTGCGGCGGGCGCTTCGGTCTCCTCGGCTTCGTAGCGCAGATTCGAGGGGTTCCATGTCCCGTAGTCATAGCAGAAGGTCATGGCACCGAATTCGATTTCAACGGAATATTGATAGGACTTTGTTTCGGCAGTGCTTCCCGTTTCCTCCGCGCGAGCGGCGGGAAAGGCGGAAAGGACCGAAACGCTGAGCGAAACCGACAAAACGGCGGCGAAAAGAGCCCTTATGGATTTGAAAATTCTGTTCTTCATGCTTCTGTGGCTCCTCCTTTTCGGCGCGATTTTATCGGCTTCACGGGTGCTTCAGCCGCACGGTTGCGGTAATCCGCTTGACCCCCTTGTAGGAATCCAGACGCGGAAACCGACCAAACACGGCTTCGGTCACACTTTCGTAAGCAATGGTTTTGCCGTCCGCCTTTTCGACCTCGGGAATGGTAGCTTCCCCGTCTCCGTACAGGGTCACCCCTGCGCCGCAGTTGTCAAAATCGGCGGTATTCGGCTCGGTTTCAACGGTCAGGGCATGGTTGGCGCGGTTTTGAACCGAGACGGTAAAGGAATCCGCCTCCACGCCGCTTGCCTCCCGCCAAAAGCCGCTGTTGATGTAGCGCTCGCCCGTTTCCACGTTTTCGGCGACGCTGACAAGGTTGTAAGAATAGGTGGTGTTGCGGAAAATCACATCCGCCTCATAGCGCATACGCTTTCGGTTGTCGATGACGGAAATCACAACATCCGCTCCCCCGCCAACCGATTGGCTCGGCTCCGCAAGGACAAGGACCGGAAGAAGCAGAACCGCAACGACTATGAACAATTGTACCAAAATTCTTCTCAGCTTCACAGCCCTGCTCCTCCTTTCCTTGCGAATCCTGTTTGGCAAGAGCAACCGCTCCGCCAAATGGGATTCTTAGTTCGACTTCGAGATGGTGACGACAATCGAACCGAGCCTTTGCGTGGTGATTTCCGTAGCTGTGGGGGTTCCGGCAACCGTGTAGGTTGCGGTTGCGTTGTGCATACCCTTAGTATCGCCGACGTTGCACTTCTCAATCGTGCCTTTAACCGATGCTACTTGAGTAGCATTCTCAACAAAGACAATCGACAAATCTCCGTAGGTATCCACAACATCCTCGGACCCTACTGTGTAGTTAACAGGTAGGTCGGAGTGGTTGGTAATGGTAACGGTTCCTTCACCTTCCCATGAATGTTCGCTACTCGGCTCGTAAACATAGGTATCGGGATTCCATTTCATACCCACAGAATAGACAAATACCGTATTGTTGAAGGTAACATCTACAGAGTACACATTAATGGTTCCACCATCAATCGTAATGTTTACATCTTCCGAACCGCTTCCGTCAGGTTTCAGCCCTGTTTCGTTCTCCGCGAACGAAGAAATCGTTGCGCAAAGGCAAAGCGCGAGAATCATCACACAAATAAGAATCTTTTTCATTCTCTTTTTCCTCCTTTCTTCAATATTTTGTCGGACTTTATTACAACGTCACCCGAGGGTGGCGGAGTAATCGTTTGAAGGTTCGCTTTTATTGTTCCGTTGCGTTTGCGCTGATTGTAACAGTAACAGTTGCCAGCTTATAAGAATCCTTCTCGGGAGTAGCTTCACGTTTCTGTGCATAGTAAACAGCAACTGCATTCCAATCCGTGCTGCTCAAATTGATGTCCAACGTTTCGGAAGTTGCTGTTCCCTTTCCGACATCGCCGGTTGAGCCTGTTGTTCCCGCATTTGCTTTACCAATTTCAAGTCTGTTTTTGGAATTTCGACCGTCCGCATTTTCAGCCATGCCAACAATTACTCCGTCTGCACTGTCTCCATCTACAATGGTTACATATGCATAAACAGACTGGTCGGAACGATTGGAAACCTGAATGCTTTGTGTTGAATCTTTTAATTCGGTCTCAACATCATATCTCATATCATTAACATTCCAAGTGATATTGCCAAGCGTCAAGTCTTTAAAATCAAACGTAAGGTCAACTGCATACTTGTGCGTCACATCATTCACCTTGACATTGATGTCGCTTCCATTCGAGGTGTCATCAAATGATTCAACACCATCGCCCGCACCGACAACGGTTTCCGCCGCCGCGCCAACGGCGAACAGAGATGCGGACATCACGCCCGCGAGCATAAGAGAAAGAAATTTTTTCATGGTTCTGCTCCTTTCAAAAGCAAAAAATTTTATTGATCGACCGACCTTCAGTCGGTAGATTTCTTCTTAACGGTGACAATCATGTCACCAACGGCAATATAGTTTTCCGTATTGCCGGACTGCGGGTTCCCCGAGAGGAACAGGTAGAAGGATTGCCGCGTGGCTTCCCCTTTTCCCATCACTGTTTCGGGCGGGGTCGCTTTGGAAACGGTTATCTCGGTTGATTCCTCCACAAGACTATCCGCGCTCGCCTCGTTCTTGGTGTAAACCTTTGCCACAATGCCGCTCTCCCCGCCGTCATGCGAGGCGTAGATGAAGGAAATCTCGGGCTTGACGTTACAGACAATATCCGCATTGGAACGGTTGACAACCGTCACGCAGTTGTTTATGCCGTTAAAGCCAACCCAGTAGGATTGATTGTTCTCCGCCTTCTCATATTTCATGGAGTCGGTGTTCCAGACCTCTTTGGTATAGTTGAAATACATGGCACCGAACTCAATCTCCATCGCATAGACCGCCTGCGCCTCGCCGCCGCCCTGCGTTCTCGCCCAGACGTACTCTGCGTGCAAGGTGTATTTCCCGTTCTCATCTGTGGGCGAATGGTAATCCGCGCTCGCGCTCCCAACAGGCTCGGGGCTGTCAATCGGATAGAACTTGTCCCATTTCTCGCCGTCCTCCGAGCGGAAGATTGTGCCAACCAGCGAATAGTTAATCTGCCCGAACACGGTTTGCGTTGGCTCGATGGTGTAGTTCTTTGCGGCATCGCCCGAAATCTGCACATCGTCAAGCGTAATCTTCGTTGCGCTGTAGCCGATGGAAAGGTTGTTATAATACACATCGCCGTGCGTCAGCGTCACGCTCTCGTTCTTCACAAGCCCCGAAAGGAAGATTGCGCCCGGGTCGGAGATTTTGTAAGTGCCTTGCCCCTTCCATTTCTCATATTCGCTCGATTTGACATACAGCAGGTACTTTTCAATCCGCGAGACCGTCAGCTGTTTCTTGAAAATGGTGAAGCTTGCCGTTCCCGTTGCCGTGTATGTTTCCGTGTTGATTGTAGCGGTTACCGTGTAGCTACCCGCATCCTTCGGCGCTTCGGTCAGACCCGAGGTCGTACCCTTTCCGTAGGTAAAGGTCGCACTTTTCAGGTCCTCCGCAGGAACCGTGACCTGTTCGCTCCCGTTCAGCACCGCCTCCACCGAGGGAACCACCGAGTTGCCGTCGTAGGTTTTGCTGAGGTCCTTGAGGCTAAGGCTGTAGGTCGCCTTGCGGTTGATGGTAATCTTGTAAATGATGGAGTGCGCGGTGACCGTATCGGAGGAATCCTGCTTTTCCAATTCCAGAACCTTTTGCGTCGTGTTCACCATGGAGATATTGATCAGTACATACCCAAGCGTGACCGTTTCGCCTTCCACGGTCGCGGTTGTGGTCAGCACCTCCTGCTCAACATTGCCGAGCTTGATTGTATATTTCTCGCCCTTCTCTATCAGAAACGCCGCATACAGATAGGCTTCCGTTGCATCGTGCTCGATGTAAACAGTGTAGGCAAACAGACTTTCGGAATATTTGGCTCCAATCAGTCCATTCCCGCCCGCGCTGTCTGCATTTGGGTAAACATCCAGCTTTTCAAACGAGGCGGAGACCGCATCCAGCTTCATGTTGTAATGGAAGGGATAGTCAATCTCGCCCCAAATGTTTCCCATTGTCAATGCGGTAATGGTAATGTAAATTTCGTTAGGAAGCGTAACCCCCTCGGGCGGATTGAGAATCTGGGATGTCGGGATTTCCAATGCGTAAACGCCGCCATGCTCAAGCGGGTCCGGCAATGTAATGGCAATCGACTTGAAATGTTTTCGCGCAATCACCGTGGATATCTCAATGGAGGTGTCATCTGCATAAAGCGTCATATTGTTTTCCTCAAACAGCGCAAGCAATTCTGCCCGCCGTTCGGAAATATCATCCGATAACGGATGAAGTGTTTTGTCCGCATTCAGAAGGACCAGACGGTCGGAATCGTAATAATAAACCGTGCCCCCTGTGCCGCCCTCGGGCTGTGTGATAAACTTGATATATTCGCCTACCACACCGTCCACGTCAATTTCCTCGCGCTGTGCTTCCAGCAAACGGAAGGTGCGCTCATCGGTGGACACCAGATTCGGAAAACGCCCGTTATACATTCTGCACTGCGCAAGAGAAATGTTTGGGACTTGATTCTGATTCAGTCCGTTTTCCGTAATGGAATAGTGACCGAACGAGGCGGCAATAATCTCTGTTCCCTCTTTAATGATAATGGATTGAGCAGCCATTTTGGATTTGTTTCCTGCTCCGATGCCCGCCGGAGTCGGATCGCTTTCCGTCAGCGATTGTCCGCTTCTGTAAGTGCCGTCGCTCGGATTGAAGCCGTCAGGATAACCCGAATGCGCCGTGATGCTACCGCCGGTCAGATTGATGGTCATACCCGAATTATCCTCGTTATCGGTACACCCAATGCCCGCACAGCCAACCCCGCCGACGGTGGTTACTTTTCCGCCCGTGATATTGACGGAATAGGATGTTGAGAACTGATTGGATGGATTATCGGGAAGCGAATCCCCGTCACCTATTCCGGCCGCCCAACGTCCGCCATAGGCTTCAATTGTTCCGCCGTTAACGGTGATGGAGGTTGAGGTTGCCGCGCCGTTTACGCCGCCACCGATTCCCGCCGCTTCATGTCCTCCATAAGCATGGATTTCGCCTCCGTTGATGATGATGGTTCCGGGGGTGCCTTGTACATACCCACGACCATCGCTGGTTGTGGTAGTACCGGATACACCGCCGCCGATTCCCGCACCACCCGCAAGCTTATTGTTTGTGGTCCCCGCAGGAGACCCATAGCCTCTGTCTTCACCGCCTTGCGGGAAATGGGTAGAGTCGCTCGGATTGTTGGATGAGTTATTTGCCGCCACATAGTGACCGCCATAGGCGAACACAGACCCGTTGCTCTGTTCAATCGTCAAGGTCGAGCCGCTGTCAACCTGAATTCCCGCAAATCCGCCGCCGCTTTGCGACTTTGTATAGACGTCGCCTGAAGTGACGGTACAGCCGTTGACACCCGCGTAAAAATAATTGGTTCCGCGGAATGCCACCTTGACTTCCGAAGCATTGGTAATCAGAAGCGGGCAGACCTGCGCCTTCGTGCCCCATCCGAGAGCCGAGGAAACGTCCCAAAGTCCATCAATCTGATTTCCGCCTTCCGTATCCTGCGAATACCTGCGGTCCATCGTCACACCGTCAAACAGAAGCGTCACACCCGTTGCCCCGCTGACCGTAACCGAGAAAACACCGTTCTGAATCAGGATGTTCTTTCCGTTATGCTCGGGAGTAATCAGCACCGCACCCGAGGAAAAGGTAATATAGTCCGCGTCCGCGGCGAAGGTGGAAAAAATGAAGCCGAACGGAATTGCCAGCACGGTTACCAGCACCATGCAGAACGCAACTGCGCCCGCAAGCGGTTTTCCGAATCTCGTTTTCATTCTCCCCACCTCCTCTCAATTTTCGTCCGCGCAGGGATTACCGATTGAGGATGCGAAGGGTGATCTCTGCCTGTGCGTTTACAATGGATTTTTCGTTGGTTTTCGGGTCATACGGCTCAATCACCATCACGGCTTTGTATTCTCCAACGGGCAATTTGTCGCCGTTCGGAAGCGCGGTGATCTTGCAGTTCTCCAACTGATAGCCAATCTGGACTCTGCCCGACTGATAAAAGGTCGTCAATGCCTTGTCGGGGTCGTAGCCCTCGGCGTCCATCTCCGACTGCTTGCGGACTCCCGCCGCGATCAGATCAATACCTGCCTTTTTCAGCTCCGTGTCGGAGATGCAGAGCCGAATCACCATGTCGTGTGTACTGGAGGTCGGGTTGATATAGTTGATTGCGCCAACGCCCGTTGCGTAGCTGACATCCACGTCCTGATTCAGCCGCAGACTCAGGCGGCTGGTCCCCGTGGGCAGCGGGTCGGGCTGGTCCTTTTCGGGCGGCGCGGGCTTCTGGTTCGGGTCAATCACCTCGGGGTTGAACACCGTGTCCGAGGTCAGCTTTTTGACCACAATCACCGAGGTCGTAACGGTTGCCGCCAGCAGGACCGCCGCAACCGAGGTCACAATCGGCAGAACGGGAACAGGTCCCGACACACTGCCGCAGACATAGCAGTTCTGAATATAGCCCGTGTTCTTCCCCACAAAGCCGCCCGCACAGCTTCCAACGGTCATGCCCACGCGGACATGGCAGTTTGCAAACCCGCCGCCAACCGCGTTGCCGACCATTCCGCCCGTCACGATTCCGCGCTTGCCCTTCAATACATAGTCCAGCGTCAGGTTCGCAATCTTGGCGTTCTTGGTGTAGCCGAAGAAGCCGCCGTACTCCATTCCCGTGCAGTCAACCTTGAAATTGTAAATCGTCTTGCCGTTTCCGTCAAAGCAACCGCTGAACGGGAGCGCCTCGGAAAGTCCGATCGGCTCAAGCTTTGCGCCGCGCATATTGAGGCTCGCCTCCAGCATATAGTTCGCCGAAGCCGCAGAACGGTCACCCGAGTTGATGGCGGTAATGATTCGCGTAAGGTCCGCCGCCGTCCTGATCGGAATCACATGGTCCCGCGCGCCGAACAGCACCGCGCGGTTGCGGAAGCGGTCGGGCTCAAGCACAAAGCCGCGCTTGGTCCGCTCGTTCTTCCAAAGATTTTGAAGCCCGAGCTTGTGATAAATCTGATCCGACGGCGTTCCCTTCGGCAGAAAGCACTCGGGGTTTCCCGTTGTAACCGTCACGTTGCCGCTGCGGTCAATCCGCCGCATTTTGGGGTCTGCGAGGTAGCCGCAGGAATTCACGGTGCCCGTGTTCCGCTTGTAAAAGCCCGTGACACCCTTTCCGCGCCCCGCACGCATTGCAACGGAATTTTTCACCACACCGCTGTTTCCGAAGACGAAGCCCGCACCGTTCGGGCATCCGCTCAGCTTCACATTTGCCGAACAGCCCTCGATCACGCCTCCGTTGATCGCGGCAAATGAGCCGACCCTGTTGTTTTGATGATTGTTTGCCATTCCGAATCCTCCTTTACCGCATTTGAATCTTGTTAAAAACAAACAAAGCCCGATTGCAACCGAGAAGGATACAGCTGTATCCTTCATCAGAATTGCAACCGGGCTGACTTTCCCATTCGGAAAAGTCCCAAGGCTTTGCGTCGCCGCCTCACGACGGTTTTGCTAAATATTCGCTTTTGTTCGACCTATTATAGCACAGAAATTCGGCAAAGTCAAGCACTTTTTCCCGTTTTTCCAAAAATTTCACGAAGTATTCAGCTTTCCGCCGACTTCTCGGGCTTCTTTTGGTGGTTTTTGTCACATTTTCCGCCCCCTTTGTGCAAAAGCGACCCGAACTCCGCCGCAAAGCGCACGGAATTCGGGGCGTTTTTGGTTACTTTCCCATACCGTGCCAAAAAGACACGGTATGGAGTAGGTCAAGAATGATCAACCGGGGAAGCTTTCGCAGGTCATGGAACCGTTATTATCAAACGAGTAAACCTGATTTGTGATTGTTGTTGCCGTTACGGTCAATGTTTTGCCGGAGAGGGTCAACGTCACTGTTTTGCCAACCGCAGCGCTATCAATCGCATTTGTGATCTTCACGACCAACACGTTGTCCTCAAAGCTGACAAGCTCAAACTTAAAGTAATTCGTCGTACCATAGCCCGAATAAATCGTTCCTTTAATTTCCGGAGAATCTTCAAACTCCATTCTGAGTCCTGTGGAATCTCCCCAAAGTTTGTCTATAAACGAACCGCTGAACGTATACCCGGCAAACTTGCTCTTGCCAAGCAGTTTTTTCTCGACCTTGTCAATGCCGTAAGCCGTATCTCCACCTTCTGTCAGATGAACCGTCAGGGTCGAGCCGTCAATGGCATAAGTTCCAATCACGTTGCCATCCTGCTTCACATTACCGAGACCGTCAAGCGTGTAAACCGTTGTGTCATCCGGCAGTGTGTAATCGCCCGCATAGCCATCCTGAACCAGCGTGTAGCCGTTCTCGGTCAGCTGTGCGCAATAGTGGCGATTTCCATAATTGAACGAAATCGTCCCGTTCGCGTTCAGGACATACGCGCATTCCGCCGCATCTTCACCAACGGTAACCGTTCCCGCACCATTCGATACGAGATTGCCCAAAATACCACTCCGCGTTCCCTGCGTTCCGTCAAGCGGGACAAACGCTCCGTTGATTTTAGCAAGCTGCGCGACAACGGTTTCGTCAGCGGCGGTGATCTTCAACGTATCGTTGGAATAGATCGACTTTGCCGCTACAGCTGTTCCGTCAGCCGTTGTGAACGTAACATTATACCAAACCTTATTGTTCATTACGAGCACATTGGTTGTAATGCTTTCGCCATTAACCGTTCCGGTCAGTTCGAGTACTTTGGTTTTTCCGCTGTCGATGTTGGAACCGGTAGCCTTAATGTTGCTTCCATCCTTCATAAGCACATAGAAATCCGCACTAAGGGTCGGCGTGGCATTCGCATCAATTGAGCTGTAACTCACCACCATCAAACCGTTTTCGGCATCATAATACCCATAGTAGTATTTGGTTTTGGCTGTATCGGACCATGCCTTGAAGAAGCCCGTGGTTGAGTCATATTCCACCTCGACAGCGCTCTTAGTTCCGATCATCTTACCGTTTGCATCAATGGTGAAAGCCTTTCCGGAACTACTGCTGATTGTCGAGTTTCCGGTCCCCCAAACCTCGGCTCCGTTATAGCTTCCCGTCATCGGGTGCGCATCCTTCCAGATGCACTTGATCTCGGTGTTCTCATGAATCTCACCCGGCGTGTAGAGCGTACCGTCAGTCAATTCCCAATGGTCAAATACTTTTCCATTCGTCAGGGTCGGTTCAACGGGAGCCGTGATGTCGCCATCACCGTAGGTCAGGGTCCTATCCTCCATGCCGTTGCCGTAAATGACCTTGAGTGTATACTCAACATCCCACTTTGCAATCAACGTAACCGCATCGGTGGTTTCCGGCTTATAGGTTCCGTTGTAAAGCGTACCCTCATCGCCTGCGATATACCAACCGCGGAACTTGTAGCCTGCCTTACTCGGAGTAGGCAACGTATACGCGATATTGGTATTTGTGCTAACCGTGTCGATTGTGTTTCCACCATCGGTATCAAACGAGATGCTTGTCATCGGCTTGGTCATGGTTGCTGTCTTGGTTTCACCATCGGTAAACGTCAGGACCCAATATTCCTTGCCACCGTTGAGATAGACCGCATAGTCTTCGCTGCCCTTTATCTCCGTGTAGGTTCCGCTCTTGCCGTCATACTTGATATTGCCGGCACCGTCAAGCTCCACAGTCTTAGCATCTGCCGTGTTGTAGGTTCCCTGCAAGCCGTCAAGTGCAACCGTCGAAGAGCCGCCACTGAACTTGGTACCCGTTGCAGCAACCGAGAAGATAACCGTACCGTCGCTGTCTTTTACCGTCAGCGTTTTGGATTCCTTGATGCCCGCAACTGCCAAAGTCGCTCCAAACGCATCCGTAATCGTAACATTCGGATAAACAATGTTTCCTTGCACAAAGATGAAATATGTTACCTCGTCACGCTTGAAGCTGAGCAGTCTGGCATAGGTGCTCGTTCCAACAAGCTTGACGCCGTATGCAGTGATATCGGAAACAGTTCCCTCAAAATAGAACCATCCGTCGTTACCCATATTGGGACGGTAGTCATTGTCAGCTCTGACAAACAAGCCGAGACTTTCCACATAATAGTAAACTCTGGAGGAGGTTCCCTTGGTCAGCGTTATCGTTCCGCAAACCACATCTCCAATAACGCCCGTATATCCATCGGATGTTGTGATATTTCCGTCCTCATCGACCGTTACAGTCCCCGTCTTTGAATAGCAATCTGTCTCTCTATAGGCTTCCTTAGAAGTATTGTAGCTTCCCCAAGCGTTAACAGGATCACCCCACTTTGCGTAAATTACCGTGTCAGCGGCAATCGCCTTGCCATTTCCGGTCCACTCGGTACCTTCAGCAAGGGTTGCGGTGGTGTACCAGCCGAGGAAGCGGTGTCCTGCATACTTCGGGTTTTCAATCGTTACAATGTCTCCGACAGAATATGTGATTTCTTCCTGCTCGCATCCATTGTTTCGATTGATCTTCAGGATTGCCGGCTGAGAATACTTCGCGTAAAGCGTCTCACGGTCCCCCGTCGGCTTGTAATCCTCGGGAACCTTCTGCGTGAAAGCTGCATCGAAATAGTAGCCGTTAAAGACATATCCTTCCGCCTTTCCGTCAGGCAGGGTAGCCGTTACATTGCTGTTGTAATTCTTCGGCGCAATCTCGGGCAGACCTGCGGGAACCACAAAGGAGATTTCAGTCATCGGTTTGGTTGCCGTGTAGGTCTTTTCCGCCGTTGCCGTAACCAGATAGCAGGTCAGTACATCGTCCACCTTAACAAAGACGTTGAACTGAAGCTCCGAAACCCACTCATAGGTTCCAATCGTGCCATCCGTCCATTTCACTTTTCCTGTACCGTCAAAGTAAATGGTATCCGCGCCGTTCGTATAAGCACCATAATACTCATCAAGCGCCGAGGTGTCACTGGAAGCAAAATTCGCATTGACGGATTTTACCGCAAAGAGCACATTTCCCTCTGCATCCTTAACAACCAATGTGTTCTGATTCTTGATGTCCGTAACTGCAACCGCCTCACCGTAGCCGTTTGTAACCGTGACATTGTGATAAATGCGATTGTTGTAAACAAACACAATCGTACTGTCACCAAGCATTGTTTTCATCACAACAACACGTGCGTAACAGTCCTGCTTTCCGGTTCCCGTGACAGGGTTAACACATTTTACACCATAATGTGCTGTCATTATATAATCAGTATTATTCAGCACGCGCGACATAATATGGATGTCAGTTCCGAGATCGTCATTCCCGCTGTAATGCCGTGCCAAGATTCCGGCTTCAGCATTGAAGTAGAATTTCTGATTCTTATCGCCGATTTTTACTGTCAAAAGCTGTGTTGCAGCATCATAGGAAACAACGGTTCCGGTCAGCGAGCCACTGATAGCTCCGTCCAAATCAATCGTGATATAAAATTTGGAAGAGTTTCCACTGGTTGCACTCCAGATTTCAGTGCCATAGAAAGTCCCGTAATATGGAGGAATTTCTTTCCAAACCGCAAGAATACGGATTGTATTCTCCGCCATATCCTCTTCAAGCTCCATAGTCAAATCCAACAGCACATCTTCCCCTTCGTCATACATTCCGTTGCCGTTTGCATCATAGTACCAGTCAACGAATTTAAGGAAGTTTGCCCAGTCAATCGTATCCTTCGTGTAATTCGGGAGAATCTCACCGAGCTGACTGCCCGCCGCAGGGTAGATTGTGCCGTATTGCGCCTCATCGCTCTCCAACAATCCGGAAATTACCACCTTCAGGGTCTGCTTCCAGACTGCCGTCAACGTCACGTTCTCACTCGGAATATACGGATCCGCAACAAGCTTGCCATCTGCATCTGCCCAGCCGACAAACTTCATGCCAAGAGGCGCGGTTGCGGGTTTCGGCAGCTTGACCGGAACCGAAACATTTGCGTCAATCGGCTCAAAGCTGACATCGTCACCTTCAAACGTGATGCGAACGCTTGGCTTTGTAAAGTTGAAGCTGTCCCCCGAAAGCGTCAGATGACCATAAGCCACCTTCACGCCGTTTTCATCCGTCAGGGTCACATCAAAGCCATAGGCTGCACCCTCTGCCGCCTTTGTGTAGGTACCGTTCAGCGTCTTGGTACCGTCATTGTAGGTCAGGGTTCCGAAGCCCGAAAGGATAAAGGTTTTACCGTCCGCAATATAGGTTCCCTGCGTGCCGTCAAGTACCCGCATACGGGTCCCGTCATATCCAAACGCGGCAAGCTGTTCGCCGTCCGCATTCTTCACAATCAGCGATGTGCTGTGATAGCACTCCGCCGCAGAAATCGCATTGCCCGCAAGATCGGTAAAGGTTACGCCAAATGTCACCTTGCCGTCTGCAATGAATGCGCTGTAGACGGTTTCGCCAAAGGTATATTGGATTGCCATTGCATTGAGCCCATCGTTGTAGGTCCATGCGGATGCCGCAACGGTTCCCGCCGTGCCGTCCGCTTCAAACGGGGTCATGAGGACAATGTTCTCAAACGGGTCCGCATCGGGCTTGGAAACCAGCTTTGCACGGATGATGATTCCCGTTACAAAATCAACATATCCCGCATAGGTGTCATCCGCAATACAGTTACCATCCTCATCGTTTCTAACGATTCGGATTGTGACCCGTCCGGTTGCCGCATCCTCCACCGTGATGGTGACATCACCGAAGAAAGGATATCCGGTTCCTTTTCCGCAACCGTTGGCTCCGATTGCAAGCAGGACATTCTCCCGCCTGTCCGGATTTCCAAGCAGACCTTCCGTATCTTCGTCACGGTTCAGAACAATTCCGACATAGGTTTTCTCCGCATAGGGCGGAACAAGTCTGTCATCTGCCTCAACCGTCACAGTACCGTACTCGCTCGAGTAAATCGTGCGTGTACCGTGGTTGTAATCCGCAGGCTCCGTTGCTCCGACAGTCCACACAGTCGTGTCGGTCAGTGCGGGAAGGGTTACCGTATCCTCGGCGCCGCATTCACAGGTGCGCTTTGCCGTTCCGCCGTTCGTTGCGGTCGGCTTAGGGTCCTGAATGGTCCAATCCGACCATGTATGCTCCAATGCGGGAACAGGAACCTCAAAGGACAGGAACGCGGAGCTATAGCGAATCGTGCCCGCCACTCCGTGCGCCGCCTCCTTCACAACCGTCTTGGTCCAGAAGCTCGTATCGGTCAGGACGGGAAGCACCTTGGTATCCTCCTCGTCACACCCCGCACACTTTGCCTTTGCAAGACCCGTCTCGGTTTCGGTCGGGGTCTTTCCGTCAACAATCTTCCAGTTTACAAAGGTATGTGCGATCTTCGGGATCGTAATCTCTACCTTTCCGTAAATCGAGGTGTAAACCTTTTTACCGTCCGCCGCGTGGGTTGCTTCAACAGTCTCCACGCTCCAGACCGTGGTATCGGTCAGCTTCGCTACGGCCTCGGTCTTTTCGTCA
>ERZ808252.762-NODE-762-length-28010-cov-5.164836_pt1 | contig 28010 bp, 22 predicted proteins | sample MGYA00521242_ERZ808252 | MGnify/ENA primary metagenome ERZ808252 (study PRJEB31516, sample SAMN03275581) | gut metagenome | biome: mammalia-associated habitat; material: feces | host: Papio cynocephalus | place: Kenya | collected 2012-08-07 ...
AACTTCAAGGCATACGTCAGGAAGAACGGGCTGGCAGAGAGGGCAAAATCCGGCATTGACGTGTCCCAATTGTGACAATGATTTGCTTGTCCCAAAAGACGTTTACGACCAAATAAAAGGCAATTTCGTCTACAAAGTCGGCAAAAGATAAGACGGCTGCCAAAACGGGTCTATTTCGCTTCGCTTTGGTTTCAAATACAATTTCCTAGTCAAAACAAAAAGATGAACATAGACGTCGTCCTCCTCTTTCCTTGGAAGACGTAAATCCGTGTTCATCTTGTTCATCTGGGGTTTGCTTCTTTGTCTTAGACTGTGTCTGCTAATTCGTTTTCTTTTGTCCGCCTTTTCTTTCCACTTTCACCTCCTTTCCGATTAAGCTGGCTGTCACGATCCAATCGCCTTTCTTGCCCTCCACGAGCTTCTCTTTCCGGTTGATTCGGAAAAGGAGCTTCCCTTCGGGCGTTCTTATCTCCTCCCACATAAGCGTGTCCTCCCTTTTCGATGGGCTGTTTCCAAAGCTTTAGACTCCTTGCAATTCGGAAATCGTGCCATTCATGTTAAAATTGAGGAAACATCCATCACGGATCACTATCGTTCCGCAATGTCATTGCATTAGAGCTTGTTTTTGAAACGAGATCAGACGGGACTGATTTCGGCCGTGCTTCAAAGGGGGAACGGAATTATGAAAGCAAGCGCCACCATCGGATCCATTTTCGAAATCTTGGAGAAGAATCTCTACAATGCGATTCTGAGGATTGCCTCACCTGGGGAAAGGATCAACGCAGCCATGGTCTATGAGACGATATGGACATGGTTCATCAAGGATTTCGAGAACGAAAAAGCCGGAATTGTCGAAGCTATCCAAAAAGGGGAGTACGCAAGAAAGCTCATGAACCCGAAAAGCGGCAAAGACATCTCCTATCGCGATGCTTTGTCCCTCAGCCCTTCACTCATCTGTCAGGAAGGCTTAGAGGACGCCATTGAGTATTGCGAGCTAGACGGCAAAGCGAAAATGTGCATGATAGAAGACTTTAGAGCCATTGGTTTGACTGTTAGAAAAGGCTACATCACCAAAGACGTCACCGCGCTTTTAAACGACCACATCCAACGCATAATCAGAAGGAAAAAAAGGCCTTTTGCGATGATATTAAGCAAAATAACGAGGATTTTGGATATACATCTTATGATGGTTTATGGTCTCTCATGAAAGAAAAAGACATGACGAAAAAAGAGCTCATATCCAAATCTGGTATAAGCTCTGAAGATTATGATTTGATGAAAAGCAACGACGATGTAAGTCTAGCAACCTTAAGGAAAATTTGTAAATTGTTGCAATGCAACTATTGTGATTTAATCAGCGTTATCAATTTGCTTTAATTCACTATCTCATCATCAAAAAATTGAGTGTGACTGACGATACTAAAGCGGATATCAGATAGCAGGCTTTTATCATCAATGTCTTTTAAAAATTCGTCCTGTTTATTTATCTTTAAGTAATTGCTATAATCTTTACCTACCGAAATAAGGTAAATAGTGCCCACCTGTTCACGATATTCAAAATATCTTTTTGCAAATGCTATACTTTGTCTTTTTTGATAAGGATTGTGCCCTCGCGAAATAAACATCAAAGCAAAAGCACTACCAGTTTTATTAAAATAGGACAAAACAATCGGCATCCTTGATTTTGAATTATTCTTTTCCTTAAATTTTATCTCTATGGCTTCCCATTTTTCTTTTGACTCACAAAGAATAGTGAACAATCCAGTAAATAAGTTGTCATCAATCGCCGAGTAATCGTCTGTGCTAACGATTCGATTTACAAACTCATTAATCATAATTGGGGGTTTTGATCTACCACCCATAAAATACAGTTCAATTTCCATTCCGAATTCGTCGTTTGGAAAAAATATATTGCCTATATTTTGCTGTTTATAAATGTTTTGATCATTAATATATGAGTTCAAATGTATGCAATCCCTAAAGAGGCTTAAAAACATCATTTCATCGTTTAGATATATTTTCTCATTTTTAATAGGTCCGCTGCGCTCAAATAAATATTTGATAATTAATAGCGGGTTTTCCAGGTATTCAAATACCATCAATAGGTCATAAAACGAAATATGAATTATCCGCTCCGGCTCTTTGGCAAAATCGGCAAGATAAGTCCCTATATCCTCAAAATAGATGCAAATCCCTATGATGTTTTTTGTATTAAGGTTATCGAAATGAAATATGGGCTTCCTTTTGGAATCATAGATTGTAAAGTTTTGTTGTTGCTCAATCTCTTCTCTAATTCTTATAACTTGTGCCTTAGCTTTACTTAAAACATTTTTATAAGAATCCTCTACTTTTTCAGAGTTTTCGCTTACTGGATCAGGATTAAATTTATTCCCTTTTATTTCTATGCAAATCGCAAAATCATGGTAAACAAACATGCCATCGTTTTCGCAAAAATTCCCATTTTTTCCTTTATAAAAATTGTTTTCGTAATAAACCCCACCAATTAAATATTTTTCAAAAACTTCCTTGACTATAGATTCGGTTTTTTCCTTATATTTAATTCTCCACTCGTCTTTTTCTTTCTGTGAAGAAAACAATGATTCAACCGATCTATTTAATCTTCCGCATATCAAATCATCATTCAAGTTATACAATATACCGTTCTTTTTTATAAAAAGCTTGCGAGATAAATTAATAGTAGATAAAGGATTGGAAACATTAAAGCTTCCTATTCCTAAAGTTCCTAGCCCAGCGGATAAATCGTTACATAAATTATATGACTTGCAATCTTTGCTAATAATGAAACCACTTGTATCTATTATTGAAGAAAAATTATCGATAAAATAACTTGGCTCGAAAGCTTGAATTTTTGTTTTAGGGCTGAAAATTCTTTTTGGAAAAACTATTAGTAATTCTTTGAGCAAGTCCGAAGATGTGACATCGTATTTTTGAATCATTAAATCGTCTTCACACTCTAATATACAACCCACAGGAATAGCTTTAAAATCAGCGAACAAATCCGTTAAATTATTTTGGATATAATCAATTTTGTCATTCCCACGTTTGTTCATCCGTGTCACAAATAAAAAATAGGAAATATTTTGACAAATCGATTTGATTTTGTCATATCTAATTTTTTCATCGCCTTCTTCTATTTTAAAGCAAAACAAAAATGGAACGAGGAAAGAAAAGCCTTCATCAAATATTTTCCTTACCCCGTTTCTTTCAGTTTCAGAATACGTCAAAAAACTGGTAAGTGAGAAAAACCTGAGGCAACTCAGCTTTTCTAATAAATCGATTAAATCGTATCCTGTTAACGTTGTTTTTAAATAGTCAAATAGTTCTGCTTCCGTCTTAAATGGACAGCTCTTTTTTATTTCTTCTATAATGTCATCCAATTGTTTCACCTCCTAATCTTTAATCATTTTGAATTTACCTTTAGAGAAATTATTCATTGCATTGAGATTAGTTTTGGATACTCGCTTTCCAAGATAAATTGCATTGATTTTTGGTGCCTTTAGCTTTGAAGCCGCATCTCCAAGCAATCGCCATTCATTTTGATATTTCCATTTGTCGTATTTCGTAAGAAAGAGTGTTATACATTGGGAAACATCGGCTTCAATAGTTCCGTGAGAGAAACCTTCAATCATATTCTCAATAAACGATAGAAGAATCTTTGTTGTTATGTCGGTTTCTCTCTCGTTTTCAGAAACATATATCACAGGAAACAAAAGGTTAAGATAATCATAATCAGTCATATCGTACTCGACACAATATCCCATCCCATTAGCAGCGTATTCTTTCCACATTGTTTCATCATTTTTATTTGCACTTAAAGAACAAATTCCAAGCTCCTCCCTCGCGTTGTACATTGCTTTGATCAACGTATAAATTTGAGGCTTGATTTCAGGGGAATCCAATTTTTCAGGTATGCCTACAATCCAGTTTATAAATGGTGCGACATCATAGTCTTCTGGTAAAAGAGCTTGCAGTTGTGATTGACAATCGAGCAAATAATTAGGCCTTATGGTTCCGTTCCTATTCATCATGGAGCCCATAATAGTTAGAATCATTTGATAATTTTCTTCGCTTGTATACGGCCTAAGCTTTTCAATAATAAATTGGACGCATTCTCTCTTAACGTTGTTAGTTTCTAGATCATAGAATTTATTAAAATCAATGGTTGCTGCGCACTCAGTAGGATCGTCAAGATTTTTAGCTTTGCAAAGATATAGATAATCATTTTCGAGCATATCAAAAGTATGTTCGTCAAAGGGTCTATATTTATATAGATACTTTGGTCCTTTATAGATCTTTGTTTTATAAAACTCATTTATGCATCTAATCTTTTTATCCATATTAAAATTTATCTTTTTAACTTCCAATTGAAAAATAAATCTTTAACAAAAATATCACTATGAGCGTATAAAACTTGGTTGATTTCCTTTTTAGAAACACCCAATTCTAAGGCAATCTTCGAAGACTTCATTTGTTTTGTAGAAAGAAGGTCTTTGATTTTGTCGAGCAAAGTGGGTTCCGATTGGTTGGCATCTTCATCCTCTCGTGGTTCTTCTTCAGGATTTTCAGAATCAACATTTATTACCGTTTTTTCTATAAAATCATTTTTCATAGAGTTGACATCTTTGTTTTCCAATATTTCTTCTTGCGTGGCATCGTCACTTTCGAGTCCGAATCCAAACCAATCAAAACTATTTCTATATTGTTTTTGGACTTCCTCATCCTTTAAGTCCAACTTACTTCCTAAAGATTCATTCACGAAGAAATCATGTATGTAGTTATTTAAAACATCCTCTTGGAAGACTTTGTATTTGTTGAGTATTTCGAAATCTTTTTTAGTGATGCCAACCGCTTCTAAGAAAACATTAGGATCGGCATTATTGAAGATTTCCATAAAGGTGGTCTCGCGGTATACGCTGATATATAAGAATTCAAACAATCTTGCGAGTAAATGCTTCAATACATTATCGGCATCTTCAATCGTCTCGCCGTTTTTTGGGTCGACAACAGGTGTTAGATTGGTTTTCACGGCTCTTCTAAAAGAATCGCAATACCATCTTCTGTAAAGCATGCCTCTATATTTAACAGGGATATTCTTTGTGTCGTTCAAATAGGCTTTTACAAAATTATCAATCATCACTCTAGTGTTGCTGGTATATTTGATGTCCTTGCTAAATCTTTTCTTTATCACATCAACGAACTTAACACCGTCGTCGTGGCCACATTGCTCTTTTTTGATGGGGGCGTTGACGCCAGCTTCGTAACCTTTTTTGAACCCATTGGCATACCAAGCGGCTTTTGCCTGATCATAATCCTTCGGGCAGTATTCTTTGATGTAATCGAAAAGGGCTTTTTCAAATTCCGTTTGGACTTGATTATCGTCATAGTCAACATAATTTTGATAGTCTTGCTGACCAAGCTCGTAGCCTTTGTTCCTGCCTTCCTGCGCTATTTTCGTATCAAAGCCATCTTCAGGCTTGGCCGGGACAGTCCTTGTCTTCGTTTTCCCGAATTTTGCATGCGCGAAAACCCTCTTGATGATGTCACTGACCTCTTTGTCGTTGAGCATCTCAGCCATCGTCTCTTCGTCGAGCATTCTAGTGGTTTTGGTAGTGTCTGTGATTTTCCTCGACAAAGGAATCCCACTGGAATCGCCATATTGCGCCAACTCGTAGAACACTTGTTCTGAGATCGGGTCAGACATGTCGCCATTCACAAAAATCGGCATGTATTTAACAATCAGCTTCGCAATCTGAAGTTTTGTCGTCTGCTCATTCTCCGATTGCTCGGCGTACTTCAAAAGCAAGGCACTGGCCCTATCGATATTAAAATCGTAGACGTATCCATCTTTCTTCTCAATTACCCCATTCACAACATATGGTGTCTGTATTCTGAAAATTGCCTGAAAATACTGCTCAGGGCTGGCCAAATCCTTCAGCACGAACACGCTGGACCATTTCTTAACCGTAACACCAATGGTCAGCTTATTGACCGTTATCGCAATCGACCCGAGCTTATTGGTGTTCTCGGATTCGGTGATGCCGTTCATCAAATATTCGTAAGCGTCGTTTCCGGCACCCACGCCATCCTGAGATAGATTGATAATCTGATATCTGGAAAAGTATTCATCCGACTTCAAAAGCTTTTCCATCGCCTTGCACGATTTGACTGTCGGCATGAGCCACAATGTATGAACATTGTTTTGAAGCATCTGTGGGTTGGAATAAGGAAACTTATCTCCAAAAGTGGAACGTCCCTTTATGATCTCAAGCCATTTCTTGATCTCATCCTCGTAAATGAACGTGCATGGCTCATTCGGGTTGTTCTCCTGCCTTGTTTCGAAGAATTTGTTCAAAGAGAAATATTTTTTTGTGAGCAATCTATCTTCTGAGAAAACGGAAGCCGTCAGATTGCCGAAAAGCCTGGACATGTTGTATCCGAATATCTTAATGTCTGGAAAGGCGGCGTAACTTGGATTCACGACAGAGAAATCGCCTTTGTCGCTATTAGGATATTTGTTTCTCTGCTCATCGAAAAAGGAGTACGTGAAAGAGGATTTGTCCGTGAACTCGCCCCTGGCCAACGCCTTAAACGGGGTTCCGGACAAGCAAATGGTCTGTCTAGTCTTGATATTGAATTTCTGGATGATGTCGCCAGTCTTCTTCAATTGCTCTTGGTAGTTGCTATCGAGGTCTTCGCTCTTTTCCTCTTTGACTTTCAGGGTTCCTTGTGTTCTTTGGTTCCATGCGCCGAAATGGTATTCGTCGAGGATGACCAAGTCCCAATCGATGTTCTGCAATTGCTGAATCTTGGCTTTGACATCTGCGTTCTTTTCTTTGCCCAAGTAATTTTGAAGCGAAAGGAACAAGACGTAAGGATCTTGAATAAAACCCAGCATGAAGTCGCTTCTTCTTAGGTTATCGTCGGTGAAATACCTGTAGCTTTTCTTAATATGTCTTAAGTCTTCACGCCAAGAAGATTCAACAGCTGGTACGAAGGTAAGGATCAATATTCTCTCTAGATTATGGTCTTCGCAGTACTTGTAGGTCGTGAACGATTTGCCGAATCTCATTTTGCAGTTCAAAAGGAATCGGCCGTTTGGGTTCTCGGCAAAATACTCGCTCATGGCGTCGATGCATTCCTGCTGCTCTTTCCTTGGAGTATATATTTCTTTGTTTTCATCCGTGTGTCTCAATGAATTGAAGATGCCGATGAGCTCGTCGGTCGGAACATTCGTGAACCACTCCTGCTCCTTCTCCACAATCCCAGCGTTTGTCTTTTTGATTTCGTTATGGACGGAATAATCTTTAAAGGAATCGTTTTTTGCATCGAGGCAAATGCCCCAATAGACGATCTCTCTTTCCAATCCGTATTTTTGATATTGATCATCGGTAAGCGCTAATTCGTGTTGCTGATCGTGTATCCTAGATTTAATTGCATGCCAAAAAGTCTCTCCGATTCTGCATTTGGTCATGCCTACCTTGATTCCATGCGTTTGGAATCTAGGCAACAAATACATATAAATGAGAATCAGTGAACCGTCGGTATTGTTTTTGTCATCCAAACTAAAGATTGTTTTGTTTTCGTGATACTGAATTGTATCCGTTTGATTAATATCGGGAGATTTTGTAACTAAAATTTCTTCCATGTTACTTCATCTCCTTCATTGTTTCCTCAATAAGATTGATTTCATCCACACTAAAACCATATTTTTTATAAAGTTTTTGATCAGTCCAAACTGAATCAAAATTTTGTTTAGGCAAAAAGAGCAAAACGTTCCTAGAAAGATGTGTTGATGTCATAGCTAGTAAAATTAAGAAACGAGCAAATTTTGTTTTTAGATAATTGCATAAATTTTGGGCTTCCCCTAAATTATCGAATTTTCCAATAGTAAAATACGAGTGTGTGCAAGCTTCTTGAGGCCCTATAACTTTCAAAGAGGATGTAATTATTCTAAACTTACCATCCTTGTCAGGTTCCAAAGCGTGCTCAGCTCCTAGAATCCCAACCAAAACTTTATATTTGTTAAGCAAATCTTGACCTTTTTTGATTTGATGTTCTGAAATAAATGTAATTCCATTGCTTGCATATAATTTAATTGAATTCTCTTTACTTTGACTTTTTTCTCCTCGGGCATCAGATGAAAGTCCAAAAGGCATTAATGGGCTTCCAGAATCAACCATGTTTTCTTCGTTCAGTGTCTTTATCTTTTTAAGGATTGAAACCGCCTTATTTAATCTAACTAAAACGGGGAACTCGTTTAATTCTCTAATTTCCGTTTGAGCTTTTCCATTAATCACGTTGGTGAAAGTGCATGGCCCATCATAATCACGGTCCCATAGAAAATAACAAACTCCGCCTCCAACGCTATTAGTAGGAAAACATTCTTTTGCATTCGAGAAATCGGTCATCGATTTAATTTTATTGCACGACATCATATACGCTCTTAACTCATCTAGCGTTGACATTCCACCAGCGAACCATTTAGAAGGGATGATCATGCTTATATATTTCGGATTTAAGCCAACCGCCTGCTTCACAAAATTTTGATAAATCGGTGTCGCTTGAGTGCCACCTTGATTAGTGCTCAGCTGATAAGGCGGATTGCCAATTATGATGTCGAATTTCATTTTCCTATTACCTCCAAAGAATCTATCCTGCAAATGCTTTAATAATTCGTCCCCGCTAAAATGGATGAATTCATAAGCATATGTCTCACGCTGATGGGCGTCGTTATAAGCAGATCCGCCGTTGATTCCACAATATTTGCATCTATATTTTTTCTTTTCTTCATCGGAGCAAGAATTAGGCATCAGTCTTCCTTTTTCATCTACAAACGTATGGTTGATATTTGGGGTTTTGATGTTGCCTTCTTCATTGTCGAACCAGCTTCCGTTGCCAATCGCATAACCATTGACGTAGTGACCATCTTTAGCTTTGATTCCGTCACATTTTCTATTGGCTTGGGAACAGTAATAAACCGTTCTTCTAGCAACGTTAGCAGTAAATCTAGTTTGGCCAATAGAATAGATCATGTTTTGAAGAATATGTTTTCTTCTTTGCTCGATATCTGGAATGATGTCTTTCAGGCCATTATCCAACCTTATTGCAATTTCTCTCTCGAAAATTCCGTTTTTTGTGGCCGGATTCAACCATTTGTAATCCGGATTGTGCCAGACCTCTTCCGGAAGAGAATCTAAAATCATGTCGCAAGTCTTTCTTGGAGTGAACACTTCATCGTTTCCAACATTGGTGATTGTTTCGAGAATATCGAAGTTCTCAATGTAGTCGGTTGCAGATTCAACTTGGGTTTTATATTTCCCTTCCGCTTCTAAAGCGTCGTTTTTTTCATTCTCAGCCAACATATTCGCCATTCCTCCACATCAATGACACAAATTTGATCTTCTTATTCTTTTCCCAATCCATGATGTAGCATCTCTTGCCATTATGCTTCTTGGGGTCATTCGCTTTGCAGCCAGGGCAAATATCTAACTTGGGTTCTTCAGGCTCATCAAATAAACTAAGCTGAACTACTTTTTCAACTTCGTTATGACAAGAAAATGGGACGACGTATTTAAGGCCGTCCATTTGCCAAAGATTCCAGCTTATGATTGTTGCAACGCTGATTAGCAAATCCTTATCAGGAAATTTCTTAAATCTTTCAAAATAGTAGTCAACGAAATCCAATAAGATATTCTCGCGTGCGATTAAAAGGTTATCACCCTGGAATTCATAGCCATAAATAGACTTGATTGCCCTTATGGCATAATCAAGCCACTCATCGTCAGTTGTCGCGTTCTCATTTATAACCCTGAATTTTCTATCAAGGAGGCCTATTCTATTTTTATTTTCGATTTTCTCACCCGAGACTGTGTCATATCTCGATGCAAGGTATGGCGCTTCGCCACAGCAAACTTCCAAACGAATGTCATTGACATAATCAATCCAGGACTTGTCTCCTCCATCGAAGATAACTTTCTCGGTTGGCATCCAAGAATTATCAGGATTTTCGATATTAAATACGTCTTCTTTGCCAAACCATGCGTTATCAACCAAATTATTTTGCTTGTTAACAATCCAAGACGGGGTGAAAACCTCTGCATTGTCTTTGCTTCTCTTTGTTTGCTCGGCCTTGCTCTTTTCGATTCTTGGCCTAATAGCTCTTACTTTCCCTGTCAAATGGCAAGGCTTTATCTCGTCGGTAACGGAATAGCCAAGTCCTTTGTTCTTATAGTGATCGGTAGCCCAAATGATGTTCTTTTTCGTTGTGTTGTCGTGCAAAAGAATATCAATAAGTTCAGGACAAAATGAATAAAGGCTCTTAATATTAATATCGTTTTCGGTCATTATTCATCAACCTCTATTCCATACTTTTCAAAATAAGGTGCAAGCTTTCTTTTCAATTTTGTCGTTGGTTTAAACCTACCTGCTTCCCAACGATTGACCGTGGCAAAAGAAACGCCGAGCAATTCGCCAAATTCAGTTTGTGTAAGTATCAATCTATTACGCAATTTCTTGATTGCCTCAGAGTAAGTCATACAATGCTCTCCTATTTCCGTCGCTTATGATATAAATATAGCACTTTTTGAGTCAACTTTCAATGAAACAAAAGGATAAGAATCGCATCAAAAATGTCCTCTTATTTTTACCTGATCCCAATTTTTCTTGGTCTATTTTCAAAGAGAAGGCAATGACTTTTTCGGTTTTTGGCATTTTCATCAAACTATACCCCCGTTTTTAGCCGTTTTTCGGTCGAAATTCTGGTCACTAGGTTGGGTGTGTGGTTGCAACGTACTCCGAAAACGCAAAAAATCGAGAAATCGTGATTTTCCTAAAAAGCCGATAAATACGGGATTTTTGACCTATTCCTTCCATCGTGTACAGGTATAGGCCACCTATTCCCATGTCGATACGACGTAGGATGAGTGTTCATTTTGAGCGTCGACCCATTTCCCCATGCGAGTAAAGGCCTTATTTTTACCGCTTTACCGGGTTTTGGGCGGTTTTCTCGACAAAAAAAATGGATTTCACTCATTTTCGAGAAGAATGAAACCCATCAAATTTTTGCGATTTTTGGCTATTTTTCGCCGTTTTTTCGACTAAGCAACACCACAGTCTCAACATGGAATGTTTGGGGGAACATGTCAACAGGTTGAATCTTTTGAATTTCGTATTCTTTGGACAAATACAAAGCGTCTCTAGCCAAAGAAGATGGATCGCAAGAAATATACACAATGCGAGATGGTTTGATGGTAAGAACCGCTTTAAGGAATTTCTCATCGCTTCCTTTCCTAGGTGGATCCATGAAAAGGACGTCAATGTGGTCATGATTGCGGACCATCTTATAAATAAAAGAAGAAGCGTCGTCCGCGTAGGCATAGAAATTATCGATGTGATTATATTTGGCGTTTTCTTTCGCGTCTTTTACGGCTTCGGGGACAATCTCAACAGAAATTACTTTTTTTACGTCTTTTGCGGCGATTAACCCGATCGTACCGATGCCGGAATACGCATCAAATACCACGTCGTTTTTTGTCAATTTCGCGAAATCCATCGCGGTTTTGTAGAGGATTTCCGTCATGATGGGGTTGGTTTGATAAAAGGATTTTGCAGATATTCTGAAATGAATTCCGCATAATGTGTCTTGAATATAGCCTTTTCCGTGCAAAATCCTTGTCTTTTCACCTAATACAACAGATGTATGGCGGGAATTGATGTTTTGGACAACTGTGGTGATACTAGGGCATTCTTTAATTAAAGCATGAATGAAATTATTTCGGCCTACGAAAGAATCCACCGCTGTTATTAGCACAACCATAACCTCTGGGTAATAATGAGATGTCTTAACAAGAATGTGGCGCATAATGCCATATCCGCTATCTTCATCGTATGGTTGGATATGAAAGCTTTTCATGAGTTTACGAGCGCTCATAAGCACCTTGGTAGCGCGCTCATCCTCAATGAGACATTTATCAATCGGAACGATGACATGAGTGCCCGCTTTATAAAAACCAGAATAAATATTGCCGCGATCATCTTGGCCTAAAAGAGGTTGGACTTTATTGCGATACGCAACCGGGTTATCCATTCCGATGGTTGATAATGGGCTTACGTCCATATGAGCAATTTTCCGAAATTGCTCTTTTACCTTGTTTTGTTTGAAAATAAGCTGAGAGGGGTATGCGTAATCTTGAAATTGGCAGCCGCCGCACTGATAAAAATAAGGGCAGCGGACATCTTCTCTATCCGGCGATTTCTTGGTTAGCTTTTTAACATGACCAAAAAACTCTCCGTTTCGTCGATAATCGACTTCGATGTCCCCTATTTCTCCTGGGAACATGTCATTAACGAAAACAACGTCTCCCCCACTTTTAAAAACGCCTTTGGCTTCATAAGAAAGGTCAACGCATTCCCCATGAAGGATTTTCTTTTGGAATGAGTTCTTTTTCATTAGGCAGCGGCCTTTTCTTTTGGAGCGGCCATCAAGCCTTTAATGTATTCGATTTCTTCCGCTTCGTTTAGACGAGGGAATAATTGTTCCCCTTTCTCCACTGTCGTGCCTGAGATAATGCCGAATTTCTTCGCGGATTCGTAGTTGCGTAACTCGGAAGGAACTCCCAATTGATCAAAGATTTTCGCGGATTTCGTCACAAGGATCGGGGACAAAAGCATACCCGCTAAGAAAATAACATTGGCAAGATGATTCATGCAGCTAGCGAGTTCTTTCTTTTTCGATGGATCTTTCGCTAAAGCCCAGGGAGCGCTATCTTGAATGTATTTATTCGCTTTGCTCACAAGCTCCATCACCGAGGCATAGGCTTCAGTGACTTTAAGGTCGTCGGACAATATTTCATACGTGGCGATCGTCTTTAAAGCCGCTTCATGAAGGTCCTTATCTAAATCCGTGACATCTCCTTCATAATTTGGAACGACTCCATCGTAATATTTCTCAATCATGGAAACCGTACGATTGAGAAGATTCCCAAGGTTATTGGCCAAATCAACATTAATGGCCTCCACGAAATCTTCTGGAGTGAATTTCCCATCCATTCCGAAGATGACGTTTCTCACCAAGAAATAACGCACCGCATCAACGCCATATCGTTCGACAAGAGGTTCAACATAGACAACATTCCCTTTGCTCTTGCTCATTTTGCCGTCCTTCATCATAAGAAGACCATGCACAAACACTCGATTTGGTTCACGCAAATGAAGGGCTTTAAGGAACATCGGCCAATAAATCGTGTGGAAACGAGTGATATCGGCACCAATCACGTGAACAATCTCTGTTTCAGGATCGTTCCAGAATTTTTGGAACTTGCTATCATCACTTTGAAGATAGCCTAACGCGGTGATGTAGTTAGTTAAAGCGTCAAGCCAAACATAAACAACATGATTCTCGCTCCCAAGTACCGGGATTCCCCAAGTGAAGGTCGTGCGAGACACGCATAAGTCCGTTAAGCCAGGCTTAATGAAGTTATTCACCATTTCCGCTTTGCGGCCTTCGGGCGTGATGAATTTCGGGTTGGAATCATAAAAAGAAAGTAAGTCATCAACATATTTTGAACATTTAAAGAAATAAGCTGGCTCTTCTTTTTTCTCAACTGGACGCCCGCATTCAGGGCAAATATGATTCTCCCCGACTTGCGTTTCCGTCCAGTAGGTCTCTTCGTGAACGCAGTACCATCCACTATAGCTAGAAAGATAAACGTCATTATCTTCTTGCATCTTTTGGAAAATCTTTTGGACCGTCAAATAGTGGCGTGGCTGAGTCGTTCTGATAAAGTCGTCATTTGAGATGTGAAGAAGCGACCAAAGATTTGTGAAAGTCTTCGCCACATTATCCACAAATTGTTGTGGCGTGATTCCTGCTGCCTCGGCGTTCTTTTGAATCTTTTCGCCGTGTTCATCTAGACCAGTAAGGAAATACGTGTCAAAGCCACGCATTCTTTTTCCCCTAGCGATGATATCGCAAATGGTTGTGCAATAAGCGTGTCCTAAATGAGGGCGAGCGCTTGGGTAATAAATAGGGGTCGTGATGTAAAATTTCTTGCTCATAAGATGCTCCAAAAAGAAAGCCGCGATTTACGCGGCTTAATTTTATCATGATTAATGATAACGTGTTATTTGGTTTCGGCTTTGGCTTGCTGCGCTTTTTGAAGTTTTTTATTGAACTTGTCAACGCGGCCATCAGCAGCGACGAAACGTTGCTTACCAGTGTAGAATGGGTGGCAATTAGAGCAGGTATCAACTTTGATTTCTTTCAAAGTGGATCCGGTCTTGAATGTTGCGCCACAGCTGACGCAGGTGACGGTGCACTCATGATACTCTGGATGGATGTCTTTCTTCATATTCTTTACTCCTTTCGCCGTACGGTCATTGCCGCACAGAGAGATACGCGGAATATAATACGAAAAACCCTTAAGGGTTGCAATCTAAAAATGAGGAAGAAACTCCCCTATCGACTAGTGGGATCTCTCCGTCTAGAACAATGAATTCACGCTTTAAAAAGACAAGTTTCTTTTTTGCTAAACCTTTGTTTTTTCATTTCGTAGTTCGCATGGAACTAGCAATAGCGGCCTACTTACTCTAGACATAAGCATCTCTTTTGGGAAAATGTTTTCATCATAGAAACTCATTTTTTAATTGCGCACGTTTGCAAAATCTAGCAGGTAAAAATTGGAAATTGGCTATTTATCGAATGTTTTTTAATTGCGCTTAATTGCGCTCTATTGCGCTATTATTGCGTTTCGATTAAAATTGTCATCATCGGAGGCAACAAGATGCAAGACATTTTCTCTATAACATACATCGTTCAAGGCATCGTTAAAGCGGAAGGAGAATCCCCTTATATCGAATTTAAAGAAAATAATGGAGACCCTGATGAAATGGGCGAATATATCTCCGCTTTATCGAACATGGCTCTTCTTAATGGAGTCCCGTTTGGGTACTTAATTTGGGGAGTGAGTGATAAAACGCATCAATTTGTTGGAACTACGTTATCTTTTAAAAACTGGAAAAAAGGTGGCCAAGAAATATTGGCATACTGGAAAAACCTGTTGACACCTTCGTTTGCATTAGAGGATTACGAGCTAGAAATTGAGGGACATCACGTACTCGTTCTTAGAATTCCGGCAGCGACGCATTTCGCGACGACATTTAAGAAGCAAGCCTATTGCCGAGTTGGAACAAACAAAAAGAATATCAAGGAATATCCGCTTCTTGAAAAAGAGTTATGGCAAAAACTTGAAGATACCAGCCCGGAGAAAAGGGTTGTTTTGTCGGAATTAAGCAAGCAACAAGTAGAAGAAGAACTGATGATGAAGTCTTATTATTCATCCTTGAACGTCCCGCTTCCCAATAGAGAAGAAGAGTGGCTCTCTTCTTTCACTAGAGAAGGATTCATCCTCGAGCGAGAAAAGGAATTTTATTCCATTACCGCATATGGGGCATTACTATTCGGGGAAAATCTTTTTTCGTTTGCGGGTTTAGAAAACAAATTAATCCGCATCGTCCGCTACAACACCATTGACCGGCTTGAAACCATGGGGAAATACGAATTCAACGAAGGATATGTTTCCTCATTTGAGAAAGCGTTCGCTCAAATCATGGCTCTCATTCAAAAAGCGGACACGTTCATTCAAGGAATAAGGCACAATCAATACTCTCTCCCCCCTATTGCTATTCGTGAGGCGCTAGGAAATGCGCTCATCCACCAGGACTTGCTTTCCACAGGTGGGCCCTTAGTCGAAGTTTTTCCCAATCGCGTCGAATTTTCTAACCCTGGGAGTCTCGATGTACCTCTCGATCGTCTAATTGATTCTTCACCAAAACCACGTAATGAAAAAATGGCTTCATTTTTGAGACGTATCAACATTGGAGATACGGCCGGAAGCGGATTCGACAAAATCGTCGCCTCATTAGAAAAAGAACACCTTCCCCCAATGAAGGTTGAACAGACGCCAAGTGGAGTCAGGGTGATACTATTCTTTGCGAAAAGTTTTGATCAATTGCTCACAAGTGAAAAACAAAAGGCGATATATGATCATGTTGTTTTGGCTTATCTATCATCGACCCTAGCAACCAATTCTTCGATTCGTGAGCGATTCGGCTTAGGCGAGAGAGCGAAATATCAAATCAGTCGCCTTCTTTTCCAAGCAGTTTCAGAAGGAATTATCAAAAAGACAAATGGATCGGATAAAAAAGACTCCGCTTATATTCCTTATTGGGCATAAATTCAATTGCGCTCTATTGCAAAAAGGGTTTACGGAACGAGGAATTATGCGTCAAATGTCAAAAAATCGTGCTGACGAGGTCTTCTTTTGGGCTTTTCTTTATAATCCAACATGTTCATTCCATTTTCTTTAATAAATCTTTTTTCGTTCTTTGCGTATTTCTTTATCGTGCGACCAACTACATCATTCAAGGCACCATTTTCTTTTTCAATATCTAAGGGGTCGTCGAATTCACTATATTTATCAACAAAAACGTTCCATGGCTTATAAATGCCGTGTTCATCATCTTCATCATTAAAATCGTGAGGAATGTCCCCTTATAGATAAGCATAGAGAGTGCCGATATTATCCTAGTAGATGCCTTGACCAGCGCCTTCAAGAAGAACCGTAGTATCTTTCGTATCTAAAAAGACACTCTTTTTATACACCTTGCAATCAAAATCCCAGCCTTCGCCCGTATCATAAATGAAAACAAATTTTTCACCTAAATCTTCGATGGTATAAAATTCATGTAAACAGAATTGTCAAAAAAGCAGCTGGTTCAAACGATGTGTCTTTCCTTTTTGAATCAGAAACAGTGCTCCATTACTCCTTTAAGCGCCTCGACGAATATACAGCCAAGGTCATTCAGTTTCGTATGAGTCGGGACAAGCAGCACTCGATAAAAGCGCCCTTTCTTAGCATATTTGAAATCTAACCTACCTTTTTGAATCCCTATAGTGGTGCCTCTATAAAAAGATATCGCATTTGCTAGCTTTGCACAAAAGAAGTCGCTAATCCGATTTGAGACAGCCGACGAACAATAAAATTCTTCAAATATTTTTGTTTTCAAAAGCAGTACAAAGCAACTAACGCACAAAACATATTGCGTTAAAGTGAAAAGGCGTTCTTACAAAGTCTCGTCTCCGCCTATGATGCGTTTGATTTCATCCCTAGCATATTCAATGTCACCGCTAGAAAGGATAGGGAGTATCTTTTGAATTTGATTTGGCGTTTTGTTCCACCACTCTAGTTTTTCTAAAAGTGTAATCATTTCATCATCAAAGCGTTTTCTAATTGCTTTAGCGGGATTGCCTACCACCACTGAATAGGGAGAGATGTCAGAAGCCACCACAGCATTAGCGCCAATAATGCATCCATCGCCCACATGGACTCCGGGTAAGAATGTGACGTTTTGGCCAATCCATACATCATTCCCAATAACCGTATCCCCTTTATACGGTAAATCTACCTTTAAAGGTGGGTCTTGTTTCCAGCCTTTGAATATATAAAAGGGATAGGTGGAGGCGCTATTCATTTGATGATTAGCGCCATTCATAATGAACTCAACCCCTCTACCGATTTGGCAGAACTTGCCGATAATTAACTTGTCACCAATAAAGTCATAATGATGGGTGACATGATTTTGAAAGTTTTGACCATCAAAATATGTATATTCCCCTACTTTGATGTTTGGGCAGCTGATTAATGTCGGCTTAACATAAACCACGCTTTCGTCTTTTGATTTGAGGGGATGGATCCTTCTCCAGTCTGGCTTATCCGCCTTATCCGCCATCGACATCAAATCTTCAGTTTCTTGATCAGATAAATCTAAGAATTCATTCGCGTTTACTTTAAATTCTAGAATTAACTTAATGATTTTATCAAAAGACATGTCGGTTAATCCGCTTTCAATCTTGTTGATCATTGATTTATGGGTGTAGCCCAAGGCCTCTGCGAATTCTTGCTGAGACATCTTGTTATCCAAACGAATCTTTTTGATTCTATCCCCCAATACTTTATACGCCATATTTTTTCCTTTCTTGCCATATCAAATTGATTGGTTTAACCCCATCGATTTCGAGTCGTTACTTCTTTTCTATTCTATGTATAGGTTTAATACTGTTCTTGTTGAATAATTCTTTTTCTCTATTCGCTTCTTTATTAAGAAGTATGAGTCTTTCTTTCTGAGACACTTTTTGAGATATCAGCATCGAATTTAGGTATTCGAGATTACTCAAAATTGCTAACTCTATCGTATTGGCGTAATCTCTAACATTTCCTTTTTTGTCTATATTTTCATCTCTCCACTGCCTGGCGGTTTTTCCAAATAAGGCAACGTTCAATAAATCTGCTTCATTCGCGTAAATATAACTTTTTTGTTCGTTCGATAATTCAACAGGCACCAAAAATTCTTTCGTAGTATCCGTTTGAATCAAATAATTCAGTTTTGTCAGTAGTCTTTTGCCATGCCATTCAAGTTGTTCTGGCTCCTGAATTTTTAATCTTTGGAATTCTTTGATGATATATAGTTTTACTTCAGCAGAAATCCATGAAGCAAACTCGAAAGCAATATCGCGATGAGCAAAGGTGCCACCATTTTTAGTTGGTTTTGTTCTAATCCCAATCGCATTAAATGCACTAATTCACCTAGTGGGAGACATAGTAAACGAGTTTTTACCAAACTCCGCTAATAGGGGGTCGAATTCGACCCGGTTAAAGTTTGGGTTGTTCAAAGTTTCCCAAATACCAAGAAATTCAAGAGAAGACCTTAATCTCATCCAGTTTTTTCACAACGTCCTTTGGCTCTTTTGGATTTTTTGCTCTAACCATATCGGTCAAACTAATGAAATCATCATCTCCAATCCCTGTGATACTGATTTCAATGTTCTTAATCGTAATTTTATTCATAAACCACCTTTCTTTTTAATAATATCGTTCTACCTATTTTTTAGATAGTTTTCTACGTTTGAATAGAGATTTTAAAAAGAATAGAATCCCATGTTCTAATGTGCTTTCTATATTCGAATTAGAGCATCTGGTCTAGCTAAATAAAAGAGAGCATAAGTACAATTTTGTACGCCTATCTAAAAAGCGAAGGCGGGTCACGCTACTTTCCGACGATAAATGAAAGCGACTAATTTATATCATCGTTGATTCATAAACAAAAAGGCGAGCGGTTTCCACCTTATTAGCTATATCTAAAATAGAACTAAAGATAAGGTGAATAGTCCTTCGCTTTTGGAAGTAAAGTAAAAGCGACATTTAAAGCAAATTAATCGTCGAAAAATACTAGGAAATGAGTTAAAATGACTATAACAAAGCCGCCATATGATTAAGTTTGACACAATTAAAATTACAGAAGATTCTCCGAAAGGAACGGAGTGGATTTCTACGCCTAATTTCTTAGTGATTTTAGATAAAAAAGGTGATATCAATATCCGCACAGGTAAAGAGCTCATCGCCTTGAAGAAAGGTGATGTTGCATTTTTATTTGAAAGATCAATTTATCAAATAAATGGAGAGGGTGATTTAGAATTAGAGACACTGGCTTTTTCTATAGACGAATTAGGATTAGACAATAATCAACCCGCACTTAGCTTTTGTTCTCGTCATTACGCTTCAAGTTTACTATTTCCGATTACTACCTCATTAGGCAAAGAGATGGTTTCTTCCATGAATAGCATCAAAGATTCAACTGCTAAAAAAGATGAATTCTATTCGTTAACATCGAAACAATGTGCTTTGACAATGTTTCTAATCGCCCTTAGACAAATGAAACGGAAAGAAACGAAAAAGAATCAATATAAGAAAAAAGACGGCCAAATTATGAAGATGATTTCTTACATCAATCAAAACTACGAAAAGCCACTTACATTAAAAGAAATCGCTAGTGCTTCCTCCTTAAGTGAACGGGCTTGTTTACGTGTTTTTCAAAATACGATTCACGATTCTCCAACGCAATATTTGTTGAAAAAGAGGCTTGATGCAGCTTCAAAATTGCTAGAAAAAGAATCCTCTACCCCTATCAAAGACATTGCTAGAAAAGTAGGGTTTTCTTCCCCAAGCTATTTTACGGAATTGTTTCACCGTTATTATCATAAAACACCCAAAGAATATCTCTCTACTATCGCTATAACAAAATGGTCAGATAATCCTTTTGGGGCTTTGGAAGATTTTTTCAAGAATTGACGTCTTTTTCTTCTACTCTCTTTGCTTGTCCAATCAAGAGGAAAATTGAGTATCCTAATTCAATAATTCCAAGTCCTAAAATCATGGATGCACTGACATTTAACGGAAGAGAATTCTTACTTGCCCCTAGACTCAAAAGAATAATCCCTAACGCGGTTTCTAATAAGGAAAATATCAAATTGAAGCATCCATAAATGAATTCTTCTCTTTTCTCGTTTTGCTTCAAAATTCGAGTTTGAGTTACTGTCATAATAACTAAAAGTAAAGAGGAATATAGGAATGGGAGAAAGGCGTTTTTGCCAACGTAATCTATTGTCAAATTCGAAGGGTCTAGATTAATGAACCCCATCCCCGCGTGAAACACAAAATACACGAATAAAGTCGAGGAGGCGTAATATAGGAAATACCAAAGCAATTTATTTATCGTCTTCATGTTTATTCCTCGTGTTTAAGTTCGATTAAGTCATTCGGACGAACTAGCATCGCCATCGGAGCAGTTACTTTCATGCACTGTTTCATATCAAAATCCATTCCTGGATGCATATGAATCGGGATGATATGTTTGACTTTCATCGTAATAGAGGCGTTAGAGGCATCCTGCGGAGACATCGTATAATAGCCATCGATTGGAAGTAAGGCGTAATCGATATTTTCTTTTACTAAATCTTTCATTTCGGGAATATAGTCCGTATCCCCCGCATGGTAGATTTTTACTCCATCCACCGTTAATAAATACCCAACGCATTCTTCTTTTTTATGGTGAGAGTTATATGCGGGAACTGCCTTAATATGAACGCCATATTCATCAAATTCATGATAAACACCGTTTTCTAAAGCGTCTTTTGCGCGGATGACGATGGTTCTAGGGGTCAACGTGATTAAATGAATCGCATTATGGTCATAATGCTCATGAGTAATGAGAACCAAGTCCGCAGGGGTTTTATACCCTTCCCCTGCATATGGATCGATGAAAATGTTTTTCCCTTCATCAGTGGTGATTCGAATCGAAGCATGACCTTGATAAAATAGTTTTGGCATAGAAGAACCTCTATCCTAAATATATCACTTTTCTTTTCCTTCACGACAAAAGCTTTCTTTGGTGTTTTATTACTATTATCAAATGATACTATACTGCTTTACTTTAATTGATAGTTATTCATAGAATTGAAAGTGAAAGTATCGATAATATGTGGTAGTATCGCCATGGTTAATCAGGAGGAAGAGCTATATGATTTCTAAAAATCTAGCCCTAAAAGTCCTAAACGAATGTTTAGCGACTGGCGGAGACTATGCTGAAATCTATCTCGAAAGGACGCTTTCTAATAGTGTTAGCCTAGAAAACGGCAAAGTTGAGAGCGTATCGAAGAACGATGGTTTTGGCGTTGGCATCCGTATTTTAAATGAATTAAGAAGCGTATATGGCTATAGTAGCGACATCAGTGCGAAGAGTTTATTATCTTTAGCCCATCGCCTTGCCGCTTCATTTACCGGAGAACGACGTTTCACTGTTACAAAAATAGAAAAGCAGCATGTGAAAGTAATCAATAAGATTACTGATCACATTAAAGACGTCCCTGCAAAAGAGAAAGTCGCTTATTTAAAAGAATGCTACAAAGCGACAAAAGATGTTGATGCTCGTCTAGTGAGAATCCAGAACGCTTTCTCAGATAGTTATCGCGAATTCGAGCTATTCAATGCAGAAGGACCGATTGGGAAGCAATTCCATAACGTTGAAGAGCGAGGCAGAATGCTTGTCATCGCAGTGGCTTCCGATAATGGCAAAATCGAATCTTATTTCTCTGGCCCAGGAAAATCGGCTGGATGGGATTATTTCGTGAATACCTTAGATTATAAAGGCATTTGCAAAAACGCCGGTGAGAAAGCGATTATGCTACTTTCTGCCAAAGAATGCCCAAGTGGGCGATTCCCAGTTGTTATTAGTAACGGATGGGGCGGAGTCGTTTTCCATGAAGCGTGTGGCCATAGCCTAGAAGCAGCCGCGACAGCGAAGCACTTATCCGTTTTCTCGGATTCTTTAGGCAAGCAAATCGCTTCGCCTATCGTTAGTGCTTATGACGATGGTACGATGCCAAACGAATGGGGTTCGAACAATATCGATAGCGAAGGCCACGTTACGCAGAAAAACCAATTGATCAAAGATGGTATCTGCGTTGGCTTTATGATCGATAAATTAAATGGAAGAAGGCTCAATATGGAAGCAAACGGCACAAGCAGAAGGCAAAATTACCGTTATGAGCCTGTTTCCAGAATGAGCAATACCTACATTGCAGCGGGTAAAGATAAGCCAGAAGACATCATTAAAGATACAAAGCTTGGCATTTATGTCACAAACTTCGGAGGCGGAAGCGTTGAACCCACAACCGGTGAATTCAATTTCTCCGCGAGTGAAGCCTATATCATTCGTGATGGCAAAGTGTGTGAACCTGTGAAAGGGTGCACCCTAATCGGAAGTGGCAAAGAAGTATTAATGAATATCGACCGCGTTGGTAATGACGTCGATTTAGGGCAAGGGATGTGTGGCGCAAGTAGTGGTATGGTCCCAGTCAATGTTGGTCAGCCAACCATCCGTATCAAAGAAATCACCGTAGGCGGAAGAGGGGGAAAACTCGAATGAATATCAAAGAATTCTTCTTATTAGCGAAAGAAAAAGGCCTTGAAAGCGCCCAAATCCAAATTTCAAAAAGCAAATCGACCTCTGTTTCTTTGTTCCATCGCGAAATCGATAATTATTCGATCAATGAATCGCAAAGCATCATGGCATGCGGTATCTATGAGGGAAAGTTCGGTAGCTGCAGAACCGAAGAAATCGGAAAAGGGACTTTTGAATTTTTGATCAACGGCATTATCGATGCTGCCTCATTAAACGAAAAAGAAGATAAGGCCGAATTATTCAAAGGTAGCGAAAAATATCATAGAAAGAATGTCTATAACGCTGCTTTGTCCCAAATTAAAATCGAAGACAAAATTGCTTTAATCAAAGATATCGAGAATAAATTATTCGCTTATGATAAACGTATCGATGACGTTTCCTCCGTTGAATATGACGAAAGCGAATCCAGCAGTGAATTCTATAATTCCTATGGCTTAAAACTAAAGCAAAAATCGAACTATTTCGTGATTGTTGCTGGGGTTGTTGCAAAAGTAAACGAAGAAACGAAAACCGGATATGACATCTTCTTTGGAAACGATTTAGCCGCGTTTCATGAGGATGAGTTTATTCAAAGTGTTGCCTCAAAGGCCCTATCAAAATTCGGTGGAGTCCCTTGCGAAAGCGATAAATATCCAACGGTATTATCAAATGATATCTTTGGTGATTTGGTGAATTATTTCTTAAGCAGCGCATCCGCAGAAGAAGTGCAAAAGCAAAGCTCCTTCTTGATTGGAAAACTAGGGGAAAAAGTTGCCTCTAGCAAACTCACAATCAAAGAAAAGCCGCTTCAAAAGAACGTATTCTTCTCTTATTTCGATGATGAAGGCGTTGCAACAATTGAGAAAGATATCGTGAAAAACGGGGTTCTCAAAAACTATTTCTATAACCGTGAAACCGCGAAAAAAGATAATGTCGTTTCTACCGGAAACGGGCAGTGGCAAGGCGGAAAGATCGGAATCGGATACAATAATATCGTCATTAAAGGAGGCAAGAAAACATTCAAGGAGATGATTGCCCCTATTGAGAAAGGCGTCTATATCACTGAAATTGCAGGCTTAGGAACGGGCATGAATGCCCAAAGCGGCGACTTCTCTTGCCAAGCACAGGGATTCATGATCGAAAACGGCAAATTAACAACTCCATTAAATCTCATTACAATCTCGGGAAACCTCTTAACAATGTTAGGTGATATCAAAGATATTGATAATAATGTCGTGCTTCGTCTTAATTCCATCGCTAGCCCAGATGTCTTAATTAAGAAGATGTCTATCGGTGGAAAATAAAGCCTAATAACAAAAATCAGACCTAGGGAAACTTAGGTCTTTTTTATTGCTTTATGAGAAGCATTAATTAGTAAATATCAAAATGTTACTTGTTTAACTTTTTTAAAGTTGCTAGAATATTTAGCAATGAACAAATCTTTTTATTCCCAACTAAAAGAAAACATAGGAATAGATACCTTATTTAATTTAACGATGGCCAATCGTGTTGTCCGTTCATTAACGCCTGACGCCTTAAAAGAAGAAATGTCGAGACTAGCGAAAAAAGAAAAAGTAAAGCGGCTTGGGTACGGGGTCTACGTTATCGATAGTGGCAAACTAAGCGAAGAAGAGCTTAAAAACAAATCCATTGTTTTCCGTTACATCGGATCTAGTCATGATACTATCGGCTTCTATTATGGCGATAATTTCGTCCGTGAAATAAAAGGACTCCCGCTATTAGAAACAGGCTTAGAAATCGTCACAAATAAGGCCACGAGTGGTAAAAAAGCCGTTTTTCAATTCGGGAGACGAATTATTTTGCGAAAGCCTTATGTCAAGGTGAATGCATCTAACGTGCAACTCGTTTCTTTTTTAACTTATCTAGGTTACGCGAGTGAAGAAGAACTAAAAAGAAACAATGTCATCTTGGCTAACTACGTTCGTGAAAACCGTTTATCTGCGGTTGAGGCTATCAACATATTATCTAATTTCCCTAGCAAAACTGCAAAAAAGCTTCTTTCTAGCGGCTTCTACAAACTCATGTGGAAACACTAAAGCCATATTAAAAGGGCAAGGTTACTAAGATTACCCTGCCCTTTCGTTTTTGTTTCTATTATTTAGCGAATTGCGCCACGTCTATTGGCTTTGGGTTTGCCTCTTTTTCATTATTTTCATAATATTCAATGTACAGGGAATAATCCTCACGATAATTAGGCGTGACGTTTTGGAGCATTTTGCCGTTCTCATCAAATGGGTTTGTCGTAAACATGTACCTTACCAAAGTAGCGCCCACTAATAGATAATCCTCCGAATCTTTTGATTGTTCAAAAGACAAATTCACTGTAGATGTGAACCAAACCTCGGTGGTTGTTTCGCCGTAAGTAACAGACTCAGCGTAATTGCAAGTAAAGCTTAAAGAAGTGGCGGATTTCTCGTGAATCGTTGTTTGAATATTTTGGAAATCGCCAACATTTGGAACCGTCTGATCCACTAGTCCCAGCGCAAAGCCTTGTTCAAAAAGATCATCAAAAAGATTGGCATCAGAAACAGGGTTCTTTGCGTGATTGGCTTCACTAATCGCCTCGCTCTGAGCTTCCTTATCACTACCGATTTCAGTTTTAGAAGCAAGATTATAGGTATTTTTACCAAAGTCATACTGCAATTCATACAAATAGCCATCACGAATTGTTGTGACTGTTTCTGTAGAATGAGTATAGCTCTTCCCGTCATCACTATAAGAATTAGACGTGTCAGAAACTATGGTTTCGTTTTTATAATAATTGATTTCGCACTCCTCTTCGCGCTCCGGCTTTTCTTGTTCCCCTAATTCTATTACAGAAAATTTAAACCTAGCGTTCTTAGCTCTTGTAGCTTCCGCTTGGTTCAAATCAATAAGAATTTGGCTCATTCTCTCTGCGACAGTTTCAGAAGTCTCTGATGGGGATGGGGATTCAGGTTCGGATTCACCAAAAGTAATTGGATTCGGATTATCGATTTTCGTATTATTGGCGTAATAAGAGAGAGCCATTTCAATGGTCTCTCTTCTATCTGGAGTGACTGCCTGATTCAAATCCCCATGACTATCAAATGGATTTGAAGTGTAAATATCGACATTTAAATTCGCACGATTTACATCTCCGGATGAAAAGCCGATGCTAGCAGTTGCAGCGCCCCAATGGGTTTCTGTAGTTCCCGCATTAGAAGAAGAAATTGAGAAATAAATAGAGCACTCGAAACGATCATCGTAGTTACTAGTAATCTCAGTTTTGATATTTTGATAAGTAACTCCCCCTAACGTCTCTTCATCATTTAAGCCCATCGTAATCATAAAATAGGTTTCAAAAGCGCCTTTAAGGCCAATGGTGTTTTGATTAAAATGGGCGTGATTAGCTTGATAAGTAGCATCAGCTTCGCTAGTTTGACCTTCAGCAGTTCCGATTTCCGAACTCGAAATAACCGCATACTTATTGTTTTCAGAATTGTAGCTCAAGGAATAAAGCTTATTGTCGCGGATTGTTGTGGCGGTTCTTGATTGGCTCTTGCTTGTAGTTTCACCGCTATGAGTAACTAAAGACGAATCTAAAATGGTTTCATTCTTGTAATATCTCGCTTCATTAGTTTCTTCATATACATTGGGAGAAATAATGCGTAATCGGGAATATGAGAGCCTTTCTCCTTCGGCTTCATCAAGCTGTTCCGCGATTTCTAAAAATTTGTTTTTTACTTTCTCTAAAGCAGGCTTTTCAAGTTCGACATGACTAAAATCGTCCTCGTTCGGATTTGGTATCTTTTTATCGACATAAGCAATATTGAAAACTTGTGTTCGAGAATTTTCCGCGGTTGGAACTTTGTCAATCAGGCTTAAATCTTCGTTTTCAGCGTAAATTGTTTGACACTTAAAAGAAGTGATTCTCTTAAGCGAATCGAAATGAATATCGAATTTAACATTATAATATTCGCTCTTATCGTCTTGGCTTTGGTTCTTTCCAACAATATCAACAAGAAAACGCGAACTTTCTTCCTCTAGGATGTTGAATCGAAGCACGTTTTGAAATTTGTCGCCATTAATAAAACGACCGCTCCCGTATGCTAATATGTAAGTAGTAATTGCTTCCACGAAACTGTTTTGATAATTGGTAAATCGAAAGTGGTTTACGCGGTCTAAAGCGACCTCTTCTTCGATTTGATTGTCGCCATCTCCGATTGGAGTTTTGCTACTAGTGTTCAAATCAATCGTCGTTCCGTCCTTTTCATAAGTTACATCATAATAATATCCATCTTTAATTCTTCTGGTCGATTTAGAGGTAATCGTGTCGTTTTGTTTAGTTGTTTCAATAATTTCATTTTCAAAATAAGTTGCTTCATAGCCTTGATCTTGGGTAACGCCATCACTACCTAAAATATAGAGAGAGGCGTTTAAAGCGGATTCACTTTCCCCTTTTTCTGTTGCAAGAAGATAATCGCTCAGAAAAATCGTTAAATAATTCGATCTTTCAAAAACAGCGACTTTTTGAGTTAGCGCAATATCTGTGTCTTCGATAGAAACAACGATTTCAAATGGAACGGTGGAGCAAACGCTCTTCGTTATAAGTTTCCCATTTTCATAACTAATTTCATCTTGATTCGCTTTTGGAATTGTGACAATAACATTCTTCTCAAGGGCGTTGTTAGGAGTCACTACAACGCCTAAATCGAATTCGGCATCAGGATAGAAAACGCAGACATCTTTTTGTTTGCTTCCAGGAGCAGGAATTTTTGGTGCTTTCTCAAAAAGCGCAACGCTCAATCCTGTTGCGTGATCGTCTTTTTGAGTTGGGTTAGATGACTCGGTGCTAGATTCGCCAGTCGAAGTAGAAGAAGATCCACTAGAGTCTTCGCTTGATTCACTATTAGTAGAGCCACCTTCACTAGTATTTGTAGTGGAAGAAGGGTCTTCCGTAGAGGAAGGCGATAAGTCGGCTTTGCAACTAAAAAGCGGCAAAGCAAGCAATGCCAAAATTGGAATAATTTTATGTTTTTTCATTAGATAACTCCTATTTTTTAACTTATAAAAATTTTAACCCCCCCCCGCGTTTTTTTTCAAGTTTTTTAGGTAACATTTGTCATTATGACGTAATTTGTTTCCGGGCATCTATGACGTAATTTGTTTCCATC
>ERZ808252.763-NODE-763-length-28002-cov-4.819158_pt1 | contig 28002 bp, 32 predicted proteins | sample MGYA00521242_ERZ808252 | MGnify/ENA primary metagenome ERZ808252 (study PRJEB31516, sample SAMN03275581) | gut metagenome | biome: mammalia-associated habitat; material: feces | host: Papio cynocephalus | place: Kenya | collected 2012-08-07 ...
AAAGTGCAGGGATTATTGCGACGCAACGGTTTGCGAAGCCGATTATCCCAAAAAAATCAATACCGGTACTCAATGCTGCTGCGAGAAATAACACAGGCAGGGGCGGCGTGCCGACCTCTATTCGTCATCGCGAAGCCCTTTAGGGCTGTGGCGATCCATTTGCAGGATGCCAACCGTAAACACGGAGTCAATGTGGATTGCTTTGTCGCTGTCGCTCCGCGCAATGACGATTCCGAGGGCACGTTTTATCCGTGCCGACCAAGGCGGAGATTGTGATTTAAGGATATTTTCAAACCAGCGTGTCGAAATGCCCCGTTTGGTGCAAAGCTTCGCTTAAAACAATCGCGCCCGCCATGGCGACATTGATTGAACGCGTGTCCGCCCGCATCGGAATACGCAAACGCGCGTCCGCGGCATGGTGAACGGTATCGGGTACACCCGCGCTTTCGCGCCCCAACAGCAAAATGTCGGATTCTTGAAATTGAAAGCGGTGGTGCGGTTCCGCGCCTTTGGTCGTCAGCAAAACAATGCGCCCCGTATGCTGCGCATAAAACTTTTCCCACGAATCGTGGCGCGTGTAATCGACAATGTTCAGATAGTCCATGCCCGCGCGGCGCATGCGCTTGTCGTCAAAAATAAAGCCGCACGGCTCGATGATATCGACGGGCAGATTGAAACACGCCGCCAACCGCAGCAAAGTTCCCGTGTTTTGCGGAATGTCGGGTTCGTACAAAGCCAGACGCATGGAAAAACCTTAGACGTTAAACAGGAAATGGCAGATGTCGCCGTCCTGCATGACATATGTTTTGCCTTCGGAGCGCAGTTTGCCCAGCTCGCGGGCTTTGGCTTCGCTTTGGCAGTCTATAAAGTCTTGATACGAAATGACTTCCGCGCGGATGAAGCCCTTTTCAAAGTCCGAGTGGATGACGCCCGCGGCTTGCGGCGCGGTCATGCCGTTTTTAATCGTCCACGCTTTGGATTCCTTAGGGCCGACCGTGAAAAACGTTTTCAAATCCAACAGCTTGTATCCCGCTTTAATCACGCGGTTCAAACCCGTTTCCTCCAGCCCCAGCGTTTCCAAAAATTCCTTTTGTTCCGTCGGGTCTTCCAGCAAAGCGACTTCGGATTCGATTGCCGCCGATACGACAACGGCTTCGTTGCCCTGTTTTTTAGCCATTTCAAACACGCGCTTTGAAAAATCGTTGCCCGTCGCCGCGGACGCTTCGTCTACGTTGCAAACGTACAAAACGGGTTTGGAAGTCAGTAAAAACAGCTGTTTATAAATTTTTTTCTGCTCTTCGTCCTCGAATTGGACGGTGCGGGCTGGCTTGCCGCTGCGCAAAGCATCCAGAACGGGCTGCATGACGGCAACCATTTCCTTGCCCTCTTTTTCGCCTGCACGCGCTTTCTTTTCAAACGGCACAATACGGCGTTCCAAGCTGTCCAAATCCGCCAGCATCAGTTCGGTTTCAATCGTGTCCGCGTCGCGCACGGGGTCAATCGAGCCTTCGACATGCGTGATGTCGCCGTCTTCAAAACAGCGCAAGACATGCACAATCGCGTCGACTTCGCGAATCGACGCCAGAAACTGGTTTCCCAAACCTTCGCCCTTGGACGCGCCTTTGACCAAGCCAGCGATGTCCACGAATTCCAGCTGCGTGTAAATCGTCTGCTTGGATTTCGCCAAATCCGACAATACCGCCAAACGCGCGTCGGGAACAGCGACGCGCCCGACGTTCGGTTCAATGGTGCAGAAAGGATAATTCGCCGCCTGCGCCGCCATAGTCGACGTCAGCGCGTTAAACAAAGTCGATTTTCCGACGTTCGGCAATCCGACGATTCCGCAATTAAAACCCATTTTTTATCCTTTCTGAATCAACGCAAGTCTGGACGTGAATTCTCCCGTTCCGTGCGCCAATAATTGCGGCAAAGCTTCCGCAACATGTTCCAATTCCGTGGTGATGATTTCCTTGTCCGCTTTCGGAAAGTTCGACAATACCCAGCCGACGACCAAGTTTTTGTCGCCGGGGTGTCCGATGCCGATGCGGACGCGCGCATAGTTCGGCGTGCAATGCGCGTCAATGCTTTTCAATCCGTTGTGACCACCCGCGCCGCCGCCGACTTTGGCTTTGATTTTGCCGACGGGAATGTCCATTTCGTCATGTAAAACAATGACTTGCGAAACGGGCAGTTTGTAAAAGTCCATGGCGGCGCGCACCGCTTGCCCCGAATTGTTCATAAATGTTTGAGGCTGTAAAACGATGACTTTTTCACCGTCAATCACGCCTTCGGACACTTGAGCGTTAAAGCGGGATTTCCACGCGCCAAAATTATAGCGACGGACAATTTCGTCCGTCGCCATAAATCCGATATTATGCCGATTGCCTTTATATTCCGCCCCGGGATTCCCAAGACCGACAACCAAAAACATCGGCAGTCATCCTTACTTCGCAGCAGGAGCCGCGGCAGCGGGAGCAGCCGCAGCAGCATCAGCCGCAGGAGCCGGAGCTTCTTCGACTTCTTCAGCCGCAGGCGCAGCAATCGCCGCAATCGTGGTATCCAAGTCTTCGACGGGTTTGACGCCGGCGGGGAACTTGATATCGCCCATTTTCACGACATCGCCCATTTCCAAGCCCGTCAAATCGACAAACAGGGTTTCGGGAATGTCTTTGGGTTTGCACATGACTTCGATAGAACGGTAAATCGCGTTCAAAACGCCGCCGTTCTTCAAGCCCGGAGCCGCCAATTCGTTTTCGTACATGACGGGGACTTCGATCTGCAGTTCGGTATTTTCCGAAACGCGCAGGAAATCGATGTGAATCGGACGATCCGTAATCGGGTGCGTCTGAATGTCCTGACAAATGGCGTGGTATTTGTTTTTGCCGACTTCGATTTCGAACTGGCGGGTCCAGAAACCCGGCTGACGCATCTGCGCGTCCAAATCCAGAGCGGAAATCGAGAACATCACGGGTTCTTTCTTTTCACCGTAGATAACACCGGGAATCAAACCTGCGCGACGTTCGGCACGAGCCGCCCCCTTACCTGCCGTTTTGCGTTCATTGACGCGAATATTGACTGTTTTAGCCATAATTTTCAAATCCTTTTAGATGATTAAGTCTGTTCGACCTCCAGGGGTGTCGAACCTTGACGGAGTCTGTTTACACCGTTTAAGCGCGAAAAGCAACCGATTTTTCGTTTTTTCACTTGCCGACCAAAGCCGCCTGCTGTGCGCCGTAGCGGTCGCCCGCAATCGGTGTTTCGTCGGCGATCTTATCCAGTTCGGCAATATCGGCGGACGACAGTTTGAATTCCGTCGAACGCAGGTTTTCTTCCAAATGTGACAGCTTTGTCGTTCCCGGAATCGGCACGATTTTGTCGTACTTTGCCAACAGCCAAGCCAAAGACACCTGCGCCGCCGTCATCCCCCGCGTACGCCCGAACGCGTTGAGCTTTTCGACCAGCCGCAGGTTTTGACGAATGGCTTGCGGCGTAAAGCGGGGCAAAGTTTGGCGGTTGTCGTTTTTCGGATCGAATTGCGTGTATTCCGTAATGCTTCCCGTCAAAAAACCGCGTCCCAAAGGACTGTACGGCACGAAACCGATACCCAGTTCCTTCAAAACAGGCAGCAGTTTTGTTTCGGGGTCGCGGAACATCAGGGAATATTCGCTTTGAACCGCCGCAACGGGATATTCTTTGTGTGCTTTTCGCAAAGTGTCCGCGCTGATTTCGCACAATCCGAAATGACGGACTTTGCCCTCTTTAATCAAGTCGCCGACCGTTCCCGCCACGTCTTCTATCGGTGTGTTGACGTCGAAACGGTGTTGATAAAACAGCCCGATAGTGTCGATTTTCAGCCGTTTCAAACACTCGTCGCATACCTGGCGGATGTGTTCGGGGCGGCTGTCTTCGTGGCTCATGTCCCGCTTGCCGTTTTTATAAGCATGTCCGAACTTGGTCGCTATCAGCACTTTGTCTTTGAACGGTGAAAGGGCTTCACCGACCAATTCTTCATTGGTAAAAGGACCGTATCCTTCCGCCGTGTCAAACAGCGTTACACCGCGTTCGACGGCTTGATGCATCAGTTTTATCAACTGCTTTTTTTCGGGATGCTGACTGCGGTTGTATGTCAGCCCCATACATCCGAACCCAAGCGCCGAAACCGTCAAGCTGCCGTTGTTCAACGTTCTGATATCGCGGAAAAAAGCGTCCTTTCGTTTTGGCAAAGCTGCTTTTGCCGCTGCGCCCAAAGCCAATCCGCCCGTAAAGACCAATCCAGTTTTCAAAAAATCGCGTCTGTTCATGCTGTTTCTCCTCAGTCAAGTTCTTTTTCATGCAGCCAGTCCGACATCAGCTTTGCCACATCCAAGTTGTTCAAGTCGGAAAACGGAAAATGCGTGTTGCCGTGCAGTCCGACATCGGGCAGGTGAACGACGGTTGCATCCCCGCCGCGTTTGTTGACGGCTTCCGCCCATTTGCGGGCGATTTCCAATCGGTTGCGCCACCGCTGTTGTTCCTGCGTCGCCGTTTCGTCGGCGGGCATATTGTCGCCGTAATAAATGATTATCGGAAAGCGTGTGTATTTTTGCATTTCATCTTCGGATACTTCGACGGTTTCGCCCTGTCCCGATTCCGCTTTCATCGCCGTCGGATTTTCATCCTTGACGAACGGAAAACTGCCACCCGGTTCATAGGACACAATCGCTTTGATTTTATCGGTTTTGCGCGCCGTCAGCCAACCGACCGCCCCGCCCTGCGAATGTGTAACAAGGATGGCATCGCCCGTTTTTTCCAGCACGGCTGCGTAAGCGTCGGCATAAACGTCAAAATCCTGTCTGCCGATTGTCGGAGTCATTTGGCGGAAAAATTGGTCAAGCGTTTCCTTGCCCCGCTTGAACTGCACGCCGTCAAAATAGTTCGGATACGTCCCGATGCGGAAGCGGTCGAACCACAGCTGTTCGTCAAAGACGGGTTCGACGGTCGCTTTTTTCGTACTGCGCCCCGCGCGACCGCGCCGTGCTTGGTCGACCAAGTACACGGCAAACCGCTTTTTCAAAAAAATGTTTTGAAAACCCTCGCGTCCGTCTGGTGTTGTTTCAAAAGTCTTGGAAAACTGTTCGATGCCGTGAACGAAGACCAGCGGATATTTGCGCGCTTTGAACGGTTTTTGCCAGAAAACGTAAGCGTGATCGCCGTGAAAAGTCTGCCCGTCGGGGCTATACGGGCTTGTGTATTTTCCTGTATGATGCAAAACCGTGCCGCCAGCCATAAACGAACCTTGGTCGGCGATGACGAAGTTGTGGTGCATGACCGCAAAATGATATGCCGCTCCGCCAATCAAAGCCGCCGCCAAAACTGCCGTAATGATTTTTTGCATAAGCATCCTCCTGTTTTGTCGTTATACCGCTATTATAAAAACGGCAAATGGGACGATTGAATACAGAATTACGGCAAATTCTTATCAAATACTCTCACTTACATTGACGAAGGGACGAAAAAAGCCTTAAAATGACTTAAACAAGCCAAAGAGAGAGCAAAATGAGCGAATTTGATAAGAGCGTTTCGGAAAAAATCGATTTGTTGAAGCGGCAGCTGTTGAAGCTGATGCCCGAACCGACGGTTTTGAAAGTCGCCGCGTGCAAGTTGACAATGGCGCATTTGCAGCATCCGACATCGCCCCGATGCAGTATTTACACCCCGCTTGCTTTGCTGATTTTGCAGGGCAAAAAGCACTCAGTTCTGGGGTCGGAGGAAATGGAATACGGCGCAGGACAATACATGGTAACAAATCTGGACATTCCCAGCACTTGCCATGTGTCCGAAGCATCGCCCGAAAAGCCTTATCTGGCACTTTACGTCGAACTGGACAGCGGTATCATCGCCGATTTGCTGCGCGAAATGCTTTTGCCGAAATTGACGGGCGGCATTCACCGTGCAATGGCGGTTGCGAAAGTTGAAACGCCTTTGCTGGACGCGTTTTTGCGGTTGGCGGAACTGGCTGAAAAGGCTGAAGAGGAACAAAAAATCATGGCGCCGCTGGTGTTGCGTGAAATTCATTACAGACTGCTGACGGGGGCGGCGGGCGATTATATCGCGACCCTTAACACCGTCGGCAGTAAAGACAATCAAATTTTAAAAGCCGTCGAATGGATTAAAAACAACTTTGCCGAAAAAATAAACGTCGATGATTTGGCGGAACGGTTCGGCATGACGGCGTCCACTTTTTACCGCAACTTTATGAAAGTAACGACGCTCAGCCCCATTCAATACCAAAAGCAAATTCGGCTGAACGAAGCACAGCGTTTGATGCTGGCGAAAAGCTTTGACGCGCAAAAAGCCGCCTATGCCGTCGGATACGAAAGCGCGACACAGTTCAGCGCGGAATACAAACGCCGATTCGGTTTGCCGCCCGCGCGCGATATAAAACGGCTAACGGCTTGATGTTGTTTTTCACGAAAGACTGTGACCGTGTAGTTTTGTATACAGAATGCAAGAATGATGTTGTTCGTTGAGGATATGGTTGTTTTTGTTCAGAGGAGTCACACATTTTGACAGATTGTATTCGTTTTTGTTGATAGATTGTTTCAACGCTTTAAATTTGGTCGGTGATGTATCAATATTCGCATAAACAGAGTCGCTAACGTATTCGATGTAATTTTTTCGATATTTTTGTTGATGGTTTACCAATCAACGGTATTGCGGGCAAAATATTGCCAAGCAATCATGACTTTATTCTGACAGTTGTCAATTATGATACACAAAAAATACTTGGTAAACTTCCGTGACAACATACAATTCGATTCTTCGTTAGTGAAATCGCCCTAAAAGACGCGAATGTCGTCAACTCTCACGGCATTTTCAAATTTGTACTCCCAGTATGTCTTGACCATCTGCATGAAGTTTGGCGAATGACGAATGCTGCCTATTCATCCGTCGCGATTTTTGGGCAACTGTCATATGATTGCTGCAGACGCTTTGTATTAGCTATTTTTGATATGGAAAAACATGAAGGCATCTTGGGTATTTATTTATCCAATCTGAAAACGCCGTGCTTTATCGCGCATATTGATAGAAAATCAAATTTTTTCTCTTATGTATAAATTTACAACTAAAATTTGTAAACAATATAACAAATCTTACATGCTTGCAAAAAAATCTTTCAACATATAAAATTTATAAAAAGTTTTTGTTAAAGAGGATGCTTATGTCTTTAAACCAAGATGTTTTTTCCGAAATGCTTAACAGAATACCCACCAGATTATCGGGAGACTGGATTAAACAAAATTCATCATACGAAGTAGGTTTATGTGCAGAAATCGGTTGGACACCTGATGAGAACAGATACTTTGATGCCAGATATGAAGGAATGAATATTGAAATAAAAAAAGGAAATAGTATTTGGCTTGACCTTGTAAGATATTCTGAAATAACTCTTGGTATCGGATATAAAGATACGATTACATCTTTTTTTATTCCTTCAAAGGACAAGATGTTTATTGATAAAATTTTATTTGTTATGACAGATAAAATAATTGAATTATTAAAAATAGACATCCCTTTAGCTACCATACTGGTAAACTTAAACAATCGTATGCCAAGATCATTAAATTGCCAAGCCAGTTTGACTGTACATGATGTCTCTAAGATAGCCTTTTATATAAAAACTTTTTAAACTATTTGCGTATCCCTCCTATTGTAGTGCTTCTTCTATACAAAAAGAAACCATCACATAAGACGCGAGTTTAGGTGGGGATGGGGCTTCCGTAATGTGTAGCCCTCATGAATGCCTAAGCGGCGTTTTGTTTGATCTGGTGCGCGTAATCTGTTGTTTACTACCCGTAAACGGGTCGGACATATCCAGTGTCAGTTGTTCAGCCGCTACGTCTTCTTCCAACTAATGTCGGTTTTGTATTTTTTCCAACTGTGTCCACATAGTACTCTTTGCACTGGAATTCTCGATTTCTGTACTTGCATTTGATGTTGCCCCACGCTTCGTATATCTGCAAACCGCTTTTCCCTTTCAAATACCCCATGAAGCCAAAGCTGACTTATTCATCATCATTGGTGATGATGTCCGCGTCTTTGTCAAACGAATCGTCGAAAATCACTTCGCCGACATCGTCGCCGTTTTCGATGATTTCTTCGTCGGAAACCGCTGTGATTTCGTCGCCTGCCGCCGATTTTGAGCTTAAACGGTTAATCAGCCTGTCTAATTCTTCCAACGTCGAATAGGTTAAAACTAATTCCCCGCCGCAGGCTTTGGGGCGGATGGACACAGCCATGCCCAGCACACGCGACAAATCCCGCGCCAATTCGTCACATTCGATTTGCTTGTCCGATTTTTTGAGAGCGGCTTTTTGCTTTTTGGGCGCGCCGTCTTCCTGCGCCAGTTTTTCCGTTTGCCGCACGTTCAACCCGCGCGCCACAACCGTTTGCGCCAAAGCTTCCGGATTTTTCGCCGTTAGCAAAGCGCGGGCGTGTCCGCCCGTCAGTTTTCCCGTTTCCAGCATTGCTTTGACGGGTTGCGGCAAACCCAGCAGACGCATCGTGTTTGCGACATGACTGCGGCTTTTGCCGACGGCATGCGCCAATTCTTCCTGTGTGTTTGAAAACTCGTCCATCAACCGGCGATAACCTTCGGCTTCTTCCAAGACATTCAAATCCTGCCGCTGCAGGTTTTCAATCAACGCGACTTCCATCGCTTCCTTGTCGGAAAAGTCCTTGACCAGAACGGGGACTTCGCGCAAACCCGCCTGCTGCGCTGCGCGCCAGCGCCGTTCGCCGCCGATGATTTCGTATTTCCCGGCATGTTCGCGCACGATAAGCGGCTGAATCACGCCTTTTGTTTTGACGGATTCGACCAAATCGCGCAAAGCTTCTTCATCAAAAGTGTGGCGCGGCTGAAAAGGACTGGGTTCCAAATCGGCAACGGCGACGGTTTTGATGCCGTTTTGAACGGGTGTTTGTTCGGTTTCGTTTTCTTCGCCCAACAGTGCGCTTAATCCGCGGCCCAAATTTCTGCTCATTTTTTCACCTCTTGCTTTAACACTTCCGCCGCCAAGCCGATATACGCCTGCGCGCCTTTACTTTTGAAATCGTACAATAAAATCGGTTTGCCGTGGGACGGCGCTTCGGATACGCGGACGTTGCGCGGAATGACCGATTTGTAAACCTTGTTGCCGAAATAGCTGCGCACATCCGCCGCGACGACTTCGGACAAAGCCGTGCGTCCGTCGTACATGGTCAGCAAAATGCCTTGGATTTCCAAATTCGGATTGAAATTTTTGTGAACGCGCTCAATCGTCCGCATCAAGTCCGCGACGCCTTCCAAAGCCAGATATTCACACTGCACGGGAACGATAACGCCGTTCGCCGCCACCAAAGCGTTGACCGTCAGCATGCCGACGGACGGCGGACAGTCGATAAAAATATAGTCGTAATTCAGCAATTCGCCGTCAAACGCTTTTTTCAAATAGAATTGAGGCTTTTCCAAATGCGACAGCTCGAAATCCGCCCCTGCCAAATCTTTGGATGACGCAATGACGGACAGGTTCGGAATCTTGGTCCAAATAATGGAAGACGAGATTTTTTCATCCCCCATCAGCACTTGATAGCTGTTTTTCGGTGCGTTGATGCGGTCGACGCCCAAGCTGACGGTCGCGTTTCCCTGCGGGTCAAGATCGATGACCAGCACTTTTTTCTTTGCTGCCGCCAAAGCGGTTGCCAGATTGACCGTCGTTGTTGTTTTGCCTACGCCGCCCTTTTGGTTGGAAATGGCGATAATCCGCGGTTGTTTTGTCATAGCGTTCATTTCTTTTTAACCCCCGTCAGACACAGAATTCTGCCTTCGTCGCTGGTGATGCTGGGATGTTTTTCAACGGTGAAAATAAATTTTTTGGCGCAAAGCTTCAGTTCTTCGTCAGCTTTTTTGCCTTTCAAAAACAGACAGCGCGTCTGTTCGCCGATAAAAGGTTTTGCGTAACCGACCAGCTTGTCCAAAGCCGCCAAAGCCCGCGCAGTAATGACGTCTGTTTTGAACACGTTCATTTTTTCGATGCGTTCGTTATGAATAACGACCTGCAAGCCGCATGCTTCCGCCACCGCTTGCAAGAACGAGCATTTCTTGCCGTCGCTTTCGACCAGATGAACGGTTCTGTTTTTGGATTCGTCCAGTATCGCCAGTACCAAAGCGGGAAAGCCCGCGCCGCTACCCAAATCCAAAATCACTTTGTCCGACGGCTTTAAATATTGTTCGATTTGCGCGGAATCCAAGACGTGACGCGTCCAAACGACGGGCAGAGTCGAATCGCTGACAAGGTTCATTTTATTCTGCCATTCTTCCAGCAAAGCGACGTATGTGTCCAATTTTGATTGAACCGTCGGCGACACGTTTAAACGGTCCAAAACGGCTTGCCTGTCGGCTGTTATCACGGTAAAGCTCCTTGATTTTGTTTCACGTGAAACATTTTGTTTAGTTTGCTGTTGTCTAAGATAGACGTTTTTGTCCTTGCCAGACAAGCAAAAAATTTTATTTTTCGTTAAATCGTTGTTTCACGTGAAACATTTTGCAGCCGTAAAAGCTGTTTGTTTTGAAATCGAAACAAAATCAGCCGTACAGCAGGATGCCTGCGCCTGCCGACAGCAGCATCAAATAAATCGCGCTGATGTTTTTAAAAAATATCAGCAAACAGGAAACGGCAAAGATGACAAAGGAATTTTTGTCAATGAAATTTTCGCCGTTCATCAGCATAACGGACGCGCTTAACAACAATCCTACGACGGCGACGCGCAATCCTTTGAACGCATTTTGAACAATCGGATGAGAGCTGTATTTTTGCAAAAACAAGAACAACAGCGTTGTTACAATGACGGACGGCGCGCTGACGCCCAAAGTCGCCACAAACGAACCGAAGACGGATTGAGTGCTTTCGTACCCAATATAGGTTGCGGTGTTGATTGCAATCGGTCCGGGGGTGACTTGTGAAATCGCGATAATGTCCGTAAATTTGCCAACGGTAATCCACGCGTGTTTATTGACAACTTCGTCTTGGATAAGGGCAAGCATGGCGTACCCTCCACCGAAGCTGAACAGCCCGATTTTAAAGAACGTATAAAACAATTCCCAAAAAATCATTTTTTCCGTCCGTACACCAGATTGCCGACAATCATTGCGGCGATGATGAACAAAATCGGCGACACGCCGCAAAAAGCGACCGCCGCGGCAATAAAGGCGGGAATCAACAGCTTTAATCCCTTGATATTGGATTTTTTCGCCATTGCCCAAGCGGGAACCAAAATCAAAGCGACAACGGCGGGCTTGACGCCTTTGAACGCCGCGACGACATACGGATTGTGCTGAAAATTTTGAAATAAAATCGCTATCAGCAAAATCGAAATGAACGACGGCAGAGTCGCCCCCAAAGCCGCCGCGACCATTCCGCCGAATCTTGCGATTTTCAGTCCCAAAAACACCGCCATATTGACGACTAAAGGACCGGGGGACGACTGCGCAATGGCGATGGTGTCGTAAAAATCGCCCTCGTCAATCCATTTTTGTTTGTCGACCAGTTCCGCCTTGATCAGCGGAATCATGGCATAACCGCCGCCGAACGTGAACGCGCCGATTTTAAAGAAGCCCCAAAACAAGCAAAGCACGGTTTTCATAAGATGAACTTTGACAAATCCGATGTCTGAGCCAGTTCTCCGACCTTGTCACGCACGGTTTGTTTCGTTATCGTTATGATTTCGCCGCTGCGTTCCGAAGCGTCAAAGCTGATGTCTTCCAGCAATTTTTCCATAATCGTATGCAAACGCCGCGCGCCGATGTTTTCAACGCTTTCGTTGATTTCGGCGCACAGGGCGGCGATTTCACGCAAGGCATCATCCTCAAATTCCAAAGTTACGTTTTCGGTTTTCAACAGCTCTTTGTACTGCATGACAAGGTTGGCTTCGGGTTCCGTCAAGATTTGATAAAAATCGTCCGTCGTCAAAGCTTTCAGTTCAACGCGAATCGGCAGTCTGCCTTGCAGTTCGGGCAGCAAATCGGACGGTTTCGCCACATGGAAAGCCCCCGACGCGATGAACAGAATGTGGTCGGTTTTGACCAGTCCGTGCTTGGTCGGAACAGTGGTTCCTTCGATGAGCGGCAACAGGTCGCGCTGAACGCCTTCGCGGGAAATGTCGGGGTTTTTACCTTCGCTTCGGCCGCAAATCTTGTCAAATTCGTCGATAAAGACAATCGCGTTGTTTTCAACGGCGTCAATCGCTGTTTTGACGACCTTTTCATCGTCGATGAGGGCGTCGCTTTCCTCGGTTATCAAAACGTCGTAAGAATCTTTGACCGACATTTTTTTCTTTTTGTAAGTGACGCCTTTACCCAACAAATCACTCAGCGAAAACATGCCCATTTGCGCCCCCGGCATGCCCGGAACGTCAAACGTCGGCAAAGTGTTGTTCGGGGCTTCCTGCACTTCGATTTCGATTTCACGGTCGTTCAAATCACCGCTTTCCAGCAGTTTTTTGAACTTTTCACGCGTTTCTTCCGTCGCGTTTTTGCCGACCAGAGCGTCCAAAACGCGTTCCTCGGCTTTGGCGCGGGATTGCGGTTTGACGGCTTCGCGCATCGCCTTGCGCGTCATGGTCAGCGATATTTCGACCAAATCGCGGATAATGCTTTCGACATCGCGCCCGACATAGCCGATTTCCGTAAACTTCGTCGCTTCGACTTTGATGAACGGAGCCTGCGCCAGCTTTGCCAGACGGCGGGCGATTTCCGTTTTGCCGACACCCGTCGGGCCAATCATCAGAATATTTTTCGGCACAACTTCCTCGCGCAAAGCGGCGGGCAGCTGACGGCGGCGCCAGCGGTTGCGCAACGCCACGGCGACGGCGCGCTTGGCGTCCTGCTGTCCGATGATGTGACGGTTCAATTCGGCGACGATTTCGCGGGGTGAAAGAGTGCTCATAGCTTTTCCGTAATGATGTTGTGGTTGGTGTAAATGCAGATGTCGGCGGCGATGTTCATCGCTTTTTCAACGATTTGTTCGGCGGATTTGTCGCCGTCAATCAACGCCAGAGCCGCCGCTTGGGCGAACGCGCCGCCCGATCCGATGCCGATGACGCCGTTTTGCGGTTCCAGCACGTCGCCGTTGCCTGTTAAAACAAGGGTTGTGTCTTTGTCGGCGACAATCATCATCGCTTCCAGTTTGCGCAAATAGCGGTCGGTGCGCCAGTCTTTGGCAAGCTCGACGCACGCGCGGGTCAGCTGACCCGAATACTTGTCGATTTTGGCTTCCAGTCTCTCAAACAAAGTGAAAGCATCAGCAGTCGCGCCCGCAAAGCCCGCAATGATGTTGCCGCCGCCCAAACGGCGGACCTTTTTGGCGTTGCTTTTCAACACGGTGTTGCCGAAAGTGACCTGTCCGTCGCCCGCAATGACCGTTTGCCCGTCCTTGCGCACGCACAGAATCGTTGTTCCGCGCCAAGATTCCATAATTTAAAGACTCCTTGTTAACTTTTTGACTTTAAGATGGTTTAAAACAGATTTTCACCGAAAGAAAGGAAAAAAGCAATGCGTCAAACCGTTTTGGAACGCGGCACCGCGGAAACGCAAATCAAGGTCGAAATAAACTTGGACGGCACGGGAAAGTACGACATTTCGACAGGCTGTGCCTTTTTCGACCACATGCTGGCGCAGTTGGCGAAGCACGGCTTGATTGACTTGAAAATCGCGGCACACGGCGATTTGGAGGTTGACGCGCACCACTTGGTCGAAGACGTCGGCATCGTTCTGGGACAGGCGTTCGCGCGCGCTTTGGGCGATAAAAAGGGTATCAACCGCTACGGCGCAGCGTGTATTCCGATGGACGAAGCTTTGAGCCGCTGCGTTCTGGATTTGAGCGGGCGCGGCGTTTGCGTGTGGAACGTTGCCTTTCCGACCGAAAAAGTCGGCGAAGTCGATACCGAAGTGTTCAAGGAATTCTTTGTTGCCGTTGCGGACAATTTGCGGGCGGCGGTGCATGTCGAAAGCTTATATGGCGGCAATTCGCACCATATTGTAGAATCGTGCTTCAAGGCGTTTGCGCGCGCTTTGCGCCATGCGGTTGAATTTGATGAAAGGGCGAGGGATGTTCTGCCCTCGACAAAAGGAGCTTTGTAATGAAATACGTTTTATATGTTTTGCTTTTGGCAGTTGTTGTCGTCGCGGTTGCGGGGCTGTGGCATTTGTACCGCGTTTCGTTCGTCAACAAACGGGAAATGGCGCAGTACGCGGGCAAATCCGCCGAAGTCAAAAAAGACTTGGGCAAAGTTTTGGTCGTGTATTACTCGTTGACGGGACACACCAAGGAAATCGCGGATAAAATCCAAACAATGACGAACGCGGACATTTTCGGATTGGAAACCGCCGAACCGTTCCCGACGGGGGCGAAACTGCATTTGACGGTCAAAAATCAGCTGAAAACGAAAAAATATCCCGCTTTGAAGCAGCTGCCCGATTTGACGGGATACGATGTCGTGTTCGTCGGCGCGCCCGTTTGGTGGTACACGGCGGCGACGCCCGTTCTGTCGTTTTTGGAACGGGCGGATTTTCAAGGGGCGAAAGTCGCGTTCTTTTCCACGCAAGGCAGCAACCGCGGCACGTTTTTGCCCGATGTCACGTCTTTGACGAAAAACGCGGAAATCCTGCCCGATGCCTCGTTTAACAACATGGGCAAAGAATACGACGCGGCGGTCAACGCCAAAATCGCCGATTGGATTAACGGGCTGTAAGGAATTAAAAAGGCGGGAAAATTCCCGCCTTTAAATTAAATCAATTTTTGAATAAACGCCGCCGCATCCAATTCCAAGCAGGCGGCAATATCCAAAAATTCAATCACATCCAGCCGCCTTTCCCCATTTTCGTACTTTGACACATACGATTGCGGTTTGTTCAGCTTTTTTGCCAGTAAAACCTGTGTGATTCCTTTGTTTTTCCGTTCTTGAATTAACAAATTCAAAAACAGTTTGTAGCGGTCTGTAAAAACGGATTTGGTCATTGTTTTGTCCTTGTCTGCTTGACAAGGATAAAATCCCGTTTTAGAATATCCCAAATTAGGATATTTCCGTCCTAATTTTTAGTCACAAGGAGATAAAAACATGGCTATTGGAAGTGCAATCCAAAAAGGATCAACTGTTTATGTTTATGATGAAAAAGGATCCCAGTTAACTAGTGTTAGCGGTGAATTGATGGGATATACAAGCTCATCTTTTTCTGTAAAAAAAGGCGGGACAATTTATGTTTATAACGAAAGAGGAAGTCTGTTAAGCTCTCATTCGGCATAATGAAAAAACGGCGGGGAATTTTTTCCCGCCGTTGTGTTGTAAACCTCAAATAATCCCTTAAAACACGACCATCAGCATCATTTTAAAGCGTTCTTTGCCTTTGACGGCGTGGGGGTGATGCGCGGGCATGACGATGCTTTCGCCCGCGTTCAGCTCAAAATCCTTGCCGTCGATTGTCAGAATGCCGACGCCGTCCAGACACGTCACAAACGCGTCGCCGTCGGATTGATGCGTGCTGATTTCCTCTCCCGCTTCAAAAGCGAACAGAGTAATGCTGACAGCGCTGTTTTGCACCAGCGTTTTGCTGACAATTTGTCCCGCTTGATAGTCCACTTGGTCTTTCAGCGTCAAAACGCGCGCTTTCGCGATATTTTTCAAAGGTTCCATTTGCCCTCTCTTTCTTTTGGAAAGGTACCCGTTTTTGCCTCAAACGTCCATATAGACGAATGCTTTGTTCCGCGCCGACTAATTCCGGAATTGCCACACCCGCTGCGCGGGTTCGCAATTTCGAGTATTATTTATATCTTGTTGAATCGAAATCACGAGGAGCGGAGCGACGTGGTGATCCCGTGCAAGTATAGAAGACCACCCGTGCCGCCCCCTATTCGTCATCGCGAAGCCCTTTAGGGCTGTGGCGATCCATTTGCAGACAGCCGACCGCAAAGGCAGAGTCAGTGGATTGCTTTGTCGCTGACGCTCCGCGCAATGACGATTCTTGTTATGTTTTATTTGTGCCGACTAATTCTCGGATTGCTGCGGCGTAAGTTCGAGTTTAAATCAAGCCACGGTGTCGACGTGTTCCGCGGGCGCATCCGCGCGGGGACCGCCTTTGGTCACCACGACAACGGCTTCGCGCAGCACGCGGTCGCCGCCGATCATATAGCCTTTCTGCCATTCTTGAATAATCGTTCCCGTCGGTTTGGTCGGGTCGTCGACTTCCTGCACGACTTTGTGCTTGTTCGGGTCGAACACCAAACCGACGCTTTCGATTGCCGTGACGCCGTTCTTTTCCAAAGCCTGCGTCAAATCTTTTTGCGTCAAATCAAGCCCTATCATCAGATTTTTGATTTGTTCGTTTTCGCGTTCGGATTCGGGCAAAGCCGCCATGGCGCGCGTCAAATTGTCGCCGACGGGCAGCAAATCCTTGGCAAACGAGGAAACCGCGAATTTGGAACGGTTTTCCAGTTCTTTTTGCGTGCGGCGGCGCAGGTTTTCCATTTCGGCTTCCGCGCGGACGTAAAGGTCTTTGAATTTGGCGACTTCGGCTTTCAACGCTTCCAGTTCGGCGTTGGCTTCCTCTTGTTTTTGTTCGGGCGTTTCTTCCTCGACAACGGGAAGCTGTTCGTCGTTTTCCATGGATTCTTCAAAATGTTCGTGATGTTTTTTGTGTGTCATAACGTTATCCTATCAACTTGCTTACCACTCTTGACGTATAATCCACCAAGGGAATGATTCTGGCATAATTCATGCGCGTCGGACCGATGATGCCCACCGCTCCGACGATTTTTTCGCTGCCGTCGCGATAAGGCGCGGTTATCATCGAACAGCCCGAAAGCGCAAACAGCGAATTTTCCGCCCCGATGTAAATCTGGATGCCGTTTGCCGTTTGCGTCAAATCCAACAGTTTCGCCATGCTTTCCTGCGCTTCCAACACGCCGAAAAGACTGCGCACGCGTTCCAAATCGTCCAAAGCCTGAATGTTGTCCAGCAGGTTCGCCTGCCCTTTGACAATCAAAACGCTTTTTTTACCGCCGCCCCATGCCGCCAAGCCTTGAGCAACCAACCGTTCGGCGGATTCGTTCAGTTGGGCTTTGCGATCGCTGATTTCGGCTTTGATGATGGCGGAGGCTTCCTCCACCGTCTTGCCCTGCATGCGGCGGTTCAAATAGTTGGTCGCTTCGGTCAAGGACGACGGCAAAGTTCCCAAAGGAATATCGATGATTCGGTTTTCCACCGCGCCGTTCGCGGTTACCAGCACCACCAAAGCCCGCCCCGCGCTTAAAGGAACGAACTCAATATGCTTCAACGGCGCGTCCAGCTTCGGCGCGACGACGACGCCCGCGCATTTGGACAATCCCGACAGCGTGGCGGACGCTTGTGACAGCATGTTTTCCAAGCTGTCGCCCGCGGTTTTGCAGTGCGCTTCAATGGCGTGGCGTTCCGCAGGGTCGAGCGATCCGATTTCTAGCAGCCCCTCGACAAACAGCTTTAAGCCTTTTTCGGTCGGAATCCGTCCCGCAGAGGTATGAGGCGACGTCAGCAGTCCCGCTTCCTCCAAATCCGCCATAACGGCGCGAATCGATGCCGAGGACAGCGGAAAATCCAACAATCCCGCCAGAGTCTTTGACCCCACGGGTTCGCCTTTTTCCAAATAAGCGTCCACCAGCGACCTGAAAATGTCGCGGGAACGCTGATTTAATTCACTCAGCATTGATATTTTCTTACTCATAATCGATAAATGTAGTAATCATAAGGTCAAACGTCAACCGTTCAACGCTCAAAGGAGATTAAAAATTATGGAACGCCCGTCCAAAAGAAAATTCGACGAACTCAGAAAAATCGTCATTGAACCGAACATCAACAAACACGCCGAGGGGTCTTGCTTGATTAAATGCGGCGACACGCACGTCATCTGCACCGCGACGGTTGAAGACAAAGTCCCGATGTGGATGCGCAATTCGGGGCGCGGCTGGGTCACCGCCGAATACGGCATGATTCCCCGTGCCACGGGAACGCGCACCGACCGCGAAGCCAAAAAAGGACAGTCGGGACGCACCGAGGAAATCCAGCGCCTTATCGGACGGGCTTTGCGTTCCGTCGTCGATTTGAAAGCCATGGGTGAAATCTGCATCAAAATCGACTGCGATGTGATTCAAGCCGACGGCGGCACGCGCACCGCGTCGATTACGGGCGGCTTTGTCGCCTTGCATCTGGCTTTGCAGAAACTGCGGGAACGCCGCCGCTTTTACACTTTGCCGCTGTTCGACACCGTTTCGGCGATTTCGTGCGGCATTTACGAAGAAACGCCGATTCTGGATTTGGATTATATTGAAGATTCCAACGCCGAAACCGATTCCAACTTTGTCATTACGGGCAAAGGCGGCATTGTCGAAATTCAAGGTACGGCGGAAAGAAAGCCGTTCTCGCTTGACCAATTCCACGAATTGTATGCTCTGGCGCTGAAAGGCACGACCGAAATCGCCCGCATCCAGCATGAAGCTTTGGGGGAATAAATGCGAAAACTGATTGAAAAAGAGGTTGTTCTGGCAACCCACAACCAAGGCAAAGTCCGCGAACTGCAAGCCATGCTCGCCCCTTACGGCATCAAAGTTTTGTCCGCCGACGATTTGCACCTGTCCGAACCCGAAGAAACGGGCAGCACATTCGTTGCGAATGCGAAACTGAAGGCGGAATCTGCGGCTTTGGAAGCAAAAATGCCCGCCCTTGCCGATGATTCCGGGCTGTGCGTTCACGCGCTCGGCAACCGTCCGGGGATTTATTCCGCACGCTATAACGAACCAAAAAAGAACGGCTTTGCGTATGCGATGGACTGCCTGAACAAAGAATTGGGCGACGCCGCCGACCGTTCGGCGCATTTTGCCTGCGCGATTGCGATTGCGTGGCCCGACGGGCACACCGAAACGTTCGAAGGGCGCGTCAACGGCACATTAAGCAAAACCCCGCGCGGGACGGACGGGTTCGGCTACGACCCGATGTTTGTCCCCGACGGGTATGACAAGACGTTTGCCGAACTGCCCGCCGAAGTCAAAAACACCATCAGCCACCGCGCTGACGCTTTGCATCAATTCGTCAAGGGGTGCTTGTGAGCTTCGGAATCTACATCCACTTTCCATACTGCCGGTCAAAGTGTCCGTACTGCGATTTTGCCAGTTATCCCGCGAAAGCCATCGATTTCGCCCTGTGGGACGAAAAGTACGCCGATGCTTTGACCGCTTATGCGCGCCGATTGCCCGACAAGACCGTTTCCAGCGTGTTTTTCGGGGGCGGGACGCCGTCGCTGATGCCGCCCGAATTGGTGGGGTCAATTATCGCCAAAACAAAAGCGTTGTGGGCTTGTGCCGACGATATGGAAATTTCCATGGAAGCCAATCCCTGTTCGGTTGATTTGGACAAGCTGAAAGCTTACCGCGCGGCAGGGATAACACGGCTGTCTTTGGGTGTGCAGGCGCTAAACGACGCGGATTTGAAATTCCTTGGGCGATTGCACTCCGTCGAGCAGGCTTTAAGGGCTGTTTCGGATGCGAAACAAGTTTTTGACGAGGTTTCGGCGGATTTGATTTACGCCCGTCCGACGCAAACCTACGCTCAATGGCAAAGTGAACTTGACCAAGCGCTGTCGCTGAATTTAAAACACTTGTCCCTGTATCAGCTGACATTGGAAGAAGGCACATATTTCTACAAAAAGGGCTTGAAAATGCCCGAAGACGGCTTGTGCGCCGATTTGTTCACCTTGACCGACCGCATGACGTATCAGGCTGGACTGCCCCGCTACGAGGTGTCCAATCACGCTGCCAAGGGGCATGAATGTCGGCACAATTTGCTGTATTGGCAGGGCGGAGAATGGATTGGCGTCGGTCCCGCCGCACACGGGCGGTTTACGCAAAACGGGCGGTTTATCGCCGCCGCCGAAAGCCGTATCCCTGCCGAATGGATGCGGCATACGGGCGGCGAAGAAATCGTTTTGACTCCGAAAGAAAAGGCGGAAGAGCTGATTTTAATGGCTCTGCGCACCGAAAAAGGGCTGAACAGGGAAGATTTCAAAACCGTTATCGGACAGGATTTTGAACTGTTTTTGGACGGTGAAGTTTTACAGGATTATCAAATGGACGGCTTGATGATTTGCGATAAAAAAGGCCTTCGGGCAACCGCCAAAGGCCTTTTGCTTCTAAATGCTTTGTGCCGTTCGTTAATAAACGTCTGAAGCGGGTTTTTGCCCCAAATAGCCGAACACGGGTTCAACAGGGGTTTCGATTTTTTCCTCCGCGGATGTTTCCGTTTTTTCCGCCTCTTCGGGTTCTTCGGGCGGGATGTACACCAAATCGGGCGAATTGCGGAAATCCTTGATGAACACTTCGGGGGCGTAGACGGGTTCCGTTTCAAACGCTTCTATCGCGGGGGAAAGCGTTACAAAGCCTTTCTTTTCGACGCCGAGAACCTGCAGGCCGCGTTCGGACAATCCGTTCGGCAGCAGGCGGAACAGTCCGTCTATGCCGTTAAAGCCAGACGGCGTGGTCAAATCCGAATACGAAAATCCACCCGTTTCCGTCAGAACGGCCGCCAAAGCGACGGCGTCATACGCTTGCGAAGCGATACGGGGCGGTTTGTCGCCGTACGCGTCTTGATAACGGCGGGCAAAAGCGGCAAAGCCCGCGGACGGCAAATTCGTGAACCATCCTCCGATAAGGGACGGTTCGCGCGCGGGACGAGCCTCCGCCCATTGAGATGTTCCCAAAACGCGGATTTCGGACGGCAAGTCGTAATAGGAAAACAATGCGCCCAAAGAACGCAGGCGGCTGCCTTCGTCGGAAACGAAAATTGCGTCGAATTCAAACGGATCGCGGACAAGCTCGGTCGTTTTCAGCGCTTCAATGGCGTTTTCCAATTCCTCCGGCGTCATTTGAACGTCTTTCCATTCTTCGGTTTCCTTGTCTTTCATTTTGACGGGATGTCCGGCGGCGACGGATTCGCGGCTTTTTTCCAGACGTTCGACCTCGTCATCGCGCTCTTTTTCCAAATCTTCCATCATGCGGGGCATAATGGCGGCGACGGCGGTCTGCAAATTATCCAGTTTCGGATCGTAAAAGGCGGCTTTGGTGATTTTCGCGCCGCATGCGTCCGCCGCCGTTTTGACCGCCAGTGAAATGATGTCGCCCGTCGCGTTGTCCTGGCTGAGGATTGCAAAGCGTTTATACCCTTTGTCGCAGGCATAGCGCGTAATATGTTCCGCCTGCTGCGACGTCAAAGAACTGATGGTGTACACGCCGTCGCCCAAGTTTGACGGATGCGACGAAAATGTAATAACGCCGACGCGCGCGTCATGCGTGGACGGGCGAACCGCTTTGACGGCGGACGAAAATACGGGACCGATAATCAGTTCCGCGCCCTGACTGATAGCCAGCTCCGCGGCTTCGCGGGCTTTTGCGGGCGTTCCTTCGGTATCGTAGAACTGCAAAATCAAACGCGGGTTGTTCACGTCGAACAAAGCCATTAAAGCGGCGTTTCTCAAAGCCGTTCCCAATTTAGCCGAATCTCCGCTGAGCGGCAGCAGCACGCCGACGCGGACGGGTTCCGGCGTTTTTTTGACGGGATCCGCCGGTTGCTGAACCGCATGTTCGCCTTTTTCCGCCAAATCGGCGTCCGCCGCGTTAAAAACACTTTTGTCCACGCCGCGCATTCTGATGCCGCCGCACGAAGCCAAAACGCCGATGATGAAAACAGTTACCGTCTGCCGAATAAAAGTACGCAAAGAAATTGCTCCTGCTTGAAGAATGTGATTAGATGCATCTTAACCGTTTTTGCAAAGGAGTGCAAATGTCTGAACAAACTTTTATCAAAGGATTGTATCTGGTTGCAACTCCGATCGGCAATTTGGGCGATATTTCCGTCCGCGCCGTCGAAGTTTTGAAAAAAGCAGACCTTGTCGCGTGTGAAGACACCCGCGTTACATCCAAGTTATTATCATATTTGGGAATATCGGCAAAGCTTGTCCCGTACCATGAACACAATGCGGAAAAAGTGCGTCCGCAGCTGATGGAACGGCTGAAAAACGGCGATATGATTGCGCAGGTGTCCGACGCGGGAACGCCGATTGTCAGCGATCCGGGCTATCGGTTGGTACAGGACTGCATCGCGAACGATATTTACTTTACCGCCATTCCGGGGGCAAGCGCGGTTTTGACGGCTTTGCAGCTGTCGGGTTTGCCGTCGCACCGCTGGCTGTTCGAGGGTTTTCTGCCCCCAAAAACGGCGGCGAAGGAAAAAGAGCTGAAAGAACTGTCCGCCGTTCCCGCGACATTGATTTTTTACGAATCCCCGAACCGTTTAATCGAAACGCTTGAAGCCATGAAAAAAGTGCTGGGCGACCGCTGCGCCGCCGTTGCCCGCGAATTAACAAAAAAATTTGAACAAACCGTGCGCGGAACGTTTTCGGAATTGCTGACGTATTATGAACGAAACGGCCAGCCCAAAGGCGAAATCGTAATTGTCGTCGCGCCGCCTTCGGAACAAAAAGCCGATGCCGCAGACATTGACGCTTTGTTGAAAAAAGCGTTGGAAACCATGCGGGTCAAAGACGCCGCCGCCGTTGTCGCCGAACAAACGGGCGTTTCCAAAAAAGAGCTGTACCGGCGGGCGTTGGAGCTGAAATGAACAGTGAAAAAGGCAGGCAGGCGCATAATCGGGGACACTTTGCGGAAACAAAAGCGGCTTTGTTTTTGCGGCTGAAAGGCTACGGAATTGTCGAACGGAATTTCAAACCGCCGCGGGGAACGGGAGCGGGCGAAATTGATTTGATTGCCAAAAAAGGCAAAGTTTTGGTCTTTGTCGAAGTCAAACTGCGTCAAACCGAAACCGCCGCGGCGGAATCGCTATCCTCCGCCGTGCGCGACCGCCGCGTCAAGGGGGCTGAATATTATCTGATGCTGCATCCGGAAATGGCGGATTCCGACATCCGTTTCGACGTCGTGCTGATGACGCCGCACGGTCTGCCCAAACATATTCCAAACGCGTTTATGCAGGAATGATTTGTTGCTTTGAATAATCCCGCTGTCCGAACAAAGCCGAACCGACGCGGACGTATGTTGCGCCCTGCTGAACGGCGATTGTGTAATCCGCGCTCATCCCCATGGACAGCTCGGGCAATCCCGCCTGTTTTGCCAGTTTTTTCAAAAACGCGAAATGCGGGGCGGGTTCGTCGTCCACAGGCGGAATACACATTAAACCGATAATGTTCAGTCCCAATTTACGGCATTTTTCCAACAATAAAAATGTTTCACGTGGAACAATTCCCGCTTTTTGGGGTTCTTCGCCTGTGTTGACTTGGATAAAGCAAGGGATGTTTTTCCCCTGCTTTTTCATTTCTTTCGCCAGTTTTTCCGCCAGTTCGACACGGTCAACCGTTTCAATGACGTCGAACAGCTCCACCGCCTCTTTGACCTTGTTGGTTTGCAAAGGGCCGATAAGATGCAGTTTCAAATCGGGATATTTTTCTTTGAGCGGCGGGAATTTTTCCATAGCTTCCTGCACGCGGTTTTCGCCGAACACGCGCTGTCCCGCTTCAAGCATCGGCAGGATTTTGTCCATGCCGTGCGTTTTGGAAACGGCAACCAAAGTAACGGATTTTCTGCCGCAATCGGCGGCGGTTTTTGTGATTTCGCTTTTGACTTCGGAAAGATTATCCATTGCTTTCAAGCCTTAAAATCTGACGGTGACACCCATGGTAAACAGCGGCGAATCGTTGGAATAGTCGCTGTCTTTGCGCGCGGAGTTGAAGTTGATATAGCCGCCTTCGCCATAGACGGACAAGCCCTTGGCGATATGGTAGCGCACGGCAAGCAGTCCCAACGTAAAGACGTCTTTTTTGCCCTGTTCAAAAAAGCTGTTCGCGCGGGACTGGATGACGCTGGCGCTGGTTTCCAGCGGTCCGAAGTTGTAGCCGACGCCGAAATCCCACGAAATTCCCTTGGCCAGATTGCGTCCGCCGATATTGAAATGACGGCCGACATCGTCGGATGTGTTGACGACGTTGACCGATCCGCCGACAGTCAGATTTCCGCGCTGAACATTGACGCCGCCGCCATATTGGTGGACGTTTTTTTCTTCGGCGGGGGTCGAGTTCTTGTAGCGCATTCCGTCAAACGTCGGTTTCGCGTACGCATAGTTTGCGCTGACGGACAGCGTGTATTTTCCAAACTCTTTGGTGTACAGGGCGGCGACGTTCGCACCGTACTTCAGCCGCGTTTTTTCCGAAACATAAAAAGCGTCGCCCGCCGACAATCCCGCATCGGACGGCATGACGGTCGCCCCCAGCTGCAATCCGTCCATTTCGGGGGAAATGTAAGACACTTTCGCCGTGTCGTTGTCGATAATGGAATACGTCGCGGGATTCACCGCAAAGCCGTACGGCAAAGCAATCAAATTTGTCGCATAGGTGTCTTGAATGCCCAGCGTGCCGACATCGGGGGCTGTAACCGCCATCATATTGGAAACGTTTTTGCTGTTGCCGACGATAAAGCGTCCGGCTTTGCCGTCCCATCTGAAGTAGCTGAGATCGACATTGACTTTGTCGCGGATGACGTCAAGGCTCATAAAGAAAGACAGTTTGTTGTCTTCGTCAAAATTGTATGTGCCGACGAAATCGACTTCGCCGTCGGTTACCAGTGACGCTTTGTCGTAGCCCGACAATCTGACGATGCCGTCGGTCAGCGCTGTCGGCGAGTTCAGACCGCCTTTGGTGTATACGGTGTTGTTTTGTTTGGCAAAGCCCGCGTACCATGTCAAAAAACCTTTGGTTTGAAACTCAAAAGATTCTTCGGCTGATGCGGCGTTTGCGCCTAAAACCGCGGCGGCCGCGACGACGGTCAAAATTTTTTTCATAAACTGTTTTCCCCATTAAATAAAAAGTTGAAAACAGCCTATCCGAAAAGGTCGCAATGTGTAAACAGAAATTTACACCAACAATCTAAAACGTCAGTTTCACCCCAGCGGCGGCGGCAAAGCCTCGATTGCTTGACGCGCGGTCGGTGTTTGCCGATTGATAGCGCAGATACGCCGTGTCGATGAAGCCGTCAATGCCTGCCGCGAACGTATAGCGGGCGGACAGCTGGTATTGCTTGTAATCGTCTTTGCCGTCCGCCGTAAAGCTGTCGGCGCGCGACTGCATGAAGTTCGCGCTGACGGCGAAAGCGTCTTTTTCATATTTCACGCCCGCTTCCCACGACGCGCCGTGCGCGCCCATGGTTTGCACCGCGGCTGCCGCTTGGGCGGCGAACTTATTGGAATTGACGAAGTGGTACGACCCGCCGAAGCTCCAATTTTCAACGGCGAACACAATGCCGCCGCCGTATTCGTTCAAATTTGATTCTTTTGAGGCAATATCATTGGCTTTCAAGTTCGGCTTATAGCTTGAAAACGAACCCGACACGTCCATTCTGATTTTGCCGAAACCGTGCGTGTAAAGCGCGGTGGCGTCCACGCCGCGTTTAAAGATTTTCAGCCCGTCTTTGGGAATAAGCAGGTTGTCCGCGTCTTTGCCCTTGACTTTGTTGCCGGGCATCAGACTGACGCCGAACGAAAAACCGTTCATCACGGGCGAAAGATAGGACAGCTTGGTCGAAATGTCGTCCAGCGTCGCATAAGTTGCTTTGTTGTAGGCAAACAGCGCAGGAACGGCAATCAAGCGCGTGAAATCCGTTTCTTGGAAACCCATGACGCTGGCGGTCGGCGATCGCACAGCCAGCATGTTGGACGCGTTTTTGACGTTGCCCGCAATAATTCTGCCGATTTTTGAATCAAAAGTCATATAGGTTTCGTCAATGACTTGATTTGACGTGTTGGAATCCGTTCCCGCTTCCAACTGCACGACAGCGCCGGCTTTTATGCCGTTTTCAAATGTGTGCGATCCCGTAAAGTAAATTTCCGCGTCGCCCATTAAATCATAGACGTTGTAGTCCCCGATTGATTTCGTTTGCGCCGCCAAAGGCGGGAAAGTCAGATTCATCGGCACTTTCGTCGACTTTCTTTGATTGGCGTATGTGCCGTAAAACGTCATAAATCCGCCCAGTTCAAGCTCGATTGCGGGGGCGGCGAATGTCTGTTCCGTCAGCAACGGCAGCAGAGCGGCTGAAAGCAGCAGTTTTTTCATAGCGGTATCCTTAAACAAAAAATCCTGTCCCAAAATCGCAAACTCCGCGACGAAAAGACAGCTGGCTTTTAGGCGGGAAAACTGCTATCACTTTCGATTAAAGGAGAATGAGCCATGCTGAAAATTTTAATGATAACGACGGGGCTTTTGACGTTGGGCGCATGCGCGGGCGATATCAAATACGAATATCCCGAACGGGTCGACAAACGCTATGAACGTCCGACGGAATACAAACAGGAAGACCGCCTGTTCGGCGCGGATACGCTGAAGTTCACTTTGGGCGGCGACAAACAGCCGAAACAGCAAGCGGCAAAAGCGGCGCAACAGCCGGCGGCGAAATCGCTGTGGCAGGCGGCTTTGGTCGTTTTGTCCGACTATCCGCTGCAAACGGTTGACAAGGCGGACGGCTTGATTATGTCCGAATGGTTCCCGTCAAACGGACGGATGCTGAAAATCAACGCGGTGATAACGGATTCGGTCAAAATCACGGTGCTTGCGCGTCAAAAATCAAAAAATCCGTCGGATGAAGTTCAAAATTTCGACCAAAGACTTGCAGATAAAATCAAAAATGATATTCTGGCACACACACAACACTAACTTTTTTGTGAAAGCCTTGTTATGAGCGAAGAAAGATACAATTTTCGGACAACCGAAGAAAAATGGCAATCCGTCTGGGAAAAGGAACAAGCCTTTAAAACAGAGGAAAACAGCGATAAACAAAAGTATTACGCCCTTGAAATGTTCCCGTATCCGTCGGGCAACATCCACATGGGGCATGTGCGCAACTACGCCATGGGCGACGTTGTGGCGCGGTTCAAACGCTTGCAGGGCTTTAACGTGTTGCACCCGATGGGCTGGGATTCGTTCGGGCTTCCCGCCGAAAACGCCGCCATCAAGCACAAAGTCCACCCCGCGAAATGGACGCGCGAAAACATCGCCAACATGCGCAAACAGATGAAGCGCATGGGCTTGTCGATTGACTGGGACCGCGAAGTATCGACCTGCGAAGTCGAATACTACAAACACGAACAGAAAATGTTTTTGGATATGTTCAAGCGCGGCTTGGCGTACCGCAAAGACTCTTGGGTGAACTGGGACCCCGTGGAACAGACCGTTTTGGCGAACGAACAGGTCGTCGACGGCAAAGGCTGGCGTTCGGGTGCGCCCGTCGAAAAGCGCAAGCTGTCGCAGTGGTCGCTGAAAATCACGCAGTACGCCGACGAGCTGCTGAACGATTTGAAAACTTTGACGGGCTGGCCGGAAAAAGTCCGCACCATGCAGGAAAACTGGATTGGCAAATCGCACGGCGCGTATTTGTATTTCCCGATTGTCGGAACGGACAAAACGCTGGAAGTTTTCACCACCCGCGCGGATACTCTGTTCGGCGCGTCGTTCTGCGCGATTTCCGCCCAGCATCCGATTGCTTTGGAACTGGCGAAAACCAATCCCGAAGCCGCGAAATTCATCAAAGAATGTGAAGCGCTCGGCACCAGCGCGGCGAACATCGAAACCGCGGAAAAGAAAGGCTTTGACACGGGGCTGAAAGTCATGCACCCGTTCCCCGAAGAATTCAAAGCGTTGGGCGGCAACCCCGAATTGCCCGTTTACATCGCGAACTTCGTGCTGATGGAATACGGCACGGGCGCGATTTTCGCCTGTCCCGCGCACGACCAGCGCGACCTTGACTTCGCGCGCAAATACGGCTTGCCCGTTCGCGTCGTCGTCGCGCACAAGGACGAAGGAACGCCCATTGTGACCGATACGGCTTTTGCCGATATCGAGGACGGCGTCGCGGTCAATTC